>Ga0272442_10010922_pt1 | contig 11130 bp, 10 predicted proteins | sample SSMForm2O_FD_200262 | JGI IMG/M metagenome (GOLD analysis project Ga0272442, IMG submission 200262) | Marine sediment archaeal communities from Little Sippewissett salt marsh, Falmouth, MA, United States - SSM-Form-2O | ecosystem: Environmental > Aquatic > Marine > Wetlands > Sediment ...
ATTTAAAAAATCCTTCTTATCCAAAGAAAAGCCCTTCAGCAAAGGCCAAAGGGCTTAGAATTATCTGGCTCCCCAGACAGGACGATTTTCGCAACTTTTGTATGAGGGAGGAAACGGAAAATATTTGTCGTAAGTTGGAAGAAATCGTTGGAATGTGCTAATAAAGAAAATAGGCAAAACCTCGAATAAAGAAGTTCTGCCTATGTTATTGTCTTGGCTCTCCCCTATTGGATACACTTAGAACTTTTAAGTGAAATATTGCAATAGAAAATATTAGATTAATAAGTTAATTATTCATTATTCTAGGTAATTTTCAACTAAAACTTCTCGATTTTATTAGCAGTAAAAGTTATACGTTCTAAAATGCTAAACTTGGTGGAGTCTGATAAACTCCTTTCTTATCTTGATATTATTTAACTTAAAATGGTGCTTTTGTTAAATGGGAGCAATATAAAAACCACTCCTCTCTGTTCTAAAATTGTTTATTCTAACTTTCAATTATATTTGTGCGAATATTTTAAAAATAATTAAAAGTTTATTCTTTTTCAAAAACTTTTCTTATTCTCTTTATGGCTTCTCTTAGTTTATCTATAGAAAGAGTGTAAGATATTCTAATATAACCTTCTCCATTTTTACTAAAAGCGGAACCGGGAATAACTACTATCTTACCTTTTGTTAATAATTCATTACAAATTTGTTCAGATGATTTTCCTGTTTCTTTTATATTGACAAAAACGTAAAAAGCACCTTCTGGTTTTTTACAAGTAATTCCTTTTATTTTATTTAATTCTGCAACAATGAAATTTCTCCTTTTTTCATATTCTAAATTCATTTTTTTGATTATACTTGACGAGCTCTTTAGTGCAGCTATCGCAGCTTGTTGAGAAACGGAGCAAGGACAGCTTATATTGTATCCACTAATCTTCATCATATTTCTAATAATTTCCCTTGTAGCAATTGCATAACCAATTCGCCAACCAGTCATAGCGTATCTTTTAGAAAAACTGTTAATAGTTATCGTTCTTTCTTTCATTCCTGGTAAGCTAGCAATGCAAAAATGTTTTTTACCATCATAAACTATTGTCTCGTAAGCCTCATCGGAAATTACTATCAAGTCGTTTTGTATTACTATATTAGATATTTCTTCTAAATCATCTTTTCCTAGGATTGCTCCTGTAGGATTATTGGGAGTATTTAAAATAAGTAATTTTGTTCTTTTGGTAATTTTTTTTTCAAGATTTTTAGCCTTTATTTTAAAGTCATCTTTTTCGAAAGTCGGCACAAAAACTGAAGTAGCTCCAGTTAATAATACTTGCGAAGGGTAACTTGGATAATATGGATCGGGTATTAAAACCTCATCCTTATGATTAAGCAAAGTAAGCATTGCCAAAGTCAAAGCATATTGTGCTCCATGGGTTACAATAACTTCCTCATAGTTAATTTTAAAATTATTCTCTTCTTTAAATTTTGTAGCAATAGCTTCGCGTAATTCTTTGTATCCAGGAACGGGAGTATAGTGGGTAGATTTATTCTCTTTTACTAATTCAAATGCTTTATTTATAATCATGGGATCAGTATCAAAATCAGGCTCACCAATTCCTAAACTTATTACTTTCTCGAGCTTATTTGCTCTATCGAATATTTCTCTAATCTTAGGATAGGTTATTTCTCTTGCTTTTTTAGAAAAAATATTTTTAACTTGCATTTTTTTCTTAATTCTCCTTATGTAATATTTCTATCTTTTTCAACATTATATTTAATTTATATCATATTTTTATATTTTAGTTTAACCTTGTATAAAATAATTAGGTATAAACAGCACAAGCGAGGGAAATAAAATAATAAGAATTAAAGCAATTATCATTGCTCCTACAAAAAATGCTACGTATCTAAGTGTTCCTTCAAGTTTGACTCCACCTACACGACAGGCAGCTAAGAGGTCTACTCCTACAGGAGGAGTATTGGCACCAATAGCAAGATTAACCGCAAGCATAACCCCAAAATGGACAGGATCCATTCCTAGAGAAGTCACAACGGGCATTAGAACCGGAACTACAATAATTATTATTGCTATAGTTTCCATGAACATACCCAAAACAAGAAGCATTATATTAATCAAAAGAATAACCAGATAATAATTACTAGTTAAGGAAAAAAGTCCGTTTGCAAAATGTTGGGGGATTTGTTCTGCTGCCAGAACCCATCCAAAAATAGAGGCAGATGCAATAATGAATAAAATTGTAGCGCTTGTTTCTACAGTAGAAAGAATCATTCCCGGTAATTGTTTTATTTCAATAGTATGATAAACAAAAACACCAAGAAAAAGTGCATAGGCTACTGCAGCTATTGCAGCTTCGGTTGGAGTAAATACGCCTGTAAGTATTCCACCGATAATTATTAAAGGCATCATTAGGGATAAAAAAGCATCCTTAGAGGCAGATAGGATTTTTTTTAAAGAAAAAGACTTTCTTTGCTCGTCTTCTCTTCTAAAAGAAAAGAAATAAGCGAGGATCATTAAAGATAAACCAGTAATAATTCCAGGAACTATCCCTCCTAAAAAGAGTTTACCAATAGATATTCCCGTGGTCACTCCTAATATGACCATGACGACACTAGGCGGTATAATTGTACCTAAAGCTCCCGAGCACCCCAAAAGCGAAACACTAAACTCGGGTTTGTAACCATCCTTTTTCATAGCCGGTAGGAGAATGGAGCCTATAGCAACTACATCAGCGACCCCTGAACCAGATATTGCTCCAAATAACATACACGATGAAACCATTGCCATAGCCAGACCACCTTTGATTTTTCCTACTAAAGAATCGGCCAATTGCATGATACGCGGTGTAATATTTGCTTCCGCCATAAGATTTCCCGCAAAAAGAAAAAAGGGTATTGCTAAAAGAGGAAATGAGTCGACTCCAGCTACCATACGTTGAGCAATAAGGGTAAGAGGGATTGTTTGAGTAAGTAATATATATATCAGTGAAGATAAGCCAATGGAAATAGCAAGAGGGATATTAATCGAAATAAAAAAGAGAAGCGCAATAATTAGAATTAACATTTTTATTCCTCCCTCCTTTTTATTTCAATATTATTTTTTTTAAATAATTCTATAGTATTTTTCAAGAGATAGAAAACCATTAGCATTCCCCCAACCGGGACTGCAAGATAAACTAATCCAGTAGGCATTTGAAGGGCTGCTGTTCGATTAGGCATAGTTAAATTAGTAATAATTATACCTCCCCATACTAATATTAAAATAAATAACAAAGATAATGAATTTGCAAAAAATTGAACCCATTTTCTTTTTTGTAAAGATAGGCGATTAGTCAATAATGATATGCTTAAGTGAGAACGATTTTTCATTGCAATAGCTGAACCAAGAAAAGTGAGCCAAATAAGAATGAATCGAGGGAATTCCTCAGACCAATATATAGGTTGATGTAAAAGATAACGAAAAATTATTTGAACAAAAACCGCTATAGACATAAAACTAAACATTGTTACAATGATAAAATTTAATATTTTTATCGGTAAATTTTCTTTCATATTTGCTTTTCCTTATCACTTAATTTATTTTTCTTATTTACTCTTTTTTGTAAAAGTGGACAATTTTTACAAGAAATATTTATCGCAATCCATGGTTTCTTACCAACATTCCTCAATGAAATATTTTGTTCTGAACTAATTAAAACAGCTCTTTCGGGAGTTAACAAATACTTTTTTGTTTTATTTTCTAGTTCAACTACACCTCTTAGAGTTATGAATACACTTTCCCCAAAATTACAATATTTTTGACTATCTCTATTATTAATACATTGAATTTTTACTACAGAGAGACTAAGATATGTCCTACTTAACATAGACCTCGGAAATATTCTTTTAACTTCTATATTATTTTTATTTTTAAATTCAATCTTAGATATATCTTTTATTATATCTGATCTATTGCTTTTAAAAATATGTTTATTTTTCTTCTTTATTAATGGACAATTATCACAATAGGCGGCGAGAGAAATCCATTTTTCTTTACTAGTTACTACTAGTGGGTGTATCTGTCCAGGGGAAACGCGAATTGCAGTTTGCGGTAAAACAGAATATTTTTTATCACTAATACTGATCTCAGCTTTTCCAGATAAAGTTAACGTTACTTCATCACCTGGATGTTTATGGTTTTGGCTTTTTGATAAATATTTACCATTTACTAGAGCAAGCATTAAATTGTTGTTGCCAGTGAGTAAAGGGGAAAAAATTATCTTTCTTTCAAAATCATATATTTTTTCAGGGATTATTTTTAGCAAATCTCTTACATATATTTCTTGGTTGTTCATTTTTTTACCTACTATGTCATATATTCGTAAAACTATATAATTATTTTAAAGTATGATGCTAAATAAATATTAATGGAATACCTATAATCCCCTTTAAGTAAATCATAGGTATCCCAAATTATTTATTCTCTATATTTATCTATTAATTCAATAAAATCTTTTCCAAAGATTTCTTCATATTCATTCCAAACTGGTTGGACTTTCGCAATAAACGGAGCTTTGTCTACCTCGTTAATAATCATCCCTTTTTCAGCAAGCTTTGATTTTAAATCATCCTCTGCATCTCGAATCATTTTTCTTTGTTTGTCAGCCCATTTGTTTGCTACTTCTTCAATAATCACTTTATCTTCTGGAGAAACTTTTTCCCAATCTTTTTCAGAGATAACCAAAATTGCGGTACCCCAGATATGACCAGTCATAGATAAATATTTTTGTACCTCATAAAAATGGTTACTGTAAATAATGGCTAGTGGGTTTTCTTGACCATCTACTACACCCTGTTGGAGTGCGGAATAGAGTTCAGAAAAAGGCATAGGTACGGGAAGAGCTTCTAGTGCATTAAAGGTATCTAAACGCATTTTAATTGGAGTTACTCTTAGTTTCAATCCCTCTAAGTCTTCTGGTGTACTGATAGATCTCGTATTGTTGGTGATGTTCCGGAAGCCATTTTCCCACCAGGATAATCCAACTATACCTTTTTTAGCAAGAAGATCTAATAATTTATCACCAAGTTCTCCATCAAAAGCTCTATAAGCGTGAAAATGATTTTCCCATGCATAAGGAAGATTGGCAATACTCATTTTAGGTTCTAAGTCCTGAAAAGAACCGCCACCTATTAATCCCATTTGCATTGTACCTAATTGTAAACCTTCAACCATATCCTTTTCATTCCCTAATTGCGCATTATGGTAAGCGTTAATTGTGACTCGTCCTTCAGTTTTCTGGGTAACTTCTTCTGCAAATCCTGAGCTACAAATACCCCAACTATGGTCTGCGGGTAATACCTGACCTAATTTAAAAACTAATTCTTTCGCCTGGACAGATGCAATTATACTAAATGCTAAAACCATAACAATGATTAGTACTGAGACTTTTGATAAAGATAGTAATCTTCTTCTTCTACATTCTTTAAACATTTTTTCTTAAACCTCCATTTTAGAACTATTAACATATTTACCGCTTATTTTTACTTAATATAATTTCCTCCTTTCAAATAATTGTATGCTACTTTCGACGTAGTTTTAGAAAATTCCTCTTTGTTATCAATTTTTTAATTTTCTATTAAACTTTACTACTGCACTCTCCAACACATCCAATGCTTCATCTAACTGCTCATCTGTGATCTCTAAAGACACTAACATTCGTAAGATATTTTTGTTAATCCCCGCGGTAGGCACAAACACTCCATGCTTTATGCACTCCTGTACAATTTGGGCTGTTTTTTGAGGCGCAGGTTCTTTAGTAGTTCTATTTTTCACTATTTCCATGGCCATCATTGCCCCTATTCCGTGAACATCCCCTACTATAGAGTATTTATCTTTCATCATTAGAAATCGGTTTTTTAAAATTTTTCCAATTTTTATCGCTCTATCTAAAAGCTTTTCCTCTTCAATAATCTTTATTACCTCTAGAGCTGCACGACAGGCAATTGGATTACCGACATAAGTTCCACCAATTGATCCTCCCGGTAGGGAATCAGTAATCTCATTTTTGGAAATGACTGCGGATAACGGCATACCAGCTGCCAGTGATTTAGCCAAACATATGATATCTGGTTCTATATTCCAATTTTCAATAGCAAAAAATTTTCCAGTCCTCCCTATTCCGCTCTGAATTTCATCTGCAATAAATAATATCCCATACTTTTTGGTTAATTCTCTTAAATATTCTAAAAACCCTTCCTGAGGAACTCTAAATCCACCTTCTCCCTGGATAGGTTCAATCACAATAGCAGCAACTGATTCAGGATTTACCGTATTGACAAGTATTTTTTCGAAATCAGCAACTTTAATCGTAGGTTGATAGGGAGTTGGGAAAGGAAGTCTATATACATCGGAAGCAAAAGGTCCAAATTTATACTTATAAGGCATAGCTTTATGAGTCATGGTCATAGTCAATAAAGTTCGTCCATGAAAAGCATTTTCAAATACAATAATAGCTGGCCTTTTGGTATGAGCTCGAGCTATCTTTACCGCATTTTCGATTGCCTCTGCACCGGAGTTAAAAAAGGCAGCACTCTTGGGAATTTCCCCCGGAGTAAATTTTACCAATTTTTCTGCTAGCAACACTAAAGATTCGTAAGGAATAGCTGTAAAATCGGTATGTAGATACTTTTCTGCTTGCTCCTGGATAGCAGCGACTACTTTTTTATGTGTATGCCCTACGGCAAGACAACCCCAACCTCCAGTTAAATCAATAAATCGATTTCCATCTACATCTGTTACCAATGCCCCTTCGCCATGCGAAATATAGCTTGGAGAAAGAGAACCACCCATGGGTTTAGCTACATATTTTTCTCGCTTTTTTGCAATATCTCTTGATTTTGGACCGGGAATCTCAGTTTTTAAAGAAATAAATTTAGTCATAGAACTTTCTCCTTGATTATTATTAAAATTCAATCTAATTTCCTAAAGTAGCTACCATTACTGCTTTTATTGTGTGCATACGGTTTTCGGCTTCTTCAAAAACCACAGAATGTTTACTTCTGAATACCTCGTCTGTTACTTCCATTTCTTTTAAATTGTATTGTTTTTGTACCAATTTTCCTATTTCCGTTTTACTATCATGAATAGCTGGCAGGCAATGCATAAAAATAACGTTTGAGTTTCCTGTTTTTTTGATTTTACTCATATCTACTTGATAATCTTTTAATAATTTTACTCGCTCTGCAATGTATTTTTCTTCTCCCATTGATACCCACACATCCGTATATATTACATCTGCATCCTTTAAACCAGAATCAACATCATTTGTTACGGATATTCTTGCTCCCGATTCTTTAGAAATATGTTTTGCTTCTGTAATTAGTTTTTCTTCAGGAAATAATGATTGAGGAGAGATAATTCTAACATCCATGCCCATAATTGCCCCGGAAAGCAACAAAGAATTAGCCATATTATTTCTACCGTCACCCATATAAGTAAATATTACCTTTTCTAAAGGTTTTGCAATTCTTTTCTTTATGGTCATCAAATCTGCTAAAACTTGGGTTGGGTGATACTTATCTGTTAGACCATTCCATACTGGTACACCAGAGTATTTTGCCAAAATATCCACATTTTCCTGTTTAAATCCTCTAAATTCAATACCATCATAATAACAACCTAAAACTTTTGCAGTATCCTCCATTGATTCTTTTTTGCCCATCTGTGAACCAGAAATTCCAAGGTAGGTCACATTAGCACCTTGGTCATAAGCAGCCACCTCAAAAGCACATCTAGTCCTAGTTGATGATTTTTCAAATATTAGTACAATATTTTTCCCTTTTAACTTTTGTTGCTCTGTACCTGAAAATTTTGCTTTTTTTAATTCAATAGCTAACTCCAATAAAAACTTGATTTCTTCTTTAGAAAAATCCTTTAAAGTAATTACATTACGGTTTCGCAAATTAATTGTCATAAATTTTCTCCTTTCTTACCAGTAAACAAAGAATTCTTAAATAAATACTATTAGGATTAGAAAACCTTGTATCCTAATCGCATTGAGATTTCCATTGCGATTTTTTTACTTGTAGAAATAACATCCTCTTTCTTCTCACTATTCATTCGAAAAGCAGGGACAGAAACACTAATAGCTGCAATTACTTTTCCATTTACATCATATATAGGCACTGCCACACAGTTCACTTCTTCTATCTGTTCTCCGTCATCAAAGGCGTACCCAAAATTTTTTATTTTTTTCAGTTCTTCATTTAATTCTTTCCAACTGGTAATAGTGTTTCGATTATACTTTTTCAATTTTTTTCCCTTAATAATGTTCGCTTGTACATCAGGAGGCTGAAAAGCTAATAAAACCTTTCCAATTGCAGTACAATGAATAGGCGCCCTTCTTCCTGGATACAAAATTGCCTTAACTGTTCTAGTGGACTCTTCTTTATCTAGATATACAACTTCCCCCGAATCCAGAACACCTAAATTAACAGTTTCATTGAATTTTTCAGCTAATTTCTTTAAATATGGAGCAGACTCAGCAAAAAAATCCAATCTTTGCAATTTTGCCATACCAAGCTCAACAACTTTTAATCCCAAGGTATATTTTTGGGAATCAGCAGTCTGTTCAATATAACCCCAATATTTTAAAGTATCAACCATGCGATGAATACTGCTAGGATATATTCCTAATTGTTGACTCAGTTGAGTTATGCTAATTGGAGATGAATGTTGTAAAAGTACTTCCAAAATCGATAATGCTCTTGCAAGAGCTTTTACTGGGTAATTAGGTTCAGAATTCATATTAAATACCTCGATCTTTTAATAAGAATGGTTTTCTATTTTTTTAGAATTGCTTTCTATTTATAAAATATTATAATTTCAAGAAAATGTCAATAAGATTTTATATAAATATATTATCTTTATCATGCATGTATTTATAAATATATAACTAATTAGATACTATATTTTGTTCGATGCAAGCAATCTATTCACTGTTTAGGATGTTGATTGAGCAAGATTCATATGATATTCCTTCTTTCCTGATCTTGTTTTCTATATTATACATGTAGAATAAATGTAAGGGATTTTGAAGGTAATTCTTAAAAATTCATCTTTAATTTAAGGCATTTTAAGCGATTATTTTTGTCCAGTTGGTATAATTTCATCAAATATAAAAAATAAAGCACATATGCGCCAAATGAGAGGTTCCTTCTAAAAAACATCAAAAGCTTTACATATAAACGCTTTCACTGGTTTTTGACGAAGTCGACGCGCAGATCGCTGATAGTTTTCTTGATCTCTTTGATCTCAAGGGTTACAGATTGGGAGAATTCCTTTTGATTCTTGATTATTTCATTAATAAAAAATTCCAGTTTCCAGACCAGATAGATCGAAAGCACCAGGGGAAATCCATTATTTGAGATGAGTTTAAGCATGTATTCAATATCCAATGAGTTGCCTTCCTTTCCAAATCCTTCTTTCTCCGGACCGGACATCCAGATGCAGAAAGTTTTCCTTTTCGTAAAAGCCGATACCGGTAAAGCCGATTTCATGAGCATATATGAGCAGGTCAAAAAAACAAGCAGTATTTAACGTGGAAATCGGTTAATGCACCATAAAAATGAATAAATCTGTGAACTTTAGAACTATAGAAACCCTTATAAGAAAAGCCCTTCAGCAAAGGCCAAAGGGCTTGAAATGTCTTGGCTCCCCAGACAGGACGACTTTCGCAACTTTTGTATGCGTGAGGAAACTGTAAATGTCTATCGTAATTTAAAAGAAGTTATTAGTATCTGATATTATTATAATCATTAAATTTCTTGCAAAGTCTTAAAAAATGTTTACGAATTATTGAATTGATACATCAGTACTTACTCTATTAGTAACTATTTCTTAAAAAAAGTATCTGTCTCCCTTTTCTTTTATACTTGAATTGAGTTATGTTATAAACTGGAAAATGATCTCGTTATTTCATTCTATGATAGCGAATATTTTTTTTAAGAATTACACATAAAGCCACACTTGCTCCAGCCATAATCCCCGCGGAAATAAACGTTGAAGTATAACTTTCCGTAATATCAAACAACCATGCACCTACTGCTGGTGCAAGTCCACCGATTCCAAAGGCGGTGATTAATATTCCATAGTTGACTCCCAAAGCTTGGTACCAAAACAAATAGAATTTAGTGCAGGAAAGAGAGCCAAGGTAACGGCATAGCCCCAACCCAATAATGCAGATGCTATATATAATGTCGGTAAAGATACTGCAAAGATATGAAAGAAGAGAAGTGTTATTGTCTGTACAATATAGGTTACAATCATAACTTGTACTGCTCCAAATCTATCACTTAAAAATCCAGCAACGGTATACCAAACCCATTAAAGCCGGTAAAAAAAGACATTACCAGCGTAGCTTTTACAGGTGTTAGACCAAGTACAAAATTCCCATAGGAAGTAATGAGTCCGATACAGATTAATCCCTCTACGCATACCAATGCCATCGCTGACCACATAATCATAAATATCGGGTCTCTAAGCATCTCTCTTGGTGTGGATTCCTGTCTTATCATTATTTTTTTCTCTGTTTTATTATCAGCCTTCCACCCTGTGGGTGTCCATCCAGTAGGAGGATTTCTTATTAGCCAGGCAGCAAAAAGAGATACCGATGAAGTTACAATGGCAATAATAAAAAAGGTTCCTTAGGCATCCCCTTCCTTTTTATTTTTTGCTTTTAAGGTCACTTTTCATTGGCTATCAACAAAATCACGATGATCTTCTTATTTTGTTCCTTCACATATAGTATTGTCCAAATAGCTTCTTCCTGTTAAAAATGATCAAAACAACTGTCACAAGTATCATTATCTCTAATAATGTTATCGCGCCTGTTTTTGAAAGAATCAAAGGCATCATCCCTAATGAAGTATTTGCCATAGTATGGAATAAAATAACCCCAAAAATATTACCCTTGGTATTAATGTATAATATTGATATTTGGATTGTAATCATCAACGTATAAAGGATGTAACCACAAAAGGCGAATGCAAAACTGTAATTGTTTGCTAGTTTTGATTGAATTGTGGCATCTAAAAAAAATAGTGGCAAATGCCATAAAGACCAAATTAGGCCTACTACAATACTTGCGTAAA
>Ga0272442_10010923_pt1 | contig 11130 bp, 7 predicted proteins | sample SSMForm2O_FD_200262 | JGI IMG/M metagenome (GOLD analysis project Ga0272442, IMG submission 200262) | Marine sediment archaeal communities from Little Sippewissett salt marsh, Falmouth, MA, United States - SSM-Form-2O | ecosystem: Environmental > Aquatic > Marine > Wetlands > Sediment ...
GACTCCACCTTGCCGTACCTTGCCAGCAGCCGGCCTATCTTCTCGGCCGTCTCGAGGCTCGGGGCGTAGATCAGGTTGTGGAGCCTCCGCAGCTTCCCGTGGGCCGAGTAGATGTTGTTCACCTCGACGCTCAGGATGAACCGGGTGTCGCCGTGCCGGAACAGGCCGTTCTCCTCGGGTTCCAGGTTGTCCTTCAGCGACTGCAGGTAGGCCGGGTGGGTGAAGTCGCCCGTCGCGACGAGCGCGATGCCCTTCCTCTTCGCGTATCTCGCGAGCATCGGGATGTCCATCTCCTTGCTCGTCGCGCGCGAAAACCGCGAGTGGATATGCAGGTCGGCAATGAACTTCACCGGGTGCGTGATTCTAGAACCGGCTACCTGCCAGTCAAGAAGACGGGGCGCGACCGTCAACATGCGGGCTCTCCGGCACCAGGCAGCCGGCCCTGTCGCCTGTCCCTCCGGAACCTCGAACCCTGGACCCCTCGAACCCTGTCCTTCAGGTCGCCACGCAGAGCATCCGGACGGTGAGCGGACCCACCGGCAGGAACCCTCCGTGCGTGTAGAACCTCACTTTCTCGAACCCGGCTGCCTTCAGCGCCCGGCGTACCTCGCTGCGCGAGTAGGCCCGTTCCTTGTGTTCCTCGTAGAAACTCTCGGCCGAACTGTGTTCGCCGTCATCCTCCCAGAAGTTGAGGTGCAGCGTCGATATCCTCGTCTTCGGGTCGTAGCTGTTCTCCCAGACAGAGTCGATCCCCCCCGCGCGGCGCGGGGTCACCTTGTTCCCCCAGAACATCGACAGGCTGTAGACCGTGTTCATGTCGAAGGCGAACAGCCCGCCCGGCTTGAGCGCCGCGCGCACGCACCGGAAGCAGCCCAGCAGGTCCTCCTCGGTCAGCAGGTAGTTGATCGAGTCGTAGAAGCTGACCGCGGCGTCGACCGGCCGGTCCAGCTCGAACCGGGTGATATCCGCACGGACCGTCTTCACCGGCAAGTCGCCCCGCTTCTCCTCCAGCAGGGCCAGCATGTCCTCGGCCCGGTCCACCCCGACCATCTCGTATCCGCGCCGGGCCATCAGCAGGGTCGGAATCCCGGTGCCGCAGGCCACGTCCAGCACCCGCTCCGGTTCGACCCGGTACCGGCCGAAGACCCGGACGACGTAGTCGACCCAGGCCCGGTAATCGACGTACTTCATCATGAACCGGTCGTAGTACCGGGCGAAGTCGGTGAACGGTCGGCCCTCTTCGGGGTTTCGTGCGGGAGGTTCGGCCACGGGACGCCACTATAGGATTGCGCCCCCGGTAGTCAAGCCGGCTCGTTGACCGTATCCGTCGCCCGGCTATGATGGGCCGCGCGCAACATGAACACTCAGCCGGTCGTCCACGGCCCCAGCCTGCTGTCCGGGCAGGACGTCTCGCTGTTCCGCCGGGGCCAGCACTTCCGGCTCTACCGCTGCCTCGGCGCTCACCCGATGGCGGTCGACTCCCGGCCCGGCACCCTGTTCGCGGTCTGGGCTCCGAACGCATCCTCGGTCGCGGTCGTCGGCGACTTCAACGGCTGGAACCCGGAGTCGCACCCGCTCGCCCCACGCTGGGACTCTTCCGGCATCTGGGAAGGCTTCGTGCCCGGCGTCGGCCCGGGCGCGCTCTACAAGTACGCGGTCACCGACAGCAAAGGCGCAGCCCTCCTCAAGATCGACCCCTTCGCCTTTCGGTTCGAACCACCCCCCGGCACCGCGTCGGTCGTCTGGTCCCTTGACTTCGACTGGCACGACGACGACTGGATGGCACGCCGGTTCGAGACCGACCCCTACCGTTCGCCGCTCGCCGCCTACGAAGTCCATCCCGGTTCCTGGCAGCGCGCGGATGATGGCAGGCCGCTCGACTGGCGCGAATTGGCCGACCGGCTCGCGGACCACGTCGACGACTGCGGCTTCTCTCACGTCGAGCTACTCCCGGTGATGGAACACCCGTTCTACGCCTCATGGGGCTACCAGGTCCTTGGCTACTTCGCGCCCACCGCCCGCCACGGCGGCCCCCAGGACTTCATGCACGTCGTCGACCGGCTCCACGCCCGCGGCATCGGCGTCATCCTCGACTGGGTCCCGGCCCACTTCCCTTCCGACGAACACGGCCTCGCCCGCTATGACGGCACCTGTCTCTACGAGCACGCCGACCCGCGCCGCGGGGTACACCCGGACTGGGATACCTGCATCTTCAACCACGGCCGCCACGAGGTCCGCTCGTTCCTCGTCTCCAGCGCGCTCTTCTGGCTTGACCGCTACCACGCCGACGGACTCCGCTGCGACGCGGTCGCCTCGATGCTCTACCTCGACTACTCGCGCCCGGACGGAAAGTGGCTGCCCAACCCCTACGGCGGCCGTGAGAACCTCGACGCCATCGACTTCCTCCGCGAACTCAACCGGGCGGTCTACCGCGACGAACCGGGCACGTTCACCGTCGCCGAGGAATCGACCGCCTGGCCCGGCGTTTCCCGGCCGGTCCATCTCGGCGGCCTCGGTTTCGGGTTCAAGTGGAACATGGGCTGGATGAACGACACGCTCGACTACCTCTCAAGGGACCCGGTGCACCGGCGCTGGCACCACGACCGGCTCACCTTCGGCCTGACCTACGCCTGGTCCGAGAACTTCATCCTGCCCCTCTCCCACGACGAGGTGGTCCACGGCAAGCGGTCCTTGCTCGAGAAGATGCCCGGCGACGACTGGCAGAAGTTCGCCAACCTCAGGCTGCTGCTCGGATGGCAGTACTGCCACCCGGGCGCCAAGCTGCTCTTCATGGGCGGCGAGTTCGGCCAGCGGTCCGAATGGAACCACGATTCCGCACTCGACTGGCACCTGCTCGAGCACGAACCTCACCGCGGTGTGCTCCGGTGGGTGCGCGACCTGAACCGGCTCTACCGCGATGAACCTGCACTGCACTCGTCGGACCACGAGCCGGACGGATTCCGCTGGGTCGACTGCCACGATGCCGACAACAGCGTCCTCGCCTTCCTCAGGCTGGCGGGCGACCGTTGTCTGCTGGTCGTCGCGAACTTCACCCCGGTTCCGCGCCGCCGCTACCGTATCGGGGTGCCCTCGCCCGGTCGCTGGCGCGAACTGCTCAACAGCGACGCGACGGAGTACGGAGGCAGCGGCAAGGGCAACCTCGGCGTGGTCGAGACCAACCCTGTCCCCTCTCACGGCCACGACCAGTCGCTCGAGCTGTCCCTGCCCCCGCTCGGCATCATCGTACTCCGACCCGAGTCCTGATGCGCCACGTCTGCATCCACGGCCACTTCTACCAGCCCGAGCGGGCCAACCCGTGGACCGGGAGGATCGACCGGCAGGAATCGGCCGCGCCGCACCATGACTGGAACGAACGCATCTGCTCCGAGAGCTACGCGCCGAACGCCACGGCGCGCATCCTCGGCCCGGACGGCGAGGTCCTAAGGACCCGCAACAACTACGCAACCATCAGCTTCGACTTCGGCCCGACCTTGCTCGCCTGGCTGGAGAAGAACGGACCGGGCACCTACGAGGCGGTTCTCGCCGCCGACCGGGAGGGGCGACGGCGGTTCCACGGCCACGGACCGGCCATCTGCCAGCCCTACGGCCACTCCATCCTCCCCCTCGATAGCGAGCGCGACCGGAGAACCCAGCTCCTATGGGGAATCCGGGACTTCGAGCACCGGTTCGGCCGGAGGCCGGAAGGCATCTGGTTCCCGGAATGCGCGGTCAACACCCCCTCGCTCGTGGCCGCGGCCGAGGCGGGTCTGGGGTTCGCGGTCCTCGCCCCGCACCAGGCCGAGGCGGTCCGTGCCACGAATTCGTCAGACTGGCAGCCGCTCGAGCCCGGCGAGGTCGATACCCGGAACGCCTACCGCTGTCCCCTGCCCGATGACCGGGAACTGGCCCTCTTCTTCTACGACGGCCCGGTGTCGCACGACGTCTCTTTCGGTGACGGGCTTGCCGACGGCGCCGCGCTGGCGCACCGGCTGGCCGCGATACCCGGGGAAGCTGGACAGATCGCATCTATCGCCACTGATGGCGAAACCTACGGCCACCACCACCGGTTCGGCGAGATGGCGCTCGCGACCTGTCTCGAAACGCTCGAATCGCTCCCCGGGGTCGAACTGACCGTATTCCCTGCCTTCCTCGAAACCCATCCTCCCGCAGACGAAGTCCGGGTCCGGGAGAACAGCTCCTGGTCGTGCGTCCACGGCGTCGAACGCTGGCGCGCGGCGTGCGGTTGCCACACCGGCCTCAACCCGGGATGGAACCAGGAATGGCGCAGGCCGCTCCGCGCCGCGGTCGAATGGCTGCGCGACGCACTCGCGCCCATCTACGAGGAACAGGCCGGCAGGCTCCTGCGCGACCCGTGGCAGGCAAGGGACCGCTACATCGACGTCCTGCTCGAACCCGGCGAAGCAGCCGTCTCCAACTTCCTCGCTGACCACGCGGGCGGCATTCTCGACGACAAACAGCGCCGACGCGCCCTCGGTTTGCTCGAAATGCAGCGCTGGGCCCTGCTCATGTTCACCAGTTGCGGCTGGTTCTTCGACGACGTCTCGGAACTCACCTCGGTGCAGGTGATGCGCTCGGCCTGCCGGGCGATGGAACTCTGCCTCGAACTGGCCGGTACCGACCTCGAACCCGGGTTCGTCGACATCCTCTACGCGGCCCAAAGCAACATCCCGGAGCAAAGGACCGGGGCCGACGTCTACCGGCGGCTCGCTCGCCAGCGGTGAGCGCGTGAAACAGGAACCCGAACGGACCGCGGGCGTCCTGCTCCACATCAGCTCCCTGCCCGGACCCTGTCCCGTCGGTGACTTCGGCCCGGCCGCCCATCGATTCGCCGACTGGCTCGCCGGGGCGGGGCTCCGCTGGTGGCAGGTCCTTCCACTCGGCCACACCGACCCGTTCTACGCGAGTTCGCCCTACCGGAGCATCTCGACCTTCGCCCTCAACCCGCTCTTCGTCAGCCCGGGATTGCTCGTCCGTGACCGACTGCTCGGTCCTTCGGACATCGAGCCGCCGCCCGGCACTGGTACCGCCCGCACCGACTACCGGCTCGCGGCCGAATGGAAGGACCGGCTGCTAGACCGGGCCTGGCAGCGGTGGAAGCCGGACCGCCGCTTCGAACGGTTCTGCCGCGACAACGCCGGCTGGCTCGACGACTACGCGCTCTACCGCACCCTGAAGAACCGCTTCGGGGGACTCGCCTGGACCGACTGGCCCTCGAAGCTGCGCGACCGGGACGATGCCGCGCTGTCCGAAATCGCCGACGTCTTCTCCCGGGACGTGGACCGGGCCCGTTTCGTCCAGTATGTCCTGTTCCGGCAGTGGCAGGAACTGCGCCATCACTGCCTGGAGCGCGGGGTAGGTATCATCGGCGACCTGCCCATCTACGTCGACGCGGACAGCGCCGACTGCTGGGCCAACCCTCAGTTCTTCAAGCTGGACCGGAGAGGACGTCCCCGTGTCGCCGCCGGTGTCCCGCCCGACTACTTCTCGAAGACCGGCCAGCTCTGGGGAAACCCGCTCTACAACTGGCGCTCGCTCGGCCGGAACGGCTACCGCTGGTGGCTCGGCCGGCTCGAGCATGCCCTGAGGCTCTTCGACCGGGTCCGCATCGACCACTTCCGCGGGCTCGTCGCCTGCTGGCAGGTGCCGGCGAAGGCGAATACCGCCCGCAAGGGACGCTGGGTGCGCGTCCCGGCAATCAGTTTCCTGTCCGCGGTCAGGAAGAGGTTCCCCGGAATGCCGTTCATCGCCGAGGACCTCGGCCACATCACCCCGGACGTCGTCCGGGTCAGGAAACGGTTCGGCCTGCCCGGGATGGTCGTGCTCCAGTTCGCCCTCGGCCGGAAGGACGGGCCGCTCGACCGGCTCGAACCGGAAACCGTGCTCTACACCGGCACCCACGACAACAACACCACCCGGGGCTGGTTCGAGCACGAGGCGACCGGCGTCGAGAAGGCTGACCTTCGACGCCGGCTCGGCAGAACCGCTTCCCCGGCCACGGTCGGCAGGATGCTCGTCCGGCTGGCGTTCGAAAGCCAGGCTCGCGCCGTCATCGTACCGATGCAGGACATCCTCGGGCTCGGGCCGTCAGCGCGGATGAACACGCCGGGCACGACCGAACGAAACTGGACGTGGCGGCTGCATGAGGGACAGGTGACCGAACGCCCGGCCCGATGGCTGGCGGACCTGGCCGAAGCAACCGGCCGTCGGGCAACCGGCCTTTCTTGACCCTCCCGCGCAACTCAATACCATTGGCAGGCAACGGGCGCACTCGAGAAAGGACGGCTGCAGATGACGAACAACGATGACGCACGGGCGCGTTTGAAGCGCCTGCGACAGGAACTGGTCGGCCTCGATGTCGAGGTGCCGCTGCTCGACGGTTCGAAGCGGCGCTACGTCAACCTGGACAACGCCTCGTCGACCCCCACCTTCCGGCCCGTGCAGGAGAAGGTCGACGAATTCCTCGGGTTCTACTCCAACGTCCACCGCGGCACCGGGTTCAAGAGCCAGATCGCCTCGTGGGTCTTCGAGGAGGCTCGCCGGGTCGTCGGCCGGTTCGTCGGCGCGGACCTGGAGCACGACACCGTCATCTTCACCAAGAACACCACCGAGTCGATAAACAAGCTGGCCCGCATCTACCCGTTCCGCGAGAACGCGGTCGTCATCACCACGATGATGGAGCACCACTCGAACGAGCTTCCCTGGCGCCGACACGCCGAGGTCGTCCACGCCGGGCTCAAGCCCGACGGCTCGCTCGACATGGACGACTTCGCGAAGAAGCTGGACGAGTACCGCGACCGGCTCGACCTCGTCGCGGTCACCGGCGCGTCCAACGTCTCGGGCTGGGTCAACCCGGTCCACGAGATGGCGGCGATGACCCACAAGGCCGGTGCCAAGATCGTCGTCGACGCGGCCCAGTTGGGCCCGCACCGTCCCATCCTGATGAAGCCGCCCTGCGAGCCGGACCACCTCGACTTCGTCGCCTTCAGCGCCCACAAGATGTACGCGCCCTACGGTGTCGGCGCGCTCGTCGGCGACCGCGAGGCCCTGCTCGCGGTCGAACCGGAGACGGTCGGCGGCGGCACGGTCGACATCGTCACCGTCGACTCGGTCTACTGGCGCGACCTGCCCGACCGCGAGGAAGCCGGCACGCCGGACATCGTCGGGGTCGTCGCCCTCGCCGCGGTCATCGGGCTCATCGAGGACATCGGCTGGGACGCCATCATCCGGCACGAAGAGGAGTTGACCCGGTATATGCTCGGGAAGCTTGCCGATATCCCGGGCCTGACGATCCACGGCAAGATGCTCGCGGAAAACATCGACGACCGGCTCGGGGTGGTCTCCTTCAACGTCGGCGACCTTCCCCACGCGCTCGTCGCCGCCATCCTCAGCTACGAGGGTGCCATCGGGGTCCGCAACGGCTGCTTCTGCGCCCACCCGTACATGCTCTGCCTGCTCGACGTGCCGGACGAGGACGCCGCCAAGGTGCGGACCGAGATAATCGGGCGCGACCGGAGCCGGATTCCCGGTTCGGTGCGCGCGTCCATCGGTCTGTACAACGACGAGTCGGACATCGACGCGCTCTGCGACTGCCTTCAGAAGGTGGCGGACGGCAGCTACAAGGGCAAGTACGAAGTCAGGCGGGAATCAGGCGCCTACGTCCCGGTCGGGATGCCCTGCTTCCGGTTCGAGGAACACTTCTCCCTCGACCCCCGCCGGCCCTAGCGCACCGGCACTACCGTCCGGGCCGCACCCTTCTCCGGCACCAGCAGGTAGACCCCGGCGGCCAGCGTCATGATGAGAATGCCCAAATCCGCCTCCTCGCGGGCCCCTGCCCGCACCTTCAACCCAGGCCAGGCGACAACGGAGTCAAGCGCCCGCCCGGAACGGCCCCCTCGCACCACGCAGCCCGGCAGGCAGAGAGTAGCCTGCCGGGCTGCGGGTCTGACCGGGCCGGAGTCCGCGCGCCAGGGCGTCGGTGCTCCGACGTTCCAGGCGAGCGACGCGAAACGCAACGGTGCACGGGAGCGAGAAGCACGGCATCGCTCTCAAGACCAGGCCCAAAGGTGAACCGAACGATGATGCCGGGTTCAGTCCTGGCGGCATACCGGACGGGGTACCGCACTTCCAGGGCCGCCTCGATGGCCGTGTGGGGGGCAGCGCCAGGCAGGGCTTCCGGGGCCCCGGTCCGGGCCGCGGCGATGGCCTCGCTGCCCCCACCGGGGAAGGCGGGCGGCAGGGCCCCGGCCAAAGCCGCCTCGGGGGCGGCCGGAAAGGGGGCTAGGAAAAGGGCCCTGAGGACGCCTTCGGAGGCGGCAGTGAGGAAGCCCTTGGGGGCCACCCCGGGGGCGGGGGACCCCGAAAATCACGGCAGCAGATAAGGAACATCAGGACAATGGCTTATGCCGCAGCACGTGGTTTCCGCAAATGATAAACCAGTTCATCACTAAACCGGGGAAAATGGACGAGGGCGCATCGGGCCCGGGCCAATCGAAGACACGGTGATGAAACAGCTAAGTCGGTTCGAACACGACAGGCTGTCCTCGACCAGACAGCTGGCTCGGGGCCAGCCGAACCGCGACATGACCGCAGCACCCTGCTGTGCCTGCCACCCTGCCGGGCAGTTCGATAGTGTGTCCCCGGTCCCATCCGCCCTGCGTCGCACTGCAGTTCCCTTGCGTGACAGCAACTGGCTGACATACTGCTGGTTGGGCCTCGACCGTCCCTTGTCCGCGGGGCAGTGGCACTGTCCGTGGCCGGCGGTGGCGCTTTCCAGCGCCTGCCGGGAGTGCGCATCGGGAAACCCGATGCCCTCAGGGCTTGACAAGGGGTGCCGGGGGGCATATTGTGCGTCGTCGCATAGCCGACTTGGGTTGGCGCGGCCGGGACGGAGGGTTACCCGTTTCGGTCCAAATACGCCTACAACCCGCATCTGTCCGCCCCTTCGGCGGGGCCGCATCGGTCCGTTACGGGCCGACGTTGCCCTTCCGCTGGCTGCGCTTTCGCGGGCCAGGCGTGCGCCGTGCCCGGTCGCCGGCGACTATGAGAATATGCGTCGGACCACCTTCTCCACAGACCCGGCTCACACGAGCCGGCGACCGGTCGTACCAGTCCGTGAGCGGGCGCCGGCGCATGGGGAAGCAATCGAGAACTCAACACTCCGTATGGCCAACACGCGGCCCGTGCACGAAGCCGGTCCGCGAACCGCATTGTCAAGACGGTCCGGGGAGAACCCGGGCCGCAATCGAAAGGGGTAGCAGATGGGTTCCATCCTGCTCTGTGCCTGCCTGCTGTTAGGCGGCACCAGTATCCAGACCGACTGGACCGGCGGGCCGAACGTGCCCGGCCCGGTCAGCGACTTCGGCACGGCATTCACCTGGTCGGACAGTATCGCCTACTCGTTGAGCGGCCTGATCATCCCGACGACCCAGGTCCGCGCCGTCGTCCGCGACTGGACCGAACACATCATCGAGGACAACACGAACATCGACGGCCGCAACGCCATCCGTCCCGGCGACTTCGACGGCGACGGCGACTACGACCTCGCCGGTGTCATCGACGGCCTGGATATCCTCCGGCTGTACCGCAACACCCTGGTCGAAACCGGCGTGGACACCTTCGTCCAGCAGGTCGACTTCTACGCCGACGTCCACGAGTACTGCCACACGTGGGTGGGCGACTTCGACCTCGACGGCGACGATGATGTCGTCGTGCCCGGTGACAGCACCTTCTGGTTCGAGAACACCGGCAGTTGGAGCTTCACCAGGCGGTTCATCGGCTACGTCGACCACCTGGGCGACAGCGCCAACTGCGACGTGGGCGACGTGGACAACGACGGTGACATGGATGTGGTCAGCGGCTTCCGCCCGTTCGTACTCTGGCGCAACAACGGCGACGGCACGTTCGCCAGCGAATCCATCGCGGACGGACGTTTCTGCCGCGTGAAGCTGGGCGACCTGAACGGCGACGGCTGGCTCGACGTGCTGCAGTCGGACCTCGTGTTCCTGAACAACGCCGGCGTCGGCCCGACCGTGTTCCAGACGACGCCCGCCTGGAGCTCGGGCTACACGGCGGGGCAGGTGGACGGCACCTGGCTGGCCGACTTCGACGGCGACAACGACATCGACCTCCTCCTGTGCCGGGTCTGGGGCCCGTTCTGGACCTACGCCATCTACTGGTACGAGAACGACGGTTCGGGCACGAGCTACACGCAACACACCATCCAGACCGGGGCATCGGCAAAGGCGAACGGCGACGGGGCAATCGCCGAGGACATGGACCTCGACGGCATCCCCGACGTGGTCGGCGGCTATACCCAGGTAAGCTACTTCCACCAGTATCCCGTCAACACGTTCACGCAGGTGATAGTGGACTCGGCCTACGGCGGGGACTTTGGATGTCACTGGGTCTACGTCGAGAACCTCGGCGTCAGGCCCGGCGGCCGCAAGTTCACCAAGGACATCATCGCCAGCGGCGACGGCTCGTTCCACTGGTGGGAAAACGGGCTGGACACGACCTTCTCCCGCAACGGCTGGCTCGTCTCCTCGATTCTCGATGCCGGCGGGCCTTCAACCTGGCAATGGTTCTGGTGGGACGGCATTCGGCCGTCGGGAACCGAGCTGGACTTCTACGTCCGGTCCGGTTCGACCGCGGCCCAGTGCACCCTCAACACCTGGCAGGGCCCGTTCGCGGTCGACTCCCTGGTCCAGGTTGACAGTATCGACATCGGACCCTACACGACCGCGGGCGACCAGTTCTTCCAGTACCGGGTGTTCATGGCCGGGTGGAACGAGCTGGCCCCCTACGCCGCGTCGGTCGTCTACGAGGTGAAGGTCGTGTGGGACGACGCGACTCACGACGTCGGCGCGACGACAATCCTCGCCCCGGTCGGAACGGTCGACTCGGGCACGGTCGTCACACCCCGCGCGGTGGTGGAGAACTTCGGGACCGTCACCGAGACGTTCCCGGTCACCTTCCGCATCGGCGGTGTCTACGATGAGACCGTGGACGGCGTCACGCTGACCGCGGGGCAGGTCGACACCGTTGACTTCCCGAACTGGACCGCCCAGCCGATAGGCACCCACCCGACGCTGGCGTTCACCGACCTGGCCG
>Ga0272442_10010924_pt1 | contig 11129 bp, 4 predicted proteins | sample SSMForm2O_FD_200262 | JGI IMG/M metagenome (GOLD analysis project Ga0272442, IMG submission 200262) | Marine sediment archaeal communities from Little Sippewissett salt marsh, Falmouth, MA, United States - SSM-Form-2O | ecosystem: Environmental > Aquatic > Marine > Wetlands > Sediment ...
TCTACATTACTTCCATCGATTCTGACCCGACGGGGCGGTATCTCTATTATGTCCCGGGCGCACATGGTGGTAGTTATAAGGATGGTGCGGCCGTGGTGCAGTTTGATACACAGACAAAAAAGAAGAAAGTTATTGCTTTTTTGCATCCTTTTTTGAAAAGACGTTATGGATACACTCCTCTGGGAACTTTCAGCACGGCTGTTGATCAGGCTGGAGACAGGCTTTACATCACCTGGAATGGTAATATTGGAGGCAGCAGGCGTGGGCGGTTAACTTGGGATGCGTGTGCGCTGACGGTTATCCATATTCCTCGAGCAGAACGGTTCCCGATAGAAAAATAAACAACCTATTTTTAGGTATTAGCGTAAACTGGACGGCAAGGCCGAAACTCATTTGATTGCATTAGCTTGCAGTCACCCGCCGAAAGGTCGACAGAGATGGACAGTACGGTTATTGGCTGATGAGTTGGTTGCCTTAGGGATTGTGGATTCCTGCGGTAAAACCACGGTTCATGAGACGCTAAAAAAAATGAACCTAAGCCTCGCTTAAAAAAGTATTGGTGCATACCGCCGAAGCAGAATGCTGCTTTTGTCGCAGCGATGGATAACTTAAATACACATAAGATTGCTTCTTTGTACGAGGCGTTTGAACCTGCCATGGCCCGGCGTCTGGCAGAAAAACTGGAAATTCATTATACACCTAAACACGGCAGCTGGTTGAATACGGCTGAGATTGAATTGAGTGTTCTCTCGAGGCAGTGCATCCATGATTATTTTGAAAACGCCGAACAATTGGCTGAACGAATTGGTGCCTGGGAACAAAAAGGAATGAAGAACAAACGAGTATTGACTGGCGATTTACAACTGCTGATGCCCGTATTAAACTGAGAAAGTTGTACCCGTCAATTTAGAGTGGAAATAGTACTAGGGCACAACGTCCCAAAGATATACCATAAGCCATCGCACAGAAAATAATACACCAAGACCGCCATGGTTTAAATATTTTTCTAATATTCTCAGATAGCTTAATAAGTTTGTCATATTCACCATATTTGTAATAGATTCTGAAAGAGATGAGTTTTTGAAGAATTCCCGCAATTTTCAACTAGAGAGAATGGAGCCATTTCCGGGCCTAATCGTGTGCAACAGTTTTTTTGTTGAAAAGCAGCCCTAACAATGGACAAACAAATCCTGAAAGCGAACAATATCATAACTATGGTCGTAAATAAGAAGAAATACAGTTTAACAAAAGTTATATTTGATCGTGCCATCATAATTTAAGCATATATTATTTCATAAAGTTCTGTATTTTTTTGATATAATACAATCATAGCCGAGGTTTTGTAGGTTCCGGCATTATTAAATCTTAAAACTTTTAGTATTTTAAGGAAGGCAAAATGGGAGGAAAAACAAATCATCTTATATGGCTGTTGAGCCTCTTGCTTCTTTTAATAACAAACCCGGCTAAAGCAGATTCTCGAGACAGCTTGTGGAGACAGGTTGAACAGGCCATTGAAAAAAGACTACCACAAACCGCGATTACGGTTCTGGATAAGATTATACCTGAAGCAATGGCGGATCAGGCACATGCGGAGGCTACCAGGGCCATCTGTTTGAAGATAACTATGCAGGGTGAGATTCAGGGGTATTGGATTGAGGAAATGATCATTCTCCTTCAACTTGAGATCGATAAGTCTCCGCCGGCCCCGATGAAATCTGTAATGGAGACCGTCCTTGCGCATTGGTATTGGGAGTACTTCCAGCAAAATCGCTTCCGAATACTCGAACGGACTCAGACCGCCGAACCACCCGGAGCAGACTTCACAACATGGGATCTACCCCGTATTATGGCGGAGATTGACTTACACTTTACTTCAGCTCTGTCCGAAGACCAGCAGCTTAAGGTCATCCCTATAGAAGAATTCGACGATTTGCTGGAAAAAGGAACTGTTCCGGACACATACCGACCGACGCTTTACGACTTCCTGGCTCATGAGGCCCTGTCTTTTTATGCTGCGGGTGAACAGGTCGGAATATTGCCTATGGATACCTTTGAGTTTATGGCCGATAGCCCAATTTTTGCGCCCGTGGCCGAGTTCCTCCAATGGGAGCCTGTGACTGCGAATACGCAATCACCCAAGCTCAAAGCCATCAGATTGTATCAAGACCTACTGGCCTTTCATCAAGACGACACTGACGAGTCCGCACTAATTGACGCGGATTTACATCGGCTCATCTTCGGCTACAACCAGGCCCTGGGATCTGACAAAGCCGTTTTTTATATGGAGGCACTTGAGCGATTCGTGGACCAATGGACAGGCCACGAGATTGTTGCCCGGGCATTATATGAATGGGCAAAAGTTGTACACGAGCAGGGAGACTATGTACAGGCACACATGCTCGCAAGCCGGGGAAGGGAGATGTACCCGAACAGCACCGGCGGTCAGTTGTGCAACAACCTGATAGAACAAATCGAGGCCAAGTCCGCAACAATTCTAACTGAGCGTGTATGGAATGACCCGCTGCCGGATATTAAGGTAACCTACTGTAATGTAAAGAGGATTTTTTTCAGGGCTGTGCCGTTTGCAATCGAGGATGCCATTCAACCAAATTGGAGCTATATCGACGATGATGAACTAAAAAACCTGCTTGCGCGACAACCGGTGCTCGAGTGGAGTGAAGACCTGCCCGCTACTATAGATTATCAACAACGTACTGAGAGATTGCCTGCACCCAAAGGATTGGAAAAGGGCTTTTATTTCCTGATCTCAAGTCACAATCCATCTTTCACTGAGTATAGCAACCAGGTCAGTGTGGCACCTATCTGGATTAGTGACCTGGCTCTGGTCACGCGCAATATTCATCGGGATGGCATTGTTGAGGGATTTGTACTCAACGCGATAACGGGTGAACCTCTTCTCGATGCGACGGTAACACGCTGGATATATAACAATACAAACAAACGATACTGGCCCGCCGATCAAATACTATCCGACAAAAATGGTTTTTTTAGTCTTTCGAATGACGACAGGAATTTCATAATCGTTGCAGAATATGAAGGTGATATTTTAGCCAGCAGGAATGCGTATCATACTTCTACAAGATCGGACGATCCGGAAATCCACAAACAGACGGTATTCTTTACCGATCGCTCGCTCTATCGCCCCGGCCAGACCATCCATTACAAGGGTATCTGTATCCGCACGGACACGGTCAGAGACAACTACCAAACCCTTACCGGCCAGCAACTGACAGTAGTTTTCCAGGATATAAACGGTCAGGAGATAGAACGTTGGCAGCACCAATGCAATGGCTTTGGTGCTTTTAGCGGTAGCTTTACCGCCCCTCGAGACCGCCTGATGGGGCGAATGTCTCTGAATGTATGGGATGGTCCGCATGGTCATGTGTCTTTCAATGTAGAGCAATACAAGCGACCCAGGTTCAGGGTCGAACTCGAACCGCCCACAGAGGCGCCAAGACTCGATAACGAAGTCATCGTGCCGGGTAAGGCTACATCATACACCGGCGCTGCTATCGGAGGTGCCCAGGTAAACTGGCGCGTTCTGCGTCAAGCGCGGTTCCCCATCTGGTGCTGGTGGGCACGCTGGATTTACCACGGAACAGAGGCACAGGTCATTGCCCACGGCAGTTCAATTACAGAAACCGACGGCTCGTTTTCGATTCACTTTACAGCCAAACCGGACCTGTCTATTCCAGAGGAAGATGAACCAATATTTGAATATTCAGTACATGCAGATGTGACTGACACCACCGGTGAGACACGCTCGGACGATCGCATCGTTCGTGCAGGATATACTGCATTACAGGCTGCCATCTATGCTGACGCCTGGCAAACAAAGGATAAAGCAGTAGAATTAATCTTAACCACCCAATCCATCGACGCTGAGCCCGAGCCTTCCGAAGGTCTGGTCCGGATATACACATTGAAGCAACCCGATAAGGTAATACGCCCCGACTTTGAAACAACTGACTCGCAGCCGGACCTGTCCGACCCAAATACATGGGAGCTGGCGGAACTGATTAGCGAACATTCCTTCATCACAGATATCTTAGGCTATACCACAATCATGGCTACTCTGGACACTGGTATCTATAGCGCAGTACTTGAAACTCAGGATCGTTTCGGCAAGCCGATTACTGCTCGACATACAATCCATGTGGTTGATCCCCAGGCCAGCCACTTTGGTGTGCATGTGCCCAACCACTTGGCCGCACCTAAGTGGTCCCTCGAGCCGGGCGAAACATTCATAGCACTCTGGGGCACTGGTTATGATACCGGCCGGGCCTTTGTGGAGCTGGAGTGCCGCGGTCAAGTCCTGAAGGCTTGGTGGACGCAACCGGACCGAACTCAGGAATTTATTGCCGAAGAAGTTACTGAGTACATGCGCGGTGGATTTACATTGCGCATCACTTATGTCCGTGAGAACAGGGCTTATATAAATGAAAGGATCGTGGACGTACCCTGGACCAACAAACAATTGACCATTCATTGGGAGCATTTCAGATCCCTGCTGGAACCGGGCCAGGATGAGGTATGGACAGCAGTGATTACAGGCCCGGATGCGATGAAAGCGATCGCTGAGATGGTTGTGAGCATGTATGATGCATCCCTTGACCAATACCTTAAAAACGATTGGATGCAGAGTTTCACCGGCTTTCGACGAGAGTCATCACGATTATCTACCGTATTCGAGAACAGCTCAATCTCATTTAGAAGAATTTATAATGACTGGAGAATACATTTTACAAACGTAACATTCTCCTACCGGCGTCTTCCTTATGATATCCATTGTTGGGGTTTTATCGATTATCCTTACGCTTTTAATCCGCCCTTTGCAGAAAGGGCAGCAGTGCCACCTCCACCTACAACACTTGCCACTCCGGACCTTGAGAAGATTCCTGCCCGCAAGAACCTCGACGAGACAGCATTTTTCTTCCCACACCTTTTATCCAATCCCGCAGGCGAGGTACGAATCGAATTTACTATACCGCAAGCCCTGACTGAGTGGCGGTTTCTGGGCTTTGCCCACGACAACCAAATGCGCAGCGGCTTCTTAACAGATACGACCGTTACTGCTAAAGACCTGATGGTCGAACCAAATCCGCCTCGGTTTGTGCGCGAAGGGGACATTATCGAGTTCACAGTCAAGGTCACCAACCAATCTGCCGCCCGTCAGACAGGCAAGGTAAGTCTAACGATGGCCGATGCTCGCACTCTGGATTCATATGATGAGGCATTGGGTAATTTATCTCCGGAACAGACCTTCGACGTTCCCAGCAAGGAATCCCGCACGTACTCGTGGCGATTAACCATACCCGATGAGTGCGATTTCCTCACATACAGGGCAGTGGGTGCCACAAGCAGGCTTAGTGACGGCGAGGAAGGATATCTGCCTGTATTGAGTCGCCGTATTATGGTGACTGAATCCCTGCCTTTGCCGGTTCGCGGTCCGCAAACTAAAGAATTTGAATTCACCAAGCTGTTGAACTCAGGCCAGTCGGAAACCCTGATTCATCAGAGTCTAACTGTACAGATGGTCTCTCAGCCCGCGTGGTATGCTGTTATGGCCTTACCTTACTTGATGGAATATCCGTATGAGTGCAGCGAGCAGGTCTTCAACCGGCTCTACGCCAATGCCCTGGCTTCATATATAGCCAATGCAGATCCCAAGATTCGGCATATCTTTAACCAGTGGAAAGCCACACCAGCACTTGAAAGCCCCCTGGAAAAGAACGAAGACCTCAAGAGCATAGCCCTGGAAGAGACTCCCTGGCTAAGACAGGCCCAATCGGAATCTCAGGCCCGAAAGAACGTTGGTATCCTGTTCGATGAGAACCGGCTAAGCGATGAGACTTCTCGTGCCCTATTTAAGCTCCAACAGATGCAGCAGGACACCGGCCTTTGGCCGTGGTTTCCGGGCTGTCGCGGCAACAATTATATTACCCTTTACATTACCACCGGATTCGGACGTTTGCGTCACTTGGGTGTCCGCGATATAGATGTCAGTCTCGCAATCAAGGCCCTGGATGCCCTGGACAAATGGATGGATGAGAGATACCAGTGGATCCTTGAACACAGCGATAAGAATGAAAACCACCTTAGCTCTACGGTCGCATTTTACCTGTATGGGCGCAGCTTCTTCCTTGCCGATAAGCCCGTAAGAACCAAATACCAGGAAGCCCTCAATTACTGGCTGGATCAAGCCAGTCAATATTGGCCTGAACTATGGCGCCAGTCACAGGCTCATCTTGCTATTGCCCTCAAGCGTTTCGGTGACCAGCAGGTCGCCGACGAGATTATGCAGTCTATTCGGGAACATAGTGTTACTGACGAAGAGCTCGGTATGTACTGGCGGGATCTCGAACGCAGTTGGTGGTGGTACCGCGCGCCCATCGAAACCCAGGCCATGATGATTGAAGCTTTTGACGAAGTATCCGGCGATACACAGGCGGTCGAGGATTGCAGAGTCTGGCTGCTCAAACAGAAACAAACACAGAATTGGAAGACTACCAAGGCAACGGCAGATGCGATTTATGGATTGCTTCTTAGAGGCGCCGATTTTCTCGCCTCCGATGCTTTGGTCGAGGTGGCACTTGGAGGTCAATGGATCCAGCCTGAAAACGTGGAAGCTGGCACCGGATTTTACGAAGAGCGTTTTGTCCGTCAGGAGATCGTGCCGGAAATGGGCCGGATCACGGTTAGAAAGATAGACGAGGGAGTCAGTTGGGGTAGTGTGCATTGGCAGTATCTAGAGGATATGAGCAAGATTACACCCTATGAAGGAACGCCACTGCAGCTTAGTAAAGCACTATATGTGAAAAGAATGACCGACCAGGGCCAGGTCTTGTTTCCGGTTCAAGGTTCGCTGGCCGTAGGTGATGAGTTGGTCGTACGAGTCGAATTGCGGGTGGATCGTGATATGGAATACGTCCACATGAAAGACCAGCGGGGCAGCGGCACAGAGCCGGTAGATGTTCTCAGTGGCTTTAGGTTTCAGGACGGTCTGGCCTACTACCAGAGCACACGCGACACCGCTACGCACTTTTTCATTGATTATCTGCCCAAGGGAGTGTATGTCTTTGAGTACAGCACCCGCATCCAGCACAAGGGACAATACCAGACAGGCATTGCCACTATCCAGTGTATGTACACCCCGGAATTTAACAGTCACTCGGAGAGTTTTGATCTGGACGTTAGGTAGATAAGTTCAGATTCAGCTATTCACAGCTAATGCAAATGACAGGGACAGTTGATTGATAAGCTTCTTGACACCATAGACTTAATCCGTTAAAGAATGAAAAAATCTTTGTTTTTTATGCAAATACTTAAGGTTTGACACTTTCATAAATCATCAAATATGATACTTGTGGTGACAAAATAGTAACAAGATATCGCTTAACAATTAGAGTGTTTTTCAGTTTTTAAAGAGGTGATTTTGCATCTGTTATGTCACTCATCCACAGCTTCTGTTTGAGCCGGCAGAATATCGAACCAGCAGGGAAGGAAGAACGTCAGAATCGATATATTGAAACAACCTTTATGTACCACTTCTCTCTTAAGACGCTGTATACAAACCAAAACCAAGTGTTTCACCTTTTGCAGGAATATACTTGTCCAGTTGGGATTCATGTCCATGCACTTGCCGCTCTTTCTGATTCAGTCTTCCAGGGCGTCACTAATTTCCTACTCTTCTGCTTTGGTGTCAGTATCTTTTTCAGTGTATTTGTAGGCTCTCTTGAGAATCTGTAAGAAGATAGATGGAATCCACTCTTGCCGACTCAAAGTACGAAATGCCTGCTTAAGCTCTTGATAATCGTATTGAGAGAGCTTAACATCGTGGAACACAAGTGCACTTGCTATAGATGTATAATAGATTGCCAGAGCTACTTCCCGTTCGGTTTCGTCATCTGTGGATGATCCTAATTCCTTAGCCAAGTTCTTAATTCTCTCAATCACAGTAAAATCCGTTTGTGGATCTATAACAAGAGAACCAATCGATTCCCCCGAAAATGGCCGAAGATCACGACAAATTCCTTTAAATATCCCGGGCAGGAGGTCTAATGTCTCCTGATCCATCGGTAAACTGGTTGCCAGGAAATCACATAGTAATTCTTCTCGTTCTTCGTCCTTATTTACTCTATGCAGGTCCTGTTCTAAATGTACATCTGATCCAATACTCCAAAGACGAGCCAGCTTTTTGGGATTCAGATCAAAAGAACTCGATTCCTTATCCATCCAACACGATCTCCAACAGATAAATACCAAATGTCCTACTTCGCATTGAGCTTACACACTCCTTAATACAGTTTTGCTCTTCATTCTGAATCAAATATGGGATTTCTTAATATATATTCGCCATAATCATATTTATCTTGCGCCACATCTCGAGAGAATCTCGAAAACACTTCTCAGTTCCTCCTCGACTGCGGTATCAGAATGAACAAAATCTCGTAACTTGCGCCGTAGAATGGACCGAAAACGTCGCTTCACTGTGACAATCATGTTTGACGCCTTTGACACGCTATCCACACCAATTTTTTCACAAAGTTCTTTCAAGGGAGAAGCCTTCACGTCCTCTTTTATTGGCATCAGTACAGTCAGGCGGAAGATTTCCCAATGAGCATTGCGGTTTGCACTGCGATATTCTTCCCTAAGCTCAGACAAAACCTGATCCAAAATATCAGCCGCCCATCCACAATAAAATGCTTCTTCCGGCGTTTCAATCGTATCGGGTATCGGCAATTCTGCGAGCTTATCAGGACTCAATCCAATAATGCCCCCTTTAGGCTTTACTTTCTTTCTCGTTCTTCGGCGAATAACACTTACAATATACCGTTCAAGAGCAGTCAAAAGAAAAGTCCTAAAGTGTCCCTTTGCTCGGTCTGCTTTTTCAATCAGGTCTCGACCAAGAACAATCTCGCAGAAAAATCCTTGGGTAAGATCTTTGGCATCTTCGTTATTGTATCCCTTTCTTCTAAGGTAGCAATAAACGGGCTTCCAGTATGTGGCTGTTAGGTTGCCAACCATCAAGTGACGCCGCGTCTGGTCATCAGTTTTTACCGCTCGTACAACAGACCAATGTGTCGTCTCAAACCTGCTCTTTCCTTCTATATGTGTTCTGTCAAAAGGATTCATAAAGCACATTCATATTTTAGTGATTTGATTCCGATGAAACAAGCCTCTTTATTAAAGCAGTAATTTTCTGGTTTTACTCGAATCATATTGCACTTTTTTCTGTTCCCATTTACAAGTTTAGTATTTTTTGACGATGTCTTTCTATCATACGAGCACCACCGGAATTATCTGGACTGTTTTTTGTATTCCTCCAGGAATTTGTCGAATAGCAACTCTAAATCTTTTTGCTGGTCAGGAGATCTGACCGTTAGAGTTATGCAGTGATCCCATCCATCCCGCTTGAACTTCATTTGTTTTGCCCAGAAACGCTCAGGTTCGATGAAATCTGTCTCAGCTTTTAGCCCTTTTATCCCACCTATATTGACCCATTCAACACCAATGAGTCGTGCTTGTTGGGCCTTATTCACCACGTTTTGCAGTACATCAATATATTCCAGCCGGTCGGATTCTTCTAAGATATGACGGCCTGTGTCGCGAGTGATAATACCTATTTCTCCGTCCTTGCATGAGAAACTTACCTTAGATCGAGGATCCGATCTATCTTCTCGAATAATCCACCCCGGAGGTACCTTGCATACAAACCTGTCCTTCGGATCAATATATGCTGTCCATTCACCATTTCCTGAAGCGACTTCGCTTTCCTCTATGGAATGATTTTTGTATTCTTCCAGAAACTTGTCGAATAGCATCTCTAAATACTTTCGCTGACCAGGGGATCTGATTGTTAAAGTTATGCAATGATCCCATCCATCCCGTTTTAACTTCATCTGTTTGGTCCAGTAACGCTCAGGTTCGATGAACTCTGTCTCAGCTTTTAGCCCCTTTATCCCACCTATACTGGTCCATTCTACACTAATGAGTCGAGCTTGTTGACCTCTCTTTTGTGCCTCTTGCACTGAATCTTGTTTAATACGAACATATTCCTCACGATCGGATTCATATAAGATATGACGGCCTGTGTCACAAGCGACAATGTCAATTTCTCCATCACTACATGAGAAGCCGACCGTTGATTGAGGATCTCCTATAGTTTCTCGAACAGTCCATCCCGGAGGTATCTTGCATGCGAACCTGCTCTTCGGATCTATATACGGTCTCCACGTTGCATAGCTTTCAAGAAATTGGTCGAATCCACCCGACCATTTATAGAAGAGCGAGTCGGACTCAGAAGCGAACATGAGGACATGCAATCTTCGATCAGCATAAAGCATGATAGCCCGGCAACGTGCTCGTGGTAGATTTTGCTGGTATTGTATTTCATATGTTTGTACACCAGTAACACTGAGGGTTCTTTCATTGATTATTGTTGCTTTCTCTTTTGGGAAAAGTTCTTTACTCTTATTAGCAAACATTTCGGGAAGTTCCGAACTTTGAATTTCTTTACCTTGGGCTTTTGTTATTCTGACACGTATCTCAACTTCCCTACCAAGAAACTGTACACGGCGATTTTGGGCATCATCTAATTCGTTAATCTTCCAGCCACTCGGGTAAAGACAAGAAAAAAAAACATACTTTTGGTCTTCATAACGTTCAAAGGTTTGCTTGGAGACTATTTGTTTGGGAACAGTTCTTATTGAATTCTGAGTGAAAGGATTGCTATTTAGCAGAGACAGCAAAACAATAATTCCAACTATCACCATGATAGTGGCAGCACCAGCGATAATTCCAATGTTTTGACTCGTTGAAGTTTTTTCAATTTCTGCGAGTCCTGGCGCAGTAACCTCAGTATTGATTTCGTGTTGAGTTGTTTTCAAAGCTGCAGTCAGCGGTTTAAATGAAAGATAGTTTTTTATGTCCGTTGCAAACTCCTCGATGGATACGTATCGATCCCCCGGTTTACGTGCCAGGGCTTTCAGCAAAAGACACTCCAGGTTATGATTGATAGAAGGCTCGACATTTCGGGGTGGGATAACATCCTGCTCTACCTTACGTTTGAAGACGTCGTATGGACTGCCGGACATATCATGCGGCAT
>Ga0272442_10010925_pt1 | contig 11127 bp, 7 predicted proteins | sample SSMForm2O_FD_200262 | JGI IMG/M metagenome (GOLD analysis project Ga0272442, IMG submission 200262) | Marine sediment archaeal communities from Little Sippewissett salt marsh, Falmouth, MA, United States - SSM-Form-2O | ecosystem: Environmental > Aquatic > Marine > Wetlands > Sediment ...
GCCTCTTGACCGCGCCGCGCGGCACGTCCCTCAGCCCATTGCCGTGATACACATCGGCCAGGTAGACGGTGGCGTCGCTCTGGTCCAGGCGCACCCTGTCGGGAATGACGGGCGGTGTGGGCGTCTTCCGCAAGGGCACCGGCTCGAACAGCGCATAGCCGGGGAGCTCACACAGCAGCAGCATGTTGTCGAACACGTCGACGAGATAGATGCCCCAAAGTGCCCCCGAGGTAGGCTGGCACGAGACCAGGAAGTACTTGCCGCTGAGCGGATAGGGATGCAGGAAGCGCGGCCACGAACTGTTGACCAGTTGGTCCCGGATGACGGGCTCGACCTCCTGGCCGTAGCCGGGGATACGCTGGACCACGCCATCGGCCTCGTGGCGGCCTCGGGCCGGATCGAAAAGGACCAGCTCGCCCATGCGCGGTACGCCGTGATGGCCCGATACGACGGCGACGACGCGGCTGGCATGGCCGGGGACAGGGCGCGCGTAGAAGATCGAGTTCGGCCAGAACGAGTTGCTGCCGTAGTACTCGGCCTGGTTCGTGCCGTCGGGATTCATGTGGAAGAGCAGGCGGCTGAAGTAGTGCGGCGTGTCCGAGTACTCCCACCGCGAAAACAGCACGCGCCCGCTGTTGAGCACCGTCGGACACCAGTTGTGGTCCTGGTCGAAACAGAGCTGCCGGATGTGGGCGCCGTCGGCCGTCATCAGGCAGAGGTTGGCCACCGTGTTGCCGCCGCCCACGCACGGGATGCCCTGGAAACAGCGCGTCGACGCAAACATGATACGGCCGTCCGGGAGGTAGCAGGCATCGTAGTTGTCAACGTCGGGATGCTCGCCCGGCGTAACCTGGCGCAGTCCGGTCCCCGCACTCGCGTCCGTCCCGACAGGCAGCTCCCAGATCTGCCACCGGCCATGGCTGCCGGGCATCGAGAAGAGCATGCGGTCGGCGTCGAAGTGAAGGTCCACGTCCCCGACGAAGGCCTTGTCCTCCGGCTTGAAGAAGGGCGTCAACCGGCCCTCGGGGCGGACCGGCGCCAGGCAGGCGATCTCGTTGTCGTAGCCGGCCGGAGAGATGGCGCAGTTGCCTTGCCAGTTCTGGGGCAGGCCGAGCCGGTCGGCGCGGCGCTTGACCAGGAGCAAGCGGTCGAAATCCAGCAGCGGATTGCTCAGCAGGGCCTCGGCCTGGAACGCAAGCAGTTGCTCGACCCGTTCCACGACACCCAAGTCGCCCAGATCGAGGCCCTCGCGAATTCCCGGCAGTTCCCCTGCCAGGGCCTCGGCGCGTTCGAGGTGCTCGGCGCCATGGCGATACCGCTCCGGGAACGTGTGGGCGAGGTCGCGGACCGCGCGGCACAGGGCCTCGGCATCGACCCGCCCCAAACGCGCGCGCGCGGTGCGCAGTTGCTCGCGTGGCCCCAGCGTCTTCGCGTAGAGGGCAAGCCAGCGCGGGTCGTCCGGAGGGGCCTGTGCCTCGCGCAGGGCGTCACACTCGAGGCGGGCCGCCTCGCCTGCGCGTCCAAGCTCCTTCAGAACTCGGCCGATAAGCTCCTGCTCCGGCGTCGTGGTTGCCTGATCGCGAAACCAATCGAGGTGCGCCTCGCCCGCCAGGTCCGCTCCGAACCGCGCGGCTTCCGTGGGGAAGTCGTTCGCGATGCGGCGCCAAAGGCCATGGATCGGATCCGAATGCAGCGAGAAGTAGAACGCATGGTCCCCGGTCCGGTTGTAGATCTTCATGAGCAACCGGTTCTCGCCCTCTTCGAGATGCAACTCAAGCCGGTCCTGGCCCGGTGCGATGCCGCGCGGCACGTCTTTGGAGTGGATCTTTGCGCCGTTCAGCCATATCTCGATGCCGTCGTCACTGCCCACGCTGACCGTGGCCGTATCGGGTCGAGGCGCGGTGACGGTGCGGAACAGGTAGGTCGAGCACGAGTTGGTGGCGGGTAGCTTGTGGACGTTGCCGTCGCGGAAGTCCTCGCGCGCGTTCCACAGGGGCTCGCCATTGGCGTCGCGGGCCTCGAGGTCGATGCCTTGCTCGGGAAACAGCGTGTCCGAGAAGCGCTTCGCCTTGAGGGGCTTGGTGACATGCCATAGGCCTATCTCGAGATCCAGCGCGCTACGCCACTCGATATAGCGCGCCCGCGCGGTCACCATCGTCTCCGCCCAGGTGTCCTTCTTGACGTAGACCTCGTCCGCATCGGCGCCCAGGCTTAGAAGGACCGCGCCAGCGAGTAGCAGTGCTCGGACGCGGGACCGTGATTCCGAGGCAAGGGACTTTGCCGGCATTCAATACCTCCGGGGTGGGGGCGCGGGGGTGGGTGCACTTCGTATTTCTCTAGAACGCGACCTTCGGGTGGCTGAAGCGCAAGGCGTTGCCGTCGTGATACGAGGCGTACTCGGAAACGATGGCGCCCTCGGGGCCGGCCTTCATCCAGTGCCACTGCTCGGGGCCGGCCAGCATGCCGACCTCGCCAGGCAGCAGTTTCTGCTCGGTGCGCGCGACACAGCAGTCCTTGTGGGTGGGCGGAATGCGGGGGGCGACGCCCGCGGTCGGGGCGCCTTCGCCATAGATGTGTATCCAGCCGTGCCGGACGTGCCATGCCTCCATCTTCGGCCGCGCGTCGGCGGTCTTGACGTGCTTGTGCTCGGGAATCATCTGGCCCGGCAAGAGGAAGATCTCATGGCCGAAGTAGTCGTGTTCCTTGCTGTTGACCCAGAAGATGCCCGCCATGCCGACCTCGGTGAACTTGCCGAGCCCGAAATCGATGGCCCAGAACTCGGCGCCCCGCAGGCGCTCGGGAATCGGATAGCCGTGGGCCGCCATCATGGCGTAGAAGGCCCGCTTGCCGGCCTCGGCGTCGAACGTGCCGTCGCTGCTGTAGAAGTCCTCATTCTTGGGCATAGGCACCTTCACCTGGGCCGCGGCCCGGCCCGAGCCCAATAACGCGGCCGATGCCGCGCCTGCCGCCAGCCCGCCCATCACCTGCCGTCTGCTCAGTTCCGTCATCACGCTGTTCCTTTCCACGCGCTGCGTGTGTGTTCCATCGCGCCGCCGCCGCGTCACGGGCTCGCCTCGAGCCCGTCGCAGAAGCCCTCGAACATCAAGGCCACGGACGTCGCGCCCGGATCCTGTGAACCGATCGTGTCCTTGCCCACGTTCTTCGCGCGTCCGAAACGCGCCTGCATGGCCTTCGTGGCCTCGGCGCCTCTCCGGGCGGCATCGGCCCCTTGGCGCAAGGCCTCGCCGGCCTGCGCCCCGGCCGCGGCCGCCTCGCGCAGGGCGGCCACCGCCGGCGCCAGCGCGTCGATCAGAGTCTTGTCCCCCGGCTGGGCTTTGGTCTGTTGTCGGACGCCCTCGAGACCGGCCTCGAAGGCCGAGGCCAACGCCGGTGCGTCCAAGACGTCCCGGCCGGCAACGGCGTCCGCCATGGACATGAACAGCATGCCGAACAGCGGGCCGGTCGCCCCGCCGTCCACGCCCATGATGGCCCAGCCAACGTCGCGCAGCAGATCTTCGAGCACGCCCACGCCGTCAAGGGGAGGGTCGGCAACGTGGGCGGCTTGCTCGAGATTGGCCATCGCACGCAGCATGGTCGTGCCATGGTCGCCATCGCCGCCGACCGAGTCGAGCTTCGAGAGCAACTCATGTTGGTCGCGAATCCGGGCGGCCGCCCCGAGAAGCATGTTTCTGAACGCGTCGTAGCCGACCTGCGCCATGGTCCCTTACTTCACCGTCAGCGCCGGCGTATCGCACGGCGCGTCCCACAGCGCGACCAACTCGTCGTCCATCCGCGCCACGCACATCTGGAATCCGCCCATCTCCTGCACGGTCAGGAACTCGCCCACGAGGCTTCGTACCAGCTTGATGCTCTTGTCCTCGAGTATCTGGTTCACCCGCCGCAACACGATGTGCAGTTCCATGAGCGTCGTCGATCCCACGCCATTCAGCATCACAAGCACCTGCTCGCCCGGCACGATCCCAAGATCCTCGAGCAGCACCGCCAGCATCACGTCCGCGGTCGCGTCCGCAGTCTTCATCTCTTGCGCACCGCCGCCCTTCTCCCCGTGCTGGCCCATGCCCACCACCATCTCATTCGCCGCGATCTCCGAGATCGGCGCCCCCGTGGCCGGATGCGTGGCCGGCGATACCGCGACGGCGAGCGTGGCCATATTGCGCTCGAGGCGCTCCGCAATGGCCAGGCACTCGTCGAGCGACCGGCCCTGTTCCGCCGCGGCGCCCGCGACCTTGATGACCGGCAGGCAGCCGACCAGCCCACGGCGCTCCGACGGATCCTCGCGCGAGCCGGCCGATACGTCCTCGTGCGTGAGAACGCGTTTGACGTTCAGCCCTTCTTTGGCCGCCATCTGCATGGCGAGGTTGGCCGACATCACGTCGCCCTCGTGGTTGAGCACCACGAACAGCACGCCCGCGTCGCGGTTGGCCAGGCGCAACGCCTCGATCACGCGCGGCGGCCCCGGCGCGGCAAAGATCTCGCCCGGCACGCTGATGTCCAGCATGCCCTCGCCGACGTAGCCGCTCAGTGCCGGCTCATGCCCGCTCCCCCCGAGCGTGACCAGCGCCACCTTGTCGGCCGCCTTCGGCTTCGCTCGCACCACCAGGTTGCTCCCGGCCAAGGCCACCTTGCCGGCGTTGGCCAGCACGAGCCCCTCGAGCGTCTCCTCGACCAGGTTGTCCGGGTCATTAATGAACTTCTTCATGGCCATCGTCGCTTCATCCTCCCACGCCTGATGACGTCACTTCCGCTCCATCAACTCGATCACTGCCGGGCCGTCCACGATGAACGCACAACGCAGTTCCGCCGTCGCGTCGAACGGAGCAATGACGACTTCCTCGCCATCGAGCGCCGCCTCCAGGTCATCCACAAGGAAGGCCGCGTGCGGCGTCGTCCGCACCGCCTCCGGAAGCGGGCTGTCCAACTCGAAGCGCAGGAACTCGACCCGGTACGGATGCTGCTCCGGGTCCGTCACATACACCTTCGCGTCTGCGATGTAGCTTTCGTTGTCGTGGGGCGTGGTCGAGGGCACGCCAAAATGGTGAAAGGTACTCGCCATGGCTTACAACTCCTCTCGCTCCGTTCGTTTCAGGATTGCCAAGAAACCGGAATGCAACGGGGATTATACCGGGATTCCGTGCCATAGAAAAGCAGCAGCCGAGGCCGCCGTCGGCAACGGCGCCCTACAGGCGCGTATCACCGGGGCCGTGGGACATCGCCGAGGATTGCGCTGAGCTTCTCGATCATGTCGCCGACGGCCTTACGGCGTGCCAGAATGGCATCCGGGTCCTTCGTATAGTCGGTGAAGGACCGGGAAATCGTCTCCGGCACACGGCACAATGCCTCGGCCTGTGCGAGGATCTCGGGGCTCGGGCGCTTGGCCGGCCCCAGCGCCTTGGCGGCCTCGACGCAACGGCTCAGCAGCGCCAGGTACTCGTAGTCCTCGATGCCGTCGCGGACCACCTCGAGCCGGAGCGATGGGTAGGGCGTCCTATCCGGACCCGGCCAGACCAGGATGCCGTCGCCGTTCACGCCGAGGTTGAGCAACGTGTCAGAGCGGCCATCGAGCACAATCGGCGCGTCCGGGAAGTGCGGCTCGCCGGTCGCCGGGCTCGGCAGGCCCTTCCACCAACAGATGCACCAGTAGAGCAGGCCGGTGGCGCCGGCCTGCCGGGCCTGCCAGAACAGGACGCGATGGTCCACCGCCGGCTCGTCCAGGAAGAAATTGGCATGCGGCGGCTTGGGACCGCAGCACACGTACATCCACAGTGTATCGCCGGCCTGTTTTCGCTTGGCGTAGAAATCGTCCGACACGCGCGCCGACAACGGACACCAGATGTCCACCAGATCAGCCAATTCCGGGGGCACGCTCTGGTTGACGGTCTGCATGATGGGGAAGTCGGGCGTGGCCTCGCGGACCATCTCGTACACGCGGCGCACGAAGGGGTAGGCTTGGGGGCTGGGCTCGTCGATGCCGTAGACGTAGGCCTGCTGAGGCAGGTCCAGCCGGCGGTACTCATCGGCGCGCCGCTTGAGCGCGTCGACCCAGACCGCGGGGTCCTGTTTGGTGGTGCCTTCGCGTACCTCGCGGGGGCACGGCAGGCGGTATACGCAGAACGAATACGGGGGATAGTAGCGCGGCGCCAACGCGCCGACGGTGATCTGCAAGGGCGTCAAGTCCAGGTGGGTGCCTTGGTCGTCCTCGTGCGTCTCGAAGTACTCATTGGCGATGTTCTTCGGAGTGAGGCGGTATTGCCCCATGAACGCGCACCAGCGGCGGAACGTCTCGATGGGCATGGCCGAGCGGTACGGTTCCTTGCCGTGATACCAACCGGACAGCACGTGGGCGTACAGCCCGAACGGGCACGCCAGCGCCCCGGGCCGCGGCAGACGGAAGGCGCGCACCCGCAGCTCGACCGGCGCCGAGACGGCCTCGTCGCCGTGGCGGACCGTTACCTGGCCCGAGTAGACGCCGGCCGCGGCATCCGGCGGGACGGTGATGCGTATCCAGACGGGCTGCCGGTCTCCGGCGGAAACATCGAAGGGAGCAGGCGGCATCAGCACGTCGGGCCACCAGCCGATGTAGGCCGGCTCGTAGTGCTTCGGCTTGCCGGTCTTGACGTAGCCGACGGGATGCCACTCGACGGTGAGCGGTTTGCCCGGCCCTTCGAGCGGCGGGGCCTCGACGGTAACGCCCCCGAGCGCTTTCGCGTTCGCGATGACGACGATTTGAAACGACTCGGTTTCGTCCTGTGCGGCCTCGAGACGGACGGGGCCGGCGAGGATGCCCTCGAGATCCGGCCCGGTGCGCGGGACCTTCCGCATGGAATCAAGGAGGGCGACAGAGAACGCGCGTCCTTCCGTTGGGCCCGCGACCTCAGCGGCGCTTGCGAGCGCAGTTGCGGCCAACGCCGCCGTCTTTCTGTTGTCAGCCGCCCGGGCAAATGGCGCGAAAAGGCAAAGACAGCCGCCTGCGAACACCGCGGTCAGCGCCATGCGCCACTTGCGCAATTTTGCGTCCATCTGTGATAATTCCTTCATGAAGGTTCGTGACGTTGTTCGCATGTTGCGGAGCGATGGTTGGAGTCTGGTCCGCACGCGCGGTAGCCACCACCACTTCCGCCATCCGACCAAACCCGGCACCGTCACGGTTCCCGGAAACCCAAGTTTCGATGTGCATCCGAAGACCCTCGCCAGCATTCTCAAGCAGGCAGGTCTCCGCAAGGAGGACGTCTCGTGAAATACCTCGTTATCATCGAAAGGGGCCCGAACAACTTCTCCGCCTACGTGCCCGACCTGCCAGGATGCACCAGCGCCGGAAAGACGCTTGAGGACACCCTCGCTGGAATTCGAGAAGCTGTCGAAGGGCACCTCGAAGTCATGCGCGAATACGGCGACCCTATCCCGGAACCCACCAGCGAACCTGCGTTCGTTGACGTGCCTGTTGCCGTGTGAGCGCATCAATATCCCTCAAGTTCCAAGCGAACCAATAGAAATCCGTTGAGTCCGCAGTCTGGCCCTATGTTTCCCCGCATGTTTTCGCGCACGTAGGCGCGTTACGCGCCCAGCCACAGGTCGATGGGCTTCTTGACGCCCTCGGGGCGGTAGGGCAGCGCGACCTTGCAGCCGGCGCCCGCGGAGTGGTAGCCGGCGCAGAGGACCTCCTGCACCACGCGGCCGTCTTCACCGGTAGCCTTCGCCTCTTCCTTGCCGCGCACGCAGCGGGCGAAGTGGCGCATCTCTTGCGGAAAGCCGTAGTTCCACAATTCCTCGAAGACGGGGTAGGTCCAGCCCTTGGTCGTCGGGGCTTTTTCGACGGCATAGCCGTAGCCGTGCTCGCTGAAGGTTGGCAGCGCGTTGCCCATGTGGAGGTCGGCGTAGGTGACGCCGCCTTCGCCGTAGACCTCGATGCGGTCCTCCATGCCGCCGCGCCGCGCCCAACTGTCCTCGACGAGGCCCTTGGCCCCGTTCTCGAACTCGATGATGCAGATCGAGTCGTCCTCGCCGCGCGTCTTGTCCGCGTGCACGTGCGTGGCCATCTGGCAGTAGACGCCCGAGACCTTCGGCCGGTCGAGGAACCAGTAGCAGAACGCGATGCCGTGGCATCCCATGTCCATGAACACGCCGCCGCCGGACTGGTCGACGTCCCAGAACCATGGCGCGTGCGGGCCGAAATGTTTCTCGCTCTGCTTGACCAGGTAGACCTTGCCAAACGCGCCCTGGTCCGCCATCTCCTTGGCCTTGACGTACTTCGGCGTGAAGAACAGCTCCTCCGCGTACATCAGCAGCACGCCCTGCTTGCGGCAGGTCTCGATCATGACGTCTGCCTCTTCGAGCGTCATGCACAGCGGCTTCTCGCACACCACGTGTTTGCCGGCGTTGGCAATATCCACCGTCATCTGCGCGTGCAGCCGATTCGGCGCCGTGATCGTCACCATCTCGATATCGCCCTCAGCCAGCATCTCCCGGTAGTCCGTGAATACACGGGGGATGGCGTATCGCTCTGCGAGTGTCGCCGCATGGCCGGGCGTGGGGGAGGCCACCGCAACCACCTCGGCCTCATCCGGCAGCACACGAAACGACTCGGCGTGGATGTCGGCCTCGAAGCCCGAGCCGATGATGCCTACCTTGACGCGTCCCTTGTTCGACATGGCGTAGGGTCTCCTCTCTCAACCATCGTCGTCGCAATCGCACGCGTACTACTCCGAGACCCTCTGTCGCGCGAGGGCGAGGCTCCGCGGTTGGCATGCCGGCCTAGCCTCCTGGGGAGAACTCGCAGCGGGGGGCGGACGCGCCGGTCGCGTCGGCCTGGGCGACCTTCGCCGGCGTGGCCGGCCGCGCGTTGCGATCGACGTAGTCCGGCCAGAGGGGGCAGTTGAGGTCAATCCAGGTCTTGATGCGGCGCATCTCGTCCACAGAGAGCCGCACGTCGTGGTGTCCGGCGTTGAGGACCTCCCACAGCCTGCTCTTGACGGAGCCGAGGGACAGCGGCGGGACCTTCTCGAAACCGCCGGAATTCCAGCCGCAATCGGCGTAATGGACGAGGCCCTTGGTGATGAGGCTCTTGTACGAAGCGGGGACCCGGGCCTCATCGAGCGTGGCCGTAAGGTCGAGCCCCATGGGATGATCTGCGTCGTGGCAACGGACGCAGTGGGCGTCGAGCACGGGCTGAACCACGCGCTCGAAGGACAACGGGCGACCGGCCCAGGGCGGCGTCTCGAGGTCGCGCGGGGTGCGGGCCATGATCGCTCCGAAGTTCGGGGGGGCCATGTGGCGGGACTCGTGACAGCCGATGCAACTGCGCCGCTCGCCTGGCTGGAGCTGGACCACGCTGCGCATCCGCTGGATCTCGTTGAAGTCCTTGTCCAGGGCCTGGAAGTAGAGCACCTTGTCGGCCGGCGCGTAGAACCGGGCCGAGCCGTCCGCCTCGACCGGCACGACGCCGTGCGGCGCCTTCGCCACGTAGGTGGGCCAGCCAGCCGGGCCGCTGACTCGGTCGACGGGCGAGGCGTACCACTCCATGAAATTGGCGTGGTCGTTGCGGTACTCGCCGCTGGGGGTCTGGTCGATGTTGTGGCGGACCTCCTCGACCACGCGGATGTACTTGACGGCCCCGCGTTGGACGGCCGGTTCGAGGCCGCGATACACGTCGGCCAGGACGAATTCGCCGCGCGCCGCCTCGTCGGACGGCAGCGCGCTGGCCAGCACGGGCGGCGGCGGTTGGACACGAAACAGCGTGGGACACAGGCTCGATATCTCGGGATCGGCGTACACGAGCTCGCGGTTGCCGAAGCGGTCGATGACGTACAGGCCGAAGCGGTTGCCCGGGGCGTGGGCGCACAGGAAGTAGTCGCGCGCCAGTGGGACCGGGTCGCGGAAGCACTCCTCGAACGGGGGCGCGCCGGGCCATGGCACCTCGGGGGTGATACTCGTGATGGCCTCGGGATCAAAGCGTCCCTTGGCCACGTCCAGCAGCGCAATGGGGCCGTTCAGATCGCCGAAGTGGGAGATGAGCGTGCAGCAGATCTCGCTCGAGCCGGGCACTTCGCGGCCATTGGCGTAGCCGTTCGGCTGGATGACGTCGTTGCCGAACACGAGGTCGGGATACGCGCCGTCCGGCCGGATCGACCACAGCGTGTGGCCGAAATCGGCCCCTTTGTCGAGATACTCCCAGCGGGTCCAGATGATGCGGCCATCGCTCATTACCGACGGCGCCCACTCGGTCAGGTTCGCTTCGGACAGGCAGCGCACGTCGCCGCCGTCGGGCTGCATGCGAAACAGGGTGGCGGCCTGCGGGCGCCAGCACAAGGCGCGCGAGATGCACCGGGTCGTGATGAAGGCCAGGCCGCCGTCGGGCAACGGGCACGGCCAGTAGTCGTGGAACGGGCCGTCCGTGATCTGTTCGAGGCCGGTGCCGTCGGCGTTCATGGACATTATGTGGTAGTAACCAGGCGCCGAGGGACGATATCCGAAGTAGACTTTGCTCAGCGCGAAGTCGGCCATGGGATTGCGCGTGACGCCTTCGCCCGAATCGAAAAGCTGGCTCACGCTCGCGTCGGCCGGGTCGAAGCGCCCTTCGCGGCGCGGCACCTCGAGCACGTAAATGCCGCCGCCGGGCCGGAATGGGGCGTCGAAACAGGTGCTGTAGTTGTGCGAGGGCCTGAACGGACGGCGCTTCACGAACAGGACCTTCGCCATCGGTTCGAGGTCGGGCTCGCGGAAAAACAGGCGCCGCTTGGCCTCGCGGGCCTCGAGGAACAGCCTGCGGTCCGCGGCCGGCCGCTTGAGCCGGCGTTTCCGTAAGCGGGCCAGTTGGCGTCGCTCAGCGCTCACGTCCAGGCCCTTGCCCTCCAATCGCTCGGCGAGATGCTCCATCAGGTGCAGCGTGCGCTCAAGCGGGTCGTAGTGGAACAGGTGCAGCGTGAAGGTCTCGCCGCCCATGCCCACAGTCAGGTCGTACTGCGGCCCGATCGGGCCGCTTTCCGCATCGATCTCGATAGTCGCCGATGCGCCCGGCGCGAGCGCCACGGGCCCCTGGCTCGTGGCCAGAGTGACACGCTCGCCGTCCTTCGCCAGGCTCAGGCGCACCTCGAAAACACCGGCGTCGTCCGT
>Ga0272442_10010926_pt1 | contig 11127 bp, 9 predicted proteins | sample SSMForm2O_FD_200262 | JGI IMG/M metagenome (GOLD analysis project Ga0272442, IMG submission 200262) | Marine sediment archaeal communities from Little Sippewissett salt marsh, Falmouth, MA, United States - SSM-Form-2O | ecosystem: Environmental > Aquatic > Marine > Wetlands > Sediment ...
GGGAGGTGTGTCCACACAGCCCCAAACTGCCCGATGCGCGAGCGTCCGGACTTGAAAATGCCCCCAAACACCGCCGAAGCTACCTTCAACGCCGATCTTCACGCAAAGTGTGATTCATCCGGGCTAGACGGTGGCTCTACTTGAACCCAGTGGCTGGGGCGGCCAGTGTGGACAGGCCGGGGATATACAGATCGGCACAACCTGGGCGCGTGGGGATGGGGCGGTCGCAGGCTATGCCCCACATCTCCCAGGCGCCGTCGATGTAGTTGTCATTGGCGGGGCGCCCGCAGGCCTGTGCAAACAGGTACCACTTTCCTTCGATCAGGTACAGGGCCGGTGTGGCGACATGATAAAGGATGCGGTCGTCATAGAGCCCCTGCCATCTTGTCTGCAACATGGTGTCCAGGTCGAGCTGCATCCATCCTTGCGCCGGATCCGTAGTGACCGCCAGCCCCGGCCGCCAGCGCGCGCCGTGGTCCACACCTACCTCAATGCAGAGCACGTACGTCGCACCTACCTTGAACACCTGGTGCCATTCGTAGTAGGCGTTGGGCGTGGACTGAAAAATCTGTCCCATACCGCGCGGATCGTCAACGTTGAAGTGTCGCTGCCAGGTCTTGCCGTCGTGCGAAGTCGCCAGGCGGATGCCGGGTAGGACGCCGTCCTTTCCTCGGTACGAGTAGTACATGTACCAGTCCCAGCACTGCGCCGCGGCGTTCCACTCACGTAGGACCGCTGCCTGCGAGGCCATATCCTCGTAAAACGGCGCCGCAGGCTCGGGAGCCAGCACCGGTGCCGTGCCATGCCGGACAATCGCGGCCGCCGTCACCTCTGAGTAACCGTCAGGGCCCGCCGGGCAGATCGCCAGGCCGATCCGATCCTGTGTGTTGCCCGCGGTGCCGGAGTAGTAAATGTAGTAGGCGTCTTCCTCCGGCAGGTAGAGGACGGCGTCGAGGCGGATGGTGCCCGAGTCCCAGCCGTGCCCGGCGGGCCCGAAGATCGGATTCGCTTTGTCCTGGTGCCAGCGGAACGGATCGCGCGTATCGGCCCAGGCCTTGCCAATCGCCGCCACCACCCGGTTCGACGACGACACGGCCGAGTAGAACATGATCAGCCGCCCCGGCATTTTCGGATTCGGCAGAATGCATGGCTCTTCGATTTGCTGCGACATCCAATCATGGCTGGCGCGCGCCAGCACGACTTCGCCACGGATGGCGGGGGGCTGCGCGTCCAACGTGGCTACCTTCATGATCTCGCTTTCCTTTGACACGTGAGTCTCCTCGGCCGATGCTGCCCAAGAACACCAGCCAGCCAGCGAGCCCACACACGTGGCCCATACTGCCCTCCGGAGAAGGCCCCTCACTCTCAATGCCCTCCATGCTCATGCATCGCGCGGCCCCAACGCACCCCTTCGCGCCTGCAAAAATAGGGCTGCGGCGGCCGAGCCTTACCGATGAGCCCATTGGACCTGAATTCGTTGAAGGACTTCAACTGACTGGTGCCAGGGCGCTCGTCCTGTACGTGTCAAAAGGCTACAGATGTCCGTTGACACGACGGTCATACCACGTGTACGTGTCCGTGGAGGCGCGGGTGGAAACATGGAAACATAAGGACAGTCGTCATGAACGGGCGGTTCTCCCCTTTAATGATGGAAGCGGACTGTTTCCGTAGCAGACCGCTGGAAACATGGACGCTGTGCCCGCATTTTTTGGATTTCCTTGCGGGGAGATGGAGGCCGAACGCGAAGGTGCGTCAGTGCCCTGCGCGAATGCCATTGGAAGGCGCAACTACGAGCCGGCCTCGATCTTGAGGCAGGCGGCCTTGTGATCCTTGGCGCGGGCGATGAAGGCGGGAATGGTCTCGGCGCAGGCCGGTTCGGCGATGGGACAGCGGGGGTGGAAGGGGCAGCCCAGGGGCGGGTTCATGGGTGATGGCGGGTCGCCGCGCAACGATACCGGTTCGCCGGCTCGGTCGGGATCCACGGACGGGATGGCGCTCAGCAAGGCCTGGGTGTAGGGGTGCAGGGGGGTGTTGAAGACGGCATCGGCTTCACCGATCTCGACGATCTTGCCGAGGTACATCACAGCGATGCGGTGCGACAGGTGGCGCACGACGGCCAGGTCGTGGGAAATGAGCATCAGCGTCAAGTCGTTGTCTTGGCCTAACTCGGCGATGAGATTGAGGATCTGGGCCTGCACCGACACGTCGAGCGCGGACACGGGCTCGTCGGCGATGACCAAGGCCGGCTGCAACGCCAAGGCGCGCGCGATGGCGATGCGTTGCCGCTGCCCGCCGGAGAATTCGTGGGGATACTTCTTCATGAAGCGCGCCGCCAGGCCCACCTGCGCCATCAAGGCCGACACGCGGGCGGGCGCCTCACTTCGCGTCGCGGCCCCGTGTATGCGCATCGGCTCGGCAATGGCGTCGAAGGCCGTCATGCGCGGATTCAGCGAGGCATAGGGGTCTTGGAAGATCATTTGCAGGCGCGGGCGTAGATGGCGGAGCGCTTTGGGCGACAACGCGCCGAGGTCGCGGCCCTCGAACAGGACGGTCCCGCCTGTCGGTGGGGCCAACTGGAGGATGGTGCGGGCCAAGGTGGATTTGCCGCAGCCGGATTCGCCTACGAGACCCAGCACCTCGCCTTGGCGCAGCCGCAGGCTCACGCCGTCCACGGCCTTCACAATGCAGGCAGGGCGTCCCCGCACCACGCCTTTGCGGACCGGGAAGTGGGTCCGCACGTCTCGCAGCTCGAGCACGTACTCGCTCATAGCTCGCCCGCCTGTACGCGCAGGCACGCGGACGCATGCCCTCGGGCGACTTCCTCGAGGGCCGGCCGGCCGCGACGGCACGCCTCGACCACGTGCCCGCAACGCGGCGCGAAGGGGCAGCCCTCGATCTCGATCGACAGGTCGGGCGGCATGCCGGGGATGGTGTAGAGGTCCTCGCCTTTGACGTGGGCCGCGGGCAGCGACGCCAACAGCGCTTGCGTGTAGGGGTGGCGCGGTTGTTTGAAGCAGTCTCGCGTGGCCGCGGATTCGAGGATGCGCCCGGCGTACATGACCACCACGCGGTCGCACGTGCCGGCGATGACGCCGAGGTCGTGGGTGATCAGGATCACGGCCATCCCGAGCGCGGCCTGCATGCGTTTGATCAGGGCCAGGATTTGGGCCTGTACGGTGACGTCCAGGGCGGTCGTTGGCTCATCGGCGATCAGGAGTTCCGGGCTGGTGATAAGGGCCATGGCGATCATGGCACGCTGGCGCATGCCGCCGCTGAACCGGTGCGGATACTCGCGCAGGCGCATCACGGCGTCCTGAATCCCCACGGATTCGAGCATGTCGGCGGCGCGCGTCTGCGCTTCCCGTCGCGAGCGGCCCTCATGGAGGCGCAACGGCTCCGTGATCTGCGCGCCCACGGTCATGTAGGGATTCAGCGCCGTCATCGGGTCCTGGAAGATCATCGAGATCCGCTTGCCGCGCACGGCGCGGCGCTCGGCCTCCGAACACCGCAGCAGGTCCAACCCGCCGAACTGCGCCCGGCCGCTCTCGATGCGTCCCGGCGGCGTGGGGATCAGGCCGAGCAGCGAATAGGCCGTGACCGACTTGCCCGAGCCCGACTCGCCGACGATGCCGAGCGTCTCGCGGGGCTCGACGGCAAAGGAGACGCCGTCCACGGCGCGCACCACGCCGTTGCGCGTGTGGAAGTGCGTCCGCAAGTCGTCTACTTCAAGCAGCGCCATCTCCTATTCCCCTGCTCCACGCGGATCGAGGGCGTCGCGCAGGCCATCGCCCAGGAAGTTAAGTGCAAAGAGGGTTATGGACAGCGCGATGCTTGGGAAAAGGAGCAGCCACGGATACTCCTCCATGCAATCCGCGCCCTCCTTGATTAACAGTCCCCAGGAACTCATCGGCGCCTGGACACCGAGTCCCAAGAAGCTCAGAAACGCCTCGATCAGCATCACGTTGGGGATGGTCAAGGTCACGTAGACGATCACGGGGCCGAGCACGTTCGGGATGAGGTGGCGCAGGATGATGCGCCGGTGCGAGAAGCCCATGAGAACGGCCGCCTCGACGAACTCGGTGTTGCGCAGCGACATGACCTGGCCGCGAACGATGCGGGCCATGGTCAGCCATTGCACGGCGCCGATGGCCAGGAAGAGCAAGATGATATTGCGGCCGAAGAAGACCATGAGGATGATGACGAAGATGGTGAACGGCAGCGCGTAGAGGATATCGACGATGCGCATCATGAGCGAGTCGGTGCGCCCGCCGAGAAATCCGGCCGTGGCCCCGTACAGCACGCCTACCAGCAGCGACACCGCGGTGGCCGCAAAGCCCACCATCAACGAGATCCGGCCGCCGTAGAGGACGCGGGTGAGCACGTCGCGTCCGAGTTGGTCCGTGCCGAGCCAATGGCGGGCGCTGGGGCGGGCTGCGCCGAGATCGAGGTCCTGTGCGTCGTAGGCGTAGGGGGCGACCCAGGGGGTGACCAGCGCGGCCGCCACCATGACCGCCAGGATGGCGAGGCCGGCCACGGCCAGTTTGTTCTGGCGCAGCCGGTGCAGGGCGTCTTGCCAGAGCGAGGCGCCTTTTTCGACTTGAACAACGCGGTCCATGTCTTATCCGATCTCGTCTCGCAGTCGTGGGTCGAGCCACGCCTGGGCCACGTCCACGATCACGTTGAACATCAGGATGAGCGCCGCGTAAAACAGCACTGTGCCCAGAATCATCGTGTAGTCCCGGTTGAAGGCGGCCTGGATGAAAAACCGGCCCAGCCCCGGCACCTGGAAGATCGTCTCGACGACAAATGAGCCGCTCAAGAGACCTGCGGCGGCCGGCCCCAGGAACGACACGACCGGCTGGAGTCCGCCTCTGAGTCCGTGGCGCAGGACCACGCGGGCCTCGGTGAGCCCTTTGGCGCGGGCGGTACGGATGAAGTCCTGGGCGAGCACCTCGAGCATGCCGCCGCGGCTAAGCCGCGCGATGTAGGCCGCGTAGCCGGCACCCAGCGTGATGGCCGGCAGAATCTTGTAGCTCGGGCCCTCCCAGCCGGCCACGGGCAGCCAGCCCAGCCAGAGCCCGAATGCCAACACGAGCAGAGGCCCGAGCACGAAGTTCGGGATGCAGATACCCACCATCGCCAGCGACATCGGCACGTAGTCGCGCAGCGTGTTCGGCTTCAACGAGGCGACGACGCCGGCCGTCAGCCCGATTCCGAGCGCCACCAGCAGCGCGTAGAGCCCCAACTCGAGCGAGACCGGGAAGCCGGTCAGGATGAGCTCGTTCACCGACCAGCCTGGATACTTGAACGACGGGCCGAGGTCGCCCCACAGCAGTTGCCCGAGGTAGTCCAGGTACTGCCGGTGCAGCGGCGCGTCCAGGTTGTAGTAGGCCTCGAGGTTCCTGAGGATTTCATCGGAGACGTTGCGCTCGGCGTCGAAAGGTCCCCCAGGCGCGAGTCGAATCATGAAGAAGACCAGCGTGACGATGACAAACAGTACCGGAATAACCTCGAGGATGCGTCTGGCCACGAATCGCGTCATGGGCCGGCTTCCGCTAGGTGCAGGTGCTTGAACGAGATGTAGCCGAGCAGGTTCGAGTGCCAGCCCTGCACCTGCGGCGACTTCAGATAGACACGCGTGTAGTAGTAGATGGGAATGATGGGGGCGCCCTCGAGCAGGATGCGTTCGGCCTGCTGGAACAGGTCGAAGCGGGCCTTCTGCCCGACGGTTTGGGCGGCCCGGGCGATGTAGTCGTCGTATTTTGGTGAAGACCAGCCGGTGCGGTTGTTGCCGTTGCCGGTCGTGAAGCATTCGAGGAAGTTGACGGGGTCGACGAAGTCGCCGATCCAGCCAGCCCGGCACACGTCGTAGTCGAGGTTGTTCTGCGAGTCGAGATAGACCTTCCAGTCCTGGTTCAGCAGGCCCACGTCTATATTGAGTTCTTGCTTCCACATGCGCTGGATGGCCTCGGCGATGAGCTTGTGGTTTTCGCTGGTATTGTAGAGCAGCTCGATGCGCGGGAAACCCTCCCCGTTCGGATAGCCGGCCTCGGCCAACAGCCGGCGCGCTTCATCGAGGTCGTAGGGGACCGCTGAGGCGCACGTGTAATCCGCGGTGTCGGGGACACAGAAGGCGTAGGCGGGGGCCTGGCCGCCGGTCAGCACGTTCTTGGTCAGCGCCACGCGGTCGACCGACATGGCGAGGGCGCGCCGCACCCGCGCGTCGTCCAGCGGCGGGCGGGTCACATTGATGCGGTAGTAATAGGCGCCGAGGTACGGATCGATGCGGAGGAGTTCGGGATGCTTGCGTTGGTACACGGGGACCTTGGCCAGCGGCACGCTCCCGGTGAGGTGGAGCCGTCCCGTGCGGAAACTGCGTTCCTCGGTGAGCAGGTTGTCAATCGGGTAGAAGAAGACGCGTTTGAGGCGGACCTGGGCCGCGTTCCAGTAGTGCTCGTTGGCGACGACCTCGATGATGTTGTTCGGCGCCCAGCGCTTGAGCATGTAGGCGCCGTTGCCGACCAGGTTGCCGGGACGGGTCCATCTGGTTCCACGCTCGTCCATGCGTCCGAAGGCCTCGATGGTTTTCCGGTGGACGGGGAACCAGGTGTAGTGGATCTGCATCGAGAGGAAGTACGGCGTCGGGTTCTCGAGGGTGGTCTCGATCCTGTGCTCATCGAGCACCTTGACACCGACCTGGTCGAAATCGGTGATACGCCCCTCGTTGAAAGCCCTCGCGTTCTTCAGGCAGTGGAGCATGTAGGCGTATTCCGACGCGAGGGCGGGCGTCAGGATGCGCTGCCAGGCGTAGGCGAAATCGTGGGCCGTCACCGGGTCGCCGTTGGACCAGCGCGCCTCCGGGCGTAACGTGAAGGTGTATACCTTGCCGTCATCCGAGATCGTCCACGACTCCGCCACGGCCGGGACCGGCGTCAGGTCATCGGGGTCGACGTCCACCAGTCCCTCGAACAGCGTGCCCAGGATACGGTGTTCGGGGATTCCGGTGACTGTATGCGGGTCGAGCCCCTGCGGCTCCGTGCCGTTGCCTACGCGCAACGCAGGCGGGCCCGACTTCGCGCAGCCCACGCAGCACAACAGAACACACAGAGTCAACCGAGCAAGACGTTTCATGGCACCTCGACCATCGCGGCGGAGCGCCATTATATCGATAGCGGTTGCCGGGCGAAAGCTGTGCGCGGCGCTCTTGGCGCTTCAAAGGCTGTAGAGAACTGCACGGCGACCCTACGGTCCAGGCGGTTGCCGAGCCCCTCGCGCGCTACGCGCCTCCGGCGGAGAGGGTAGCGAACTCTGTGGTCACGGGAAAAGTCTCGCTTGGGTAGCGGATGAACTGGACGTGGCCATCCATGAAGAGCACATTCGCGCCGCCGGGCACGTGGTTGAAGTGTTCGGCAACGGTCATGATGCAGTCCCACATCACGGCCAATTCCGACTGGGCCTGGCTGGTGGCCGCCGGGTTGTTGATATCGGTGATGAAGAAGCGCTCGATCCCCTCGCGGAAGCGGTACACGTTCAGCGTTCCAAGCTCCGGGTGGTTCATCTCGTAGTCCTGGTCCGGAGACAGGGTTATGGGCACTAACGACAGCATCAGGGCCGTATAGTCGGTCCAGCCTTGCAGCCACGCGTTGTCCGGAATGACAAAACCCATATAGAGGTACGAGGAGTCGCCTTGCTGGGCGAACTTGCCGCTTCCGTCCGGCGGGTTGATGTCGAGGGTGCCGTCGCTGCGCACCCAGTTGCCGGGCTGGTCCGGCTCGAGCACGTCCCTCGCCTCGGGGTCCGACGGGCAAATCATCACGTGCACGTCCGTCAGGTACTCGGGATAGATGTCGATGGGATTCGGGATGTAGCAGTTCCCTGACGCGACCGTGTAGGAGACCTTGGGCGGGAACTTCTCGCCGACGGCCTCATTGGCGTACATCTTGAGCACCAGGCCCATTTGCTTGAGGTTGTTCTGACACGATGCGCGGCGCGCCGACTCGCGTGCGCGCGCCAATGCGGGCAGCAGAATTGCCGCCAAGATACCGATGATGGCAATAACGACCAGCAGTTCAATGAGAGTGAAGCCGTGTTTCCGCATGCTGTTTACCTCGTATCTAGTTGAACCCACCCATACAAAGAAATCAACACACATCCAGTATACAGCACACGGGTCGCAAGCCTGCAACAAAAATCGGGCAGCCACTTCCAGGTGGGGAGACGGGGCGGCTACTCTGTGTGCAGGGCCGCGGGCGCTCCATCTTGCGCCCTGGCCAGATCTTCGGCGCGTTGCTGCAGACGGCATCCACGTTCGGTGAGTGCAGCCGCGTAGTCTGCGAAGGCTTCAGTGAAGGTGAAGGCGCATTGGGCGGCATCGTGTGGGCGGCCTTGCCTGGCCAACAGCGGACGAAGATAGGAGTCCCACTCGCGCTTGGGCAGCACGACCTTGTACATGCGTTCCGGCTGCAAGTCGGTGGTGTAGGTGCGCACGCGCGAGGTGGACGTTTCTGACGTGGCGCGGAAGCCGGACCACTGGGTGCGTCCGTTGTTTCGTGCCGCCAGGTCATTGAGGTAATTGACGATGTCCTTACCGGCGAGATCGACGCTCACGATGGTGTGCCCTCGTTGACCGCCCGTAAGAAAGAGGGCGTTCACGTCGATGCAGCCCGCGGGCAGACCACTGCGCATGACCTTGGCGCTGTGGCAGAAGCCGACGTCTGCGCCGGCGCGTTCGCGCAACGCGGCCGCGGCCAACCGGGCCACTTCGACCTGTCCGAGCGCCTGGTGCGTCCGCCCGACGACTCGGTCGGCTTCCGGGCACAGCGCTTGCTCCTGCTCTTGAATCCAGGCCTCCATCGCCCGGTCGCACGGCACGGCATCGTGTTGCATTTCGACCAACTCGCCCTTGGTGCGCAGGATGGCCTCCGTATCGAGGTCGAGGGTCACTTCGAGCCGTCCCACATACTGCGCGTACCGGCCTGCCTGAACGATGATCGCGCCCGTCTCGTCGACGATTCTCGGCTCTCGAAGCGCCTCATGGGTGTGGCCTGACACGAACACGTCCACGGCCGGCGCCTCGGGCGAAATCGCCCTGCACGGTCCCGAGCCGAGATGACACACCGCCACCACCAGGTGGGCCTGCTCATCCAAGCGGGCCGCCTCGTCGGCCAGCAGGCGCACGCTCTCGGCGAGTGGCAGCGTGTAGTCTTTTTCCGTCAGCAGCCCCACGATGCCTACCTTCACGCCGTCTACGTCCAGCACGGTCGACGCGGGCAAGGGCCGCGTCCCGTCAGGGGCTACAAGATTCAGGCAAAGCAGGTCGTAGCCGGCGAGTGCGGCGCAGGCCTTGAGATGCGGGATGCCGTAGGCCCCGTCGTGATTGCCCATTACGCCGGCGTGGTAGCCGATCCGCCCCATCGCCTCGTACATCACCCGGCTCTGGGTCTGGAACGCCAGCATGTCGCCCTTCTCCATCACATCCCCAGCGTCGAGGATCAACGCATCCTTCCGACCGCGTGCGGCGCTTCGGATGTATCCGGACACGTACGGCATCCCACCAACGCCGCCATAACCTGCCCGGATATGGTCGTGGAAGTCGTTGGTATACAGAATCAAGACGGTGTCGGTCGCACTATGGGCCGGCGCCCCAAGCACGACCAACCCCATCACGAGCCAACTGAGTCGCCTACAAGAACTGCTCACGATTTCCGATACCTCCATTGAGACACGGCGGCCATCTTAGCATGGCGCATTGCTGGATTGGATACAGCGGGCTGATACGACCCTTCACGAAATGCCCACTTCCCCCCCACTCCGTGCGGCCTGGACCACCGCTTCGGCACAGGCCACGGCCAGCCGTGCGTCTTCGGGGCGCAGGCGGCGTTCGGGAGCGCCGCCCACCGCGTCGAGGAACTCCTCGAACTCGGCGGCAAGCCCGTCCACCAGCAGGTTATCGAGCTTCACGGCGATCGTCTGCTCGGGCCGCCCCTCCTCGAAGACGCGGATGGGGTGTTCGGTGTCGTGGGTGTTGACCTCGACATGGCCGCGTTCGCAGACGATGCGCGTGGTAGCGCGCAGGCCGGCCGGTGGACGAAAAACGAAGCCGCCTTCGGCGAGCGCGATCTTGCCGTCGGCGTAGGCGAACGTGGCGGCCACGTAGTCGTAGCCGCCCTGGACGTGCAGGCGGCCGCGGGCAACGACGCTCTCGGGGGGGCCGAGGTACCAGTTGAGTAGGTCGAGGTCGTGGATGAGCAGATCGAACACGACCCCGCCCCCGACTTCCGCATCCATCCGCCACGAGCGCCCGCCCCCGCCGCAGTGCATGCGGTTGGCGTACGCCGCCACCGGTGGGCCAAGGCGGCCGCCATCGAGCAGTCCGGCCACGGTCGCGTACGCCGGTATATGACGGGCCAAGTGGCCGACCATCAACAGGCCGTCGCTCGCGGCCGCCGCAGCCAGCACCGCGTCGGCATCGCCCGCGGTCAGGGCCAGCGGCTTCTCGCAGAAGACATGCTTGCCTGCGCGCAAGGCCGCCTCGGCGTACTGCCGGTGCAGGTTGTTGGGCGTGCACACGAATACGGCGTCCACCTCCGGCGAGCCGATGAGCTCATCCGCCCTCAGGCGCTTGGCGCCCGCGGCCTCTGCTTCCGGGAAGCCCTTGTCCGCATCTTGCCGGGCGTAGGCGACGACCTGTGCCCTGTCCGCAAAGCGTGCCAGAGCCTCGATGTGGTTTCGAGCAAAATGGCCTGCGCCGACGAGTCCGATGCGGAGCATAACGTTTGTTCTCCCGTGGCGGCTTGGCGCTTCGACTTCCAGTGATTATACGCTGTCCGACCACGATGGCGACAGAGCCATGCGTACGCCGGGGGCGTCGATCTCCGTTTGAACAATAGCAAGTATCCCCCGGCTATGCCGGGGGATACTTGCTCAGATGAACAAGATGAGTAGTCGGAAATCAAAGTTGGGAGGGATATCTGGGGAGAACCGTAGATCCGTCGTTTCTCGCGGTGCTTACCGTTCTGGCTACTTCACGCGCCTACTGCATCGATGCCGCTCTCCTCTACACGGACAGCGACAACGGGCCGGGCAATGAACTGGCGTTGGCGGGCACGTGTCGGTCCGACAGCGTGC
>Ga0272442_10010927_pt1 | contig 11127 bp, 8 predicted proteins | sample SSMForm2O_FD_200262 | JGI IMG/M metagenome (GOLD analysis project Ga0272442, IMG submission 200262) | Marine sediment archaeal communities from Little Sippewissett salt marsh, Falmouth, MA, United States - SSM-Form-2O | ecosystem: Environmental > Aquatic > Marine > Wetlands > Sediment ...
GTCGCCCGGACGAAGCAGGCCCTGGAGAGCGATATTGATTGCATGGGTAATATTATGGGTGAAGACAACCCGGAGTGGGTCGGATGCGCCGAAAAGTTCGGCCGTCCGGGCGCGAACATCGGACACCATGCGTGCCGCTTTGATTGATAAACGGTGGCCGGACCGGCCGGGATTGGCGCCGACCTCGTTGATAAATCGTGTAATCGATTCAGCTACACCGGGTGCTTTTGGCCACGAAGTAGCTGCATTGTCGAGATAGATCATTGAAATTACGATTTTGTTGCCAGTATCCGGAATCCATCCTCAAAATCGCTTGACGCTGCATCACACCCCAGACTGCGTACAGCTCGGAGGACGTTTTCCCGTGAAGCACCGGTTTCAACGATGATCTCGACCTGATCCCCGGCCTGCATTTTTTCAACGGCCCGACGGGCGCGAATAACCGGTTCGGGACAGGAAAGCCCCCGTACGTCGATGTTCTTCATAGCAAGGTCCCCGTTTTTTGTGAAGTATTATTCCCAATGCTCGCGCATACTGAATCCGATCACAAGGCATACTATAAGCCCGACGCCCACAGCGATCATGCCGTTCGAGCCAGGTCCTCCGATTGTGAGCACTCCATCGTTCAGGGAATCCGGCTTGGCTGCCAGAAGAAAATTATGGGCCAGGGCGGCCCCGGTCAGCATGCCGGCGAAAAAGATAAAAGCGTCACTGTCTCCTTCGCCGCTCAAAAATACCTGGCGTCCGGGGCAACCGCCGCCAAGGGCGAATGCCAGGCCGGCCAGTACCATCCCGAGTATATTCCACAGGTGGGCGCTGTGCGATACACTTTGAGCGGCAAAAGAGCCGGTAAAAGTACCTGTGCCTATATTGAACAGAAGTACGATAGTGAAAAAGGCCAGTATTCCGCTCATGAGATGCCAGTCCCGCATCAGAAATAGGTCTCGAAAAGCGCCCATTGTGCAGAAGCGACTTCGTTGCGCAGCCCACCCGATGGCCAGCCCGGCAGCGGTGGAAATAAGCACAGCTGCATGCATGCTGCCCGGCCCCTTGGTACTTGTAAATAGGAAAGCAGGTTTGACAAGTGCAGCGATCAGCAGACAGAGCATGATAACAGGTGCGACAATACCAGCGGCCCTGTTCATTGCATGCGAACGCCCAAGGCTGTATCCGTTTTTGAGAAACCATACTCCTATGTAGATTCCGACGGCCAGGCCAGCGATACCTGGAATGGCATTAAGGTCGCCGCCTCCAAGGCGCAAAATGGCACGCCAGGGGCAACCAAGGAATACCAGAGCACCGATCATGGCAAAGGCGCCCAGCACAAAACGGAGGACGGGTGAGGAGCCGCCGCGCGGCTTGAACTCGCCGTAGGTAAGCGCGGCAAGAAATGACCCAATCAGAAAAGCCGGTATCTCGGGCCGGAGGTATTGAACAACTCCTGCGCGGTGCAGGCCGAGTGCGCCGGCAATATCCCGGATGAAACAGGCAACGCATATGCCCATATTGACGGGGTTACCAGCCAGTCCCAAAAGACTGGCAAGGATCCCGATCATAGCACCGGTAAGAATAATGCCGGCGCGTAATGAAAAAAAATTTTTACCACCGGTTTTTTTCAGCGGATTTTTTTGCATGTATACCTCCAGTCGGCAGCGTGCTCAGGTGTTGTTGTGTTGTATAGCACACGGCAGCACGTACGTCATTCTTTCCGATGTGTATACCGGTCCAGTATGCTGAATTTTTTTGACTTTGAAAAGTAACAGAATCACCAGCAGGGTCAAATCAATAATTCTGATACTGACCGTTTTATATATAGGTTTTTTCTATATGGTTGACATGCCTGATGTCTCTCTGCGTAGGGGTATTTTGGTTATGTAAAGATCATGCGGGTGTGGTATAGATTAGAGGCTGATACAGATTCTTTATATGCTCTGTGGCGGCACGTTTTTATTCGGCTCGGAGAGCGGTTCATGCCCTGTGAAGCAGTTGTCGGTCTTGAAGTCCATGCACAGCTTAACACGCGCACAAAAATTTTTTGCGGGTGTCCTGTGCGCTTTAATGTTGCTGCAAACAGTCACACCTGTCCCGTGTGTCTCGGGCTTCCTGGTTCGCTGCCAGTTTTGAATCGTGAGGCTGTTGCGTGTGCTGTAAAGGCCGCCCTTGCTGTAAAATGCCGCTTAAACCATGAAAGCAGGTTTGTGCGGAAGCATTATTTTTATCCGGATCTCCCCAGGGGGTACCAGATATCCCAACTTGACCATCCGCTGGCCGAGAATGGGTTTCTTGATATTGAAACACGTCATTCGGGCATGAAGCGTATCGGTATCAGCCGCATACATCTTGAAGACGACGCTGCCAGGCTTGTGCATGCAAGCAGTACTACTACTACCGATGAGGCATGGTACAGCTATGTTGATTACAACCGCGCCGGTGTGCCGCTGATAGAGATCGTCAGCGGGACGGATATGCGTTCCGCCGACGATGCCGGATCGTATCTCAGGACCTTACATGCCATACTGCGGTATCTGGATGTTTGCGACGGTAACATGGAGTTGGGCTCATTTCGTTGTGATGCCAATGTTTCCATACGCCCTGATAGCGCGTCTCCGCTTGGCGTACGGGTTGAAATTAAAAATATGAATTCGTTTCGTCATGTCGAGCATGCAATCGGCTTTGAGATCAATCGACAGATGGAGCTTGTTGAAAATGGAAATGCCGTTGCGCAGGAAACCCGCCAGTGGGATCAGGACCGTGGGGCAACAGTATCGATCCGCAACAAAGAAGCGGACCATGATTATCGTTTTTATTCCGACCCCGATCTTGCACCGCTTATTCTCAGCTCTGACTGGGCAGAAGATATCAGCAAACAGCTTCCGGAACTGCCGATGGCCAGACGCTTACGTTTTATCGGTACCTACGGATTGAGCGCCTATGGTGCCGATATCCTGACCCGCAGCCGCAGGGTAGCAGATTATTTTGAAGAAACAGTTGCGCTTGGAGGTGACCCTGTAAATGTCAGTAACTGGATCATGGGTGAAATTATGCCCGCACTTGAGGATGAGCGTGATATTTCAACATGTGCAGTTACGCCCGAGCATCTCGCCCAACTTCTTGATCTGATAGAACAAGGGGAAATAAGCGGCAAAATAGCAAAGCAGGTTTTTGAAGAGATGTTGTCAACCAGGCAATTCCCCGCGTTTATTATCAGTAAAAACAAGTCGCTCCAGCTTCTTGACGCGTCGGAGGTTGCTGCTGAGGTCGAAAACGTTTTAGAACAGTATCCGTCAGAAGTCGGGCGGTATCGAAGCGGCAAAAAAAAATTGCTGAGTTTTTTTGTCGGGCAGGTTATGAAGGCAACCGGGGGCAGGGCTCATCCGGGGCTGGTCAATGAACTTTTGAGGAGAGAACTTGATGACTGAACGTATCGAAGCGATTACCTGGAATGATGATTTTATTCGGATACTTGACCAGACCAGGCTGCCAGCCGAAGAAGTCTATCTTGAATGTCGTACGCTTGAGGACATAGCCGGTGCGATCAGGCGGCTGTCAATTCGTGGGGCACCTGCCATCGGTATAGCGGCTGCAATGGGGTTTGCTTTACTGACAAGTCGCATCAGTGCGTCGCAGCAAGAATTTGCCGCGCAGGCAGAGGCGTTAAGCCAACAGTTTCTTGCTACCAGACCAACGGCGGTGAATCTGCGCTGGGCCCTTGAAAGAATGAACCGTATTATACAAAATGCAGGTACCTGTCCGGTAGCGGAAATTCAGAAACTTTTGCGCGAGGAAGCGCTTCGCATACATGAAGAAGACAGACAGATAAACCGTCGTATCGGCGCAAACGGCCAGGAACTGCTTCCCGGGCGTGCAGTTGTGATGACGGTTTGCAATACCGGCTCACTTGCAACCGGGGGGCATGGGACAGCCCTTGGAGTCGTACGCAGTGCAGTTGAGAAGGGGAAAAATATTTTCGTTGCAGTTTGTGAAACCAGGCCACTTCTGCAGGGAGCGCGGCTTACTGCATGGGAGTTATTGCATGATTCAATACCCTTTGAACTTATTACCGACAGCATGGCAGGGTACTATATGAAGCGCAAGCCGGTAGACGCCGTTATTGCCGGCGCTGACAGGGTCGCAGCGAACGGAGATGCGGCCAATAAAATCGGAACGTATTCCCTGGCGGTCCTGGCACGCACCCACGGCATTCCTTTTTTTATTGCCGCACCATTGTCAACAATTGATATGCGAATTTCATCCGGCGACGATATTCCGATTGAAGAACGCACCCCTGATGAGGTAACAACAATCGGCGGCCGACGTATCACACCACTGGGTATCAGCGTCTGGAATCCTGCGTTTGATGTTGTGCCCTCTGAGCTGATAACCGGTTTGATCACCGAACGCGGTATTGTCAGACAACCTAATGTTGAAAATATTGCAGCACTTTACGATTAATACGTTTGGTTTCGAATAGTATATACAATCTTGTTTCTTGGCATGAAGTGTGGGGCTCCGCAGCTGTTTTTTTTGATGTCCTTCGCGGCTGATGCTTCAAATATAGCCTGTACATTTATTTTTTTGAGTCTGCCGCCTTGCCTTGGCATACCTGCGGAGTCTATGCAATTTGGCTTGCAGCATAACGCATTATATGATATTTATTCAAACTTTGTGAGCTGGATGCAGAAGAATCATTATTTAATAAACTAAAATAATTTAAGGAGTGTTCTATGCATATTGTGGTTTGCGTTAAGATGGTGCCTGACACTACGCAGGTGAGCATTGATCCGGTCACCAATACGCTTATCCGCGACGGTGTCCCGTTTATCACCAACCCCTATGACACCAACGCCGTGGAAGAAGCTATACGTTTCAAGGATACATATGGCGCTTTTGTGACGGCCGTTTCAATGGGCCCGCCGAATGCCGAAAGCGTTTTGCGCAAAGCGGTGTCAATCGGAACCGACCGTGCTATTCTGCTCAGCGACCGGGCATTTGGCGGGGCAGATACGCTTGCTACCAGCACGGTGCTGGGGCTGGCCATTAAAAAGCTCAATGAAGAGCAGCCTGTTGATATCGTGCTGTGTGGAAAACAGACTATTGATGGTGATACAGCGCAGGTCGGTCCCGGTATCGCCCGCCGTATGAACATTACACAACTCACCCTTGTTGATGAGGTCGTCTCGGTCAACTCCGAAAAGAAGACCATCAGGGTCCGACGCAAGCTTGAAAATTATCATGAGATCATTGAAACAAGGCTTCCTGTGATGATGACGGTTGAGCGCGAGATCAACACACCGCGCTATCCTACAGTACCCGGCCGGCTGCATTCTGATGAGGTCAAGGTTGAAATCTGGACGAATGCCCAACTTAAGCTCGACCCGGCTACCATCGGCCTGCCGGGGTCCCCGACACAGGTACGACGTATTTTTGCGCCCGAGCGTGAAAAGGGTGAAATAATGATGGGCGAGGGCCCGGACCGCAGTAAGGCGGTTGATTCATTTTTTCAAAAATTGCTTGACCGGGATATCGTGAGTGTATAAGCCGCGCACCGGTTATGGAACAAATATGAACTGTTAACCCCCCTGAAATGTTCTGGAGGATAAATGGAGCAGAAACCAAAAAAAATAAAGAAACCACGCGGTAAAGCACAGCTTATTGAAGGCAAATGCATAGCCTGTGGGGCACGTTGTCAAATGTCATGCCCTGTTGATGCCATTGAGATGAACGACAAGGAAGAGCCGATAATTGAGACCGGGAAATGTATCGGCTGTTCAAAATGTGTGAAAGCCTGCCCGGCCGACGCCCTTGAAATGTTTTTTACTCCTGAGGAGCAAGCCCTGTTGAAAGAAATTGAGTCCCAGGGCGGCGTAGCTGACGTGGTTGAAGAGTCAGAGCCGGAAGGCTCCGGGTCTGCCGCTGCAGGGGGAGCTGAAGCAAATATCGCTCTTTGGAAGGGTGTCTGGGTCTATATTGAGCAGTTTGAGGGCCATGCCCATGATGTCTCCTGGGAACTGCTCGGCAAGGCCCGTGTTTTGGCCGATGATCTTGGTGTTGAGCTTGCAGCGTTTGTGCTCGGTGACAATGTAAAGCACCTTGCCCAGGAGGCATTCGGGTACGGTGCTGATAAGGCATATTGCATGGAAAGCCCGATTCTGAAACATTATCGTACAGAGAGCTATTTGCGCGGCACTGTTGCATTGGTCAATAAATATAAGCCCGAAATACTCCTGATGGGGGCGACGGGTTTGGGACGCGATTTGGCGGGAGCAGTGGCAACCGATTTGAAAACCGGTTTGACCGCTGACTGTACCCAGCTCGATATTGACAAAAAAATGCGTATTCTGGAGCAGACCCGTCCTGCCTTCGGCGGCAATATTATGGCGACCATCCTGACCGAAACCCGACGACCGCAGATGGCATCGGTCAGACCCCATGTGATGCCGAAGCCGGAATTCAAGCAGGGCCAGAGCGGCATTCTTATTGATGAGCCGTTCACGATGCAGGAAGATGACATAGCCGCGAAGGTGATCGAAATAATAAAGGCATCACAGGAAAAATCGGTTAATATCAATGCCGCCAAAATACTCGTTTCAGGGGGGCGCGGCATGCTCAGCAGAGAAAATTTCGACAAGCTGCAGGAGCTCGCTGACCTCATAGGCGGTGTCGTTTCCGGCTCGCGTTGCGCCTTTGACGAGGGCTGGATCGAACACGCGCGGCAGGTAGGGCAGACGGGCAAAACCGTCCATCCCAAGCTTTATATCGCCTGTGCTATTTCCGGGGCGATTCAGCATCTCGTCGGCATGCAGGATTCCGAATATATCATTGCAATCAACAAGGATAAGAACGCTCCCATTTTTGAGGTTGCCCATCTTGGAATTGTCGGCGACGTGTTTGAGATCATTCCCGACCTGATTGAAAAAATCAAACAGTCCGGTGCGAAAATTGTTGAATAAGCTGCGTTAAACTCATTTACGAAAGGAGTTCTGCCTTGGAACGTTTAATATTCGCCATTGTATGTTTGGGCGCTTTCGCCTTTTTCTTTAAAAATGTTTTCAGGCTGGTCGCGACGATTTGCCTGGGCCGTGCTGAAAACCGGTTTGACAACCTGTGGTCGCGCGTTGGTGCCATGTTGTCTTACGGTTTTGGACAGATGCGTGTTATCCAGAAAAGGTTCGGTTTTAACCATTTTCTCCTGTTTTGGGGGTTTATGACCCTTGCGCTGGTCAATTTTGAGTTTTTACTAAACGGTGTATTTCCTGCTTTCCGACTTGACTTTATCGGCGATGTGCCGTATGGGCTGCTGATGTTTGCAGCGGACATAATGTCGCTGGTCGTGCTCGTCTGCGTAGTGATTGCCCTTGGGCGCCGCCTTTTTTTTCGTCCGTATTACATAGACCAGACAGCCGATGCTTTTTTCATCCTTGCTCTTGTCGCTACATTAATGATTGCCTTTTTCGGTATGAGCGCCTGCGAGCATAAGCTTAACGGTTTAGTTGCGCCGAACTACATGCTGGTGACGAATGCCGTGGCCGCCTTGTTTGTCAGTGGCCTTGACCAAGAGTCTCTGCATACCGGTATGCGTTTTTTCTGGTGGATACATGCACTCGTGCTTTTGTTCTTTTTGAATTATCTCCCCTATAGCAAGCATCTGCATGTGCTGACCGCTATCCCGAACTGTTTTTTTCGCAGCAAGGAGCTTGTTTCGACGGTTCCGCGCCTTATGTATAAGAAAGGAGAAGATTTCGGCGTTTCAAAAGTTGTGCAGTTCCGTTGGAGCGACCTGCTTGATTTTATGGCGTGTACAGAGTGCGGCCGCTGCCAGGAGGTATGCCCCGCGAGCAACACACAGAAAACGTTGAATCCGAAACACATGATCCATCAGGGCAAGGTGAATCTCTTTATAAACAGCAAGTCGGTTTTTGCTAATCGCCCGGCCGATATGCTGGCCCCGGCCCCAAAAGGCGCGTCCATGAAGGTACCACTCATAAACGGTACGGACCAGAGTGTTTCAAGGAATGCTATTTGGGACTGCACGACCTGCGGCGCCTGCATGCAGGTCTGCCCGGTTTTTATTGAGCACGCCCCCAAGATTGTTCAGATGCGTCAGCATCTTGTGATGGAAAAAGCAGAGTTCCCTGAAGAATTGATCGCCCTTTTCGAAAATTCTGAACAACGTTCCAATCCCTGGGGAATTGCACCTTCCGATCGCGCGAAATGGGCGGCTGACCTGAATGTGCCGTTGATTACCGAAGGCGTTCAGGCCGAATATCTTTTTTATGTAGGTTGTGCCGGTGCCTTTGATTCCCGGGCCCGGCAGGTAACGACTGCCTTGACAAAAATTCTGAATGCGGCCGGAGTTTCCTGGGGCATTTTGGGCAATGACGAGAAATGCTGCGGTGACTCGATGCGGCGCCTGGGCAATGAATATGTATTCGATAAAATGGCCCAGGACAATATCGCCCAGCTGCGAAAATTCGGGATAAAAAAGATAATTACCTATTGTCCTCACTGCTACACGACCCTGAAAAACGACTACAAGCAGTTTGGTGCTGATTTTGAGGTTATTCATCATAGTGAGCTTATCAGCAGTCTTATTGCCGCAGGCAAGATCAAGCCGTCGGGAGATACCGCCGGGCGGGTCGTCATCCATGATTCTTGTTATCTTGGACGTTACAATAATATTTATGAACAGCCCCGTGCGGTTGTTCAAGCATGTAGCGGCGGCCGTGCGCCAGCGGAAATGGAGCGTTGCCGCGAGAGGAGTTTTTGCTGCGGCGCCGGTGGTGGGCGCATGTGGATGGAGGAACTGGACGGAAAACGCATTTATCTTGAACGAACCCAGGAAGCACTGCGGGCAGCGCCTGATACCATAGCCGTAGCCTGCCCCTATTGTCTGACCATGTACGAGGACGGTGTCAAAGATGAAAAAGCATCTGATCGTGTACAGGTGCGTGATATCGCTGAAATTGTTGCCGCATCAATAAGCTGAGTGGCTTTAGTATATGTTGTACGGGCAGCAGATGCGTAGTATGCATCTGCTGCCTTTTTTTATAATTTATTTGCTTCCCGGGCCTGTGGACATTATACTTTCAGTAGTTCTCTTACATGATGAGTATATCCGGTCTAGGAATAATGCAATAGCTGTTTGCGGCAAATTGTAATAATCCAGCATCGAAGTTTTTCATCTATAACAGTGTGGAAGTATGTATGGATCTTGATATTTTGCTTGTCAATCCCCCGTTAACTCTTGAAGAGCGTTATGGTGCTTTTGCAGCTGTCGGCAGTCAGGTTCCGCCGTTGGGGTTGTGCTATCTGGCTGCGATGGTCAGGAAAGCCGGGCACCGTGTGCAGATTCTTGATGCTCCCGCACTTGACATGGATCTTCATACAACTGCACATGCGATTGAGGGGTTGAGCACCAAACTGATCGGCATAACCGCTACAACCGTTTCAATTATTCGCGCTTCAGAATTGGCACAGGCTTTGCGCGCGAGTGGTGTAAAATCCCCCATCCTCATTGGCGGCGCCCATGTCTCCGCCCTGCCTGAACAGACCCTGCGTGAGTTTCCCGAGTTTGACCTTGGAGTTATCAATGAGGGAGAACACAGCCTGATAGAGGTGATTGAGGCATATAAAAGCGGGAGTTCGTATCACGATATCCGAGGAATTGTTTTCAGGGAAAACGATGAAATCATCCTGACGCCTGCTCGTCCATTGATTGAAAATCTTGACGAACTTCCGTTTCCAGCCTGGGACCTGATACCCGATCTGGCGAAATATTACAGGCCGGCGCCCCATAGTTATTATCAATTACCGTCCTCATCCCTGATGACCTCGCGTGGTTGTAATGGAACCTGCACGTTCTGCGCACGTCCATTTATGGGTGAGTGCTATAGGAGCAACAGCCCCGAGTATACCATGGCCATGGTTGATTATCTGGTCCGGCGTTACGGCATCAGGGATGTTATGTTTTATGATGATAATTTTCTGCTTGACAGAGGGCGTGTTGTGCGGATTTGCGAAACATTGCTTAGCCGTAATTATAGCATCTCGTGGTCCTGCCTTGCCCGTACCGATGTTACGCCGAAGGATTTTTATGAAACGATACACAGGGCAGGTTGCTGGCAGATCGCCTATGGTATTGAAAGCGGCGATCAGGTTATTTTAAATAATATGAAAAAACACGTCAAAATCGATCGTGTCGTTCAGATGATACAGCAGGCGAACAGGGCCGGTATCACGACGAGGGGGTATTTCATGATTGGCTGTCCTGGAGAAACGCAAGCCACTATCGAAAAAACTATCGATTTTATGTGTAAAAGCGGCCTGAAAGAATTTCATGTAACGTTTTGTACTCCAATGCCCGGCGCTGAACTTTTTGATACATGGCAAAAATGGGGGCAGTTCGACTGTGACTGGCGCAAGCTTGGTTTCTGGGATCCGGTATTTATTCCTGCAGGTATGACCCGTGAAGAGCTCATCGACGGTCATCGGCGAATGTTCAGAAAATTTTACCTGCGTCCGGCTGTTATTGTCCGTTATATTCTGACAATATTGCGAAGGCCGGGGATCATGTTCAACATAATTCGTGCTGGTTGGAATGTTGTACGGTACAGTATGTCCGGGTATGTTATGCGAAAGTTCCGGGGGTGCATGTGATGCTGATGTGGCAGGAAGAAAGTGCTGTTGCTAATGTCTTGGACAGGAGCACCGATGTCGCAACCGCGGAGATGTGAAAGTGGCGGTGCAGGGACTTGAACCCCGGACACTGCGGATATGAGCCGCATGCTCTAACCACCTGAGCTACACCGCCGCCTGATTAAATTTGACATTATACCGGAAATAAAATAAAATTCAACTATATAATCGATGGTCAGGAAGTATGTGCGTGCCGACGAGTGCGGCGCCCGAGGGGACAAAATATAATGTCGGGTGATAAACATTCACGACCGAAAACACGAAGTAATATCATCATCCAGGATATTGGCGATGAAGCAATGGTATACGACAGTGATGGTGAAAAAATTCATGTTTTAAATCATAGTGCGCTTGCAATTTGGAAGTTTTGTGACGGGAAAAACACTTGTGATGATATATACAAAAAAATGTCAGAATTGTATCCGGATGCTG
>Ga0272442_10010928_pt1 | contig 11127 bp, 12 predicted proteins | sample SSMForm2O_FD_200262 | JGI IMG/M metagenome (GOLD analysis project Ga0272442, IMG submission 200262) | Marine sediment archaeal communities from Little Sippewissett salt marsh, Falmouth, MA, United States - SSM-Form-2O | ecosystem: Environmental > Aquatic > Marine > Wetlands > Sediment ...
CAAAGCCCGACCCGCATCCCGAATCGCGCTGCGCCGCCGATATCGGTTGATGTTACATACCATCGCCACGTGCGCAAAGCCCCAGTGCTCGTAGCAAAACCGGATCACCTCATCCCGCCGCCGCCAGCACAGGTCGATATCGATATCGGGACAATCCGTCCGACCCGGATTCATAAAACGCTCGAAGTACAGATGGTTCTCCACCGGACAGACCCGCGTAAACCCCAGCACGTACGAGATCAACGACCCGGCCGCTGACCCACGCACCTCCACCGGAATGCCCCTGCCCTTGGCGAAATTCACGATCTCATGCACCACCAGAAAGTAATCGCTAAAGCCGTTCTGCCGCACGACACCCAGTTCGTATTCCAGTCGCTTAACCACATCTTGGCTCACCGGACTGTACCGCCCCGCCAATCCCCGATGACACCGCCGCGCCAACTCTCGATCGCTGCTCTCCCCCTTGGCCACTGCAACCTTTGGCAAAATCGGCTTGCCGCCCAGCAATTCCAGCTCGCAGCGCTCCACCAGCTTGTCCGTATTGGCAAGCACCCGCTTGTAACGTCGAAACCGTTCCTCAACCTCTCGCGCAGCAGCCAGTGAGCGAAATCCCCCCCCATCCTCCGGCCCTGGACCAGTCACGCGCAACGCCCGGATTCGCCCCAGAACTTTCGCCATCTCCACATCACCATCCTCCAGCCAATTCGCACCGCCCCACACCACCGCGTCCACCTCCGCAGCCTTCGCCATCGCCACGTCTTTCACATCGCCACAACCGGCAAACAGTGCCCCCTTCCCCATCACCCCCTTCAGCCGCGACAACAACGCCAGCCGGTCGCAAATGCAAATCACCCCCCTGCTATCGACGCCGAGTTCCTCGACAAGATCGAAGTGAGGATCGAGATTCCGCCCCGTCGTGATGCGACACAGATTCTCATAACCCCGCTGATTCTCCGCCAGCAGCACAGCCCTCTGACGATGCGTCAGAATCTCCACACCCACGATAGGTCGCACATCGGTCTTCTGCGCCGCCTTGCAAAGATCGACCACACCCGACATCGAGTTCACATCCCCCAGCGCAACCGCCCCATAGCCATACTCAGCCGCCCGCTCCACCCACCGACAAACAGACACCGCACCCCGCAAAAGGCTGTAGAAACTCCGACATGTCAGCGCCGCCAAGCGCATACCGTCCCCACCCAAAGAAATGAAACTGTTCAGATACTCTGGAACTGGCTCCCAAACCGACTTTGCAGCCGACACCTGCGTCGAAACCAGTTCAATGAATGACTGGAAGCCATCCTAAACCTGTTTTGTCACCAAATCGAGCAAGAGGTTCGTGGGCAAAGGCCGCAGGCGCAAAGGCTCTTCACGCGTACTCCGAGTACGTCGAGAACCTTTTTCGCCGACAACGCAGAGCCACGAACTTCGCAGCCGGTCGCAGTAGAAAGAGGTTTTGGGATGGCTTCTACTGCCCGACAGCAATCCGCGCCAGATTCGGATACGTCCGCAAAAGCCCCTCCGGAACCAGTTGCTTCTGTCCGCTGACCAGTGCTTTAAGCTCGATCGCATTGGCCAGCTCCGCCCCCCGGTAATGATTGTTCGCAATCACCGTCAACGCCTCGAACGCCTTGCCCAATTCGTTCAGCCGATCCTGAATCCCGGCCAGCTCACGCTCGTTATAATAGTAGTTATACGTTTCATCTCGTCCGGCCTTGCTGAACCATTTCTCCGTATTCCTCCCATGCATCCGCAAATACCCCGCCCGCCCCACCGTGCAGTGTTGCAGGTTGAACGACTGCCGCGAAGTCGGGTAATCCAGATTGCACACCGTCACGCCCAGTTGCGCCAGAAAGTCCAGAGCCCCCTGCGCCTCCCACGACTTATGTCGCAACTCCACCACCAGACTGAACGCCTCGTTGAAATGCCCCACGATATTCGCCAGATGCTGACGCGTCGCCACCGTGTCGGCAAAATCATATTTGAATTGCACCAGAAGATGCCGCAGCTTCCCCGCCTCCAGAAAAGGCGCAAATCCTCGATGAAACTGCTTCACCACCTCCGCATCGATCTGACGCTCATGGGTGAAACTGCGATGCAGTTTCGCCGTGAAGAAAAACCCCTCCCGCTCCGACGTCCGCTCCAGCCAAGACCGCACCGTCTTGGCAAACGGCGGCCGGTAAAACGTGCTGTTGATCTCGATGCAATCCACGAATTCGCTGACGTACACCAGTTGATCCATCTTCGGCTCGGTATACACAATCCCCTGCCAGTCCTGATAAGACCAACCCGCAATACCTATCGAAATCGGACACACCATCACACCACCTACTTGATATCCGTCCGCACGCACCCAATCACCCGGCCCAGAATACGAACATCCTTGTCGAACGCCTTGATGTACCGCGTCTTATACCCCGCCTTCCGGTTCGCCGGCTTCAAAGCAATCCGGTTCTTCTGGATAAACACCCGTTTCACCGTCGCCTCGTCGTCCAGCAGCACCACCGCCATTTGCCCGCTCTCAATGCGCGGCCCGGACTTGACCACCACATAGTCCCCGTCCATGATCCCCTCGTCGACCATGCTGTCGCCCGTCACCTTCAACGCAAACGTCCCCCCCGAGTCCCCGAAGAGCTTCTCCACGCTCATCCGCCCTTCAAGGTTCTCCTCCGCCAGGATCGGCTCCCCGGCCGCCACCCGACCCAGAATCGGCACCCCTTCGCTGGCCGCCAGAGCCTCACGATACGCCCGCGACAGCCGCAGCCCCCGATGCCCCCCTGAATCCACGAGGTACCCCTTCTTCTTCAGATACCCCACCAGTTGATACACGGCGTTCTGAGCCAGCTTGAAATGACCCGCGATCTCACGCTGGCTCGGCGGCGCATTCGCCCGCAAACGCCCCACGATAAACGCCAGCACCCGCTCCTGCTTGTCCGTCAATGGCTCCATAAGGCATACCTCCAAAACGCCTGAAAACAAAATATGGTTATTTGACCATAGCGTCAAGCGTAATTTTCATTCTCTGGAGGAATTTTTTGCCATCATGCGGCATCCCGTAGAGATGGCCCACCGCGCCTCGTTGCTCCATCCCGGACATCCCAAGTAGTGCGTGACAAATGGACAAAATTCTGATGGTATGGGGCAGCAGAGATGGAGAAAGGAGAGTAGGAATGAGTCCACTGCACCGGATCGCAGTCCTGACCGTCATCGCGCTGTCAATCGGTCTATCTGCGATACCGTCCGATTCGAAAGCCGCGTCCAAAGCTCAGAAGGCCATCGAGGACAACTTCAAAGTAAGCTGGTCTGAATTTACGTACAACAAGACACTCTCGCTGCGTAATCCCGCAGTCGCCAAGGGGCAGCAGCGAGAGTTATCCGAAATCCTGTCACTCTCCTGTAAGATTGACATACGGGACCCTTCCCGCGTCGTGGCGATATGCCCCGAGCCCATCATCGAAGAAATAACATACGGCAGCGCAAAGCGTGTTGAAACGTCCCCCGCGTCCCCTCGCTCGGGCCCGATGAAATACGATTTCCTGCGCTATCGCTGGCGGCATGTGAGAATGGACCCGAAGTGGCGAAACGCTATTCGGTCAGCGTTGGGACTGCCGCGAATAGGGATTTCCCGGCCGAAATGGTTCAAGGAACCGAAGTCAGATACGATGCGGATAGACCTTGACGCCGCCTTAAGCAAGCAACCCGACGAAGAGATTGGCCGCGTCAAAGGCTATTTCTATGCGCTTGTCGCTGAGTCGCTTGAACATGTGGAAGTCCCGTTCAAGCCGAGTGACGACTGGGCACGTCTGACGCCCGACATGGAGATCCGTGTGCGTCGTGCCTCGTGCCAAGGGTCCCAATACAGGCTCAGCGTGGATCAGCGTCCGGAGGCAGAGAAGTCCGGACCGGCCTTCTCCGTTCACAGTTATCTACCGGACCGCCTCGTGGTCGCTCGGTACCTGCTGGGGCCGAACGACGAGCCGATCCCCCATCCTCTCGCCGTTCGCGGCTTGCCCGATCCCCTCAATGATCGAGGCGAGGCGGCCCGAGGCAATTATATCCTACAGATAGAGAAGATTCGTTATTTCATAGCGACCAATCTCACGCATCGCAAGATTCCGTTCGTACTTGAGAACGTCCCGTTGCCCAAGCCCTGACCGCCGGCCCAGCCCTCGCTTGATCTGGCTTGGCTCGGACGTTATCGTACCACGTTGGGCGGTCGCGTGTGCCGACTCAACGCAGGCAAGGAGACGAAGCCATGGAGATCTACATCGGAAGACGGTTGCTGGAACTGCTCGAAGGCGACATCACCGAGATGGACACCGATGCCATCGTCAACGCCGCCAACGCCCAGTTGATCCTCGGTGGCGGCGTCGCCGGCGCCATTCGCACCAAAGGCGGCCCCCAAATCCAGGCCGAATGCAACAAGATCGGCGGCACCTTCGTCGGCGGTGCCGTCATCACCACCGCCGGCAACCTCCCCGCCAAACACGTCATCCACGCCGTCGGCCCCCGCATGGGCGAGGGCAACGAAGACGAAAAACTCCGCAACGCCACCCATAACGCCCTCAAGGTCGCCGACGAGAACAACCTCAAGACGATCGCCTTCCCCGCCATCAGCACCGGCATCTTCGGATTCCCCATCGCCCGCTGCGCCGAGATCATGCTCCGCACCACCATCGACTACCTCAACAGCCCCACCCACCTCGACCGCGTCGTCTTCTGCCTCTTCGGCCGCGACAGCTACAACGTGTTCGCCACCCACCTCCAGCGAGAGACGCCCTTGTGAGGGTCATCACCTCGCCGCCACCGGCCGTGACTTCAGGCAATGTACCGAGCCGTATCCGTCGTTAATACAGGCAGACCACCCCGCCGCGGCCCCGTCTCGCCCGACCGACAACATGCCGTCAGACCCCGCCACGGTACGCCATAACGCATACAAAGGCCCCTTTTAGCTTGACTTCCATCTCGCCGTGACTATAATGGAAAACGTTGATACCGTGGTCCGGTCGCCGAGCGTTGAACTCTGGGATGGGTCTGACTCCTATGTCGTTTTCAATGTGAGGGCACTAGCTTCTTCGTGAAGGCGTGGCATGGAGACTAAGTTCAACGTCTTTGAAGTCCTCGAGATCGCCGAGCAAGTCGAGCACAAGGGGGCGAGGTTCTATCTGAAAGCCGCCGAACTGTTCGACGACCCCAACCTCCGCGACGTCTACTACAAGCTCGCCAACTGGAAGGCCAAGCACGAGCAGATCTGGGCCCGCATGAAGAAGCGGTACGCCGACAAGACCGGCGAGTTCGGCACCTTCGACCCCGACAACTATGTCCTGTCCAATCCAGAAGTCATGGCCGGCCTAACCTGGTTCGGTACCAAACAGGACTCCCCCGGCAGACTCTCCGGCAAGGAAACCAAGGGCCAGATACTCAGGGACTCCGTACGCCGCGCCAACGAAGTCATCATCTTCTACCAGGGACTCAAGGACTTCGCCCGCGACCCCGCAACAGAAGACGTCATCGATAAGATCATTCGCGAAGAAGCCCGCCAGATTAAGCTCCTCGAAGAAGAGATCAAGAAGAACTGACCGTCCCTGCCTCCACTGTCACCGTATCCCGCGAATCGGCACCTATTTCGCCCGACTTGTCCGCGACGATTCGAAATCCCCCGCCAGCATCCGCCCGATCGGCTTGAGCGTGTCGAACTGCATCAGAAAGACCCGCAGCGTCGCCATAATCGGCGCCGCCAGGAACATCCCTACGATCCCCCAAAGCAGACCCCAGACAGACAACGCCAGGATGATCGTCACCGGATGCAGATTCAGACCCTCACCCTGCAGTTTCGGCTCCAGGAAGTTCCCGAGGAAATTCTGAACGATGCCCGGAACCGCCACCACCAGAACAATGAGCCAGGGAGAAGACTGGAACTGCACCACAGCGATAGGGATGGGCAACAGCGTGGCGATGATCGAACCGATCGACGGAATGAAGTTGAGCAGAAAGGCCAGGATGCCAAACGCCACCGCCAGTTTCAGCCCGACGAGCGACAGAATCGACCAGACCAGCACCCCCGTAACAGTCGAGACGACAAGCTTGATCCCCACGTAGCGCCGGATCTTCTGCACCACCTCAGTGTATACGTGCGTATGAACCGCATACGGGTTGCGGCCCAACAGCAGGAAGATCACAAAGATAATCACGAAGAACAGGCTTCGAATCAGCCCCAGGATCGTGCCAAACGTATTCGTCACGATGTTGAAGATGTAGTTCCTCATATCCATGACAATACGTTTCGTGTCGATGCGGAGCTTCTCACTCTCCAGGCCGTCCGGAGAGACGACCTGCTGCAGATCCTCCTGGAGGTTCGGGTCTACCGCCAGATCATCCGCCCGAGGCCGCATCTCCAGCGTCCCCTCGTCGTCGACGCTCTCGATAACGGGAAACAGCACAAACTCCTCGGGCTCAGGTTCCACCGGCGCCGGCTGGGGCAACGGCCCCACGTTGTTCGGCGCCGCCGGCGCTTTCTGCTCCTCGGGCCGGTAAAGGTATTCGATCGGGTCCAGGATCTTGTCAGCCATGTAAGCGAAGCTGGCACTGTACTCCCCCGCCGTCGAGACAATGATCGTCGTCGCCTGCGCGATCAGAAGAAAAATCAGCCCAGTCACAGCCACAACCACCAGCAGCGTCACCAGGATGGCGAACGCCCGCGGCAGATGCAGCCGCTTGATCTGAAAATCCTCGATAGGCGAAACGAGCGCGACAATGAACAACGCCACCACGAACGGAATCATCACCGGACGCGTATAGATCAGCGCCATCGCCAGGGCCACCGCCGCCAGAATCACTAAAGATGCGGTCGTCAGCCACGTCTGTTCCTGTCGCTCACGCAACCTGGACTCCTCAAAACAACCGACTCAACGAACGACGCCCCCGTAGCGCCCTCTTCAAGGCCACGCGACCTAACGGCAGCGAACCAACCGGTGCCGATCGATCGCGAACTCAGGCAACTGGCTCTGCACGTCTGCCAAAAAACGCAAGCCGTCCTTCCAGTACCCCGCCGTCGGTTTCAACGCCGGGCTCTTCTTCGCGAAGTACCGGTTCACGCGCTCCATCAGCAATTCCCGAACGTACTTGCTCACCATAGAAGCCAGCGCCACGCCGAAGTGACGGTCGTCGGCGCCCACCTCGAAACGCACCCGCACCACCCGCGACCCACCCCGCAACTCGTACGCGCTCCGCTGCTCGCTCTCCCCAACGATGCGCAATTCCATCTCCGAGAAGCTCCGCAGCAGATGCTCTCGATAATGAATCCGACCCCCCTGCCTGTCAATCAAAATGTGGATGTCCTGCCCCGGGAACTGATCCAAAAGGCTTTGCACCAGTCGCGTCGTTGTCACGAACAGAACCTGAGCCTTGTTCTTGACGCTATGAATCATCGTGTTGTAATGAGCAACGTCGAGACAGTGACTCGCTAAACCCGCCAGCTTCACATCGTGCCCCGCCATGTCATCGGCAAACACATTCGCCGCAATCCGCAAGTCCGCCCGATCCACAGGAAGAAGACGCCGCTCCGTCTCACGATACCACGGATACTCGATCAAACGCGCCAGGCAATCCGGGCACAAAGCGGCTAAAAGACCGCCAAGGTCCGACGGGCTTTTGCCTAGACACCCCAACGCCCCCAGAGCCGATCGCTCCAGGTGCCCCAGCCCCTCCGATCGCTTGTACGCCTTCTTGCTGTCGGCCACCAGCAGTCGCCCGCGCAGGCCCTTCCGCGTCCGCCCCACGCTCTTTCGCAGAACCTGCCACAGGTCCCCATCCACCATCTCCGCACGAACCGAAAACGCGCACGACGATACCACCAAAGGCCCCAACAAAGGACCAAAACCCGCCTCATCGATGCCTGCCAGAATGGCCATACAGACTTTCGTCGCCTTCCTTGAGATCCCTGACGCCCTGTGGGTTGCCGCCATTGCACCCCGACGACCCCTCGTTCACGCCGATGGTCATAGCAGAAGCCACCGCAATTGTCAACGCCCCATCCGCTATCGCGTTAGACGTTGCCATCCCGCGCTCCGTCTGCTACATTCACCTTTTCAGCAAACGCGTCAATCGCATTGTGTGCAAAGGAGTCGCCCATGTTCATTGTCCACGTGCATGTCCATGTCAAACCCGACCAAGTCGAGGCCTTCCGCGACGCCAGCTTGGACAATGCCCGCAACAGCGTCAAGGAACCCGGCGTCGCCCGCTTCGACGTCATTCAACAGCAGGATGACCCCACCCGCTTCATCCTCGTCGAGGTCTACCGTACCCCCGAGGACCCGCCCAAACACAAAGAAACCGCCCACTATCTCAAGTGGCGTGACACCGTCACCGACATGATGGCCGAGCCACGAACGGCCGTCAAATTCGACAACGTCTTCCCAGACGACCAAGGCTGGGACTCTGCCAACAAATAGGACGGAACCAAGCCCATGGAATTCGAGTTCGCCACCGCCACGAACATCGCCTTCGGACCAGGCGTCGCACTCCAATCAACACGGATGATCGCTGCCTCGGGAAAGACCGCCCTCGTCCTCACCGGTAGCCGGCCCGAGCGTCATGCTGACATCCTCGACGCCCTCGACGCCGCGAAAGTGACATATGTCACCTTCGCCGTATCCAGCGAGCCGACCACCCGGATGGTCACAAATGCCACCACGGCCGCCCGCCACGTACAGGCCCAGGTCGTCATCGGCATCGGCGGCGGCAGCGTCCTCGACGCCGGCAAGGCCGTCGCCGCCTTGCTCACCAACACCGGCGCCCTTGAAGACTATCTCGAGGTCGTCGGCGCAGGCACCCCCCTCCAGCGTCCGGCCGCCCCCTACGTCGCCATCCCCACCACCGCCGGAACCGGCGCCGAAGTCACGCGAAACGCCGTCCTCTGCGTCCCCGAGCACCACGTCAAGGTCTCCATGCGCAGCCCCTTCCTCTTGCCCCGCTTGGCCCTCGTCGATCCCACCCTCACCCACTCCATGCCACCGGAACTAACAGCCAGCACAGGCCTCGACGCTCTCACCCAACTGGCCGAAGCCTTCGTCTCCAACAAAGCCAACCCCATAACCGATGGCCTCTGTCGCGAAGCCCTCCCGCGTGCGGCTCGCGCCCTGCCCCGCGCCGTCCAAGATGGCAACGACCCCGAAGCCCGCCAGGACATGGCTCTGGCAAGCCTCTTCAGTGGCTTGGCCCTCGCCAACGCCAAGCTCGGCGCCGTCCACGGCTTCGCCGGCCCCCTCGGCGGCATGATCGACGTCCCCCACGGCCTCGTCTGCGGCAAGCTCTTGCCCTTCGTCACAGAAGCCAACGTCCGCGCCCTGCAGGACCGCGAACCGGAGGCCCACGCACTCGCCCGCTACGACGAAATCGCCCGCCTCCTCACCGGCAATTCCAACGCCAAAGCCCCCGACGCCGTCGCCTGGACCCACGACCTCTGCGCCACCCTCAACCTCCCCGGCCTCCGCCACTTCGGCCTGACCGAATCCCACCTCCCACAGGCCGTCGCCAAAGCCGCCAACGCCAGTTCCATGAAGGGCAACCCAATCCAACTAACCGACGACGAACTCATCGCCATCCTCGCCAAAGCCCTGGACTGACCAGCCAGTTTCTTTCATGGACCGCCCTGCGATTCGCCGATACGACTAACAGATGTAGCGGGCGCCAAAGAGACTTACCTCTGCCACGAGTACCGCCAGGCCACAGAGCCGAAGCGATACCAGGCAATCGCACCACGTGCAGCGCGTAGCGGCCCGCCATCACAGTTCGGGGAAAGTATGAAACCCTGGAAATCGAAGACGCTTGCCATCGCGGCGCTGCTTCTAAGCGCCCTGTGCGTCTACGCCAGCTTCGCCATCGCCAATGCCACCTACGTCGATCGCACCCTCTATCCTCGCGCCAGAGGGACCGGGCTGCTCATCGGATTCGTGGCCTTCCCCTGTCTCTACCTCGCCTGGCGCTTCCTCGACGCCAACGCCCGGATCTACGTAAAGCTCATCACCCTCGCCAACACCATACAACTCCTATGGACCCTCGCCTTCACCATCCGCTAACCCCATGAACTAGCCGCCCCAGACCAGCCCGTCGGTCTCTCCGGCGCCGCGCGTACACGGATCAAAATCGCGAGGACGTCCGCGCCGAGCCCTCGCCCCAGTTCGAGATCCCTTGAACGCCCGATAGCACCATGCCCAGCAGCTTGCGGCACGCGGCATTGGATCTGGCCGGCCCAGCCACAGAAATCTGGATCGCCTCCTTCGCCAGCGGCACCTGAACGCTCCACGCACACACCTCCCGCCCGTCCATCGAGAAGTGCATCCCGAACACGTCAAGCTGGTGCCCCTTCCACGGCATAGTCGCCCGTTCGATATACGCATCCGCAGGCAAAGTCATGCGTAGCGCCGCGTAGAACTCCCTGTCAATCCGTCCCCGAGCAAGTTGCCCTCCCAGCCGCTCAACGTTGATCACAAGGCCTGGATTCACTGGGCCGAGGCACACGAATGAGTGCAGCATATTGCCGGTCTGAGCCTCCAGGTTGTCCACGAAATCGCGCGGAACCTCCATCCGAAAGCCAAGACCTTCGTCAAGGATCGCACGTGACTCCGGCAGGATATCCGGCAACTGCGCCATTTGCTCGGTGGTAAGACGCCCGCTGTGCGCCAGCGCCACGTGCCGCAGTGCCGGCAAGAGCACAACGAACCCCAGCAGACAGAGCCCGTTCACCGCTAGCCCCGCGTAGGCCCACCGCACGATCCCCTTGCCCTCGCCCCGTAGCGCGTCCCTCAACGCAATCCCCCCCAGGGCCAGGCCCGCCAGGATGAGCAAGGTCGATGTCCCGCCCACGACGACCCGCGTCACCTCGCCCTCCGGCTCGGGCAGCAGCCAGCGCAGACCACCGGCGATCAACGGAGCGGCCAGACTCAACATGACAAGCCACTTCGCCCCCTTCTCCTGCGGCTCTGACATAGACCGATACATCCTCTGTCCCGTACAACAAGGTGCGCTCGACAATCCCGGCTCCCGCCCGTCATGCCGAACCCTGCCAATTCCCACTCGCATCCACTGCCACCTACCCATATCGGACATCCTGGCCCTCCACATAAGCGC
>Ga0272442_10010929_pt1 | contig 11126 bp, 8 predicted proteins | sample SSMForm2O_FD_200262 | JGI IMG/M metagenome (GOLD analysis project Ga0272442, IMG submission 200262) | Marine sediment archaeal communities from Little Sippewissett salt marsh, Falmouth, MA, United States - SSM-Form-2O | ecosystem: Environmental > Aquatic > Marine > Wetlands > Sediment ...
TTTATATAAAACATTTTAATAGTGTTTATGAACTAAGGGAGATCGATTCTATCGATCAAAAAACTCTGAATATTCTAAAACCCTTGATCATAGTTTCCCATTATGATGATAAAGATGAAATTGCTGAAAGACGTGAAGAAATCTACTATCTTATCGAACGCCTGGGCAGTAACGAGGGTTATCAGGAAGGAATGTCCGATGTTTGGGAAGATTATCTGACAAATCCACGGAATATAAATAAGCTGACTTTTTCGGAAATTCTAAGTCTGCCAAATTCATCCCCACTTGATGCTGCCGCTATCAGAAAAAGAGTTGCCGTTGGAGATTCGATCACAGATTATCGAGATTTAAGAAAATCTCCAGGGATTTCCTATTATGGTGCTTCCAATATCAGACATTATGTTGACTATGGGGATGAACTTTATCAGAAAAAATTATTTATCGATTATCAGTTCAAATATAATGACTCTTCCTACGAAGATGATGCCAGGGAAATGTATCGTGAAACAATGATTCGTTATGATCAACCCAGCAATGATGATCCTGCTGCTCCCAGAGAAAAAAATCAATCCTATTGGGGATATTTCAACATGGAATTTCATAAGGCCTCCGTTTCTAATAAAATAAGGGCTACTTATCTCAACGATTGGAAAGCAGGATTTCTATACAATTCTCCCAAAGGGGAAAGCTCTTTATTTGAAGCCAGTGCTGACGAAATAATGAAGAACGGCAAATATTATATCGGGTATGAAAAAGAATTTAAACTCTGGGGACAAAATTATCTAAAGGCGTATCTTGGTAATTTTCGCGCTACCTTCGGTGAAGGTTTGATCATGGAAAACAGTGATTATTATTCTCCCCGCAAGACCGGGTATGGATTTAACAAAAGGATCACCGGTATTATCGGAGACCTCTCAAGGAGCCAGGAATATGCTCTAAGGGGGTTGGCCATAGACTGGAAACGTTCCGATTTCAGCGCTTCCCTGTTTTATTCAAGTGATGAGAAAGATGTAGTTGTCTATGATAGTGATGGTGATGGTGATATCGATAATGAAGATGCTGTTTTTTCGTATATTACAATGACCCACAGATTCTCTAATAAAGAGCTGAAGGAAGCTGAAGAATATTTTGAAAACTATGAAGGTAACATCAACCATATTCGAATAGCACCTAGAAAAGACTATCTGCAGGAGAATATGTTGGGTGCTCATCTGGAATACACTCCTTTTATCGGAACTCATATCGGATTTACAGGTTATGAAATGACATACGATAAGGACTTTATCGTTCCCCAAGGTGACGATCTTCGAAACCTGCTTATTCCAGATGATGAATACGCCGCAGAAAAATGGGAAATAACCGATAAAGAGATTAATGCTCTCTATTCAACAAAAACCCTCGGTTATGACCGTAATTACCGCCGCGTTTATGGTTTTGAATGGGGAACAGTCTGGAACAATACATCTATCCAGGGTGAATATGCTGAGTTAGAAATTGACGGTAGTTTTGCCAAGATTGGTGATGATCCTCATGCTATGATAATAAGTGCATACACTCAGTTCGAAAATCTTTATCTGATCTCAATCTTCCGTGATTATGACTTGGCCTTTGATAATCCCTACAGCCGTGCCTTTTCAGAGTCGGGACGCTATGATGACACTGCCTTTGATAATCTCGCTTATGCACTTAACAATACATTGTTAAGTGATATTTATATAAACAGTTCTCAACCATCTTCTGAAAGAGGTATTTATTTTGAGACTAGATATAGATTCCATGAAAAATTGACCCTTACCAAAGCTTATATAGATATCTGGAAAAGAATATCAGATGCCAGGAATGGAATAAGACTGCAGGCTACTCTGGAATTTCGCCCCATATTCCAGATCCGTTTGAGAACAAGATATAAATTCCAGCTAAAAAGGTATGAAGATGATCTCGATAGGGCTAAATCCCAAAATGAAGAATTACAACCGGAGTTACGTTTTTACCTTTCCAATTTCGACCAGATCCGTCTGGGATATTTCTACGGTCAGACCAAACAACCCCCTTACCTATCAATTCTTTCTGATCCGGCTGAACCAGATCCAAGTGGAGACGAATTGGGACCTGGAATGGCTCAGGCCAGCACTCTTTCAACTGCTGATGCTATTTATCTCGATTATACCCATAATTTTAATGAAAACCTTAAAATAGTAGGTTCTTTCATGATCTGGAGATGTCAGGGTGGCACTATCTGGGATTTTGAAGATGTGGAACTTGATTTTGATCAGAGTGATCGTGGTTTCAAATACTGGTTTCATATTCACAGCCGATTGGCAAATAATTTCTTTATCTCATTTAAAATTAAACAGAAGAGATATTTAACCAGGGAATATGAATACAGGTTATTCAATGAGATCCCCGAAGATATGGTGTATTATTATGACAGGGTTGAAAGAAAAGAAACTAGTATGAGATTACAAATTGATTGGAAATTTTAGATTTATGATATATATTATAATTTCTGGAGGATAAATGAAAAATATTGTATTAATTCTCCTCATTGGTTTTTTCATAACTAATCTGTTTTCTTATTCTCTTTTAAACAGATTTGATGGAGATTTTGTCGGGGTACTGGATGCCCGGTCAATCGGAATGGGGTCAACCGGCGTCGCTGGAGGTATTAATTTGCTGGACTTTATGGTTAACCCTGCTAATATTTCTTTTCTACAGCCCGGTATAAATGTAGAGGCAGGAGGAAAACTCATTATTGCCAGTGACAAGCGTTCTCTACCAATGTACAATTCTTTTGATGCCTATTCCGATGATGCTGTGTATGTAAGTAATACCAATTATTATCTCAATCCTGCTCTGGCTGTTTCTTATGATATGAATTTTAATGATTATAATCTTTCTTTGGGGTTAAATTATCGAAACTATATCAGTTTTACTTCTAATTACCAGGAAGAAGTAAGGAACAATGAAAATTCCGATTTTTTTGAATACCCTCACATTTTGGCAGATAACACGATAGAAACATCAGGTAACATAGATGCTGCCGGATTCCTGATCTCAGCAAAATATACTGATTTTATTGCTTTGGGTTTGGAAACAGCGCTTCTCTTTGGTGAAACCAGTCAGAAAAGAAAGGTCATCTGGTCCGAATGGGCTCAAGGGGAAATGCAACCTGATGTTCTTCCTGACACGGTAAATACACTGAAAAGAGATTTTGAGGGATTACTGTTCAGAATAGGAACCAGAGCTAAAATATCAAATAGGATTCAACTGGGATTTAGTATTACTCCCAGTGTCGATCTTGATGTTACTGGTGATTATAACGACTCAGATCTGAATCAATCGATCTATCTCTATTTGGCTGAACAGGATTCGGCAGGGGTTTTAACTATAAACGATTCTATTACTTATGCTGATTATAAAACTCCCCTCAGACTTAGAGCTGGTTTTTCCTATCAACCAAGAAACATTATGAGGACATATTTCAATTTTGATCTTGAGTACGTGAAATGGTCTGATTTAAATCCTTTATATGATGATCACATAGACTACTTTGTTGGTCTGGAACACAAATTCAGAAATAAAATTCCCTTGAGATTGGGATTTAAATATGAGACTGAATACGGGATGCATCTGGATTCCGGTCTTGTATTTGCAGATAAGGTTACTATGCCCAGTTTCAGCATTGGAACCGGATTTGTTTTTATGGAGAGATTCAGTTTTGATCTTGCTCTGGAATATGGTAACAGGCAATATGAAACCCTGGACCTTTTCAACGACAGTTACTATGATTACGAAGATCTCTGGGCGAATTATTACTATGTTAATCTGCAGGATAGAGGCTGGGAAAATCCCGACAAGGTTGAAGAGACTTTTGTAGAGGTTTCCAGCTCTTTAAGCTTTAAATGGTAGGTAAAAAGATGAAAATATTTCTCGCTTTAATTATAACGATATTAAGCTCTTTTTTGGGTGCGGAAGAGTTGATCCTTGATATTTTATTTACGAATGATATCCATGGTGGGATAGATCGTTATTCAGCAACCTTTATGAATCCAGAATTTCCACCAATGTTGGGTGGTGGTGGCTCGGCAGCAGCATATATAAAACAGGTTAGATCCGGGATTATACCTGAGAAGAGAGACAACCTTCTCATAGATGCCGGAGATTTCTTTCAGGGGCATCCGGTGGGAACGATATCAAATGGTCGGTATATCATCGAATATTTCAATATGATCGGTTATGATCTCAGTGTAGTTGGAAATCATGAATATGATATTGGAGAAGAAGCTCTGATCGAAACTTACAAGTATGCGGATTTCCCGATCCTCAGTTGTAATATAATCGATAAGCGGACAGGAGAATTAGTCAAGTATGTTCAACCCTATATGATCATGGAGAAACTCGGGGTCAAAATAGGTATTATCGGTGTTACGACGACTGATACAGAAAAAATGAGTTTTCCGGAAAATATTAAGAATGTAGATTTTCTTCCTGCTAAAGAAGAACTGGAAAAATATGTGAGGATTGTCCGTGAGGAAGAAAAAGTTGATGTTGTTATAGTTGTAGGTCATATGGGATTACCCTATGATCCGGAACCAGCTTACCAGAACCGTTATCATGGTGAAGGCTATGAAAAGCAGAAATACTGGGGTTATGATGCCCAGGAATTGGCTCATGAAGTAGAAGGGATCGATGTCTTTTTTGGTGGTCATATGCATAAGGGTTTTCCGGAAGCCTGGGAGGATCCTGTAACTCATACCATGGTTTTTCAGGGATGGGCTTATGGCAGCAGTATTGGACATGTTATCCTAAAATTTGATAAAGAAACCAAGACAATTTCCGGCTATGAAAAACCATCTATCCGTAATGGAGTATTACTCACCTTGATCGAGGAAGAATTTCTTCCTGACCCTGAAATTGCCGATACTATTGCAGCAATGCAGGCAATTGCGGAAGCTGGAATGGATAATATTATTGGATATACAGCAGATTATATATCACGTGTTGATAGTGATGCCCAGAGCAAGATCGGGAATCTGGTCTGTGAAGCGATGATTTTTAATACCGATGCAGACTTTGCCTTTCTGAATCTGGGTGGGGTACGGGGTGAACTGGAAAAAGGTCCTGTAACATATCGTGATGTTTTTGAGGTCATGCCCTTTGATAATCAGATCGTTATTCTAACTGTAGATGGGCTATATCTAAAAAAGATTATTGAAACCAGGGTTGCCGGTTCTAGGCATGGTTTGCGCTTGGCCGGAGGAAAAATAGTCTACAGCAGGGAAAGGGAAGATTTTGATAGAGTAACAACTCTTGAAATCGGGGGAGAGCCCTGGAAGTACGATAAGATTTATTCTGTGGCAACTACTGATTTCCTGCTTCAGGGAAATGCTGGTTTAACTCTGTTGATGAAACTACCGGAGTCTAAAGTTATAAGACCTGAATTAAATTTAAGAGATGCGATCGTAGATTATATCAGATTAAATTCCCCAGTAACAGCAGCTATAGATGATAGATGGAAAAGAAATGACAATTCTGAACTCTCCGAAGAATTGAAATCTGAGTTACTCAGAGCTGGAGTTATCAGCAGATTTTAACTTTCTAAATAAATTCATTGACTTCTTGCACTTAAATAATTTTTATGAATGCATATAAAGCATATCAAAATTATGATTTATTTGAGGACAATAATAATAAGTATTTCTTAGAGACTAAAAGCTAACGCTTATTAATATGCTTTATTACCTGAATATTAGATAAGAGGATTTTGGATGTTAAAAAAAATCGGCAGGCTTGATGCTGAATCAAAAAAAGAACTGGATACTATCATTGACTCAATTTATGAGCTGCTTGACAAAGGCAAAAGCAGTAAAGCAGAAAAGGAATTGATTAAACTCTCAGCAACTCCAAACTATTTCATTCGTGAATATGTGGGCAAAGATTTGATTAACTATGAAGATCAAAAACAGGTAAACCCCATTGCTAACCGAATGATAAAACACAAGATATATGGTGTAAGAGCCACAGCTCTGTTCTATTATTATCAGAAATATTTTGATGATCCGGACAGTATGTTCGAAATCCTGAGTGAAAGTTTCGAAAGTGTACCTTGGGAAGTTGAAAGCATCATAAACGAAATGTGGAAGAGATTCCCAGATTTTATGAAAGATAAGATGACTGACTGGTTGGAGTCGGATAATCCCAAGAAAAGGGCTTTATCTTTCCACGGAATGGAAAATATTGCCAATTCCGATCCCGGTTTTATCATGGATTTCATCAGTAAAGCAATTGATGACGACACAATGGAGGTGCAGAAAAAGATTACCCATATTCTCACTCAGGTTGCCAGGGCAAATCCTGTAATTGTATTTCCCTACATCAGAGAATGGCTTTGTGAAGCAAATGATAAAAGAATAAAAACAATTTGGGTTTCCATGAAGAAACTTGCAAATATTGTTATCCAGAGGAACCGTAGAGAGAAATCCCAAGAATTCGTGCTTCTCACCCAACAGACAATTTACGATTGGACAAAAGATGAAAACGATAATGTAGCTAAAATGGGTGAGAAATTATCGCATATTATCAAGAAGTGATCATAATTATTCTGAATAAAGTATAGCAAGTTCCTGATGCGTCACAATATATTGTTGAAATTGTTTGTTGTATTCATAGCTGCCCTCATCTGGTTGCAGTTAGCTCTTTTGAAAGAACACTCAGAAGAAATATCCTTCCCCCTTAAGTTCACAGATCTTGTTGATGAACTGGTTTTGGAAGATAATAACATAAAAGAAGTTAATATCCAAATGCGAGGAAGAGGATTGGATTTCATCCTCTTGAAAATGTCTGATGTCTATGCTGAAGTAGATGCTTCAGGATATAAATTCGGTAAAAATAAACTGAGAATTGATCAAAAAAACCTGAGATATTCCGAACGCTTCAAACTTCATGTTCTGGAGATTAATCTGGAAGAAAACACCTATGTTAGTTGTGACCGGATATTGGAAGTTGAGAAACCAATCCAGATTCAGTATGCTAATGCTTCCGAAGAGGAATATTTCATCGAAAATAAGATAACAAATAGTAACCAGAAGATTTCTGTTAAAGGACCAAGTCGTATTTTAGATGATTATTCTACGGTAAAAACTGCTAAACTTAATTCAAAGATGGTTGAAGATGGTGAATTTTCGGTAGATCTGATCTTACCTGATTCCCGGCTTGAACTGGGAAAAAATTCTGTCATTCTGGTAGTTGCTCAAACCAAGTTGATCAATAAGACTATTACCCTGATCCCAATTGAATATCCTTTGGATGAGAATATTGCGATCATACCACAGAAAGTTACGATTATGTTACGGGGTCCTGAAGAAATCGTATTGAGTTTTACGGCTGATTCAGTTAGGGCATTTATTGATAGCAGGGATGTTAGAAAAGCTCTTGTTTCTGGAGAGAATCTAGCAGGAATCCAATTTGAACTACCATCAGGTGTGAAGATCCTGGAACATACCCCACAGAGAATCCAGATCATTAAGAATGAGTAAAATCCTTGCAATTGAAACATCCTGCGATGATACATCCGTAGCTGTTATTGACGATTCTTATAAAGTATATGCAAACCTTATATCTTCACAACTCACTCACGCGGATTTTGGAGGTGTAGTTCCTGAAATAGCTTCCCGGCTCCATATCAAAAATATCATGAAGATAACTCAAGTTGCTCTAAACCAGGCAAATATAGAACTAAAAGAAATCTCAGCAATAGCGGTATCAATAAATCCGGGATTGATTGGGGCACTTTTGGTGGGTCTATCCTTCGCTAAGGGATTAGCCTATAGCCTAAATAAACCCCTGATCTCTGTAAATCATATGTTAGGTCACATATACGCTAATAAAATCGACTACCCAGAACTGGAACCCCCTTATCTTGCTCTGGTGATATCCGGAGGTCATACTGAATTAGTAGAATTCAGAAGCGGGAAGGATTTTGAGATAGTAGGTAAAACCAGAGATGATGCAGCAGGTGAAGCTTTTGATAAAGCAGCTAAATTATTGGGGCTAGGATATCCTGGAGGACCTGCAATAGATAAAATAGCTGTAAAAGGTGATCCGGATTTTGTTGTTTTTCCTAGGGCAATGAAAGGTAAAAATAATTATGATTTTAGCTTCAGTGGTTTTAAAACAGCCGTCAGGAATTATCTGCAGGATCACGATAAGGATTTTATCAGAAAACATCTAGTAGACATTGCTGCTTCAATTCAGAATGCTATTGTGGATGTTTTGGTTAAGAAAACCATTAACTATGCCAGAAACAATATATGTAAAAATTTAATTGTTGCAGGTGGTGTGTCTGCTAATTCTCTTTTAAGGAAGCGCTTAAAGATTCAAGCTCAAAAGGTCGGAATAAAAGTATATTTTCCCTCTCTGCAATATTGTATGGATAATGCTGCTATGATCGGAGCTGCTGCTGTGGAAAAATTTCTGAATAAAGAATATGCTCCTCTGGATTTGAATGCATTTTCAACCAAAGGATTAAGAAGACTATAAATTATTCAATCAGTCTAATTTGTAAACGTTTATTGATTCTTCCTTTACTTTTATATTTATAGATTTCAATTGTGCCAACTTCCTGGGTGTTTTTTACATGAGTTCCCCCGTCTGCCTGCAGATCTAAACCCTTGATTTCAACAATTCTTATTTCCTTAAGTTGAGAAGGTAAAAGGTTAACTTTTGTTCTGATCAAATCAGGGATTTTTTCTGCTTCAGATCGAGGAATTATCCGACTGGTTATATTTCGGGCTGCTTCAACTTCGAGATTTAACTTTAACTCAATTTCCTTAGCCAATTCAGCACTCATCGATTCCAGTTCAAAATCTAACCGCCCCATAAGGGGCTCCATATTACCACCTGTTACTTGTGCATGATATTCTCTCCAAATCACAGCACTTAACATATGCAATGCGGTATGGGTTCTCATAAGTTGATATCTTCTATCCCAGTCAATATTACCAATAACGGTTGCCCCCACTTTAGGAATTACCCCTTCCAGAAAGTGTTTGATCTTATCATCCTGCCTTTTTACTTTTGTTACATTGGATTCGCTGTTTTTAGTTTGGATTTTACCATAATCACATGGTTGTCCACCACCAGTGGGGTAAAAAGCTGTCTTATCAAGAACAATCCATTTTTCCTTTTCGTCAGTTTCTTTTACAAGTGCTTTAAATTCTTTTAGGTAACTATCTTCCAGATAAAGTAATTCGGTCATAAAAAAACACTCCTTTTCTTAGTGAGATTTGAATACATCTTTTTTAAACCTTCCATATTCGTCAAATGATGATCCCTGAGATAGAGTAATTGCCAGTAATACAGAAAGAGATGTTGTAAGGAAGATTGCAATCATAATCATGATCTGATATTTGATCGCCAATAGGGGGGAAGAGCCACCTAAGATCTGCCCGGTCATCATACCAGGAAGCGCGACCAATCCCATGGTAGCAAGTCCTCCTATTTGAGGGGCAATCGCAGCCTGATATGCTTCACGGATAAAAGGGCGTAAGGCTTCCCTGCGACTTGCCCCAAGTGAGATATATTGAATATATTCGTTTTCTCGTTTCTTCAATTCAGAAAAAAACCTATTCAATCCAACTATATTGCTCCGAAGCAGATTACCCATGACCATACCTCCAAGTGGGATTAGGTATCGAGCACTAAAAATAGTCTTGGGTGTGAAAATTATCAGAAAAGAACTAATTACGATACCAATGGTTAAGATATATGCTGGGATTGTAAACCGGCTTAGTTTGCGAAATGATAAACCACTTTGTTGGAGAATAGAAATATTTGCTACCAGAATCATAACCAGGATCCAGGCAAAATTAATGAAAATATTATTCAATTTGAAAATATATCCCAAGTAAAACCCAACCAAACTCAATTGTAGAATCATTCGGATTGCTGATATTAATAGATTTTTGATCTTTCTGATCTCTAGATATTTAAAAATAATAATAGGAATTAAAAATAAGAGAACAAAAAAAACCAGAGAATGGATCGGGATATTATAAGTTGAATTCATTAACTTACCTCCAGAGTTAGAAGACCATCCTGCAATCTATATATTTTATCGAATCTATCGAGATGATCGGTATTATGTGTAACATAAACTATTGATCTCGAGTCCTGAAAAAGAATTTCATCCATAACTTTGGAAACATTTTGTTTATCAAGATTGGATGTAATCTCATCCAGCAGATAGTAAGGTTTATTGAGGAGTAGAGCTTGGATAATTGTTATCCTCTGTTGCTCACCACCCGATAGATCGTTATAATTCTGAGCCAGGATATCGAATTTGAAGTTCATTCGGTCGAGATAATGTTCGAATATAGTTTGATCGGGACTTAAATCACGATTATGATTGAATTTAAAAGGCAAGCAGATATATTCTTTTACCGAGTAAAAACTTTGAGGAGCTTTCTGGGAAATATAAACAAAGTTTTTTCGGTATTCATTTACATTGCTTTCATTAATTATCCTGTTTCGAAATTTAATTGTGCCGTATTTGAGCTGTTCGAATAGAATAATCGATTTCAAGAGGGTAGATTTGCCTGATCCCGACTCTCCCAAAATTACAACTTTTTCTCCCGAAGGAATAGTTAGATCAATACCTCGGAGTATTTTTTTCTCTCCCTTGGTGACCCCCAGGTTTTTTATCTCAAGCATTTTTCCCTCTGATATTAATTTTAAGGCATAATTTATGAAATCAAAATATTGTCAAAATTCTTATTGTCTCAAAAAAAAAATTGTTATTCCAAATATAAAATTGTAATATTCTATTATATAGTAAATTATATAAACAATAATTTTTTTGTGTCATCTTTTCACTTTTTCTTAATTTCATATTAAGTTTTAATTATATAAATCTATATTTTAGATTTAGTTAATGATATTATTTTGGAGTTCATTATGGTATTTTTTATCTTTCTTATTATACTGGATTTGGACATTCTAATATGATATTTTATTTGGATAATTATTCACAGCTTTTCCTAAAAAATCTTGAAATTCTGAATTGATCTAATCTGCTAAAAAACAGGTTTATTGGTTGATATATATTAAAATGAACTTGACTGGAAATA
>Ga0272442_10010930_pt1 | contig 11125 bp, 9 predicted proteins | sample SSMForm2O_FD_200262 | JGI IMG/M metagenome (GOLD analysis project Ga0272442, IMG submission 200262) | Marine sediment archaeal communities from Little Sippewissett salt marsh, Falmouth, MA, United States - SSM-Form-2O | ecosystem: Environmental > Aquatic > Marine > Wetlands > Sediment ...
GCCCGAAATCCACGAGTTCCGAATCAAGCCCGGCAAGTCGCATAAAATCGTCTATCACTATCGCCCGGAGCGACGGGGCGACGTGGTCTTCCCGCGAGTTCATGTACGGGCGCACGGGCGGATGGGGTTTATAATACGGAGACTCGCGATTTCACTCGAAACCCGCGTGCAGGTTTATCCCAACCTCATCCAGACCCGCAGGTGGGACCTTCTCGCGCGGAAGGGCGCTTTGTTCGCCGCGGGATTCAAGCCGATCGGACGGTTCGGTCGCGGTACAGAATTCAGCCAGTTACGCGATTACGTGCCCGACGACGAATTCCGTTTTATCGACTGGAAAGCCAGCGCGCGACGTGGTCGGCTGGTCAGCAGGGAATATGAAGTAGAGCGAAGTCAGCCGCTTGCGCTTTTTATCGACTGCGGCAGGCAGATGATCGGCCGGATCGACGAGCATACGCGTCTCGACTACGCGATCAATGCCGCGTTGATGCTCGCCTATGTCGCGATTCTCAAGGGCGATCAGGTCGGGCTTGTCGCGTTCGGATCTAAAATGCAGCACTATCTCGCTCCGCGTCGCGGTCCGGTACAGCTCAACAGGATTATCGAAGCGCTCTACGACGTTCAGCCGTCGGAAGTCGAAAGCGATTATGCCGCCGCGTTCCGTACATTTCTTGCCACATGGCGCAAGCGTAGCCTGATAGCGTTGTTCTCGGACGTTGTCGATCCGTCGGCGTCGTCGGTCCTGCTCGGACATCTACCGTCGCTGCATCCGCGACATCTGCCGCTTGCAGTACTTCTGAAGGATCCCGAGCTGACTTCGATCGAGCGGCAGGTTCCGTCAAACGCGATGGAGCTGTACGAGAAATCGGTCGCCGCCGATCTCGCGACAAGTCGCGAGCTTGCAGCGCGGCAACTCAAGCAGGCGGGATGCCTTGTGGTTGATGTCGCGCCGCAGGATTTGACCGTGGCGGTAGTGAACGAGTATCTTCGTCTGAAAGCGCGGAGCCTGATTTAGAAATTCCGGGAGGAGATCATCATGCTCACTAAAAATGTCTCCACGAAAAGCAGGATGGAATTTGTCGATATCACGTCGCAGGTGAACGAGGCGATACGGGAGTATGGCTGGACGACCGGCATCATAACCGTCTACTGCCCGCATACCACAGCCGCGATAACGATAAACGAGAATGCCGACCCGAGTGTGCAGTCCGACATCCTCTCCACCCTGGCGAAAATAATCCCGCATCGCGGAAGCTACCGTCATTCGGAAGGCAACTCCGACGCCCATATAAAAGCATCGCTGGTCGGTCCCAGCGAGCAGATAATCGTTCATTCGGGCGAGATGGTACTCGGTACGTGGCAGGGAATTTATTTCTGCGAGTTCGATGGTCCGCGCCAGAGACGCTACCACATCCACTTCAGATCAGACTGAACTACCCGATTTACATGACGCTTGAAGTCGCGGGACCGCTCAGAAGTCGCTCGGATTCGAGCGCGGGGATCGGTACTGGCTCCACTCTCGCCTGCTCGCGGATATCGCCGAGTGCTTTTGCGGCGATCATGCGATCCTGCAGATGCCCGATCAGGGTCTCAAGGAATTTCTCACGTGACTGGGCCTGCGGAGGTCTCACCCCGAACCCCACCGTGACTTCACTTCCGGAATCCGCAGCATTCACACGTATGCTGAATGCCCTCGTAACAGTTCCCGAATACTCCACCTCAAACACATGATGAGTCTCCCCTCCATGGGATTCGCTCATAAACGGGGATACCTTCAGTCCGGCAGGCGATGCAGCCGGGGGAGGATCGGGAAGAGCTGATTTGTTAAGCCAGGTTTCCACCGTCTTAACAGTATCAGGATATGGCACCTCAAGGCGCGTGCTGAACCGCTCATCGGGTTTTCCCATCTCCACCGGATGCCCTAGTAATACGCCGGCATCCCTTAAGAATCTGAACAGCTCCCCGTCCGCTGACATCACCGACCACATCCGCTCGAAACGTCCCTGGATTCTCCTAATATGGATGATTACGACCGGTATCAGCGATATCAGCGCGATCGTGGCCAGTACTGTTGCCCATCCGCTGTTGATCTCCCTCAGGTACATCCCGAGGATTAACAGCAGCGCGATGACGAGCATGCCGATCCAGAATGGATACTGCTCCTTTTCCGCCATCGTCCAGTGCTTGCGGACTATCCGTCCGGCCTTTACCGGAAGCTGGTCCATCACTGTTTCCAGCGGCACGAACCTCCTGTACCTCGCGTACTCCTCCGGGCTCCGGATATCCTCCGGGGGTTTGTATGGGTCCTCAGGTAGCTGGGTCATTCGGCCTGGACCTCCTCAATTTGTCCGGTTTGGTCGAGTCGGAGAACCAGTGAACCCTCCGGTGCTCCGGCCTCGGTGTTGGGAGTGGCTGTAATGACAAATCCGTTGCGAGTTACCTGGATATCGATATCATGACAGGGAACGAATGGGGTGCCCGGGCCGCCTGCGTGGGGTGAATAACCCCTCGGTATCTGCTCGTCGGCTACAAGCTGGTCCCATGTTCCATATTCGCGGTGGACCGCGTAATACATCGCCTCCGCCTGCTGAAGACTGCGCATGCGCACCCTCGACATGTTCATCCCGACTGAATTGGTCGGACCAGTCCCGGTCTGCATCCCCGTAAGGACAGGCTGATATGTCTGCAGCGCCATGACCAGAAGGATGCTGACGATAACTGCACTTAAGAGGATTCCTATGAGGCTGAAGCCCCGTTGTCCGGCACAGGTCTTCATATCCACCCCTTATAGAGAATTATATCATATTTATAGTAATCAATTGTACCGCAGAAACCGGTTGCGTTTGCCCTGGCCCCGATGAAGTCATATTCAATCGTCTCGAACCCTGTTGCACAGTTGCGGGTCACACCTTATGATACTAAAATAAGGTCAACCATTCATGAAAGACGAACTCGATAATAAACCGGCGGAAGAAAAAGAAACTCCTTCTAAAAAGAAAGAGAAGAAACCCGCGCGCGACCCGTGGATCCTTTGGACCCGCGACATTGTCATCTGCCTCATCATAGTCCTCCTTTTCAGGGCAAACGTCGCGGAGGCGAACTACATCCCTTCGCCTTCTATGGAGCCGACACTCCGTGTGAGTGACCGGATTATCGTCGACAAGCTCAGCCTGCGATGGCGTCCGCTCGAACGCGGGGAGCTTGTGGTTTTCCATCCGCCCCTTGAAAATCGCCAGGGTGAGCGATGGATCAAGCGTGTGATTGGACTTCCGGGTGAGACGATCGAGATTCTTAACGGAACGGTTTACATCGATGGAGAACCGCTGGATGAGGAATACGTAGAACGTCCGGCCGCGTATACAGTCCCCATGATCCAGCTTGCAGAGGACGATCCGGCTACCACGCGCAATGAAGGTGAGTACTTCCTCCTCGGTGACAACCGTCGCAACTCCCGCGACTCCCACGTATGGGGCTCTTGTCCCGCTTCGAATATAATCGGCAGGGCGGTATTTCGATACTGGCCGCTGTTGAGTATCGGGATTCTTTCAGGCTTCGAATCCGAAGAATGAAAATGTAGCATGCGCATTCTGCGCATGTTTCTTCGTTCCACGCTCATTCTGAGCGTGTTGTTTCATTATTTAATCGGCTCGGGCAGAATGCCCATGCAATGTTGATGTAGCATGCGCATTCTGCGCATGTTTCCTCGTTCCACGCTCATTCTGAGCGTGTTTTTTTATTACTTAATCGGTTCGGGCAGAATGCCCATGCAACGAGGAAACTTGGCCAGAATGGCCAAGCTACAGAAGAAAAAAAAGAGAGGACCCTTGCGGATCCTCTCCTGGTTTCCAGAAGGATTCCGAACCACTACAGGATCGGATCCCAGGTAGTGATGCTGCCAAAGTCGTTGTCAGGATTTTCGTCGTTGAATACACGAACAACCTGATCTTCGGTAATGGCGAACGTCATCAAGAAGCCCTCACGAAGGTCACGCGGGTACGCGATAATAGTGAACGCGTTGGCGGCAATACCGCCTCTGTCGCTGATCGTGCCCTCGTTAAGGGTGCCATACGGTCTCGTGATCTCCCATGACATCGAGTAGTTCTCGATCATGTTGGCCAGAGAGTAACCTCCAGCGATGTCTCCAACTTCCTGGAGTGCTTCGAAGGTTCCATAAAACTTATTATTATTGGAACCCTGGTAAGCAAGCTGGGCAGATCCGATTGACCTGAGGGTTCCCTTGGCTCGACTCATCCATGCCGCGCGCCTGGCGTTCAGGAGCTGCGGGATAGCGATAGCGGCGATGATTGCGATAATCGCTGCCACGACGAGGAGCTCAAGGAGTGTAAAACCCTTCTGGTTCCGCACCTTAAGAGCCATTAAGCTTCCGTCCCTCCTTTCTTTTGGAATAGGCACTAAATAGAGATTTCAGGGCTACTTAAAGTTACCACAGCCTTAGCCATGGTGTCAATATGCCATAATTATTTTTCTTCTTTAAGGTTTATGCACTCGCTTAGCCCGAATTATGTCAAAATACAATGACATAATTCGTTAACCATGCCATCCGTTACCACTCCTCTTCTCTCTATGTTGGATGCCAATTCTCTAATGCTTATTCGTCCGCGACTTCTTCCGCGGATTCTTCTGCAGTCTCGGATACTTCAGTTTCTTCCTCGGCGACTTCCTCTTCTTCCTCGCTGATATTCACTACCGATTCATCTAGTTCCATTTCTCCTCGAAGAGCTTTCCGCAGCCTGGACTTGCGTCGTGATGCGTTGTTCTTGTGGATGATTCCCTTGGTCGCCATACGGTCGAGTTCGCGGCATGCAATGTTCACAAGCTCGTCCTTGTCCTCATTATCGTTCAATATTGCCAATCGCGCATTTTTTAATTGCGTCTTCAGCCGCGACCGGTATGCGTAATTTCGTGTCCTTTTTTTCAGACTCTGGCGATGTCTTTTTGCCGATTGTGTGCTTTTAGCCACGTTTATATACTTCCTCCATTCCGGAAGACAATAAAGCCGGGCGATAGTATCACACATTATCGCCCTTGGCAAGCTGTTCATGACAGTTTACCACGCATCCTGTCAATTGGCATGATGTGTGCTAAAATCCCGCCGTGCCGGTACATCCCGACTCATCGCCCGACATTCCCCCTCCGACCGGAGCACCCGGCTGGCCGCCTCCCTCATCCGCAGCCTTCCTTGCTCGCGCCAGCGTGCTCCTCGCAGGCGCCACCCTTCTCTCCCGACTTCTCGGCCTCGTCAGGGAGATGCTTATCGCGAGGTACTACGGGGCAAGCGGACAGACCGACAGCTTCTTCTACGCCCTCATTATCCCCGAAATCCTCCGTACCCTCATCATCTCAGGCGCCGTAGCATCGGTCTTCATCCCGATAATGACCGAAACCCAGCGTAGCGGACGCAAAAATGAATCGCGAAAGTTGGCGGGGATGATGCTCAGTTTTGTCTCAATACTGGCAATTATCGTCGTCGCCTCCGGCGAAATCATCGCTCCCATGCTCGTTAACTTCAGCCGTTTCCTCAGTTTCGCGCAGGAACCTTTGGATCTCGAGCAGTTCCGCCTGACAACCGAGCTGATACGGATATTCCTGCCGGTAGTCCTTTTTGTGGGTTTATGGGGACTGATGGGAGGTATCCTCAACGCTCTCGATAATTTCCATGTCCCCGGTCTCGCGCCGCTTGCATGGAACGGGGCGATAATCATCATCCTTGTGCTGGTGGGGAAATATGGCGACGTACGGCATGTCGCGTGGGCATTTGTCATCGGTCATTTCATCCAGATGCTTGTTCATCTCCCGGCACTGCGACAAGCAGGGATATATCCGGTCATGGTCGACTGGAAACACCCGATGATCCTTAAATTCCTGCAACTCGCTCCGGCAGCGGTGCTGGCATACGCGGCGCAGGCCATAAACGCCTTCATCGGGCAGGGGATCGCACTTACGAGGCTATCCGAATCATCAGCGAGCTCGCTTGCCTACGCGTTCAGGATCCAGCAGTTACCCATGGCTATTTTCGGAGTTTCTGTAGCAACTGCCCTGTTCCCGACGCTTTCGCGCCATGCAGTGTCAGGCTCATCGAAAGAACTGATGGGATCGCTCGCAAGCGGACTGAGAATGACCGCACTCGCCACTCTACCCGCGATTGTTTTTTTCCTGATCCTGCCCGTCAAGGTTATCCGTCTTCTATTGGAGCGTGGCGCGTTCACGTCGGGAAACACCTATGATGTGGCGCTCGCGCTTTATGCTTATTCATGGGCTATTCTCCCGATGGCGCTCACGCTTCTCACCGCCCGTACTTTCTTCTCGCTTAAAGATACGCGCACACCCGCCATTCTGGGAATTTTTTCAGTGCTGGTTTTTTATCCCACATGCCTCTTTCTTTCGAGCCGATTTGATTTTACCGGGATCGCCTTTTCCACGGCGATTGTCTCGTGGATACTCCTCATTGTATCTGTAGCGATCCTCCATCATCGCCACCGTGATTCCGCGTCACTCCTTGCATCGATCGGATTCCTCTCGCCCGTCCAGATGCTCATCGCCGCTCTTGCCGAAGCCGCTGCTCTGATCGGATACCGCATGCTGTGGGGAGAAGTGCACGGATTAATTCAACTGATCATCATGATAACGGGCGGGATAGTTATCGGGGGTGGGATTTATCTGAGCTTGCTCCGACTGATGAAAAACCCGGATCTGGATTCTACCCTGCGACGTTTCCTGAAACGCAACTAATCCTTTTGTTCATGCCGACTTCGACGCGTTCAGCGCCGCCTGCAATTCCTCACGGGTCAGGAAATTCCTGTACTCCTCGCATGTTTCGAGAAGCTGATCATGTGATCCGTATCCCACGATTCTACCTTCATGCAGAACGTAGATTTTATCGGCCTGGCGTGCAGTCGCCAGTCGATGCGTTACGATAAGGCACGCGGTTTCGGGGAAGCGCTCGGCGAATATCTGCCAGAATCTTCGCTCGTTTTCCGCGTCCAGCGCGGACGTGCAGTCGTCCATGAGCAGAAGCTCCGGTCCTCCCGCAAGCGCTCGGGCGATCGCGAGACGTTGCTTCTGTCCGCCCGACACGGTCAGCCCCCTCTGTCCAAGTACCTGGTGAATGCCCTTCTCCATCGCCTCCATCTCGTCCTTGACCTGCGCCATGTGCAGCGAATCCAGAACCAACTCCTCGTCGATTTCCCGTCCGAAGGCCGTATTATCGAATACGCTTTCCGAGAACAGCGTCGATTCCTGCGGGATGTAGCCTACCTTGGAGCGATAATCATCGACGTTGTACTCATTCAGGTGACGCCCGTTGATAAGCACATCGCCCTTTGTCGGCGGAATGAGTCCCGCAACCAGCTTGATCAGTGTTGATTTGCCGCTCCCGACCGAGCCGACGATCGCGGCTTTTTCGCCCCGCTTTAATGTCAGATTGACATCTTCCAGCACCCATGGCAGATCTTCATCATAGCGGAAAGATACATTCCTGAGCTGGATCACATTGACTGGACCAACCTTAAGAGAGCCGAAGTAATCCTGGAGTCCACCATGGGTTTCTTCGAGCTCGATCTCGCGGTCGATGCATGCGAACGCCTGTCGACTTGAAACAAATAGCTGCGGGATATCCAGAAGCGGTCGCGCGAGGAGGGAGAGATAGATGTAGAACGCATACAACTCGCCGATGGTCAGCGTACCCCTGATTACCATGGCTCCGCCCGCGACCATAACAATCGCCTGGCCCGCGTACTGAATCCACATGTAAACATTGTGTACGCCCATCCAGAGCTTGACGAACCTGAGCTCTGTATTGATTCTCTCTTTAAGAAGCTTCTGGAACTCGTTCGTCTGGTTCTCCTCGGCCCGGAATGCCTTGACGATTCGAATTCCGCTGAATGCCGACTCGAGCGCGTCATTGGTTCGCGAGATTATGCGCTGAAGCTCCAGCGACCGTTTCGTAAGCGACAGCCGTATGAAGTAGAAAATTACCAGCATTACCGGGAGCGGGCTGATGCTGAGAAGCGCCAGCTTCCAGTTCATCCCCAGCATAAAGCCCATGCAGAACAAAAACTGGCTTCCCGACTCGGCGGCACGGAATATACCGGAGCATGAGAACCACGCGATTTTCGGAAAACCCTCGATATCGTCGGTCAGGCGCGTAACCAGGTCACCGGTACGGAATTTCTGGAAGAACTTGTGTCCCTTGCCGAGAATGGTCGAGAAGTAATGCTCCCGCACGTCCATACCCAGCTTCGCGTTCAGCATCGCGCGAAATCCCGGATACAGATACGCGATAGTCCTCGCCAGTCCGATGGCCGCGATAATCCATACTGCTTTCCATGTAAGGCTGCTCGCGACTTCCGGGTGAGCATCGGCTATAGAGTTAATGATATTGTCTATCACATATCGGAAGACAAGCGGGAACGCCAGCGCCACTCCGCTCGAAAGCAGCGTCAGCACTAACAGGACCCAGATCCAGGCGCGATGCGGTTGCCAGAATCGCCATAACCAGCGGATGTGCTTCATGACGCCCTCCCTATTGTCTCGGGAGTGCTTGTGAATTCCTGGAACTGGAGACGGTGCAGCTTCGCGTATACACCGTCCAGCTCAATCAGCTCCTTATGCGATCCGCTCTCGACAACCTCGCCGCCGGTGATGACAAGGATGTGGTCGGAATTCACAATCGTGCTGAGACGATGCGCGACTATTACCGCCGTACGTCCGGCAAGCAGGCGGTCGAGTGCTTCCTGGACGAGACGCTCGGTATGCGGATCGACCGAACTCGTCGCCTCGTCGAGCACCAGCAGCGGCGGATTGTATACAAGCGCCCTTGCGAAACTCATAAGCTGACGCTCGCCGACCGACAGGTTCGCGCCCTTCTCCGCAAGCTCGCCTTCATATTTGCCCGGAAGCTTCTCGATAATCGTATCCGCACGAGCTATATGCGACACTTCCTTCACCCGCTCGATCTGAATCGCCTGGTCGAATACACGAAGGTTGTCTACGACACTTCCGGGGAAGAGGTAAATATCCTGCAGCACAAGTCCGACAAGGTTGCGCCATGCCTTGATCGGATAGTCGCGTATATCCCGCCCATCGACGGTAATTTTTCCCTTCTGCGGATCGTAGAATCTCAACAGCAGATTGATGATCGTGCTCTTGCCGCCTCCGGATGGTCCTACCAGCGCGATTTTCTGTCCCTTCCGAATCCTGAAACTGACGTTCTGCAGAATCCAGTTTTCTTCCTCATACGCGAACCAGATATTCTCGAACGCGATTTCCCTGTCGAATTTCAATTCCTCCGCGGGACGCGGACCGTCCGTTACAGTAGGCTCCCTTTCGAGAATTCCGAAAATACGCTCTACGCTGATTAATCCGCGCTGGATGAAATTAAGCTGCTCGCTGAGGTGGATAATCGGGAAGAACATCTGCCGAATCCATTCAATCAGTGCGACCAGCACGCCGATCTGTGTCACCCCGGCGAATACCTGCGGGATGCCGATAATCAGAACGATGATCATCGCGATGATTTCCCCGTACAGGAACGCCCCCCAGAACGTGTACTCGAAAAACATCGCCGGAACTTCGATCTTGTATTTCCCCAGGTTGACATCGTGCATCCTGCTTTTCGCGCGATCCTGGTAGTTGAACTGCTGGATTACTTCGATGCCCTGTACATATTCTGTAACATAACCCAGTACAATCGCCCACTGCGCGCGCCACTCGCGCCAGAACGGCCGCATGCGGATCAGGTACCAGAATGTGGCGGCGAACAGGAACGGTACGAGTGCCAGTATCCACACCGCAATCGTCCAGTTGTACTTGATCATCATCACCAGGATGCCGAAGAACAGAAGTAGATTCCTGGTAAGATTGACCGACACATCCCCGAACAACTGCTTCAGGGTTTCCGTATCGCTCTCAACACGGCTGAGAAGCTTGCCCGGCGGATGGGTCTCGTGAAAATCGAGCCCGAGATTCATCACGTGCTCGAACATCCGTAATTTCAGGTCGGTCAGGATATTAATTCCCAGCCGGAACAGTGTGATGGCCTGCCAGTATCCGACTCCGGCGCCACCGGCGACAATGGCGATGTAGATACCCGCGGTGACCATGACGCCACGGATATCTCCTGCGGGAATGTTGACATCGATTATCTGCCTGAGAATTGCGGGGCCAGCGAGCTGTGCCGCTGTAATCGGAATCAAAAGGAAGAACGCGAGATACAGATACCTGATATGACTCCTGAATAAGCGGATGACCTTGGGTATCAGCTCCCAGATGGTCTGATGACGTATTCCTTCCTCGCTTTCTTCGAAATGCCACCACATGGCGTCTTTATCGGTCTCCGGTTCCCTTCGCCTGCACGCCTAAACAAACATGACGTAAAGGATTATACCCCATGAGGGGTAAAAATGGTTGAAAATGGACACTATTTATGGAAATTTTTTGTTCCCCCTCTTTTGCCCTCTTTTTTTCCCCTCGGACAAAAAGACAGGCACGAAAACACGTGCCTGCTGCGTGTTTCGTATCTCAGATGTGTTATGTCCCTTTATCCCCAGATTTTCTTTTCTATCATGTGATCCTCGAGCGGATCTATCATGCGAAGATAGAATTCCGCGCACTGCAGGAAAGCCTCCATGGGGGCGGCCCCGACAAGCTCGCATCCCGCGATATCGACTCCGTGCCTCGCCGCCTCGCTCTTGATGGTCTCCACCACTCGATATATCGACGTCTTCTTGTAATCGAGGAAATTCATGCTGACCTGCGCGACTCCCTGGTCTTCGAGCATGAAACCGGCGCCCTGGATGGTCGCGTAACCCCCCGAGCTTCCGCGTACCGCTTTCGCGATCGCTTTCGCAATTTTTACATCGTCTGTGTCCAGGTTTACGTTGAAAGCGATTAGGAACGGCCTGATACCGATCGCAGTACATCCCGCGGTCTCGTGCACCTTGTCCGGACCGAAGTCGGGCTTCCATTCCGGTAACTTGATTTTCTCCGCAAAGCCCTCGAACTCCCCTTCGCGGATGTCAGGAAGCGTTACACGGTTGTCCTGCTTCGCGGAATCATAGTAAAGATAAACCGGTACGTCGAAATTCTTCGCGAACTCCTCCGCGAACTG
>Ga0272442_10010932_pt1 | contig 11125 bp, 3 predicted proteins | sample SSMForm2O_FD_200262 | JGI IMG/M metagenome (GOLD analysis project Ga0272442, IMG submission 200262) | Marine sediment archaeal communities from Little Sippewissett salt marsh, Falmouth, MA, United States - SSM-Form-2O | ecosystem: Environmental > Aquatic > Marine > Wetlands > Sediment ...
GCTTCGATCCGGGTGAAATAGCAAATACAATCTACGACGGACTTGATCTACCGGGTTATGGAATTGTAAACTTCGAACCTCTAATGGAACTTGATTTCCCGATGGTAGACGGATTGGATTACCAGATCTTTGATAATTATGTTGAGTTGAATTGGGAAGAACCTGAATTTTCATTTCCCCTGGTCTTGGAATATTATGAAGTTTATCTGGACGGTAACCTGATCACTGAGACTACAGATTTGTTCTACCTGCTGGAAGAATTGGTAAACGGTCAAACTTACCAGGTTGGAGTAATATCGATCTATAATCTGGGCGTCTCGCCCACGGCATCTCTAGAATTTATCTACACAGGAACAGGATTTACTGGGCAGGAATTACCAGCTGTGGTTAATCTCAAGATAGCTCCTAACCCTTTCAGAGAAGAGACTATAATAAGTTATCAGCTTCTTGACCCTTGCAATAAGAACTCGGAAACAGAAAAAACCGTTAACCTCAAGATCTATAATCTGAAAGGGCAGTTGATCAGAACCCTGATAGAAAAAACAGAACTTACTCTCGGCCAAACTTTAATCTGGGATGGGAGAGACTCTCAAAACAGGAAGTTGGTTTCAGGGATTTATTTTTGCAGATTATCTATTGGAGATAAGCTTTTTTTCCGAAAGATAAATCTTATTAAATAGTTGGAAAGCAATATTTTGTTGACAGGGTTAATTTCTTGTAGGTTTTTGATTTTAAAATTTATTCTAAGGAACGAAAATGAGTTTACTGGATAAATGTTATAATTTTGATCAGGCTAAAAAAGCAATGGCTCTTGGTCATTATCCTTATTTCAGAATCATCAGCTCAGAACAGGATACAGAAGTAATTGTTAATGGTAAAAAGATGTTAATGATGGGCTCAAACAGTTATCTTGGTCTAACCAACCATCCCCGGATTATAGAAGCTGCCAAAAAAGCAACGGATAAATATGGCACTGGATGTGCAGGTTCAAGATTTCTAAATGGTACCTTGGACATTCATATCGAGTTGGAAGCAAAATTAGCAGAATACGTAGGTAAAGAAGCTTCCCTGGCTTTTGCTGCTGGTTATATGGCAAATTTGGGCGCAATTTCTGCCATGGTTGAGAGAGGTGAATTCATTGTGACTGACAAACTGGATCATGCATCTATCATAGATGGTTGTATGCTCTCTTTCGGAAAAATGTTAAGATTTAATCACAATGATATGGAAAGCCTGGAAAAGACCCTGAACAGGATCCAGAATAGGAATGCTTTAATCGTGGTTGACGGGATCTTCAGTATGGAAGGAGATATTGCTGACATTCCCAACATTTGTGATCTGGCTAAAAAGCATGGTGTAAGTGTTATGGTTGATGAAGCGCATTCACTGGGAGTTCTGCATAAAACAGGTGCTGGAGCCGCGATGCATTTTGGAAGAACGGATGATGTCGAGATCATTATGGGAACATTTAGTAAATCTCTAGCTTCTGTTGGAGGATTTATTGCCGGTAATGAGGATATAATTCATTATCTTAAACATAAATCAAGACCTCTTATCTTCAGTGCTTCTCTACCACCAGCCTCAGCAGCTACAGTGCTGGAAGCTCTTAACATAATTAAAGAAGAACCGGAAAGAATCGACCAGTTGTGGGATAATACTCATTATATGGCTGAAAATTTCAAAAACATGGGTTACGATATTGGCAGCTCCTGTACCCCGGTAATCCCCTTGCATGTTGGGAATATAAATAGTGCTTTTGGTATGTGGAAACGTCTGGATGAAGAAGGTGTCTTCATCAATCCTGTCATTCCACCAGCAGTACCTATGAATGATTGCCTTATCCGTTGTAGTTTTATGTCTACCCATACAAAAGCACAACTCGATCGAGCCCTTGATAAATTTGAACAGATAGGAAAAGAACTTATGCTAATATGATCTAATTGTCATTTAATAAAATAATTAAGGACGGTTGAACAACCGTCTTTTTTTTATAAAAAGGTAGGAATAAAACTTGCGTAATTAAATAAAAAAATGTCAGGGGAAAAATTATGAAGAAATATAAACTGATCTGTCTTATGGTAATCCTGGTTTTAAGTTTACAGGCAAAACCACAGTCATTGCAATCAGCACTCACAATAGCAGGAAACTTTCTGGAAGCTCGACAACAAGATGGTCAAATTATCGAGAATTATACGATAGCTGATCAATCTGGTAATCTGGTTTACATTTTTAATCTTGAACCAGCAGGATTCGTGGCTATTTCTGCTGATAACAATGTCTATCCGGTTATTGCCTATTCTTATAAAAAAGCTCTGAAAGAAGCTGATCATGCAGATAATGTTTTCTTCACCTTATTAAAATGGGATGTCAGAGAAAGACTCGCTTACTACAAAGACAAACCCAATGAAGCTCATAAGAATAATCTTATCTGGTCGGATTATATTGCCGGGAATTTCATTAGTAGGAATTTTCAGCAATGGCCAGCTGCAGGAACCACTATCACCGATGGTTGGATCGAAACCACATGGAACCAGTCAGGAGTTTTCAACCAGATGTGTCCCATAGACAACAGTGGGGAAAGGTCAGTTGTTGGTTGTGTAGCTACCGCAATGGCAATGATAATTGATTTTCATGCACACGTGGGTGATGTTAGTTTTGACGATAGTGACGATTACGCTTCGGGATGGTGGAATCCGATCTATATCGATGATGATTACCTAGAAAGGGATTTTCCTTCCTTCCCGGAACTAAATGTTTATCTGGATGAACTTAAAGATCATTACCAAAACGATATTTATCTTACAAGTCAGGATAAGGCTGCCCTTTCCTTTTCCTGCGGTGTTTCGGTTGAGATGGGTTACAGCTCACAAGGTTCAGGAGCTTGGACCTCGGATGTTGCCATTGCTCTCCTAAATAAATTCGATTATGATTCTGCTACCTGGATCGATAATTACGGATCGAGCTTTTATGCTCAACTAAGCCAGAACATGATTGAAATGAGACCAGCCGAAATGTCTATTGCCACCTCGAGTGGTGAAGGTGGGCATGCAATAATCGTTGATGGTTATAATACAGATGATTTTTATCATTTAAACTATGGTTGGGGAGAATCCAATAGTACCTGCTGGTACCTTTTACCATCCGGGATGCCTCACGGTTATGAAAATGGGATAATAGGCGGTGCTGTAATGGAGATCGAAGGAGGTGAGATTCCTATCAATGTGAGTGGTAATGTGCTGGTAACAGGGCAATCTCCAGTGGGAACCCACATAACCCTGGAAGGTGAAAAATTTTATGAATGCTATATTACAGAAGTTAATGGAAGTTTTGAATTACCTTCGGTCCTAGAAGGAATTTACACTGCAACTGCTCTTCTGGATGAAAGAGTTTATTACCAACAGCTGGAAAATGTTTTGATCGATGAAGATAATAACTATATATTCTTCAATCTTGGTCATTATGAATATCTGAGCGGAAATGTAACTGCTCCGATCGATCCCGAGGGCTGTACGATCCGGTTATACAGCGAAGAAGATGTAGCCTATGAAGGAACTGTATGTTCTAATGGTTATTATACTATTGCTGATGTTCTGCCTGGAGATTACTGGGCTACAGCAAGTTTGAACGGAAATTACTTTGAATCCAAACCCATCCAGGTTACCCTGGAAGATCAAAACGAAGATTTTTCTCTCCAGGAATATGCTGGTAATATCGGTTTTGGATACGATACAACCGGCCCTACCGGGATCTGGGGTCTTGGTCCGGATTATTCCATTTCCTGTGCTGTAAAACTTACTCCTGCAGAATTATCCTGTCATCAAGACGATTTGCTGGCTAAAGTTAGATTTAAGTCACCTATTGCCCAGGATGAGGGTGAGATCTCTGTGCAAATATGGCAGGATGAAATATTACTCGATGAAACCGAAGTAACAGCTTATGAAAAACACGAATGGATTACACAGGATTTGAATAATTTTATCGAAATAGAAACCGATACCGAATATTACGTGGGTTATCACATTCATACCCAGACTGGTGAACTTGCCTATTACGACAATGGTCCTAGGGTTTCCGGAAAAGGTGCCTTTTTCAGAGCGAACAACTGGGTAGAGTTACCAACCAGTAATAACGATTATAATTTCTGTATCGAACCGGTTATTATCACAATGGATTTTGGGACTGTATCTGGTAATGTTTTATTGGATGGTGGTAATGGAAATGTTGACGATGTCTGTGTCAGTAGCTCTTTTTACAGTTGCCATCCTGATGATTCCGGGGATTTTGAGATTGATCTTAACCCGGGTAATTACGAACTCACCGCTCAGTTGATCGATTACATTCCCCAGAGTATTTCCGGGATTGATGTCCAGACTGGAGATGAGCTGTTTGATTATGATTTCACCCTTGTTTATAGCCTGTTCAATGATGAAGATCAGATAGTATCCGCAACCAGGCTTATTGGTAATTATCCAAATCCCTTCAATCCAACAACTGAGATCTATTACCAAATAGCTGAGAGTGCTTATACCAAGATTTCAGTTTATAATATTAAGGGACAGCAAGTCAGAACACTGGTTAATGAAATCAAAACTCCCGGGTCTCACAGGATAAACTGGGATGGACTTGATAAAAACAACAGAAGAGTAAATTCCGGTGTATATTTCTATTCGCTGGAAACGAGCGATCATAAATCCGCCAGGAAGATGATCCTGATAAAATAAACTGATTTCTGAAATATTTATTATACCGCAGACCTTAAAGTTTGCGGTTTTTTGTTTGACATTTTTATCCGGTATTCGAATTTGATCAAGTCAATCTTTGTCCATTTTATAGGGGTTATTATGAGAAAATGGCCATATCTTTCTCTTACTTTTCTAATTTTGATCAATCTGAGTATAGATCTATGGTCTCAGGATCAGAACCGGGAACGCCTTGGATCCGTAAACGGATATGTTTATGAATATGGTACAGGAGTGGAGATCACGGATGCTTTTGTTACGCTGGTTGATCATTATGAAGCTGCTGGTCTAAGCTTGACCGACGAAAATGGCTATTACGAGATTTCGGGTATAGAAGCCGATATTTACGATCTTTATGTATATTCTCCTCCCTATTTGCTGAACACTCTGTCCGATCTCAGGATTTCAGAAGATGATAATCTTAACCTTGACATTGAACTGCTCTGGGCTGAGATCGATGTGGAACCCGACTCCTACCTGGTCAATGTGCCCTCTGGATCTTCCATTGATCTTGTCATGATAATTACCAATGATGGTTGTGGAGAACTGGAATATTCTTTTTCCTATACCTATGATATATTCAGAGAGTATTCCCAAGAAAAAGATATGCAGCAGTATCAACCCGGAGAATATGCTCCCGCTTTGGGAAAAGCACCGGCCAGAGTGGATCATCAGCTGGCAGCGGAACTTCATCCAATTACGATTATCAGGGATAACCAGTTCTTCGGGGTGGAAAATAATAATGAGATGTTCTGCTATTTTGACGAAGGTGGACCTGAGATATTGAACTATGTAGGACCTTCTTCCTCAAACTGTTTTTCCAATGCCGGGACATTCGATTTTTACGAACCTGAACTGGTTTACGAATTGAACGAGGATAATGAGTTCGGTTATTACAATGTCAACTCTGGAGAGTATATGTTTCTGGGTCAGATTTTTCCCGGAGAAGAAGAGACCTGGACTGGTATCTGTGTCGATCCGACTACGGGAGATTGGTATGGAGTAACTTCCGATCTGGTTAATTCTTCTCTCTACCTCATCGATCCCGATGAAATGAATGCGGAATTCGTCGGGAATACTGGACAACCTGGACTGATAGATATCTGCATCGACGGCAATGGAGATTGCTGGTCTTATGATATTGTAACTGACGTTTTTGTTCAGATCGATAAAGAATCGGGTACGGGAACCGTTATCGGTCCGCTGGGTTTTGATGCCAATTTCGGGCAGGGCATGACCTGGGATGGACTCAACGATATTATCTGGCTTGCAGCATTTAACCAATCCACCATGTTAGGTGAATTGAGAACGGTTGATACTTTTACCGGTTCAACCATGTTCTGGGGTATTCTGGGAGGTATCGATCCGGGTGGATCCTGTCAGATGGGTTGGATCAGCAACTCTTCTTTTAATGAAATACAAGTTTATTTCTCTCCTGACTCAGGTGTTGTTTATCCTTTTGGAGGACAGGAAATGGTAATGATTTCGATCGATTGCCCGGGATTTGATATAGGAGAATCTTTCGTAATTGAACTTCATATTAAACATAATGCTATTGATCCCTATAGTGAAGATATCATCATTCCTGTTACTTGTATAATTATTCAAACAGAAAGTTGTGAACAGAATGAAAAAATAAAAACAAGTTTCAACGATCCGCTGAAATTGTGTGTTTATCCAAATCCGTTCAGATCAGGTACTACAATGAAATATATGATATTGAACTCGGAAAAACAACCTAAAACCTGCTCTGAAAAAGAGGTTGTACGATTATCAATCTATAATTTGAAAGGACAGTTCGTTAGAACCCTTGTTAACGAAGTTAAAACCCCTGGCCGATATGAAATTTTCTGGGATGGGAGAGACCAATACGGGCAAAAGCTTCCTTCGGGTCTATACTTATCCAGAATTCAGTTGGGCGCAAAATCAGCGATCAGAAAAATGGTCCTGGTTCGATAAAACCTTGTAAAAGGGGAAATAAACGGATTTATTATCTAGAAAAAATATTTAAGTAGCTGAAAACTCTGTACAGAGTAAAAAAAATATTGACATCAGAATTTATATGTTTAAATTAATAATATATAATCCCTATTCAGAATTAATTATAGTCTTGTTTTACAGAAAGTTGGGTGAAGAACTTTAATTTCGTAATTTGGTTTTTTACTCGTTAGCAATAATAATTTTAACAAGTTTTTGCACAAAGTGAGGCGTAAAATGAAAAAATCAATCGTTTTTCTATTTTTTTTAGTTTTTGTTTTAATTTTCAACTCTTTAATGGCAAAAAAGATCAGTAAGGAAGAATATTTTGAAAGGATGAGATTAAAGCATGAAAATGAGTTCTATAATCTTAACGAAGTCTCATATCAAGTAGATACAGATAACAATCGTGAATACTGTGATTCTTTCTGGAATAATGACACGGACGACTGGATAACGAATGTTAACTTTAATAGCATTAATAACGACACAGGGCAGGAGGGAGGTCCCCAGAGTTATGGTGATTATACCAATATTTCCACAGGAGTTGTTATAGGGTTATCTTATGCTTTTTCCATGACCTGGTTTTCGGAAGGTTTGTGGACTGAGTACGGTGCAGTGTGGTTTGACTGGAATCAGGATGAAGATTTTTACGATGAAGGAGAGTATTTTGAAGTTGGATCTGGAGTGGATGCTACTGTTAGTATTGACATATCCATACCTGTTTATGCTGTTCTCGGTGCTACCAGAATGAGGGTGTCTGAGAGATACTATACCTGGCCTGAGCCTTGTAATGATTCTGGTGCAACTTTCGGAGAAACAGAAGATTACACTGTAATAATCACGGATGAAGTTCCTGATACGGGTTTTATCGAGGGATATGTTACCCTAGAGGGTGGCGAGGGCAATGTGGAAGATGTCCTGCTGCAATGTTGGAATCAGACCACTAATCCGGATGAGACAGGTTGGTATCAGTTCGAGCTTTATCCCGGCACTTATGATCTCTTTGCTTCATTAATCGGATATTGGGATTGGGAGATGGAAGATATTGAACTTGATGAAAATGAACACGTTGTCATAGACATCGTATTGGAAGAACAGGTAGGTTTTCAGGAGATTGGAGATGAGGAAATAGAGGATTATCATATTCCAGTAAATCTCTGGTATTGTGACAGTATGACTGAGTTCATCTATCTACAAGAATGGATTATCGGTGATATGCTGATTGAATCAGTGGCTTTCCATGCCAATACTTCCAGTACCTTAACTGATCAATGTGAACTGGAGATCTGGATGGGAGAAACCGAACAGGATGATCTTTCTGCCGGTTGGATCGATGGTTCTCAACTTACTCAGGTCTATAATGGTTCATTTGATGTACCTCCCGGTGACAGTTGGGTGGAAGTCCAGCTTAATACACCCTTCGAATACGAATATTCTGCTAATCTTGTGGTTTTGGTAATCAGGAATGATGATGAGTACTATTCTACTCAGGATACATGGTGGTGTACAGAATCAAATACGGAATACAGGTCTCGTTTTGCTTATACCGATGATTTCTCGATGGATCCTTCTTTTGATGCTCTTAATGGACCTTTTACATCCACCTATGGTGAAACAATATATCCAGATATTCAGCTGTTCTATTCCGATTTGGAACATGGTAGTGTAAACGGAACAGTAACCGATCTTGATACAGGATTTCCCATTGAAGAGGTTGAGGTTTATGTTGGTAATTGGGGTCCGGACTTAACAGATAGTGAGGGAGAATATCTTATCGAGGATATTGTTATCGGGATGCAGGATGTGTTTGCCGTAAAAGAAGGATATTATGATTTCTTCGGTCAGGTGGAAGTCCTTACCGATCAACAGGTTGAATATGATTTCGCCATGGAACCCAATGTTTACGGTAGTATCGGTGGGTATGTAAACGATGCTGATAGCGGAGATCCTTTGATTGGAGCTGAGATAAATGCCATAAGTGCAAGCGGTTATGAATATGATGCCTTGACGGATGATAATGGTATTTATTTTATTGCTGATGTAGTAGTTGAAACCTATGATGTTTTTTGCTCATTTCCAAATTATCCCACAGAAGTAGAGGAAGATGTAGATGTTCTGGAAGGAGCAACCGTACTTGTTGATTTTACTCTGGAAGGATATGCCTATTGGTGCGACTTTGAGAATAATGATGGGGGTCTTAACAGCGATAATGCCCAGGGATGGCAGTGGGGAATTCCGGGTAACGGTCCTGAAGTTGCCCATTCAGGAAGCAATCTCTGGGGAACTGTAATTAGCGACGATTATCCCAGCGGATCGAATTTTTCGCTTATTACTCCCATGCCATTTATGGTGGATTCTCCACTCAGTATGCTGGAATTCTGGCATTGGTATGATACCGAATCAAGCTTCGATGGTGGAAATGTTAAGATCTCTACTGATGGTGGAACGAACTGGACTGTGATTGAACCTTTAACCGATTATCCCGGAGTTGCCAATACCTCTAATCCCCTTAATGGAGAACCTATTTTCTGCGGTCATGATCAGGGTTTCTGGGAATTTGTTCAGTTTGATCTGTCGGGATATATTGGGCAATCAGTTATGTTCAGATGGCATTTTGGTTCCGACGGCTCTATCCAATATCCGGGCTGGTTCATCGACGATGTCTCAATTTGCGGAGCTTATACTCCCGATCCGGGATGGCTGGCAGGAATTGTGACCGAATATGATTCTGATGATCCAATCGAAGGAGCAATGGTATCTCTGCCCGGCACAGGATATAGTGCTGTAACAGAGAACGATGGAACCTATATGATCGAGGAAATCTGGCCTGGTGAATATAACGTAATTTGTGAAAGTGAATATTATATTCCTTTTGAAGTAACAGATTTCACTATCCAGTCTGGAGAAAATATCCTGGATATGGTTATGCTTTGGTCCGAAATTGCTGTTGATCCTGAATCCTTTATGATTAATTTATCTGAAGGTGGATTTTTGGAAACAGTTATGATAATTACTAATGACGGACCGGGAGAATTGGAATTCAATATTTCCTTCCTGGAAGAAAATGAAAATCGATGTTCTATTTCACCCTTTGATAGTAAGATCATCAGGGGACCATATGCTACTTCTATTGGTCTTGCACCCGAAAATGGGATTGCTTCTGTTTTCGATCAAGAAGTGATTAATCCAATTATTTTAAGAGAAGAAACAGCTTGGGGAATCGAAAATGCCAATGCTTTCTTCTGCTCCATGGATCTTGCTATACCTGAAGTATTGAATAATCTCGGTCCTGAAGTTACTGGAGGATTTTCTAATGCCGGAACTTTTGCTCCGGGAGATCCTACAATTGCCTATGCTCTGGATAATAGTAACTTGTTTGGTTATTATGATGTTGAAACAGGTCTTTTCACCGATCTGGGTACAATTGTTCCCGAAGATGCTGGAGATCAAACTTGGACAGGTATCTGTATTGATCCAACGAGTGGAACCTGGTATGGTGTTACGACGGATGTATATAATTCAAATCTTTACGAGATCGATCCCCAAAACTTATCTTCTTCGCTGGTAGGTGATACCGGACAACCAGGATTGATAGATGTATGTATAGATGGAAACGGAACCATGTATTCCTATGATCTTGTTACGGATGAATTTGTTAGTATAGATAAAAACACCGGCATTGCTACCGTAATTGGATCTTTGGGTTATGATGCAAATTTTGGTCAGGGAATGGCTTGGGATAGTATTAATGATATAATCTATCTGTCGGCATTTAACAATGCCACCTTTCAACCCGAATTACGTATTGCCGACAGGACGACGGGAAACACAACGATGGTTGGTGTAATCGGAGAAAACGATCCGGGTGGTCTTTGTCAGATGGGTTGGATGGCTATTCCCCTGGAAGTAGCTTGGATTTCCTTTGATCCTACAAGTGGGGTAGTTGATCCCAACGGTGGTCAATTTATTGTATCAGTTTATTTCGATGGCTCGGAATTGTTAGAAGGTGAAATACATATTGGAAATATCATAATTGCAAATAATTCCAATTACCAGAGAGGAGATGATCTTCTGGTACCTGTTACGATAATCGTTATTGAAAATGAGGAAGAAGAAAACCTGATTCCGCTGAAGACACAGCTGCAGGGAAACTATCCCAATCCTTTCAATCCGGAAACTACTATTGCCTTCTCGTTGAAAAAATCTCAGGATATTGAGATTGCAATCTATAACATTCGGGGGGAGAGAATTAATACTTTGCTTAAAACAGAACTGAACACAGGAGATCACAACGTTGTCTGGGATGGAACAGATTATAGAGGGAAATCGGTCAGCAGTGGCATATATTTCCTCAGGATGCAGGCAGGTAAATATAGCGCAACCCGGAAAATGATCTTGATGAAATA
>Ga0272442_10010933_pt1 | contig 11125 bp, 13 predicted proteins | sample SSMForm2O_FD_200262 | JGI IMG/M metagenome (GOLD analysis project Ga0272442, IMG submission 200262) | Marine sediment archaeal communities from Little Sippewissett salt marsh, Falmouth, MA, United States - SSM-Form-2O | ecosystem: Environmental > Aquatic > Marine > Wetlands > Sediment ...
ATCTTCCCCACAAATCCCCTGCCCTTAGATCGGGTCTGAAAAACCTAATGTTCTTAACATAAGGTTTCAATAAATCATAACCATACTTTGAATAGACACAAGGAAAATCGACATATTCAATCCACTTAAGCCAGTCTTTACGAACAAACTGTAGATCATAAGGAAACAAAGCTACAAACTTAGTCCCGTTCTGGTCTTTTACTCTCTGGATTTCACCAAATATATCAGTATATCTCCATATATCTATCCCAACCATGAATATAATATCATATTCAAATCTTAGGATTAGTTCAAGAAGCTTCCCTGTTCCCCACAGGTCATTAACTTCAGTTGCTAAAATAATTGGATAATCAGGCGGTTTGCCTACGAATTGAAGGGGGTCTGTTCCGACATCAACAGCAAAAACAAATGGATGAAATTTCTCTCTGTCAAGAGAATTAACCATTGTGTTTAACATTCCAGAATTGCCAGTACAACCTAAAGGGTGTTCCCCAACAAACAACACTCTGGTTCGCTTCATACTATTTCCTCCTAAAAGGATTGGGTTTATCTGTTATCTTCTCCAAGCCTGACGACATCAATTCCGGTAAACCTCCTTGGTAAAACAGTTTCTACAAGATAGTATTCACCAGAAGCTGGCTGATATCTATCATGTGGCTGTATTCCATAATAAGTTGGTAAGTACAACTCATTCCTGGATATACCGAGAACGCCAAGCTCTTCGTCTTCTTCTATAATGTTACCAAAAAGCGGATCAGTTTGCAAGCCAAAAACCGTAGGGGATATTTTTTCAAACTCCATCTCCTGATGGTAATAATTATCCCTTGTTTCACCAGATGGTCTCCAAAGCTCACCACTTACATTACATCTATAAAGAACAACATTATATTGGAAAGTCTCATTTTCAAATTTCTCTGGGATTTTATTCATGAGCAAGAAGTCGCCAACATCATCTAAGTTGACAACCAAGCCCGTTTCCCCGCTCGTGTCATAAGGAAAGGTCGCTTCAAGAAAGAACTCTCTTATAAATGGTTTTGTAACCTGAGCATTAGGCTCAAAGTCAACATATTCCCCAGAACCAATCTCACCAGATAGTGATAAATGGGAACCCACTTCTATAAGAGTATTCTTTAAATCCAGACCAATAGACATTATTAATCATTCTCATCAGGGTGAAAAATAACAAGCTGGTCTTCATCATACGTAATATCATTACCAGTAGAATCATAAGCAAACCCCGCATCTACTTTTGTACCAAACATATGAACAACACTAACATCCGCAAACTCAGTAGGATTCTCTTCAACAGCTTCCTTGTAATCAGCATCCATCTTAGCAATAAGCTCTTTATAATGCTCAAACCTATGCTGAAGATTAATCTGCTTAAATTTGAATTTATGTGCTGTCTCAGTCCATAAGTAGAAAAATAACCAGCGTTTAGCTCTCAGCTTCATCCAATGAATTTTAAAATCACCGGATACAGGAAATGACCAACCAAGTTCCCTTGAAGCATCAGTACAGGAATTCTCATAATCATCACTATCAAGGTAAGAATCCAGACTCTTTACCTCTTCCTGTATTAACGCAATCATTTCCGTCTGCGTCATTTTACACTACCTTTCTCGCTCGTCTCCTTGTGACAGGCTTTGTCTCTTTTGCTTTTGGTTTCTCGGTAGTGAGTTTCTCGCTTTCTCCATCCTCACTTAATGGTTCACCCTCAGAGATATTATCCGCTGCTTCCTTAGCCTGTTGCTCTGCAAGAATCTTCTCCTGAATCTCAGCTTCTTCCAATTCTATCTGTTCTTGTGTCTTTTCTGGTTCCTTATCAACAACAGGCTCCTCTTCAGGTATATCAGGAGGCTGTGGGGTATTGGTAACTTCAACAGCCCCAAGTCTCTCCACAGCCCCCGTATTCGCTCTAAGCTCTGCGATTATATCTTCTGGGATAGGAGCATGTTCAGATGTCAGAATTTGTCCGACATTATAAACATGCTTATCCTTCCCTATTCTTGTCTTCAAACACTTGAGTACTCTAACTCTTTCGACCACTTCCATCGAATTATCTCCTTCTATTACGTAGGTTCAAGCTCAACAACAACAACTGCGTTGTTCATCTTGGTATCAGGGGAACTCTCTGCTGTAAGAATTACATCACAAGTAATAACATCGCCCGCAGTAAAACTGTTAGCAGAATTATTAATTACTGCCTGGGTAATACCAGTATCCCCCGTAATCTTGGTAGTCTTGTGCTGACTCAACTCACCAGATACATAACGGATAGAAGGTTTTGTGGTTAGACAAGAAGTTCCGTTAATCAGAACATCAACTTCACCACTTATCATATTATCATCATCACGTCCACAGCCCTTTACAGACCACCAGACATCAGTAACCTTTCCGTTTGCCCTGGGTGAACCAAGAACAACACCAAGATATTCTGTGGTGAACTCCCCTGAGATGACATAACTCAGGGGGTCCAACACATCATGGGCAACCATTTTTTTGAAATTAACAGAAGGTCGTGGTCCTAAATAATCTGTCATAACAACCACCTCCTCCTATTATGCTTCTACTGTAAGGTTATAAACCGCATCCCTTTGATAAAGAACAGGGAGTCCTTTGTCTTCAATACGAATCCAAACACCATCAGGGTCTTTGTCTTCCCACCGATCAGACTTAAGTCCGTAGTGACGGTCAAGCCCAAAAGGAGCTTCCCAGTACTCAGAAATGGGTTCACCGTCAATACGTGAACACCACATAGAGAACTTAGTATCCCCAATGTATTTCTTCCGCATGGTTACATAGTCTTCAGCAGCCTTAAACGATGCAGTAGGAGCACTTGATACAGTAACAGTACTTGCTTCAACATCAACAGAAGCAATAGTCTCTTCCTCATAAGTACCAGCTGAAACATCTACGAAACGCAGAGTAGCTCCAGCCTCAAAATCGGAAGCATCCGCAACACTAATAGAAGTAGTAGACCCACCAGTTACCGCACCAGTAAGCCACTCACGAACTTCAAACCGCTCGTTATATACAATAATGTTGGGGATATCAAGCAAAGCAGCAATAACTTTGGGGTTAACCCCAGTAAGCTTATCTACATTGCCCTTAAACAGATCACCACTTCCAAAGGTAGACTTAGAAAGCAAGTTCTGAATAGTTTCATCAAAGGCAAGATACTTCAGTACAGTAGAATTGCAAATACAATAGTCTACAGTACCTCCACACTCATCTTCAATATGGTTTTTGCCATCAATGATATCACCAAGGATATCCTTATTAGTACCAGTATTCCACCTGGCTGTTGCACCAAGGGAAACGCTACTCGCACTAGGCAAGCTATAGTCAACAGATGCTTTGTAGCCTTCCTTTACATCATAGTCAAAAGAACCACTAAACAGCATCTTTACAAACATCCATTCTCGCCTACGTTTTGCACGAATAACGAGTTTGGCAAGTTCCCTGGAAAGTCTCTGTTCAGCAGACAAGTATGTACTCTCAGTACCTTCTTTACGAAGGTTATTAAGAAACTCCTCATCAAAGAACATTTTATCCCCCCAAAAAGCTGCTTCCGCAGAGTGCTCTGCAACACCAAGCGGTGCTGTTTTCTGAGTGGGTGCTCCTGCTGGTTTGAACGGAGACATCCCCCTGCTACCTTCCTGGCTCTCCCATTTAATGGTACTTGAGTCAGATTGTCTGCTAGGAAACATACTAGACAGAACAAGATTGGGCGGGGTCTGGAACTTCGTTACGAATTTCTGCAACCTTTCGAGTCGCAGAGATGGAATATCACCTAAACCTCTAGGCATAGTCTTTCACCTCCTTCCAAGCCTTATTTTATATAAGTATAAATACCAAAAGTTGAAGCCGAAATATCGGTCTTTGCAGCTGCATCAAGATTAGTCAGACAGCCTGTATACAGAACACAGTTGCCAAGAATCATTGGCGCAACAGCCCCTTTTGCATTAACCCCAGTTCCGGTATCCACAGACTTTTGCAGGATACCAACACAAGTATCATAACCTTCAAGTGCAATATACGCAAACCTTGCAGTAGTAAAACTAGTATTACCAGTAGCAGTAGTTACTGTAATAGCAGCCATATGCGTATACGTTGTACGGTCGATTGCTGTAATAGCCCCAAGGTTCTCAGCAGTCGTTGTGTTGTCATTGATATAAACATCATCGCCAACAATAAACTTGTAACTATCATTCAGTGTAACATACAGCGTTGATGCTGTAGCTCCTGAACTCTGCACAAGGTATGCTCTGGGAGTATACGCTTCTGCTCCAGTAATAGTACTGGGATCATACGGCATAAGTTTCCCATCATTCCCTGCAGCAGAATCATTTCGTGCAAGTGCTGTTCCCATCTTCACCTGACCATAACCAGGACCAAGAGTTACCGGAACAACCAATGCAGCTTTAGGCTCAGAATAAAAAAGCTTCTTGTAATCTTCCTGAGCACCAATTACAACACTAGTAATATCTCTTCCTACGGACATAGTTTTTCACCTCCTTCCAGAGTTAGTCCTTATTAATTTCCTGACCAATATAGCCAAGCATACGATCAACAGCACTATCGTCATTCTTAGCCATTTCAGTCTCTGCTTTCTGTTCGGAATCCCCAGCACTACCCTTTACAGTAGTACTAAACCCCTGAACGTTAGAAATACCTTTATCTTCCCAGTCTTTGATTTCCTCCTTCACTTTCTGGGTAAAGGCATCAATATCAAATTTTCCGTCTTTGACGAATTTATTATACTGAACCATATTTTCGACTTTCTCGAAAAGATGTTCAGGAATGTCACTTTCAGCCAAACACCTAGCCCAAATAGCAGAAGCATTGGCTTTAAGTTCATTCTCCTTTCTGATCTCATTATCTTTCTGAAGCTCAGACATAATGGTTCTCATTTTGTCCATCTCCGCATCGTTCTTTTTCTTCTCATCATTAAACTTAGCGGTGACTTCTTCAGTAAGTTTTGTAACCAGCTCAGGATGTTTTTCCTTCAATTCATCTAATGTCATTTCTTCTTTCACCTCCTCCCTCTTCTTATTTTCTGTAGATTTCTTGGTTTCCTTCTTAACAACAACCTCAGCAAACTCAAGCTCTTCAAATTCGCTGTTACTTACCTTTGCATTCGTATTCTTATCCGCACCAAAAACACAAACCGATCCCTCTCTAAATACACACTCACGCCAAATACTGGCAGGACCAGTCATAGTAAATCCATTCACCTCTGTTTTAGCCCCCTCTTCAAGTTTCTCAATCCTTGTGGGTCTGGCTGATATACTTGATTCATAAGGAAACCCATCACTAGACAAACGCCTAAACTCCTGGCTTTCTGGGGTGTCGACAAAAACAGTCTTTTCTGGATCAACAGATACTTTTCCCTTCCCATCTACCACAATACCATCCGAAAAAGCAACCTTTTTGTCCACATCATGGGATTCGAGAATAGGATATCTATTCTTGGTAAACTGTATCCCCTTACCATCAATAACAAGGTCTCCCCAATACCAATGCCCTGTTATCGGCTTACCTGAATATATAGTCATCTTCAATTTTTCCTTCTTCTCTTCTCCCTCTCCAAAACTTTCCACACAAGCAGTAGATGCATTGTCATGAAAACTAAGTGCTTTTACAGGAACTTTAACACTCATGATATCTTCCTCCATATTTGAATTAGACATTCTATCCCTCTATGGAAGGGAGTTTCTTTATATACTGGGGAGGAACTCCCTTCCATAGCCAAGGACAGATCATATCATCCGTTACTCTTTGCTCTTATTGTTCCCCCCATATCTTTTTTCATGTTTTTCCTGTTTTCTTTTTTTGTTCTTCTCTCTTCTGTTTTCGGCATTGTATCGCTTATGCCCAGGTTTATTTTTAATCCTGTTGTATTTGCGATTCTTCTTGCCTGTTTTTCTTGGTGTTTCCACAATGCACCTCCTATATAATTAGTATTTACATCATGGTACACCTCCTTCTAAATCTGGACATAAGCACAAAAATTAAGCGGTTTGTGTTACAGGAACCAGTTCAGCATCTTCCTTAAGCTCTACAACCTGTATAGAACCAGAACCAGCAAACTCACAAATTACCTGACTGGCTCTTCCATCGACAACACAATCAACAACAGGATCAGAAGCATCCCAATCCTTAACAATAGGTGGCTTATTATCACTCGACTGCAGATAAACAGTAACAGTAGTACCGGCAACTTTCTGTACCCTAACCTTTTTACAATTATCTGACAATGGGACAGTGCGTTCACCAGAACTTACCGTTCTCGTTCCCTGACTCTCACAAGGATTCCAATAAGGACTATCACTGGTTTTAGTCAAATCAGACACAGAAACAAAACGAACAGAAGCCCCTGTCTGTCCAGGTCTAAGCACATACTCGCCAGACTGACCTGGAGCGGTGAGCTTATATCCTTCCGTAGTACTATCATTCCTATAGGTAGGCATTACTTACCCCCCTTCTTTTGAGTATTTGTCGAAGCAGTCTTCTTAGCAGTTTTAGACGACTGCTTGCTTTGTATATTTTCCTGTGTTGTTTCAGCATCAACAACATAATCAAGCTCTGGATATATTTTATCTTCCGTAGCCTTCCTTCTTCTAAGTGTGGCATACCCACCAAGACCAAGCCTTTTCGCAACTTCTTTATTAGGAACACCAACAGTCTCGGCAACAGGTCCATGCTTAACACCAAGAAGTCCCTTAGCCCTTGATTCAAAATCCAACATCTCTGAAACAGGATAAGAAATATCAAGAAGTTCTTCAGGCAGATATTCAACAGTACCTGTTTTTTCCTTCCCTCCTTTTCCAAAATCTATTACTTCTTCTCTTTCAATAATTTTCGGAAACTTTGGAGAAAGGTGTCCTTTGAGAAAGAAGATACTCCCCCAAAAATCATACTTCAAAAAACTATCCCACTCAGCAATTTCATCAGATATCCTATCACTCATCGGACCACGGGAAGCCTTTACAGATGCATATGTGCCTTTTGCCTGTCCTGTCGACACATCTTCAGGCTCATTTAAACCAGATGTTACCATGTGCAAGATATCTGTATCCTGATCCGTAATCTTGGAAAGGTTTGGATTAATACAAACAACGTCCATACCAGGCGGTAGCACTATACTTCCTCCTGGGGTCTTCTTTTCCATGATTCCGGTAGTCCGTCTCTGTGCATCAGTAAGCCCAATCCACAATTTGAACGCTTTCGGGTCTTCAATCTTGAAAGCCCACAAATAAGCACCGGAAGAACGCTTGTGGTCGATCTCGTATTTTTTCAGGTTTTCATAGTGATTTAACCACTCCAGAGTCGTTCTGAGGTAACTTACAGCCCTTTTCGTAATAAATGACCTGTCCCATGCAACGATAAAGCGTTTATATCCCCCAAAGCTGTCATAAATCTTCTTCCTGGACTTAGATTGTCCCTGTAACTTGGTATTAAAATACTGGTTTTCTCTCGCAACAGAAACTAATTCGGGATATCTTGCAATAAATATACTGGGAATCTGTACTTTATTTGATATGTTTGTATAGCCAGAAGAATCAAAATTTTCCCCCATTTCGATGTTATAAAACAGAGGGAAGTTAGCTTTATTGGGATGGAATATAATACCATCATCCTCAGTCCCACACCCCATTATAGTAGACGGATCAACAAAATCTACTTCAATAAAACCATTTTTTTCGTGACAGGTGAGACAAATATAAAGTTCCCCCTCAACCAAAGCCCTTACAACATATTTCTTATAATACAGATAAAGCCTGTTTCTGGGGTCTATCTCTAACTTCTTAATTTCTCTTTCTATTCTCTGAACTTCATGGTGGACTTCAAAACCAAGACCAGTCAACCTCCCGGCAGTTCCACGGACAGAGGTATTTACTTGCGGATTAACATGAAGTTTATCCCAACATTCCTCCTGTAGTTTGTTTCTGGATTTTGATATCGTGGAATCTATATTTGCTGCAGAAGATTTATCTGGATCGGTATAACCACTATCAGCAGAAGAATACTGCCAGGGAACGGTGAACGATATCTTACGAAGTTCATCGTCTGGCATGTCAAGTAGACATTCTCTAACTTCTTGGTCACTCAGCTTTCTGGTCATGTTCTCCAGGAAAAAAGTCCATCTTTACTTATCCGTACCATAACGAAAATAGAATGTCAAGAACTTTTTCCCCATAATAATACCCCTACGCTGTAAACAACATAGGGGTACAAAAGGAGAATAAAATATAGAAAGGACTTACCTATTACATAGCAAATAAAAAATTAAATGTCAAGTGTAAATATTGCGTATATATACGCAATATAGCATACCCTAATATTCCTGTCAATACAGCCCCAAAAGAGATTTATTCTGATACATCTCTCCAAAACTGTGGAAGGCTTTTCTCGGCTTAAAGTCATCCACCCCTATCTCACGCCCACCGTATATAGTCCATCCTATACTGAACATACAGTCATCCTGAATCCCATATTTTTCCATCTTTTCTGGAGAGCCAAACCACCGCTCTTCCGAACTGTGCATAAAGACACTCATCTCTTCCCTGAGAATGTCATCCTGCTTAGAACCGGATATCGGCACTACAGGAGATTTAAACCTCCCCTCACGCACAGCAAGGAGTATTTCTTTGAACGCAGCCTTCTGCCGATCATAATTTGGGAATATCGGCTCAAATTTAATATATCTCTCCTCACACCATTTTTCCATATCCCAAGCACCATACCGCTCAGAGCATATTGAATCAATCCCATCATATTCACTCATAGCCTCCTCAAGAATATCCTTTACAACATCCAACGAGTGGGAATCTACTTTCTTGATTTGTAAAAGAAAATACAAATACTTGGGAGCAGCAACATCCTGTCCTGTATACAAAGCTGGATTAAGCCTACTGCCGGGAAGCCCCTTGGCTACCACTGTACAAATTGTATTGGCAAGACCACGGATAGCATAAGGATCACCAAAGTCCATCCCCCCAAGTACAGCCCAATCTGTATCAAAAATATCCCCCATCTCCAACAGTTCCTCCAGACCACACACATCCAGGACACCGTAATTACTTTTAAGGGAATACATATCATCGACAAAACTGAAGCGTGAATTAAGATGGTCTATCTTCTCATCATACTCAAGGATGTTCTCCTCAAATATCTTACTTCCTTTATTTTTTACTTTATCTATTATCTGTAAGTACTTTGCTTTTTCTTCTAAAAGTTCTACTATTTTAAAGTGGTTCAACGCCTCTCCATCAACAGACAATATCCCTATCTCTTCAATCATCTCGTCAGTAAATACCTGTTCGGTTCCCGCACTCCACAGATTAAGGAAGTACCGTTCATATTCCCCGAATGGAAACTTGGCTTTGTAGTCAACAAGCTGATCTTTATCCATCATCGGGTTCCAATAATCATCAGGATTGCCGTCAGGACCAGGAGAGAACCTGTAACTAAAGAACACACCTTTGGTTTTCTTCTTACGTGCATTCTCAAAAAGCTGGTACAGTACGTGTGTTTTTGCAGAAACGGTAGAGTCTATAACACCAAGGGCATTGGGGATATTTCGGATGGAGCCGTCAAGCTGAACGAAGAACTTGGGGTTCTTCATGTCAAATATCTCGGAAAACGTGTATCCGGTGATATTTGAAACGATACCGGAGAAGGACGATATGGCACGTAACAGGTTGACAATCCTTCCGCTACTATCCCTTATCCTCATTTCCTTCTCTTTTATATTCCGCTTACCGCCAATATCATTGAGTAATTCCGGTGAGTTAAGGACGATATCACGCATGATATCATAATGAACAAATTTAATCTGATCCTTGGAGTTAGCCCCCAACATTATCTGCTGACGATCCCAGTTAAAGAACTTCCAAAGCTGTATAAGACAAGCCAGCAGACTTTTCCCTTCACCCCGCATCCAGCAAAGAACGATAAGCCTGTAGACAAACCTGCCGTTTTCCATCCTCAGAGCTTCTTTAGCTATCTTAAGCTGTTCCCTCCAAATTACCTGGTACGATCTGCCTGTTTTCGGGTTTGGTTCTGAAGGAAGGTTCCGCATAGCACACCACATAGCAACATCACTTCCTTCAGGGTAGATCGGGATACACACCTTATCCTCACACCACTTCTTAAAACCATCCCAGCCATTACGATATACCTTCCTCTCGGCTTCCTTATCAACCCTTGCAGCAACCTTATTCCTTTTTACCGTGCCTGAACCACGTTTAATTGGGGGCATCTACAAATCTCCATTCAAGAAGGTTATCTTCATCAGCTGGTCGTATAACCTCTACTTGCTCATTACCAGCCTCCCCCAGTTTATCCATGAATAATGCAGCCTTTCTTTCCTCAGTCTTTTTCCTGATCCGTTCCTTAATAGCTCGTTTCTTGAGCACAAGCTCCCACTTATTTTGTAAAGAATCAGTAATATTACATTCTCCACTTATTATCATTATTCCACCTCCACTACAGTATCCCCATCTTTAGGGGTATAGTGTGCTGATATGCTGGTTATATCTCCCTCATCTGGAATATCGTCACGCACCAGCCCAAGAGATTTCCACATCCGTTCTATCTCTCTTATGGTTTCCCGTTCCTCTTTAAAGATGGGGTGTGCATACAGCTTCCCATGAAGATTAAGGATAGCCTGTTCCGCACCAGCCTTTTCTATCTGCAGTTTTCCCAGGGTAATGTACAGACTCACGAGCTGTGTTCCAGCCCTGAAGAACTGCTCCTCACTTATATTATCAAAATTCCGAAACAGAACCTCTTCCACTGCCCTGATATACTGAAGCAGGAACGTACACTTACCTCTCGGCACGTATGTACAGACACCACTTCTCAAAGCAGGACACTCTTCACCACGACACTTCGGCACTGGGTCTACAGCATAGAGCTTCATCCCACACTCAAGGCTCCCACGCCTCAGCTTCATGGTACCCATATTATTCTCAAACCACTGCGGTATATCCTGCTCCCCACCGAATGGCTTTTCTACTGTTTCTTCAGTCATCTTTCCCCTTTCCGGTAACACTAACATCAATGGTCTCATTACCCCCAAATGTATCATTACCCCCAAATGTATCATTTTGCC
>Ga0272442_10010935_pt1 | contig 11123 bp, 9 predicted proteins | sample SSMForm2O_FD_200262 | JGI IMG/M metagenome (GOLD analysis project Ga0272442, IMG submission 200262) | Marine sediment archaeal communities from Little Sippewissett salt marsh, Falmouth, MA, United States - SSM-Form-2O | ecosystem: Environmental > Aquatic > Marine > Wetlands > Sediment ...
AATCCGCCAGAGACAACCAATGAAGCGAAGTCTTCGTCCAGAATGCTTTTCTTCACGAACGTGGCATCTTGAGGCACGTTGCGTTCGTCACCCGTGGCCAAATTGTCCACCAACGTCACAGAATGTCCCTCCGCCAAAAAAGCATCCGCTACGTGCGACCCAATGAAACCAGCGCCTCCTGTGATCAAGATGTTCATCCGAAACCTCTCATCCTTGTTCTTCGGCATGCCTCAGGCATATCCCTTCATCCTTTTCTTTTCCGCCACTCACCTACTCTGCGATAGAGGCCTCGTCCCGCCGCGAGAAGGGCGGCTTTGAGCCCGTCCACGCGGGCCATCCAACGAAGATCCGTCCACTTCCTGCGGAGGGATTGTGCGCACACCGTCCATGGATTCCCCAACCTAGGCGCACAGAATCGATCCTCGGCAAAACAGGGACTCTTTGCCCATTCCACCAGGGGCTGGGCGGTTGTCTCAAAGCTAAACCTGTCCCTGGCAAACGCCTGCGCCCTTTCCGCTCGTTGCTTCAAAGAGGCCCTGTCATCCACCAAGGAGACTAAAGCTCGCGCCAGCGCTTCCGCATCGCCGGGGGGCACGACGACGCCCAGGTCCTCGTCGGCCAAAATTTGGCTCAGTTCGCAGCTCTCCGTGGTGAGAACCGTCAGCCCGGCGTTCATCCAGTCCAAAATGCGATTGCGACTCCCCAGAAATCCCTCATAGCAGAAACGGTCCACGTTAATGCCCACGTCACAAACCTTGTAAAAGGAAGGAACTTCCGAAGTCTCTACCCAGCCGAAGAGATGAAACCTCTCCCTCATCTCGCAAGAGGATATCGCCTCCAAGAAACGCGGATAAGTGCGCTCATCGTGTCCTTGAATGGATCCGCCCGTGGAAACGAAGTGGATCTCCTGCCGTTGCTCCATGGCCAGACACAATGCCCTAAAGAGCGTATCCACGTCGGCCCAGGTGTTGTATCCGCCGCTCCAAAGCACCAGGAAGGCTCCCTCCGGCAGATCGCGTCCCTGCAAAGATTCCTCATCGCCGTGCGGCAACGAAGCGATGCCGCAGGGCACCACCTTCACAGGGTCATATCCCATGCTATGCATGTTCAATCGTCCCCTAGCGGCGAGCTGGCCGATCAGGGAACATTTCTGTCGTTCGGAAACGACAGAGAAACGGTCCGCCCTATCCAATACAGGAGCCACGTAGGACCAGACGCGAAAGACCATGTTGTCGTCTTGGAGCACCCTGGCCAAGGCCTGGGCCTCGGCCATCGGATCTCCAAAAAAATCGGCCCAAATGGGAGGTCCGATTTCTAAACGAACCGCTACGTTCGACGCTCCATAGCCCGCCGAAACGATAGCGTCCGGCTGAAATCCTTCCAAGCCTTGCCTCACTGGGTCCACCGCTTCGAAGTCGGCCTGAGGCAAACAGAGTATGGAAAGCCGATCTCCCGAGCCGGCATTTGCCTCTTCCAATTCGCACCGAGGCGCTTGACCCGCAACGATCCTCACCTCGTGTCCCCTCTCCAACAAGGGAGACGCAAACTGCCAGGTCCGAATCCCTGGACCATATAACCGTTTAGCGTTCATAAAGGGAAGGGGGGCGCTCCCCAGGACCAAAATTCTCGCCATGCGGAAAGTCCTCGCTATGCTCTCGCTAGGCATCACAGTGTGACCAGCCCATTATAGCAATGACCATCAGGAAGACACATCGAGCCCGTGTATAATGGGATCCCCACAGGCAATCGAACATCGGGGCCCCCGGTCGCCGGGAGCTTCAGGAGGTGTCGTATTCTTCCGTTCGTTCTCATTCATTGCTGCAAAGACATGGAGGCTAGAGCCGGCGTCCTTCACACGGCTCACGGCACTCTCCCCACGCCCGCCTTCCTCCCAGTGGCCACGCAAGCCACGGTCAAAGCGATCGCTGGAACGGATCTGCGTTCTCTCGGCGTCCCTGGCATACTCAGCAACGCGTACCATCTTGTCCTACGCCCCGGGCTCGACGTCATCGCGCAACACGGCGGGATACACTCTTTTATGCGATGGAACGGTCCCATCGTTGTGGACAGCGGAGGGTTCCAGGTCTTCAGTCTGGCGCCTCTGGTCACGATGGATGCGGAAGGCGTCACATTTCGTTCCCATTTGGACGGATCAGAACGCTTTTTCAGTCCTGAAGAGCTGGTTCGGATTCACGGCGCTCTGGGATCCGACATAGGCATGATCCTTGACGTCTGCACGCCGTATGAAGCCGAAGAAAAAGATGTCAGGCGCGCCGTAGAACGCACACTTGAATGGGCCGAACGATCCAAAAGGATCCAGAAGGAAACGCCCCTCTTCGCAATCGTACAGGGAGGCGTCTTCCCAGGACTGAGACGTTTCTGCGCCAACGCGCTTGTTACGATGGACTTCCCGGGGTATGCTATAGGCGGTCTGTCAGTGGGTGAGCCTCGAGAGGAAGCACGAGCCGTGCTGGCCGAGACCATCCCCCTCCTGCCGGTTGACCGCGCCAGATATGTGATGGGCGTGGGAACACCCCAGGAGCTCCTGGAGTACGTCTCCATGGGCGTGGATTTCTTCGATTGCGCTTTGCCGACCCGAAACGCACGGAATGGATCGATTTTCACGGCGTCAGGGAAACTCGCGATCCGAAACGCATCCTTTGCTGGGGATCTCAGGCCGTTGGACGAGTCTTGTCCGTGTTGGGTCTGCGAGAATTTCACTCGATCGTATATCCGTCACCTCTTTGTGGCCAAGGAGATCCTGGCTGCCCAGCTCGCCACCTGGCACAATGTAAGCTTCTTTTGCCGCTTGATGAGAGGGGCACGCCAGGCCATCTTGCGGGACGATTTCGCCCGTTACAAGGAGTCCTGGATGGAGAAATATCAATGGACCGACTAGACGACTAAACCATCGGCCTTCGCGCCTTTGTCAAACGGAAAGGAATTGGGTATGGACCTCCTTCCTATCTTAGCCATGGGAGCTTCGCAGCCGGGACAGGATCAACCGCCCGGCTACGTTCAAATGTTGCCTCTTCTGGCCATCTTCTTCGTCTTCTACTTCCTGTTGATTCGTCCCCAGGCAAAAAAGCAAAAAAAGCATGAGGAGATGCTCACCCAGCTCAAAAAGGGGGACAAAGTCGTCACGACGGGAGGGATCCACGGAAAGATCGCTGCGGTAAAGGAAGAGATCGTCGTTCTCTCAGTGGGCGACAACGTGAAGTTGGAAGTGTCCAAGAGCGCGGTATCCCGCGTGGCGGAATGAAGCCATGGAACGTCTTTGGGCACGTCTACCCGAAGGAATCGAAGACTCTTCCGTCCTCTCGGTTTCCGAGGTAACGAACTCGATCAAGGATCTCTTGGAAGACGCGTTCCCCGACCTTTGGATTCGCGGGGAAGCGTCCAACGTGAGAAAACCCAGTTCGGGACACATCTACTTCACACTGAAAGACTCCCAATCGCAACTCAAAGCGGTCCTGTTCCGAGGCGCCGCAGGCCGAACTTCCATTCTTCCTGAGGACGGGATGGAGCTTCTGGTTCAAGGGAGTCTCACGGTGTACGCGCCTAGGGGGGACTATCAAATCATCCTATCGCAAATCAGACCGTCTGGCCGGGGCGCGCTCTATCAAGCCTTCGAGAAACTGAAGAACAAGCTCCAGGAAGAAGGACTGTTCGAAGAGGACAAGAAGAAACAGATCCCGGCCTTGCCCCGCACTGTCGGTGTGGTCACCTCGGGAAGCGGCGCTGCCTTTCAGGACATCCTCAACGTTGTGAATAGAAGATTTCAGGGATTGCGAATCGTGCTTCGCCCTTGCAAGGTCCAAGGCGTTGGCGCAGCGGAGGACATTGCTTCAGGCGTGAAGGCACTGGACCGCTGGGGCGGCGCAGATGTACTCATCGTGGGAAGAGGAGGAGGCTCCATAGAGGATCTCTGGGCGTTCAACGAGGAAAAGGTGGCAAGAGCTATCGCCCAATGCCAAACGCCTGTGATTTCCGCTGTGGGACATGAAATCGATGTCACCATTTCAGATTTGGTGGCAGACCTAAGGGCTGCCACTCCCTCCGCCGCGGCGGAACTGGTCGTTGGGGAAAGAGAGCACTTCCTTCGAAGATTGGACACGGCAAACCGCCGTCTCCGCAGAAGCCTGGAAACCGCAATCCAAACCGCCCGATCCAGCCTGGAAACGCTTCAGAGCCGTCCGTCCTTTGCCAGACCTCTCCTTTGGCTTTCTCCTAGAGTCCAGTCGCTGGACGGACTGTCCGAGGAATTGAATCGGCATCTGGAAGAATGGTTCCGAGACGCTAAGGAACGCTTGAACAGATCCCGCGCGATTCTCGCCGCTCTCGCCCCCAAAACGACGCTTCGGAGGGATAGAGAACGTTTTCAGGGATTGAGCGGCTCCCTCTCTCGGTCGGTCAGGCTTCGGGTCAAGACGGTCGAGGGGACATTGGAGCGTCTGGATGCCAGTCTGGCCGCGCTGAACCCTCTGGCCGTTCTAAACCGCGGTTTCTGTGTGGCCTATGGCCTGCCGGAACGCTGTCTACTTACCAGGGCGGCTCAAGCCGAAGAGGGAAAGTCCGTTTCCGTGGTCTTGGCGGACGGGGAATGGAACTGCGAGGTCAAGAAAGTCGTTATAAGAACGGAAGGGCATGTCCATGGGCAAGAAAGATAAGAAAGACTCTGAAGAACTCACCTTCGAGGAAGCCCTTGAACGTCTGGAGACGCTGGTGCAATCCTTGGAAGAAGGCGATCTCCCCTTGGAAGAGGCGATCGCCACCTTTGAGGAGGGCACCCGCCTCAAGAAGATATGTCAAGAACGTCTTCGAGAAGCGGAACGCACGATCGAACTGCTCGTCGAAGATTCCGACGGAGACCTTTCCGTGACACCCCTTAAAGAGGAGGAGTTGGCTTCGGAATGAAAGAAACGTTGCTTCAACAGGTGAACGGTCCCTCGGACCTGAAATCTCTGTCGTCGAGACAACTGCCTCAACTTGCTCAGGAACTCCGGGATCGGATCGTGGAGACCGTGTCCAAGAACGGGGGTCATCTCGGCTCCAACTTGGGCGTGGTGGAACTCACCATAGCGCTGCACTATGTTTTCGATGCAGAAACCGATCGAATTGTCTGGGACGTGGGACACCAATGTTATGCCCACAAGCTGCTCACTGGACGCAGGGAGCGCTTTGACACGCTTCGGCGAAAGGATGGTCTCAGCGGCTTTCCAAAACCCAGCGAAAGCCCCGCCGATTCTTTCGGGGTGGGACATGCCAGCACCTCGATCTCAGCGGCCCTGGGCTTGGCTTGGGCAAGGGATCTAAGAGAGGAGGACCACGACGTCATCGCTGTCATCGGGGACGGCTCCCTGCCGGGTGGAATGGCTTTTGAGGCGCTCAATCACGCGGGACATCTCAACACGGACCTCATTCTCGTACTCAACGACAATGAGATGGCCATCTCGCCCACGGTGGGCGCCTTGTCCTCCTACCTGAGCAAATTGCTCACCGACCCCACCTATAACCGCTTCAAGGAAGAGGTCAGAGAGATGGTGGCACGGATCCCCACCCTGGGAGGAACACTCGTCCAAATGACAGGCCGGGTGGAAGAGAGCCTGAAATCGCTTCTGGTACCCGGCATGCTCTTCGAACAACTCGGTATTCGCTACTTCGGTCCTATCGACGGACATGATCTTCGCACCCTAACGGAAACATTCAAGGACATCAAAACCCATGATGGTCCCAGATTGGTTCATGTGCTCACTCAAAAAGGAAAAGGATTTCCATCCGCCGAGCTTCACCCGGATCGTTTTCATGGCGTCAGCTCTTTCGAAATCGTCAAGAAAGGCGAACACTCCGTCAACTGGGATATTGGGCGGACAAGGGGACAAGAAGAATCCGAGGCGGCCACGTATACGGAAGCGTTCAGCGCGGCTCTTTTGGAGTTGGCTAAAGAGGACAATAGGGTGGTGGCCGTCACGGCGGCCATGCCCAAGGGAACAGGACTGGATGCCTTCAGAACACGTTTTCCCGACAGGTTTTTCGACGTGGGAATCGCGGAACAGCATGCGGTCACCTTCGCCGCGGGACTTGCCATCGCTGGACTTCGACCTGTAGTCGCCATCTACTCGACATTTCTGCAGCGTTCCTACGACCAGATCGTGCATGATGTTTGTCTGCAGAAATTGCCTGTGGTATTGATGTTGGACCGCTCTGGTCTGGTGGGCGCTGATGGTCCCACCCATCACGGCATCTTCGACCTAGCCTACTTGTCCACCCTACCCAACATGACATGTATGGCCCCCAAAGATGAATTCGAACTCGCGGACATGGTCCGCTTTGCGTTGACCCAGAAGACGCCCCTGGCCGTTCGTTACCCGCGCGGCAAAGGACTGGGCAGCCCCTTGAATGGAGACTCAACCTGCATTAAGCTCGGACAATCCGAGCTTCTTCGGGAAGGCGAAGATGTTTCCCTGTTGGCCTATGGAAGCATGGTAAGTCCAACCTTGGAAGCGGCCGCCATTCTGCACGAAGAGGGAATATCCTGTCGCGTCGTCAATTTGAGATTCGCGGCTCCGCTGGACGCTTCAACCCTCCTCAAGGCCGCGAAGGATACCGCGTTGCTGGTGACGCTGGAAGAGCATATGCGCATAGGAGGTGTGGGCTCAAGAATACTGGATTTTCTAGCGGAACACGGGGTGCTAACGCCCTGTATGTGCCTGGGATTGGAACAGGCCTTTCCGTCTCACGGATCTAGGGAAGACCTTCTTCGAGAACAAAAGCTGGGTCCCGAGGGAATAGCTGAATCTGTTCATCATCGCTTCACGAGAGAATCAAAGAGGAGGAATATTCATGGTGTCCCTTGCAGAATTACAGGAAAATCCGCAGATCCAAACCTACCTGGACAAGGCGAATGAATGCGCCTGTCTTCTAGGTTGCATCGAACACGGGGCGCGGCACGCGAAGGTTTGCGCAGACACGGGTAGGGCACTCATGGCAAAGCTGGGCTACGGGGGGATCGACATGGAATTGTCCGCCATTGCCGGCTTTCTCCATGACATCGGATGGCTCGTCAACAAGGATCATCACCGTATGGTCAGCGCCCATCTGGCCCATCAGTTCATGTCGATGAAAGAAGGACAACCAGAGAACGTGGCCACGGTCATGTCCGCCATCGGAAACCACGGCGGCCTTCATCCCCAACCTGTGGGAACCGTATCCGCAGCCGTCATCCTTTCGGACTTCGCTGACATCCACCAAAGCAGGCTTCGCAAAGAGAATCCTGTTGACTTCGATGACAAGGACAAACTCCACGCGGCCACACAGTCATCGTCCCTGGTCGTCGACCAGCGGCAAAGAACTATTACTTTGGAACTGGATGTGGACGAATCGCGCTTTCCTGTGAATGCCTACTTTCAGGCTTTCTTGCCCCGCGTTGGGGCTATGCGGACCGCGGCTTCCACGCTCAACTCCAGTTTTCGGCTGGTGGTGAACAAGTCCAGACTGCTGTAGTCTGACACCATGGATCCCATTGTCACGCTGACCACGGACTTTGGCGAACAGGACTGGTTTGTGGGAGCCATGAAGGGCGCCATCTTACGTTCTTGTCCCCAAGCCCGCCTGGTTGACATCACCCACCAGGTCCCGAGACATGACGTCAAGGCTGGGGCTCTCTTTCTTCGGGCCAGCGCGCCGTACTTCCCCGAGGGCACGATTCATCTCTGCGTCGTGGATCCGGGAGTAGGAACAGCGAGAGATCCTGTAGCCGTTCGGCTGGGAGACGCTTATTGGGTGGCCCCAGACAACGGCCTGCTCAGCTACCTACTCCACCAGGCCCCCGCCTTCACCGCTGTGTCATTGGCTGGCTGGACAAAAAACGCGAGTGCCACGTTCCACGGAAGGGATGTATTCGGCCCGGCTGCTGGGGCCTTGGCTGCAGGCAGAGCCCTCGAGGATCTCGGTCCCTTTTTGAACGACCTTCTACGCTGGCCTCTTGCGGCGCCGCAATGGAAACATGCGCGCTGCAAAGGAGAGATACTTCATGTTGACGTCTTTGGGAACCTGATCACCAACCTTGGCCGGGACGTCGAACAAGCGGTTCGGGATCATCTGCGTCGCGGGGGGGAAATCCTTTGGCATGTGGGTAAAAAGGATATTCCAGGGCTCTGCCAAACATATGGCGACGTCTCGCCAGGAGAGCCATTGGCATTGTGGGGAAGTATCGATTTTTTCGAGATCGCCGTGCGGGAAAAAAGCGCCTCCGAATTCACTTCGGCAAAGACGGGAGATCCTGTGGAACTGATCCTCCTTCCCATAAACGGCTCAAAAGGGGTTTAATGGACTGGGCGCGAGGTTCGCGCCAGGTTGAAGGTGACGGACGGAAGGGAGATTCACATGTCGGACGTTGCATACCTCGGGATCGACTGCGGCACGCAAAGCCTGCGGGCGGGACTCTTCGATCAAGGTGGGAATCCCCTGGCATTCTCGGTGGCGGAGATTCCCATCGAACATCCCCGACCCGGATGGGCGGAACAGAACCCTGATGATTGGTGGACAGCCCTTCGCACAACAGTACAACACGTGCTCCGAGAAGCCAAGGTCTCCCCTTCCTCGGTCCGCGGGATGGGCGTGGACACCACCGCGTGCACCGTGGTTTTCTGCCGAGAAGATGGGACCCCCTTACGGCCCTCGCTCCTGTGGATGGACATTCGCTCGGTGCAAGAAGCTGAAGACGCTACGGCATGTGGAGGCGAGCGATTGAAGTACGTGGGCGGATCGATTTCTCCCGAATGGATGATCCCGAAGGCCCTCTGGGTAAAACGGAACGAGGGTCAGATCTACGACGGAGCGGAGAGGATCTGCGACTGTCAGGATTGGATCAACTACAAACTGACAGGAGAGTGGACCGCTTCCTTCAACCACGTGACCTGCAAATGGAATTATGCCTCTCCTGAATCTGAGCCCTGGCCTCTGGACATTCTCCGCGAACTGGACATGAAGGAATTGAAGGAGAAGTGGCCTACGGAACAACCTCTGCCCATCTCGGCTCGAGCAGGGCAGCTGACCGAAAAGGCGGCGGAAGCCTTGGGTCTCAACCCCGGCCTTCCAGTGGCTGAGGGCGCGATCGATGCCTATGCGGGCATGGTGGGGATGGACGTTGTCCATGCGGGCAGGATGGCCCTCGTGATGGGCTCATCCACCTGCCATCTAGCCCTATCGGATCAGCCCGTGTATAACACTGGAGTTTGGGGCCCCTATCCTGATGCGCTGCTTCCAGATCTCTGGGTGCTTGAAGGGGGACAAGTCTCCACCGGATCGGTGGTGAAATGGTTCCGCGATCATTTCGCAGGACGATTCGAAGAGGAAGCCGACAAGGCGGGCAAAGAGGTGTATGACGTCCTGGATCGAGAGGCCTCCGAAATCCCCGCAGGTTGCGATGGCCTGGTTCTCTTGGATTACTGGCAGGGGAACCGAACGCCGCTTCGCGATCCCAAGGCCAGGGGCACCATCTGGGGACTCACCCTGGCGCACGGTCCCGCCCACCTCTTCAGGGCCATCTACGAAGGCACCGCCCTGGGGACCAGACATATTTTGGAAAGCATGCGCTCTGGAGGATACGAGGCGGAAGGAATCTATGCTTGCGGCGGAGGAACCAAGAGCAATCTATGGCTTCAAATTCACGCGGATGCCTGCCAGGTACCGATCTATCTCACAGCCGTGGGAGAGGCGGCTTGCTTGGGTTCGGCGATCCTGGGCGGCGTGGCGGCAGGCGATTTTTCCTCCCCCCAACAGGGGGCCGAAGCGATGGTCCATGTGACGCGGACCATCGAACCGGACGCCTCACAGTCGGAACTCTATGATTTTGCCTTCTCCAAGTACACTCAAACCTACGAGAGGCTAAAGGATCTCATGCATGAGATGGCCGACAGAACGTGAAGAGACCTCTTCTTGGCGTGCCTTCGTGTCGATTTCAGCGCAGACAGGAGTCACAGTATGAACGTGGTCCTCATCGTGATCGAGTCGTTGCGTACTGACCACCTAGGTGCTTACGGATATTTCAGAGGCACTTCAGCCTGTCTGGATGACTTGGCCAGGGAAGGAGTTGTTTTCGATTTTTTTCACTCCCAATCGACCCACACCGCGGAAGCGTGCGCATCCATAATCACGGGAAAGTCTCCCCTCTATTCCAACGAAACCCCGCTCGCCAAAGAAAATGACCCCCAATCCACCATCGCGGAAGCCTTTAGAGCGAACGGGAAGGTCACCTGTTGTGTGGATGGATTGTTCTCTCTGCCTTCCCATCCTTGTCTCTTCCATAGGGGATACCAATGTGTAGTGGATCCCACGCCCATTCCCGGCCGGCCGCATCACGTGGGGGCGGAGGCGGTGACCCAGCAGGCCCTTCGATGGCTTGAACATCATCGAGATTCTCCCTTTTTTCTCTTTCTTCATTATTGGGATCCCCACCCCCCTTTCAATCAGCCTCCAGCCTTTAAGACGCTCTTCGACCACAGCAGGGACGAGTTGACCGCCAGGGCGGTGGAAGCACCCTCCGGTCAAATCTGGGTCCCTCACGCCGGAGCCTTGGAGCGTTTGACAGCTGAAATGTTGGAAAGAATCGATCGGTATGATGGCGAGATAGCCTATGTGGACGCCGAAGTATCCCGGCTGTTGGGGGGCATGAAGGACCTCGGGATCTACAACGACTCCTGTGTAGTGATCACCTCGTCGCACGGAATGGACCTCCTGGAACACCACGATCCGTTTTCCCATTCCGAGACGTATCAAGAGACGCTCCAAGTTCCCCTGATCATGAAGCCCTCAGCCACGCAGTCGGATTGGCCGAGAGGGGGGCGTGTCTCTCAGCCGGCAACGCATAGAGACCTTTTCCCGACGTTGCTTTCCGCCGAAGGGATTGACCCGTCTGAGATTCTACCTTCGGAAGAAACGTGGGACCTCCAACCCTTCATCGAGGGGATACGTCAAGAGCAGAATCGAGTTCTCCTCTCCGCGGGAAGCTATGTGGAGACGCCTGAAGTCTGGGGATTTCGAGAGATCAGCTTGTCCACATCGAAACACAAACTGATCGCCAGGAAACAGGAGCTATCCTCAGAAGCCTCTTGGGAACTGTA
>Ga0272442_10010936_pt1 | contig 11123 bp, 8 predicted proteins | sample SSMForm2O_FD_200262 | JGI IMG/M metagenome (GOLD analysis project Ga0272442, IMG submission 200262) | Marine sediment archaeal communities from Little Sippewissett salt marsh, Falmouth, MA, United States - SSM-Form-2O | ecosystem: Environmental > Aquatic > Marine > Wetlands > Sediment ...
TTAGACTGGTAACCGTAGTGAAGGCGTCCGTCGCTTCTTAAAACCACCAACTTGGAGGCGCCCAATTTTTTTTGTTAATCGCTGATGAGTTCAAGCAGGCGCTCCTGTTGGGGCAAGAGTTGCCGATCCACTGTTGTGATCTGTTAAACCAAGCCGTCCTGACGCTGCGGAACAAGATACAGGACAATAACCAAGACAAAAGCCAGAATCGAAGTAATAGAACCAAAGACAAACAACTTGTTCAAGAACGTCAGTCGACGGTATCGCTACCATAGATTCATCCCCGTTACCTTGATGACTGGATGAATGCAGCCTAACGGCCCGCGGTTCACCTGCCGCTACTATCTATAATAGATAGACTGTATAAAACCCCACCCAACATAGTTGACTATAAGCTGTCTGAACGATGTGTGCCTGAAATCGATCTATTGTGGTGAGCCTAACCGGTGTGCCGTAATGCGGGTCTATGAAACGATATTGAGAAGATTACACGAAAATGGCACTTTAAAAGGGGAAGGGGTGCATGGGATTTTGGATAGGGTGGCCGAGAGATCATCGCTCAGTGGGCTTCTGTGGGCCTCGTAGGGGTATCAAAAAGCGGTCAGCTTCTGTTGGGAGTCTCGCCGGCTGCCGCCGTCGCCTGAGATATTCCCCGCCACAGGGACTCAACAAAACGATTCAGTGGCAACCGGTTTTGATCTGTACTTGTCTCTTGAACGGTCAGCCAACTCTATGCTTGTATGTCGTCAGAACATGTCGGACAGTTGACGTTCAAAATTAAGAGACACTTCTGAGTAAATGCAACTGATTTCTCTGTTCTCCTTTCCCGAGGTTAAAAGCCTTTCTCGCCTTCAGAGTTTTCCGCTTGGTCATATCCCTGATCGACAGGCATTGCCGCCTGCGGCCGTTGTAAACATCATCTGGAGTAAGGTTGTCGAGCGATTCGTGGTAGCGTTGATTATTGTAATATTCCACGAAGCGTTCGATTTCACGTTCCAACTCACCCGGCAGATAGTAGTGCTGCAGGTTGATCACGTTCTTGATCGACCGATGATAACGCTCGATTTTGCCCTGGGTCTGAGGATGGTAGCGCTTGCCCCTGGTATGTGTCATCTGCCGGTCCCCGAGATATTCTTTCAGTTCCTTTGAGATATAACAGGGACCGTTATCGGATAGCAGTCTTGGCCGGTGTCTCACCCTCACGCTGTCGATGCCGGCTTTGGCCCGTGCCATGTCCAGAGTATCGGTAACATCGGAAGCTCCCATGCCCACCGTAAGCTTCCAGGCCAGGATATACCGTGAGTAATCATCCATTACCGTCGATAGATAATACCAACCCCAACCGACGATCCTGAAGTAAGAGAAGTCCGTCTGCCAGAGTTCATGCACCTCCTTTGTTGGGATTGATCCCTTCCCGGCGGCAAATCGCTGCAATACCTTCCTCGCCACGCAAGCCCTCCAGCACAATGCTGATCTTCTCCTCGGCATTGTACTTCTTGCGAGTCATCCGCTTGATATCTTTTACGATGGATTCCGAATCTGATTTGGCAGGCATCTGGACTCCTTTCTCCCTGTGGTTTATTCCGATGATATCATACACATGACCCAGAGGCCAGGCACAGACTGATAACCTTCGTTCGGCTACGCCTTCACTTCGGTTATCAGTCTATCATCATCGGCTAAACCATCTCTTAGCTATTGGGCTAAAGTGGTCCAACTTGTTCTGAAGGGGTACATCTATGCTGTCAGATCAAGTCTGGCTTTCTAAGAGATTTTGGCAAGAATTTCACTCATCTCGCTAGCGTTAAACGCGCGTACTGTCTGTGCCTTAACATTCCCCAGAGAACTAAGTGCTAAGGCCAGAGCAGTGGCAGTTTTTTCATCAGGAGCATCTGTAATAGCCAAAAGGTCATAATCGCCCAAAGTCCAAAGAACATCTCTCACCACCACGCCAAATTTCGAGTGCGCCATCTCCCTGAATGTTTTGGCCCGCGCAACTGTATCCTTGATATTCCGGACACCTAAATCTGTGAAATTCATAAAAGTGATAAAGAGCATGGCTAACCTCCTGGTTGATGTTGTTTTTACCTAAGAGCAGAACCAATAATTATGACAAAAGAAACTTTTGTGAACTTGTTTTCGGGGGGCAGGTCAGTGCAGCAGATCGATTTCATCTACATTTCACCGCCCGGTTTAACTGCTGGTAGACCTTTCAATAATGTGCTCTATAATCTCTCCGATATAGCCAAAAGCAACAGCGGTGTAGTTATCTGCCGCCCCGTAATATAGGGCCAGACGCCCTGTAGCGGCATCGCAGAGAGTTGCACAGGGGAAAAGAACGTTGGGCACCAGGCCGACGCACTCGTAATCGGTTTCGGGCTGCAGCAGATATTCGCTGCATCGATAAAGCACCCGGGCAGGGTCCTGGCAGTCCAGTATCGCGCCGCCCATGCTATAGATATAACCGTTACAGGAATTGGCTACGCCGTGGTAAAGCAGCAGCCAGCCGGCGCTGGTCTCAATGGGCACAGGTCCGGCGCCGACTTTGGTGTCATCCCACCAGCCACTGGTTCCGGGGGCCATCACGTGGCGGTGCCTGCCCCAGTGGCACAGGTCCGGGCTTTCGCTGAGGAAAATATCGCCGAACGGAGTATGCCCCTGGTCGCTCGGACGGCTCAGCATCAGGTATTTATCGTCGAACCGGCGGGGAAAGAGTACTCCGTTGCGGTTGAAAGGCAGGAAGGCGTTTTCCAGCCGCAGGAAGGTACGGAAGTCCTCCGTTCTGGCTACGCCGATAGTTGGCCCGTGGTAGTCTGTGCACCAAGTGATGTAATAGGCGTCCTCGATTTTCACGATCCTGGGGTCATAGGAGTAGTTGGAACGAACCGGCACTCCGGATTGATCCAGAAAAGCAATGGGTTCCGGTTCGATCTGCCAGTTGAGGGCGTCGGCACTGCGTCCCAGGTGCAGTTGGGGAATAAAGTCGCGGTGGTCCGCCCGGAAAACCCCCAAAAATGCCCCGTCATAAGCAACCACCGCGCTGTTATAGATTCGGGACGAGCAGGGAATGGGATTGCTGCCGATGACCGGATTGCCCGTCCACCTCCAGAGTACATCTTTGTATCCGGGCGGGCGCTCCTGCCAGGGTATGTTCGGCAGCGCGCTTTCGCTTAATATCTTTGTCATGACGGGCTCCATTAAGTTAATCTGACATTCATTATTATCTCTTCCGATATAATTCAATGCATGAGACCGTCCGGGCAGGAAGAATAACCTTGAGGACCATTCCATCATAAGATATTTCGGAGTGCTTGATCTTTGCGATTTGCCTCGGTTCACCCTGAGCGGGCTTGTCATTAAGCCTACCCTCGAGCATATAATGCCTGGCCTTGTTCTCAACGGGCTGCAAGGCTGTCAGGTCAATTGCTATCTCAATAGGCTGATCAAAGTGCCGGTTGATGACGTGGAAGAATACGGTATCCTCGTCGGCAGTTACCAAAGCATCCAGGTATGCCACTTTCTCCCTGGGCACTATCCCTCCCATCCTGAAAGGCTGGGAATAGGTTGGTATGCCGGTTGCCACCATGTTCAAGAGCTTTGATCCATGATGATGCGAATACAACATCGTCACCTGCCCGGTCGGCATGTAATGGGGTGGGATTTTCCCCTGCCTGTCGGCCCAGATTGCATGAATGCCCCAGGAATTGCCAACCAACATGGACTGACAGCCAATTTCGATCACATCTGCTGAACGCATGAGAGCATGAAGCAATCCCGCTGCACCAACGCCCTTGGCGAATGAAGAATTCAAGGCCGCAGGCTGAACAGTCCACCATCCATTCCAGTTCCATTCCGTGACAGCGAGTTTATATCCTTCACGCCGTGCCTCTGCCAGAAGCAGGTGGTGCAGAACGCACAGCCCTCCTTCATCGAAATACGGGGTGGCTACCCAGGCGTTCCAGATATCAGGAGCGCTAAGTGTTTCGACTGGGATGGGCTTGCCCTCTTTCTCGATTTCCCCCATAGCCCAAGGTTTGTATAAGTGAAAGACGGTGTAACGGATCTTCTCTCCCAGCTCCTTGCGTGCGAGTTGGGCCGCTTTGAAAGTAGGCCCATGCCCATCCACAATGAACTCGATACCCGGATCAACGGCCAGCATGGCACGGGCAAAGGCAACAAGGCAATCGGCGTAGTGCTTTTCGGCTTCCTGCGGATGAAGCTTTTCCAACTTTTTGAAGAAGGCCCATGTCTCATTGCCGATTTGCCAGTACTTGACTCTGTATGGTTCTGAATGGTCGTTCGCGGCCCTCACGGAGGGCCAGTCGGGCATCCCTTCGGGAAGTTTGGCATCAACGCCGGCGTTACAGTAGGCTACCAGACCAGCCGCATGCAGAGCTGCTTCAGAGAGCGGCTTTTCTCCTAATAATGCTTCGCGGAAGTTTACGACAATGATCGGTTCTGACTTCAGTTGTTCACTCAGTTGAAGGAATTCATCATAGCCAAAGTTGTTTGTGACTCTGTCTCCCTTGTGGCCGGTGCTTCCCGGCCGGTCCGCGCCGCGGCCGGGAACGTTGCTGATCATGTCTCGCCAGTCCATAAAATCGACATCCGTTCCGCCCGGGAAACGCATGACAGGAACTTTCATCCGTTGCAGAAGCTTGTAGACCTCAGGTTGAAGCTTATTAGTTCCCGGCACCAACGCTCCTTCAGGGCCTATCTCACCCCAGCTTGGCCGTTCCATGAACTGCCCAAACAGACGATGATCAATGCTATGTAACACCTCGTCTTGAACACGATAGACAACATCACCTGCCCGTGCCAATGTTGTCACAAATAGAGTGATGCAAAGAAAAATGAATTGCATACTTCTCACTGAGAAATCCTCCTTTAATGAAGGCCAAAGGAGATAGCATCCATATCAGCCTCCAGAAGCCTAACGATGCTGCGGTTCATCTGCCGAGCACACTTACACAGAGAACCGCAGAAAAAAGAGCGGCAATAGCAGGCAAAAACGCAGGAAGCGCGACCGAGCTTAGGCGGCCAGGTAACAGGTCTCTGAAACGATATTAAAAAGACTTCACGGAAATATCAAGTTAAAGAGGAGTGTACATGGGCCTTGGGTAGAGTAGTCCACATATCGTCGCTTAGAGATGATCTATGGCGGTGATTGTGGCTTTTGAGGAGCAGGCTTTGAGCAAGAGATAATATTCCCAATATTTTGGACTTTCCCGATATATTGGGGTTTTTATTGCTGATTATTTAGTTTGCAACAATTTCTGCAATTCTATCAAGTGCAGGGATAGCGGCCGCTTGGAGTGTTTTCCAGGCGGCTTTTTTATTTCTGGCACGCAGGTTGATATATACATGGGCAGAACCAGCGAGTTAACCAATCACGAAACACTCAATCAGGAGGCAGCAATGAAAGCCAGCGAGAGAATTCAAATCATCTTCAAGTCCTTGATCCCTGTGGCTGTTTATTTCGGTTTTATCGCGATCCCTCTTATTCTCTACTCGGTTCCTAACTCGGTTCCTATGGCTTAAAAGGGTCAGGGCTTATGTCAGCAGCGACTTGAACTGGCCTCGATGGTTATCACACCACGGGGCCTTTTTTTTATCGGCTACAATGTGAGAAGTGACACTACTGACCTCCCCCCCCCCCTGGAAAACGAGTCCATCATTACCGGGTAATATTAAGTTTAAAGGCCTTGGATAGGGCTAAATTGTTGACACTGAATTCCCGGCTCAATATAATGAATCTATGGGCTGATGCAGATTTTTCGTTGATCTGCCTGTTCTGGAGCCGGTTTTCGGTTTCAATGTTTGTTCTGATTTTTTCCCCGGGGAGGCCAGATGCCGTCTCAATCCGATTTTGGATCCATAGTAGTTGTGGATGATGAAGATATGGTTCTGGAGAGCCTCGATTCCTTTCTCGACAGGGAGACCGATTACGATGTGCATACTTTCCTTTCCGCTGAGGAAGCCCTCTCATTTGTCGAGAAAAACGGGATGGACCTGGTCATCTCCGACTACTTGATGCCCGGCATGGACGGGATCACTTTTCTCGCGCGGGTGAGCGAGATAGACCCGGATATCCCTTGCATCCTGCTCACCGGTTATGCGGACAAGGAAAACGCAATCAGGGCAATAAATGAGGCGGGGCTGTTCCATTACATCGAAAAGCCCTGGGAGAACGATGAGCTGCTGGTCATTATCCGCAACGGGCTGGAGAAAAGGGAGCTTTGCAGGAAATTGAGACAGAAGATGGAAGAGCTCCAGAAAGCGCTGGCGGAGGTTAAACAACTGAAAGACCGGCTTCAGGAGGAAAACATATACCTTCAGGAAGAGCTTAAGGTTGAATGTAACTTCGAGGAGATCATCGGCTGCAGCAAGACGCTCGATAAAGTGCTGAAGAAAGTAAAACAGGTTACCTCCACGGACGCCACGGTGCTGATTACCGGTGAAACCGGTACGGGCAAGGAGCTGATTGCGCGCGCGGTTCACAACATAAGCTCCCGCGCAGAGCGGCCGCTGGTAAAGGTCAATTGTGCCGCCTTGCCCTCGAACCTTATCGAGAGCGAACTGTTCGGCCATGAGAGGGGTGCTTTCACAGGAGCGCACAACAGGAAGATCGGCCGTTTCGAGCTGGCCCACGGCGGAACGATTTTTCTGGACGAGATCGGCGATGTGCCCATGGAGCTGCAGGCGAAGCTGCTGCGCGTGCTGCAGGAGGGAGAATTCGAGCGCCTGGGCGGCACCCAGACGCTTAAAATTGACGTTCGCGTGATTGCAGCCACCAACAGCGAACTGGAAAAAGCGATAGAGGAGGGCAGGTTCCGCGAGGACCTTTACTACCGGCTGAACGTATTTCCGATAAAAGTGCCTCCTCTGCGTGAACACAGGGAAGACATCCCCCTGCTGGTCAGGCATTTCGTGCAGAAATTCGGTGCAAGGAAAGCCAAGAGGATAGAAACGGTTCCGCAGAAAGTGATGGACGACCTTCAGGCCTACCCCTGGCCGGGAAACGTGCGGGAGCTGGAGAATATTATCGAGCGGGCGGTGATTATCAGCCCCGGGAGTAAGCTTCAGCTTGGCGACTGGCCTCCGGCAGCCGGCAAGCCACCGGGCGCAGCGGCTGATCTTTCTCTGGGAGAAGTTGAGAAGAATCATATCATCGAGGTGCTGGAGATGACCGGCTGGCGGGTGAGCGGCAATAAGGGTGCGGCAAAGATACTGGGGTTGAAGCCGACCACGCTGGAAGCCCGGATGAAAAAACTGGGCATCGAGCGTAAGAGGTAACATCCCCAATATATCGGGAAATCCCGAAATATTGGGACGATTTATAGTCTTTCGGGCAGTTTTCAGCATCAATAGCAATCTCTCTAAATGCAATATTAAAAGCCACTTGGGGCATTTCCCGGGTGGCTTTTTTTATTCTGGCACGCAAGTTGACATATAGATCGGCAGAACCAGCGAGTCAACCGGTCACAAACTACTCAACCAGGAGAAAACAATGACAACCCGCGATAAAGCACACCTCGTCGGTACCGTGTTTGTCAGTGTCGTGGCTTACTATGGGTTCCTGGCTTTCAGCCTGCTTTACAACAACATGGCTTGAATGGCCGGTAAGAGAGCAGTCCCTGACTCACTCAAACTGGAGGTAAAAATGACAACCCGTGAAAAGATTAAACTCTTAACAAAGGCGTTTCTCTGTGTGGCTATTTATTTCGGTTTCGTGGCTTCACCGCTGTTTATCAACGCAATTACTTAAAGGGCCGGGAGTTATGTCAGCAGAAGCTTGAAAAGGCCTCGATGGTCAGATCACCACGGGGCCTTACTATATGACCTGTGGCATATGAGGCGGCAATACCGCTGATCTTTTCAACTCTTGTGCAGTTAGCGGGCAAAACGGCCGATTGATTGACCGTGACTTGCCGGGAGGATATAATAATGCAGAAGACAAAAGAATATTCTCAAACCGAAAGGGAAACTCCTGTTGCAGAAAGACCGGGTCATGAAAGCAGCCTGCGAGCCGGCCGGCCCAGGCAGGGCCATCGGTCTCTCGGGCAGGATTCTGTTCCCGTTTTGAAAGAGGGCATCAAGCCAGTCAAACATACTCCGGCCCCTGTTGAGGGGAAAGCCGCATTGCTGAAAGTTTCTTGGAGGCAGTGCTGCTCTTTTTACTGGTATCTCTGATATTTCAGGCAAGCGGCTGGCAACCGGGTATGTGAACTGCTCCAGGGAGTATAAATGAAACCCAAAATTCTCTTTACATTGATCGCAAGTTTTGCTTTCCTGTTTGTCTTCCACCAGAGCGCCTATGCGGAAAAGTATGCCTTCAGGAACTACTCGGTGGATGACGGGCTGCCTTCATCATTTGTCCGTTCAATCCTGCAGGACAGGCACGGCTACCTGTGGTTCGGTACCTGGGGTGGGGCCTGTAAATTCGATGGAACAACATTTACCCCCTACACCATAGAAGACGGACTTGTTAGTAATTGGGTCAATACAATAATTGAGGACAAAAAGGGGAATTTGTGGTTCGGAACTAATGCAGGAGTCAGCAGATTCGATAGAGAAAATTGGATTACCTACACCACTGAAGATGGACTGGCTTATAATCAGATCTCTGCAATGCTCGAAGACTCTCAGGGCAACCTGTGGATAGGCTCTTTGGGATACGGTGTCAGCCGGTTCGACGGAGCAAACTGGACAACCTACACAACAGAAGACGGCCTGGCCGATAATATAGTCAGATCGATCTTTGAAGATTCCAGGGGCAATCTCTGGTTCTCATTGGAGAATGAGGGTGCCAGCCGGTTTGATGGAAAAAACTGGACCAGCTTCCCGCCTGGGGACGGTGTGCCTGTGCATGCTAAGGCTATCTTGGAAGACAGGCAGGGGAATTTCTGGATAGCAGGTTTTTATAGTGGAATGGGATTAGGAGTCGCAAAAATAGCTGGAAGGCCCGGAAGCGGTGATTATACGGTTTTCAGCAGTAAGGATGGTCTGACGATTGGTTATAACTGTTCGTTTATAGAAGACAGCCAGGGGAATATATGGTTAGGAAGTGAGTATGGCTTGGTCCGGTTTGATAGTGAAAACTGGCAGGTTTATACAATGGAAAATGGACTCAATTCAAATTACATCACGTCAATGATCGAGGACAGGGAAGGGAACCTATGGTTTACAAACACTGGTGGGGGAGCAAGCAGACTCAGCGGAACTGCATTTACAACTTTCACAACAGCGGACGGACTGCCGAACAATTCACTAGATCCAGCTCTCGAGGATGCGGAAGGGAACCTCTGGTTCACCGACTGGGGAACTGCTGACGGAGTAACCAGATATGACGGAGAAAATTGGATTACCTATACAACAGAAGAAGGGCTAGGCGGTAATAGGATCAGAGGTAAAGGCGTGATAGAAGACAGTAAAGGTAATCTTTGGTTTGCCTGCGGAGGCGGGGGCTTGAGCAGGTTCGATGGTAAAAAATGGACGACCTGTACGGCTAAAGATTGGGGTGGAGAAGGTGTAACTTGGGCTAGAGAGATACATATGGAAGACAAAAAGGGGAATATATGGTTTAATGCTGGTGCGCTCCTTTCGCTTATGAAATTTGATGGTAAAAATTGGACTGACTTCAGCAAAGAAAAAGGGTTTGCTGCTGTAGTCTTGTCAATATTAGAGGATAAAAATGGGAATTTATGGTTCAGAACAACTGATGGAGTAACTAAATACGATGGTAAAAAGTTGTCTAATTATTCAACCGAAGAAGGTAGAGTCCTTGATGGAGAAGAGCAAATATTTGAGGACAAAAAAGGCAGCCTGTGGTTCATAACTGTGAAAGGCCTGACCTGCTTCGATGGAGAAAACTGGAAAACCTATACAACAGAAGACGGCCTGGCTGGTAACGAATTATTGGCCATCCATGAAGACGCATCCGGCAACTTATGGCTCGGAACCAACGGTGGAGGTATAAGTAAATACGATGGCTCTCAATTCACCAGTTTCACCACCGAACACGGGATTTCGAGCAATGTATGCGAATTTATACTCGAGCATGACAGCTACCTTTATTTCGGAACCCCTGAAGGTATCAACCGGTTCGACGGCGAAACGTTCAAGATCTATACCTCGAATGACGGGCTTGCCGCTACCGACGTATGGACCTCTCTCAAAGACAGCAAGGGCAACCTGTGGTTCGGCACTGAAAACGGGGTAACAAGATTCGATCCCAGCCTGGACCGACCTAATCTCGTTCCCCCGCCTGTATACATTAACCGCCTGAGAATATTTGAAAAAGATACTACGGTAACCAGCGGCCTCGAACTTGTTTACAAAGAAAACAACTTGATGATAGACTATGTCGGAATCTCTCTCACCTCGCCTGAAGATGTAGTTTATAACTATAAACTGGAAGGTCTTGATGAAGACTGGCACGAAACAGGTGAGCATTACATTTCCTATCCTTACCTTCCCCCGGGAGATTATACCTTTAAGGTCAAAGCCAGAAACAGGGATGGCATCTGGAGTGAAAAAACGGCTGAGTTGGTCTTTGCGATCCTTCCGCCTTTCTGGGCCACGAATTGGTTCAGAGGGTCAATAATAGCCCTGGTTTTGCTGGCTTTCTGGGGATTCTATACCGCAAGAACCCGGAACATGAAAAGGAGAAGCCAGGAGCTTGAGCGCAAAGTGAACGAGCGCACCCGGGAGCTGCGAGACAAGACAGCCCAGCTTATCCAGGCTGAGAAGATGGCTTCCCTGGGGAGCCTTGTGGCTGGTCTGGCGCACGAGATCAACACTCCGCTTGGTGCGCTGAAAAGCAACGTTGATGTGGCTTTCCGCAATATGAGAGATATTAAAGGGCTTATAGCGAACCTGTTGAGCAAACATAAGGAACTGTCGGAAACAGAGGAAAATAAAAAACTGAACAAGCTGTTTGTGAACACTGAGAAACAGGCTGATGTCAGCAGAAAAGCATCTAACCGGGTCTCAGCAGTCATCAATTCCCTTCGCTCGTTTGCCCGCATCGACCAGGCTGTCAGGGCTACGGTGGATATCCACGAGGGGCTGGAGACCACTCTCACTCTGGTGCAGCACGAAATCAAGGAGCGGATCAAGGT
>Ga0272442_10010937_pt1 | contig 11122 bp, 7 predicted proteins | sample SSMForm2O_FD_200262 | JGI IMG/M metagenome (GOLD analysis project Ga0272442, IMG submission 200262) | Marine sediment archaeal communities from Little Sippewissett salt marsh, Falmouth, MA, United States - SSM-Form-2O | ecosystem: Environmental > Aquatic > Marine > Wetlands > Sediment ...
ACCAATCCACGAATAACAGACTGATTCATCGTCGAAGAGGCCCCGAACACCTTTTTCTTATATTTATTTGGAAATATGCTCTTAACATTTTACAATTGACATAGTCCGTTTCATAACAGAGTAATTCGCAAATTTCTATAGACGACACAAAAGATGCGGGCATTATTATATCAGTCATTGCGAGGAGCGACGCGACGCGGCAATCTCGACGGTTCCTGACATTCAGTGAGATTGCTTCGTCCCGCCAAAGGCGGGACTCGCAATGACGCTGTTTGATTAAGACGGTCAGCCCTGCTTTGTTGTGGCTGTTTTTCTGTTCGGACGTGGTTATAATATTCTGTGAATTGCTAGCAAGCCGGCAAGCACACAATCATATGTTTTTACTTCCTGAAAAATGATTTTCACAAAACCATACCTCCACACGCTGATGCTTATCAAGGGGATAAAACGTACCCTGAGAAGATTTTCTCCCATAGACCGTTGTGTTTCGGCATACATGCGCCGGGACGGCTGTGCAACGAGCCCTGATTATGATCTCCAGATATATGACCTGAACGCGAAACTGCTTGATGAACATGCATCGGGATTCAGGGACAGGGTTATTCTTGACGTCGGCTGCGGCGACAATTGCCTCCACGCATTCAAATTCCTGGCAGCAGGCGCACGGGAGGTTGTCCTGTGTGAAATCACGGCGGATCAATGCCTCAGCGAACAGATGATGCAAAAAAGGTTTGATGAGAAAAAAGATTTACTGCAGGGGATGGACTACAAAACGCTGTGTTCGAACATCAGGATAGTGACCGATCCCGTTGAACGGCTCACCGGCATTGCCGATGAGAGCATTGACATTATAATCTCAACGTCGCTTCTGGAGCACGTGTATGACCTGGAGGCGGCCTTTGCGGAAATGCGCCGCGTTCTTGCCCCCCAGGGGTGCATGGTCCATTCGGTGGATCTGCGGGACCATTTTTTCTTTGACCACCCCCTTCATTTTCTGCGCTACGCACCGTGGTGGTGGCGTAACTTCTACACCAGGCCGTCGACATATACCAACCGGCACCGGGCACCCCGCTACTTCGGGCTCCTGGAGAAATACGGCTTTGAGGTGCTGTATCACAAAACCGACAGTACCGATCATCCCTTGAAACAGTTTGGTGTGCATCCGTGCTTTTCCGGCTACAGCGAGGAAGAGCTGAGGACGGTGTATCTGTTGTTTGCGGCACGGAAATAGTCACCCCCTTACCCTGACCCACAAAGGGGAGAGGGGATTGATTTTGTTCTGATCAATCAGATGTATTTTTCAGCATCCACAGACTTGCGGGCACTATGGTAATCGTTCCGGCCTCGGTATCGAGAATTTCTTCATCAGAGAAGGTCACAATTGTACCGCTGGTAATGCCGGTTTCTTGCATTGCCTCGCGTAATGCCCGCACCTCACGCTGCCGGGTCGCCGCATCAGTTACATGTGCAGCCGCCTGGAGCAGTGCCCGGCTGCCGGCGGGTGATGTGGTAATGAAATCGACTTCATAACCATTTCCGCTTCGATAATATTCTACTGCGCAGTTGCGCCGCCGAAGTTCCATGAAAACCGCATTCTCAAGCAGATGCCCCCATTCAGGGACAGGGGAGTGTGCAAACGCATGTGCCAGTCCCGAATCTATTGTATAAAACTTTCGCGGATTGACTCGCTTTGTTCTCTGTGAACGGGCATGGATCGAAACCGGATACAACAGATAAGCATCGCAAAGGTACTCAAGAAACTCATGCAATGTGTTTTTACCGCAGGCTATGCCCTGGGATTTCAGATCGTTATAAAATTTGTTAACACTGAACATGGTTGCCGGAGCGCTCAGCAGATGACGAATCAGTGCCCGCAGAGGCTGTATGTTGCCGATCCGGTACCGTTCGACAACATCCCGCAAAATAACAACGTCGACATACTCCTGTAAAATTCGTGTGCGCAGGGGCGCCTCTACTGTTTGTACCTCCGGAAATCCGCCTGTTGCAAGATAGGTTCGAAAACGATTTTCAATCAAAGACCGCTGTTTTGCGCCCGGGCGTGCTGTATCCGGAACAGCTATGCCCTCATGCTGCAGGGCCTCGGTGAAACTGAAGGGAAATATTTCCGTGCTGATTGAGCGGCCCCGAAGTGAGGTGGCAATTTCACGGCTGAGCAATTTTGCCGACGATCCGGTCAGGACAATTTGAACGTTTTCTGTGTCCATTAAACGGCAAATGAAGCGCTCCCATCCGTGAATGTTTTGAATTTCATCAAAGAAAAAGTAAGACATGCTGTCCTTTTGTTTTGGATACAGCCGGAAGTAGGCATCGGTAATACGATGCAGATCAGCCGCTGTGAGGGGGTATATACGCTCATCATCAAAGTTTATATATAGTACAGATGACGTATGCTTACCGCGCGTAATAATGTCATTGATAATCTGGTAAAGAAAAAAAGTTTTGCCGGTGCGCCTCATCCCGATGATTGTATTAATTTTACCCGGGAGCGAAGGTAGCTGTTGTCGGCGCCGGGTGAGAGGCGGCAAATTACGCTCATGGAAATCGGCTATTATCTCTAAATAAAAGATAAATTGTTTGTCGGTTTGTTTCCAAAACTATATTTGAAGATTTGCCTCACTGCAAAAACGTGCCTTCAATAAAAATCCATTTGAGTGTTTTGTTCTTGCTTAATGACATTACTGTCTGATACATTGTTCATTAAAACAATGGGTTATTACCACTAACTTACAGCTAAAAAACAATACATAAGAAGAATAAAATGAAAGATGATGCAAAAACCCAAAAGCAGTTAATACATGAAATTACAGAACTGCGTAAAAAACTTACCGAAATTGAAGCGTCATTGAAAGAGTGCAGGCTGAATGAATCGAGTCTGCGGGCAGCCAAAGAACAGTTCCGTTCTGTAGCTGATTACACTCCTGACGGAGTCATTATCGCAGATAAGGCTGGTATAATCATTTACTGGAACAAGGGCGCAAAAAGGATTTTCGGCTATGATGAAAAGGAAGTGCTGGGGCGTGAGGTTTTTATGCTGACACGAGATGCTTACAAAGAACGAGACAGCAAACGAATCCAAGACGTTATGAAAACAGGGAGGTTTGCGACTACCGGGGAAATATACGAGGCCATAGCATATAAAAAAAATGGTGTGAAGTTTTTCTGTGAAGCTTCATTTTCATCATTCAAAAAAGATGAAAAGGTTTATATTACCGGCATATTCAGGGATATTACCAAACGTAAAAAGGTCGAAGAGGAGTTGCGCCGCCACGAGGAAGAACTGGAAGACCTTGTCAAAGAGCGTACCGCTGCTATAGCCAGGACAAATGAGCAATTAAAGATTGAAATCGAAGAGCGAAAGCATACCGAGAGAGCGCTTATTAAGCGGGAAGCCGAACTGCAGGAAAACTCCCGTAATCTGGAGGAAATCAATACGGCCCTGAAAGTATTGCTGGAACGGCGGGAACGAGATAAGACCGAGTTTGGAGACAACGTTGTTTCAAACGTAAAAGAGTTGATCAGCCCATACCTTGAACGTCTGAAAAAAGTCCAGGTGAATCCCTCACAAACAAATCTTCTGGATATCCTGGAATTGAATTTAAACAATATCGTATCTCCCTTTGTGGGGAAACTTTCTTCAAAATTTATCAACCTGACCCCCATGGAAATAAAAGTGGCAAACCTTATAAAAGATGCCAAGACAAACAAGGAGATTGCCGAACTTCTGTGTATTTCGCTCAACACCGTGCTGTTTCACCGATACAACATACGGTGCAAACTGGGCATTAAGAACAAGAAGATTAATCTGCGCACCCAGCTGCTTTCATTTGATGAATAACTTTAGCCTCTTTCGCCGACTGTACCCTTCCCCCGATTCTTTCCGGGTGTTAACTGTATTGTTGTTCCCTTTTTTACAATTTCACCTATAGTTGTTTTTACCCACTATTTTACCGCTATAAATTACCCTGTATAAATAATAGGCAATAATACCTGGTGAAAAAGAACGCTAACAAACATGGAATAATGCTTGTTATTACCCACTATTAAACTGCTAAAGTTTAAACTTGTGCCCACCTTTCTTTTCTGAGATTGTACCCCGTGATACCCAAACTATTCTGTTGAGCTGTTATCCGTACGTTCAATAGAACGTTTATACGTGAAGGGGGGTGGTTGTAAAATACGCTCTGTGAAGATTTTTTATAAATTGATCAAAACGAAACAATGTGTTGATGTTATCCAAAACCTTTCTAATCAGGGGGGACATGATGAAAAAAGTATTATTTGCAGCAATACTATTTCTTACCTGCCTTACGTTATGCAGCAATGCGTATGCTTTTCTATGGCTTGACGGAAAGCTGGACGTGCGAGGCAATGTGCAACAGACGATGAATGTTCTTACCCACGAAGATTTCCGCGACATACGGATTTCCAGCTTCAGGAGCATGGTCAGGGGTGAAGCCGTATATAAATGGATTGAGAAACCGGGTTTAAATGTCCAGTTCTATACACTCGCCAATTATTACTATGACTGGGCCCTGGATATAGACTCACCAATGCGCCATTCCATCCGTTCTGAGGGGGTGGGCAGGCACAAGTACCGTGATTTCAGAAGACCCCGGAATAGCGAGGAGTGGCTCACCGAGGCGTATGTTGATATCCGCTTCGAAGAGTTTCAAATCAAGCTGGGCAAGCAGATAGTGAGCTGGGGGGAGACCGCCGAGTCACGGGTTGCGGACGTTATAAATCCCCTGGACCTGAAGTACCTCATCGCCTTTCCCGACTGGGAAGACTACAAGATCGGGCTGTGGATGATTCGGATGTACTATACGCCCAAGCAGATGTGGCAGGACCTGTCCTTCGAGCTGATTGTAATCCCGTTTGACTTCGAGGAGCAGCGAATGCCGGTCGCCGGTGCCGGGTTTTTCAACGGCGGGCCGGACATGGGCAAAGTGTACCAGAAGATGTGGGACAAGCAGCGCCGTGATGCTCCGAATGACGGGCTGAAGAACCTCGAGATAGGGCTGCGCATCAAGGGATATACCAACATCGGTGAGGGGATTGACTGGGCCATATCCCATTTCTATACCAGGCTCGATTCACCCCTTATCAAGGGGGAACAGGGATTCGGCAACCAGTTGCTTATGTTGTTTGATATGCCCCTGCAGGGCGACATGTACACCTATCCCCATTATAACTCAACAGCTCTGACATTCGTCACCACGTGGAACCTGATCGGCTGCACAATCCAGGGTGAATGTTTGTACAACACCAACCGTGACTACCAGTACGGCGCCTATGAAATAAAGGAAAAAGACCTGATAGAGGCCGCTATAACCTTCAGCAAGTCATGGATGCTTCCGTATCTGTCCCATTGGAACCGTGACACAGCATATGAAATTTCACTGTCGATATACAATTTATGGATGCTCAACCACGAGTACGACAAAACAACAGGTAGTTACATCATAGGTGAGACGGGCAAGGACTCAACCAGGACAAAATTTGTTTTTTCCTTAGGAACACCCTTTTTCTTTGCCACCCTGATTCCCGGGGTAAATATAGTGTACGACACAAACGGAACCACCGTTATTTCAGCCCTGGTGAGCTACCAGCCCGGGGACCACTGGAAATGGCAGGTAATCTACCAGCAGATGAACGAACAGGGCGCTGCACGGTATCAGAACCAGGTAATTTTTAACGCACGGTATGAATTCTGGTAAAAAGCATCATAAATTAATCCGGGTCCGTTCTGTACACGGACTTTTTCAATGAAATAACGATCATAGGAGATCATCGTCATGAAATACAAAATGTTTTTATCCGTAATACTGTTACTCAGCATGATGCTTTACCAGTCAATCGCAGCATATCCCTCCCAGGCCGAGGAAATCCGCTACCCTGTGCCCTGCTATGAAGGTGAGGAACTGGAAAAAGTGCGGGCATGGGAAAAGCAGTGGGAAGCAAAGAAAATCGATGCAGGCAACATAGACGGTGTCAAGGAATTTTTGCCTGATGCCCTGTATGATATTCATAAGAATACTGAAAAATGGGGCACGACCTGGTTCACTATCGTACCGTACCGGTTTGCCAAGCCCACAAAGGGTGACATCAAGTATACCCTTGAAGGCAAATGCACAATCGCGGAGGACGGTATTCTGCAGAACTACGTATCCGGCATACCCTTCCCTCACCCGAAAAACGGATTGGAGATCGGCTATAATTTCGACAATTTGAACTGGGGTGACCAGATGATGGGCCGTCAGGATGTTATTCTGGTGGACGGCAGAAGAAAATATGACCGGAAAATGGATATTACCTCGCATATCATGTATTTTGCCGGGCGAAGGGACATTCCTGAAGTACCGGAAGTTTCGTATAATCCCAAGGGCATTTACCGCGGTATTCATTCATATTACGATGAGCCTGCGGCATACAAGGGGACACGCACACTTTTGTTAAAATGGAAGGACCGCACACGGGACTGGGCGAACTGGTCATTTTCAAGCAGCACCCGGAGAATCCGGCGCCGGTCCATGGCCGAACGGCAAAGCAGTACAGGAGGTTCCGACACCTGCGGTGATGATAACAGCGGTTATGCATGGGCCATCAACGTCCAGGATTATAAGATTCTGGGCAGAAAGGAAATACTCATTGCACGGCATCAGGACCAGGAAGAACTGGTCAAGGGCCGTACGGAAGGCAAATGTCTTGATAACGGAAGACAAAGAGAACGGATTAATACCTACGTAGTTGAGGCCATTCACAAAGATCCCGACTATATCTACAACAAACAGATCTGGTATATGGATCCTGAAACCTGGGCCATTATTTACGCCGACAAATACGATCGTGACGGAAAGCTGTGGAAAGTGTTTGATATTGCCATGTATATGATACCTTCTGAATACGACGGGCAGGAAGTTCAGACAATGTGTATGCTAACAGTTATCGACGTTCAGCGTATACACAGTACAAATACTCGATCAGAAGTAAAATTAGGACCGACCGGAGAGTTTTACAAGCCTGCATTCTATGAGCCGAGAGCCCTTATGAAATACGGCTATTAACAGGCAGACCTGCTGTTGCGGAAATACACGACCCACGCACTGTGCCTGTATTTTTCTCCCCAAAGCGGTACGTCGGCATGGCGTTCAAATCAGCTCTTTTCCTCCCTGGGAAAAGAGCTGAGGGGAGAAGCTTTTAATGACAGTATTTATGACCCTACGCATTAAACAGATTCTATTAATATCATTATCACGGTTAAAGATCTAATTTATTATAGCCCCGGAAAGGAGAAATACTATTGAAGACATATGAGAAGCTGTTCACACCGGGAACCATCAATTCACTGACCGTTAAAAACCGCATCATCATGCCGCCCATGGGCATGTTTATGGCACATCTCACCGGGGAGACCTCGGACAAGCTCATAGAGGTGTTCGCCCGCCGCGCCCGGGGAGGCGCCGGCATGCTCATCACCGAGCCCTACTTCCCCGAAAAGCAGCTTGATGATTTTGAGAACGCCCGGGAGCCCTATCACAGCCCCCGTGCGTTCTACAACCCCAAGCTGGGCGAATACATTGAAGCGGTCCAGGTCCACGACTGCCGGTTCTGCGCATCACTGAGCCCCCTTCCACAGAAATGGATGCTCAGGCAGATGAAAGCGGTGAGCGAGCTCAGGATGGATGAGTTCGAGGCTGCCGCCTACCAGGGTTTGGGCATCTTCAACAAGCTCACAACCGGGGAGGTCGAGGGCTATATCGATGATTTCGCCCGGGTTGCCGGGGATCTCAAGGCAAACGGCGTTGACGCCATAGAAATAAATTTCGCCTTCATCTGCGACTACTTCACCTTGGGCCTGTTCAACAAGCGTGATGACAAGTACGGGGGCGAGACGCTGGATGAGCGGCTCACCTTTGTCCGGGAGCTCATTGAAGCCACCCGGAAAGCGGTGGGGAATGCCTTTCCCATCATGCTCATGATCGATGCCCACCAGTACATGGAGGGCTGGCGCACCATCGAGGATACCTGCAGCATGGCCGTTAAGTTTCAGCAGTGGGGAATCGACTGCATGAGGTGCCGCGCCGGAACTTCCATTGCCATGCAGTACGACTGCCTTCCCCAGTACATGCCCAAAGGCGCGGTTGCACATCTTGCGGCACAGGTGAAAGAGGTGGTTGACATACCCGTTGTCGCCAACGGCAAGCTGTCCGATCCCGAGATATCGGAAAAGCTCCTTCGTGAAGGAAAAGCCGATTTTATTTCCGTTGCCCGGGGGCTTCTGGCAGACCCCGACCTGCCCAACAAGATACGAACGGGAAACGCGGACCGGGTGCGCAAGTGCATCAGCTGCAACATCGGCTGTTTAGGAAACCTCATGCTGTCACCCATACGGCCCATGCGCTGCACGATAAATCCCCTGCTGGGTGTGGAAGAGAAGTTTCCGGAGATCAGGCCCGCCCTGCGCAGGAAAAAGGTCGTGATTGCAGGCGCCGGTCCCGGGGGCATGTCCGCGGCGCTCACGGCTGCCCAACGGGGCCATGAGGTGGTGCTGCTTGAAAAAACGGCAAAGCTCGGGGGCGGCGGGCAGTTCAGGCTTGCCTGCATCCCGCCCTTCAAGGAAGAGCTTCTGTACATACCCGAGTACTATGAACGGGAATTCAGGGACCTGAAAAATATCACCATACATTATAAAACCCTCGCCAGCGCGGACAGTGTGCTGCAGGAAAAACCAGATGCGGTTATTATCGCCACCGGAAGCCGTGCTTATCGGTCAGATTTGCCGGGTGGTGATGCCCAGAACGTGCTGACCTATGAAGACATACTCACCGGCGGGGGTACGGTCGGAGGAAATGTCGTGGTGATCGGCGGGGGCAGCGCCGGGTGTGAGACGGCCCTGTATCTTCTTCATGGCGGGGCGAAGGTAACCATACTTGAAATGCTTCCCCGGGTGCTGGGCAGCATGAACGCCGCAACGAGAAACTGCCTTGTGGCGGAGTTGGCAAAGGCCGGCGCGACCGTTATTGAAAAGGCCCGGGCAGTGTCCATCGGCGACGGCCTGGTCTGCTACACAAGAGAGGAAAAAGAAGAAACAGTACCGGCGGACAGCGTTGTTATAGCACTGGGTGCTGCACCTGAAGACGGGCTGTACACCGGCCTCAAAGAGCAGGTACATGACCTTCACAAAATAGGAGATGCCAGGGCCCCGCGGCAAATCATGGAAGCCGTGCGCGAAGGGTTCTATGCAGCGTATTACCTGTAGACCATACAACAGACCGTACTATTGTTTGTATCAATTTTTATCCGACAGGTGTTTCACTGTTGTTTACATTACCGGGGACTGCATCGGCATAATAACGCTCTGTTTGCTGTTGCCTGAATCCGCACAGATTGTTTGGAAAAGTAATAAAACAGGAAGGATTTAATTATGAACAAGAAACGTTTGCTGACCCGTCTTTTCGTGTTGGTTTGTTTTTGCGCTGCATGCGCCGCTTCGTCCCAGGCCGCTGAAAAGCCGGTGACGGTCAAAGAAGCTGAAGAAGAAATTCCGACCATTGTTTTCGGTGCGGAGATGCCTGAGGAGCATCAGGAAGTTGAGGCGTCCGAGACCTGTATGGAATGTCACACGATCAAAGCAGACGCTGTAACGACCGCGACCCAGCGGTACCTTAAAGGCACGGGAACCGTTCTTGAGAAAGGCGCCCTGTGGAAGGAGATCGTGGAATTTTTCGGCGAACGGCAGAGCTGCGTGCTGGCGACCTGTGTCAATAACGAGCCCTGCGTAACAACAATAGACATGTCCCTCGATCCGGTCAACAAGGTGTTTTACGCCCTGTCTGAAAAGGGCACGCGCAAACTGGGGCAGATGACTATGAACCCGAAAGTTGCCGTTGAATTTCACAAACAGCAGGAATGGCAAAAAATGATCTTCAGGTGTCTGCAGATGAGCGGTCGTGCACGGGTTTTCGATGCCGGGGACCCCGAATTTGATAAGGGATTAACATTTTTCAAGCAGGAACGTGAAAAAATCAGTGTCGACACGATAAAGCGGGGAATGGACATGACGTGCTTTACCCCCGCTGAAATACTTTTCTATGATGTGCTCAGGAAAGATAACGGTGCAAATATTTTTCAATTATGGGAGCGGTGATCAACATGAAAACAAAAAGCACTGCACTGATGCTGTCCCTGAATGAATTGATGATTTTTTGAGAAGGAATCGTGCAGGTGTGTTTTGGATGATTGACGGCGAAGCTTTCCTTGTGTGTGCGCCCCGGGGCCGAAGAGCGCCGTACCTGGCACATACATACAAAATCCGGCACGTGAATTGATGCACACAGTTTTCCCCTCCCAGTCCCCCCTCTCTTGCTTCAACACCTCGCACATACGCGAGGTGTTGAAGTAGAGGGGTGTGAGAAATAACGAGCAGATTTCTGTAACAAATAGAAACCATTCGAAGGAACAATGTAATTATGAGCAAACAAGGAACAATCAGTTTTCACGGCCAAGAGCTGCCGACATTTACGGAACGGGGCTTTATCTCGATTCTTGACACCTTCTGTGAGCCGTTCAAAGACCGCTCGTTAACGTCCATAGACACCATTGAAGGAACCACCGTCACCTCGCTGTCCGACGGGCTTGAACTGCCCTTTCTGCAGGGGTTTCTTAAACCGTATGCAGCGGACAAGTGCGAAAAACTCTGCATAACCAACTGCATTCTCATGGACCGCATCCTTGTGAGCGCGCTTATCATTCTCCCCCATGACGATTACGACCTGCCCATACTGGTGCTTGAGTGGAGCGAGACAGAGGACGTTATCTCCCTGCTGGTTGACCTTGTGCCCCTGGCTGACCCGGTCACCACTCCCTGGTACCGGGAAACCTATCTTGACGGGCTCGATGAATACTGGACGAAGTGTGTCGAGCTGCCCTGGATGAAGCAGAACCGCTTTGCCTGGGTGAGAACAACATTCAGTGCCTATTACCTGTCGGGCGCGGCTTCAAAGAAAGAAGAGCAGAACAGAAAAGACTGCGTGGACATTGTTTCAACCTACCTGAACCGGTGGCTCGGCTGCATGGAAAAGGCAGAGCCCGTAACCGACCC
>Ga0272442_10010938_pt1 | contig 11122 bp, 13 predicted proteins | sample SSMForm2O_FD_200262 | JGI IMG/M metagenome (GOLD analysis project Ga0272442, IMG submission 200262) | Marine sediment archaeal communities from Little Sippewissett salt marsh, Falmouth, MA, United States - SSM-Form-2O | ecosystem: Environmental > Aquatic > Marine > Wetlands > Sediment ...
GGTTGCCGAAACAGGCATGGCGATCAGCGGACCGGGCTGAAAAAATCATGAATTATGAATTAAGGAAGGCTATAGTTAGCGCGCGGCGCGCGCAGGCAAGGCCCTTAATGCCGGTATTTTTTCTCTGTAATTACCCGGATATTCAGGAGCCAGGGTTTTTCTCCGGTCTCGTTTTATGATTCGGCGCTTTTTTATTATTCAACATTTGCGTGATAGCGTAATCTTAAACGCTGTTTTAAAAATAAGCGCATGTTATAATTAAATTAAGGAGAAAAGATATGACGCAGACCGGACAGAGGCTTGATGACTTGCGCGAGATTGCTGTTGTTATCGATACCTGGGACGATGTTTTTTCCGATTTTGATCCCCGGCCCTTAAGCCAGAGGACTGTGTCGGGAGATTTTGTCGATGAACTGCGTAAAAGATACCGCGAACCCAGAATCGGAGATTTTGTCATTACGATTATTGCTCCCTTTGCCCTGAAAGATAAAAAAGCTGAACGCATGGTGACTGCCCGCCTGAAAAGGCATTTCCGGTACAGGTTTCTTCAGCATAAAAAGGATCTGGCTGCGTTCAGGATCAGAGGCGCTGTCTTTGTCTGCATCGGTATTTCTGCTTTGACATTTCTTACCCTGGCTACTTATTTTAAATTTCTCAGTGAACTGGCTATAGAGATTGCCGCTATAGTTTTAATGCCTCTGGGCTGGTTCGGGTTCTGGGAAGGTCTTTCCAAGCTTGTCGATATTTCTCCTTCTTTGACCAGAGAACGTGTCTTTTTTTATAAATTGTCTCAGGCCAGATACAGATTCCGCTATATTGACGGTCCGCGGTAAACCCAAATTTTATTTTTTTGTATTCAGCTTAAGCAGCAGATTCCGGAGGCAGGACTATCAGACCGAAGCTTTGACCGGAAGCGTCTTCCAGATTTGACATAAAAGCGGATTTGCGGTAGCATAAATTATGCTTGGTTTTAAATTCTAACATTTAAGGATGGTTTCCGGCGCCTCTCGCCGGGTTTCATCCAAATCAATAATATAAATTGGTTTTTTTCGGGAAATGCACAGTTTTGTCGTTTCTCTTGAATATTTTTGTCAATAAAATAAGGAGAATTTTCTTATAGTGAATAAAAAAAAGGTCAAGATAAAAGTAGAAAATCTTTCTAAGATCTTCGGAAATAATCCTGCTGAAGCCCGTAAACTTCTTAAAAAAGGGCTGAGCAAAGAAGATATCTATGCCAGGACCAGGCAGACTGTCGGGGTTTTTAATGCTTCTTTTGAAGTTTATGAGGGGGAAACTCTGGTGATCATGGGCCTTTCCGGAAGCGGTAAATCAACTCTGCTGCGCTGTCTTAACCGTTTGATCGAACCTACTGCCGGAAAGGTGGTTATTGATGATACAGATGTGACCGGACTTTCTGAAAAAGAACTGATCGATCTGCGCAGACATAAGTTCGGCATGGTCTTTCAGAATTTTGCTTTGTTTTCTCACCGGACTGTTCTGGATAATGTGGCTTACGGACTGGAAGTTCAGGGATTGAAGCGTAAACACAGAAAAAACCGCGCTTTAAAGGCTTTGAAGATGGTCGGTCTTGATCAATGGACAGATTCTTTCCCTGCACAGCTGAGCGGGGGCATGCAGCAGAGGGTGGGCTTGGCCCGGGCTTTTGCCACTGATCCTGATGTGCTGCTGATGGATGAAGCTTTCAGCGCTCTGGACCCCCTTATCCGCAATGACATGCAGGATGAGCTTATGGACCTGGAAAGCGAGGTTAAAAAGACTATTGTTTTTATTACGCATGACCTTGATGAAGCGCTTAAAATCGGGGACAGGATAGTATTGATGAAAGACGGTGAAGTTATTCAGGTAGGTACGGCGGAAGAGATTTTGACCAGACCGGCTAATGATTATGTAAGAAAATTTGTTGAAAATGTTGATTTTACAAGAGTTTTAACTGCCCGGGATGTGATGCGTAAGCCGCATAATGTGGCTTTTCTGCGTGACGGACCGCGCACTGCTTTACATAAAATAAAAGATCTGGGTACTTCCGGTATTTTTGTCGTAGACCAGAAACATGAACTTCAGGGATATGTGACTGCGGATAAGGCCCTGGACCTGATAAAAGATGAAGAAGATAAACTGGACAAGGCCATAATCCGTTATAAAAAATTTGCCGTAACTCCTGATGTGCAGATAAAGGATTTGTTCAAAATACTGAATGACAGCAGATACCCTTTGGCAGTGGTTGATCAAAAACGCAGACTTATGGGCGTGATCGTCGAAGGCACCATGATCGCTGCTTTGGCAGAAAGGAGTGAAGTGTTTTGAGCAGGATCAATATGCATATGCCTTTGGGCGAAGGATTCGAAGCTTTGATCGATTTTCTTACTTTACATTTTTCCGTGTTTACCAGGGCTTTCTCTAAAATTATAGCTGCCGGTATAGATGCTCTGGTGAAAATACTGAATTTTATTCCGCCCTGGCTTCTGATCATCTGCATCGCAGTTTTGATCTGGAAAATGATCGATAAAAAAGTTGCTTTGTTCAGTGCCGCAGGCCTGTTTTTTATCTGGAGTATGGGGCTTTGGACTCAGACCTTATCGACTTTTTCTCTGGTTGTGATCGCCACAGCAGTCTCTCTTTTGATCGGCATACCTCTGGGTATTTTTGCCGCAATCAGCAATACTTTTAACCGGATAATTACTCCTGTTCTTGATTTTATGCAGACCATGCCTGCTTTTGTCTATCTTATACCGGCTATACCTTTTTTCGGTCTGGGAGTTGTATCTGCCGTATTTGCTACTGTGGTTTTTTCCGTTCCGCCTTCTATCCGTCTGACTTCTCTGGGTATCAGACAGATATCCAAAGAAGTTATCGAGGCTTCCGATGCTTTCGGTTCTACCAGGATACAGAAGCTGTTTAAAGTCCAGCTTCCTCTGGCTAAACCGACGATCATGGCCGGAGTAAATCAGACTATCATGCTGGCTTTATCAATGGTGGTTATTGCAGCTATGATCGGGGCTAAGGGGCTGGGAGGTGAAGTATGGAAAGCAATACAGAGACTGAATCCCGGTATGGGGTTCGAAGCCGGTCTGGCTGTGGTTATTCTGGCTATGATCCTGGACCGGATCACGGGAAGATTGGCAAAAGGTAAAAAAAGGAGGATGGAGCAATGAAAAAAATATGGAGTGTGCGATTGATCCTGGGATTGGCCTGTCTGAGCTTTATTGCCGGATGCGCTCAGCCTGACGAAGATACTGCGGCATTGCAGCAGAAAGTAAAAACAGAAAAGAAAAAATTGAATCTGGTTTATGTGGAATGGTCGAGCGAAGTGGCCAGTACTCATGTGGTTAAGGCTGTATTGCAGGAAAAGCTGGGTTATGAAGTAGAGACAATACCGGTTTCTGCTGCAGCAATGTGGCAGGCTCTGGCTTCCGGCGCTGCTGACGCAATGGTTGCTGCCTGGCTGCCTACTATGCATAAGGAATATATGGAAAAAGTTAAAGACAAGATCGATGATCTGGGCCCTAATCTTGAGGGCACACGCGTGGGTCTGGTGGTGCCTTCTTATGTGGAGATAAATTCCATAGAAGAGCTGAAGGAAAACGCAGACCTGTTTGAAAACAGGATTATCGGCATAGATCCGGGAGCAGGACTGATGATCGCTACTGAGAAAGTCATCGCTGAATACGGATTGACCGGATTCGAGCTGATGGAAGGCAGCGGAGCGACCATGACTGCTGCCCTGGATGCTGCGATAAAAGAACAAAGACCGGTGATAGTTACAGGCTGGACCCCGCACTGGAAATTTTTTAAATGGGACCTTAAATATCTTGATGATCCTAAAAAGATCTATGGTGAAGCGGAGTTTATAAATACTATTGCCCGTAAAGGGCTGAAAGCTGATTCGCCTGAAGCTTATGCTTTTCTGGATAAATTCGAATGGACACCGGCTGATATGCAGAAGGTTATGTTCATGAATCAGAAAGACGGTGCTGATCCGTATGAAACTGCAAAGCAGTGGATCTCTCAAAACGAAGAAAAGGTCGATTCCTGGCTGCACTGATGACGGATTTTTCAGGAAGACAGGATTAATTTTAACAAGAGAAAGGAAAGGAGAGGAGAGGATGATTTTTTCTCAGAGGGTATCAAAAGTCTTTGCTGCAGTTTTGGTCGTTTGCGCAGTACAGGTATTATTTTTTGTCAATTCATATGCCGGAGTATTTGACCGGGAAAATATTTCTTTTTGTGCCGGTATAGATTATACTTCCCAGTATTTCAGCCGGGGTATTCTTTATGAAAATGAAGGGCTTTTGATCCAGCCTTATGTCCAGGCTACTACCAGGCTCTATGAAGACTGTCTGGGCCCGGTTAACTCGATCGACTGGACCGCAGGGCTTTGGCACAGTTTTAACAGTAATAAGACCGGGGCTGATCCGGCCTCTAACATACGTTCCTGGTATGAGACAGATCTTTACAACTGGCTTTCTTTTCAGTTATGGGAAAAGTATACTTTAGCTACAGCCTGGCATGTATGGTGGAGCCCCAGTAATGCCTTTTCCCGCGGCCAGACCTGGCGCGTTAAATTGTCTTATGACGACAGCGGACTGCTTGGCCCCTGGGCTTTGCAGCCTCATCTGATGTACCTGAAAGAAACGGAAAATGAATCAGATTACGGACAGGGCAGAGGTGAATATCTGGAAGTGGGTATAGCTCCCGGGTTTACCCTTATCGACAGGGTCATTAACCCGGTCAGTATTTCTTTTCCTGTGACCGTAGGCTTTGGCCTGGATGATTATTACCAGGATGCTTCAGGAGACGATGAAGCTTTCGGCTATGTCAATGCCGGTGTAGTTTTATCCATGCCTCTGGAAGGTGTTTCGGAAAAATACGGTTCCTGGTCAGTACACGCAGGGCTTGATTTTCTTTATCTGGGACAGAATGCCGAGTCTTTAAATGACGGTGATGAATTTGAAATTCTGGCTAAAGCAGGTTTGAGCGTCAGTTTTTAAAATTGTGTCTGTATGATTGTTTTCAGAGCGGAAGATTTATTGAAACTTCCGCTCTGTTTTTTCAGTTACGACTAAACCGGTTCATCTTTTTCAACTTTCTTGCCAAGTTTTACTATCCGTTTTACAATATAGATTGCAGAGAGCAATTCTTTTTTTTAAAATCACAGTCTGCAGCTTATCATTTATAATTATTCAGTCATAATTGCTTTGGTCGACAAGTATTTATTTTTTCATTAAGTGTGATTAACACAGATGGATTTATGATGAGCACTGATGCATGCTTCGCGCGCAAAGCGCGCATGGAAAGCTCTATATAGGCGTTTATCCTTTGGATGTTCGCTGTGTGGAACCATAAAGGAATAAATCTGTATAAAAGGGTTATATTTTTGGACTTTGATATGTTCGACGTAACCGTTAAACGATAAACGTTACGGGCTTCGTCCTTCGATTCTACTCAGGATAACCCTGAGCAACTTGTGCTGAGCTATGTCGAAGTTAGGTCGAATGGGTTGTAACCCTTTAACGTAACTAATATTTTTTTATTTGTGACTTTATTTTAAGGGAGGTTTTGATGTGGAAGCATGAGATAACAGCCAGATTCGCCGATTCAGATCTTTTAGGACATATCAATAATACAGCTTTGCCTTTATGGTTCGAGGAAGCGCGTACTCCGTTGTTCAGGATATTTGTGCCTGACCTGGATTTTAAAAAATGGAATCTGATCATGGCCAGAATGGAATTCGACTTTTTAAAAGAGCTGTTTTTCGGCAAAGAAGTGGAGATCAGGACTTATGTCTTAAAGATCGGTAATTCTTCTTTTACTCTGCTGCAGGAAGCCTGGCAGGAGGACAGGCTCTGTGTTCAGGGCAAGATGGTGGCAGTGCATTTCGATTTCAAGAAAAAGAAATCTTTGCCTATACCGGAAAAAATCAAAAAAATGCTGGCTGAACACCTGGTGCGGGAAAGCTGACCGTTTGACCGGCAGAACTGTTGACAAAACTGTCCCGGTCTTTTCTGTCAACAGCCGGCTTTCTTTGTTGTTGCATCGCCGGCTCTGAGTAGTAAAATAAAGCTGAGAAGAAAAAGGCTGATTTCCTGAGGAGGGAGTCAGCCTTTTTTGTCCTGAGAAAAGGGAGGTGAAAGATGAACAAGCTTTGTCTCTGGGACTGGGTGGCCCTGATCCTTGTGATCGTAGGTGCTTTGAACTGGGGCCTGGTAGGATTTTTCAGCTTTGACCTGGTAGCTGCTTTGTTCGGGGCTATGAGCGCTTTGTCCAGGATAGTATATTCCCTCGTAGGATTGGCAGCAATTTATCTTATTTTTGCTGCTGCTAAATTTGCCAGAAAGTAAATTTTCTATGCAGCAGAAACCGGAGAAATTTCTCCGGTGTACTAATCTTTTGCAGTTTTTTCCGCCCGGAGCTTATGTTCAGTTATCTGCACATATGAATAAAACTTTTACATTTTCAGCGTAATTTAAATTTACATTTTTTTGTTTTGGCCGAAAAGTTCAAAAGATCAGCCTTCAGCCATTGCTTTTATCTGCAATGTTTTTGGCACAGATTATGCTTTAAACAATAGGGCGGATAAGGCTTAAGATCGGTTTTGAATTTGATCAAAAGGAGGTCTGTTATGTCTTTGAAAGTAAGAACAAAAAATAAGGTAAACCAGAAAAATAATAAAGCCGATGATTTTTTGCCGGTGAAACGGTCTAACCGCAGCAGAACACAGAAGATGTTTACTGACAGTGAATTATACGCGGAATATATAAAAACCCGGGCCTATTATCTATGGGTGGAAAGGGGCCAGCCTCTGGGTAAAGACTGGGACATCTGGCTGGATGCGGAACAGGATATTCTCTGCCAACTGGGCAGGAAAAAACAGGTCTAGTTCCGGTTTTGACCTGAGCAAAGTAAAAAATATAGGACAGGTTTTTTAGTTTACGTTCTGGACTGATCCATGACCTGTGTTAGAATAAGCTTTGTCGCGAAGATATTCAGTAATAACAAAGGAGGGCGGTTATGTTCATGAATCTTATCTGGGGCGTTGTGGCATTGATTTTCGGATTAGGTCTTTTTTTTAATAATATACCCATTGCTGAACAGAGGACCAGTGCCAGGCGCTTTGGTCTGGCTGCGCTTCTGGTCGCGGCTGTGCTGATCGTGTCCAGTTTTGTCCGTATTGTTCCTGCCGGTACTGTAGGCGTAGTGGACCTGTTCGGAAAAGTATCTGAGGCAGAGCGTAAAGCAGGCCTTAACCTGGTCAATCCTTTTGCCAAGCTGGAGATAATGAATGTCAAGACTGAAGAGATCAAAGAGACTATGACTGTGCCGTCCAAAGAAGGCCTTTCCGTACAACTGGAGCTGTCCATATTATATCGCCTTGATCCTGAGGTAGCCGGAGATGTCTATAGAAAGGTCGGGCTTAATTACCGTAATATAGCGATAGTGCCTGCATTCCGTTCTGTGGCCAGAGGCAGTACTGTCAATTATGAGGCGAAAGCTCTTTATACTTCGGAACGGGAAGAGATCTCACGCGGTATTTTCCAGGAACTGGAAGGTATGCTTAAGGAAAGAGGAGTCGTCCTGGAAAAAGTTTTACTGCGTTCCATAACTTTGCCCCAGACAATTGCCGGTGCTATCGAACAGAAATTAAAAGCCGAACAGGAAGCAGAGCAGATGAAATTCGTTCTGGATAAGGAAAGAAAAGAAGCGGAAAGAAAGATCATCGAAGCTGAAGGTATAGGCAAGGCCCAGGCGATCATTAACAAGACTTTGACTTCTCAGTACCTGCAGCATGAGGCAATTCAGGCTCAGAGATTAATGGCTTCCAGCCCTAATCATACTACGGTGTATATACCTGCGGGGGACAATGGTATACCTCTGGTCAGGGTGGCTGAAGGCAGCGCTTTGAAATAAATCCGGAAATCCGGAGCAGGCCTGATGGAAGAAAATGAAAAACGGCTGAAAAGAATCAGACAGGGTTTTGATCTGCGGGCCGAAGGTTTTGATCCGCTGATCAAAAAACTGGCCCCTCAGTACAGGGTGATGCTGGAAGCTTTGTGCTTAAGCCTTCCTTTTTCTGAGGAGCGGGCGATTAAAGTGGTCGATCTGGGCTGCGGTACGGGCACTGTGGCTGCGTTGCTTAAAAAGCGTTATCCTGATTCCGAAATAATCTGTGTTGATTTTTCCTCCAGGATGATCTCTGCTGCAAAAAAGAAACTGGCCGGAGAAAAGGGGATCAGTTTTAAGCTTTGCAATGTATGCGATTTTATTTTTCAGGGGCCGTTTGACGCAGTGGTTTCTTCTCTCTGTCTGCATCATCTTTATCCCGGATCAGTAAAAGAAGAATTTTTTGAAAAGGTTTATAAGTCTTTGTCTGAGCAGGGAGTGTTTTATATTTTTGATGTGGTTAAAGGGACCAGCGGTTATCTGCAGGGCCTTTATCAGGAACGATGGCGCGAGTTTTTAAACCGCAGTTTTTCGGCTGAAGAAGTTGACCGTACTTTTAAAAAAGCTGAAGCGGAAGACAGACCGTTTACCCTGATCCAGGAGCTGGAATGGCTGAAAGAGGCCGGGTTTTCCAATCTGGAGGTGATCTGTAAATCGTACAGCGGAGCGGTTTACGGCGGGCAGAAAATCACTGCTTAATCAGTTTTCTTTGATCCGGGAGCAGGTAATGAATAACTTTGTTTTTTATAACCCTACCAGACTTATCTTCGGTAAAAATACTATCCCCCGTATCGGCGAAGAAATAAAAAAAACAGGTCTTAAAAAAGTGCTGTTTATTGCCGGAGGAGGCAGTATCAGAAAAAACGGGGTTTATGAACAGACTGCTGATTCTCTGCGCAAAGCAGGCATTGAATGGGTAGAAACCTGGGGAGTGCAGCCTAATCCTGTTCTGTCTAAGGTGAGGGAAATGACTGATCTGGCAAAAAAAGAAAAAGTCGAGGCTGTTCTGGCAGTGGGAGGGGGAAGTGTTATCGATTCCGGAAAATCAGTGGCTGCGGGGATGTTCCTGGATGATCCCTGGCAGGCTTATCAGTCTAAACAGGAAGTAAGCGAAGCTCTGCCTTTGTTTGCAGTACTTACGATCTCGGCAACAGGTACGGAAATGGACCCGTTTGCTGTTCTGACCAATGAAAAAGACAAGAAAAAATGGAACATATCCGGACCGGCTTTGTATCCCAGGGTATCGATAGTAGATCCTTCGGTGCAGGCTACTCTGCCCTGGTGTCAGACTGCTAACGGAGCAATTGACGCTTTAAGCCATATCATGGAATTTTATTTTATGGGCGGATCTGCGGAAACAGTATTAAGCCTGGATGAGGCTTTATTCCGCAGTATTGTTTCCATGACGGATAAGCTTAAAGCTGATCCGTCTGATTATGAAGCCAGGGCTAATCTGGCCTGGGCCGCTACTATGGCTTTGAACGGTACCAGCGGAGCAGGACAGTCCGGAGGAGACTGGGCTTCGCACGGCATAGAACATGCGGTCAGTGCTCTTAATCCTGATGTAGCTCACGGTGCAGGTCTGGGTGTGATCTTTCCGGCCTGGATAAGTTATTGCCGGGATACTGATCCGGAATTGTTCAGACGCTGGGCTTTAAATATCTGGGGCGCTGACAGTGTGGAGGCAGGTGTACGCGCTTATAAACAGAAGATCTCTGACTGGGGAAATCCGGTCAGACTTTCTTCTCTGGGAGTGGATGAATATCAGTTTCAGGCTATAGCCGATCATGTTCTTAAACATGGTATGACCGGATCAAAAAAAGTACTTTCCCGCGGGGATCTGATCAATATTCTGAAATTGTCTCTTTAACAGCGGTTGCCTTTACCTTTTATCCGCTCTTGTCCGGTCCGGCGGCAGTGATAAAATAAAATTGAAAGAATAAATAGATTTTAAAAAGGAGTTTTTATGTGCTGGAGAAGTTTGGATGAAAAAGTTAAGAAAATGACAGCTTGTGATATTGCCTGTATTAAAACAGCAGTGTTTTTCTTTACTTTGATCGTTGTTAAAATGTGGCCGGGGCTGTTGAATATTCCTTTCTGGCTGCTGATAGTTCTGGTCTTGATCTTTTCCTGGAAGCCTGTGCGTTCAGTCTGGGGCAGAAAGTAGTCCTTTGGTCCCCGGGATAGCAGGTAAAATCTCTTCGATTTTTTACCTGCGGACCTGCAGGATGAAATTTTCGTTTCTATTCTTTTGATAACTCAAATTTCAGGAGGTTGTTATGGATAAGAGAATAATTTTTTTGTTTTTTGCCGGGATTCTGTTTATTGCCAGCGGATGCGCGCCCAGTATTTCGGGCGGAGTGTATTCGCGCAGTGCTGCCAGAGAAGTTCAGACTGTGCAGACCGGCACAGTGCTTTATGTGCGGGAAGTTATGGTGGAAGGCACGCAAACCGGGATCGGTGCAGCAGCCGGCGGAGTTATGGGCTATGTTCTGGGCGAAACTATCGGCTCAGGTTCAGGCCGGGATATTGCCAGAGCAGCAGGAGCGATCGGCGGAGCAGCAGCCGGAGCAGCAGCTGAAGAAGGCCTGACCAGGACCAATGCTTTAGAGATCACTGTGGAGCTGGAAAACGGGCAGTCAATAGCTATTGTCCAGGGTAAAGACGAGATGTTTTATCCCGGACAGGCAGTAAAGATCATACGCAGACCTGACGGCACAGCCAGGGTAGTACAGTAAAACAGGGCGTGCTTTGCACGCAAGTAAAAAGGCAAAAGTAAAAAGTAAATGAGGTCTATGGTCGATGCCCTATAGCCGATAGTTAGCGCGCGAAGCGCGCAGGGAAAAGGATAAAACAATATCGTAGGGGCGGCGGCTTGCCCCCGCCCTTTAAAATAATTTAATAAAATCAGCGTTATAAAAATGGAAAATATAGGAAAAGCTACATTTGCCGCCGGTTGTTTCTGGAAAGTGGAGGAAGAGTTCCGCATTATGGAAGGGGTGATCAGTACCAAAGCCGGGTATACGGGCGGCAGCCGGGAAAGCCCCACTTATGAACAGGTCTGTTCCGGTAAAACAGGGCATGCCGAGGCTGTGCAGATCGAATTTGACCGGTCCCGGCTGTCCTTTCAGGACCTTTTGGATAAATTCTGGAGCATACATGA
>Ga0272442_10010939_pt1 | contig 11122 bp, 8 predicted proteins | sample SSMForm2O_FD_200262 | JGI IMG/M metagenome (GOLD analysis project Ga0272442, IMG submission 200262) | Marine sediment archaeal communities from Little Sippewissett salt marsh, Falmouth, MA, United States - SSM-Form-2O | ecosystem: Environmental > Aquatic > Marine > Wetlands > Sediment ...
ACGCTTGCCGCCTGGCCCAGCATGTCTACCTGCAGCACCAGACGGGCTGCGCCTTTTGCCGTAGCCACAACACCCTCCAGGCCGCTCAAAGGCCCTGCTGTAACCCGGCAGCGCTTCCCTGCCTCGATGTACTTATGCGGTACAAGATTGCTGCCGGCCTGAAGGGCCTGGTCGATCTGAACCAGCTCGGTAAGTAATTTCTGCTGGTCTTTGACCTGCAAAAGATTCGCTACGCGATTTGTCCTGAGCACTTCAACACGCTCTTTTTCACTGCCGCAGAAGAACATATACCCGCCGAACAAAGGCAGAAGCGTGCGTATCTTTCGCCCTTTGGCGTGCCTGATCTTCCAGCTCATAGGAAGAAAATAGCTGATATTCTTGCCGATCAAATCCTGTGCTAATGCTTTTTCATTTCTGCTTCTTGTATGAACAACCCACCACAAGCCGTCGAAATCACTTATACTTTTTCCCTCAGGCCAGCTAATCGGTGGATTTTCATTTGCTTTAAGCAACTTTAATTCCCCTAAGCTGATTTGTAAAACTTCAGGATTGTTTCAGCGACATATTCAATCTGACCGACGGCTAATTCTGGATAAATCGGCAGCGACAGAACCTGGCTGCACAAACGCTCAGCAACCGGCAAATCACCTTGCTTAAACCCAAGGCCACCGAAGCATTCATGCAGATGTAAAGGCTTAGGATAGAAAATAGCAGAACCAATTTCATTTTCAGCGAGGAACTTTTGCAGTTTATCTCTTTGCTGAACAGTTACGGTATATTGATGGTAAGTACTGACGTTATTTTTGTCAATTTTTGGTGTTTTTATTGGAGAATTTGCAAAAATCCGGTCATAAATCGCTGCATTTTGCCGCCTTTTTTCGTTCCATTCGTCAACATATTTGAGTTTTACGCCTAAAACAGCGGCCTGGATACTATCGAGCCGAAAATTTCCGCCAATCAATTTGTAGCTATATAGGGAGATTTGGCCATGATTACGAAGCAATTTGACTTTTTCAGCCAGTTTTTCATCATTTGTAGTTACCAGCCCGCCGTCGCCGAAACCGCCAAGATTTTTGGTCGGGTAAAAAGAAAAACAGCCTAAATCTCCAAAATTGCCGCATTTTATACCATCCTGACTTGAACCTATCGCCTGTGCAGCATCTTCGACAACAAAGAGCCCATGGCGTTTGGCGATCTCCATAATAGGTTTCATTTGTGCTGCCTGGCCAAACAAATGCACCGGTATAATCGCACGTGTTTTTTCCGTTATCTTTTTTTCTATACCTGTCGGGTTAATGTTATAAGAATCAGCGTCTACATCAACGAAAACCGGCCTGGCACCGAGCCTTGAGATTGCACCAGCGGTTGCGAAAAATGTAAAGGGACTTGTTATGACCTCGTCGCCTGCCTTTATATCCAACGCCATCAGGCTGACCAGCAGCGCGTCGGAGCCGCTCGATACGCCAATCGCATATTTACTGCCGCAGTACGCAGCGATTTTATTTTCAAATTCCGCAACCGCCGGCCCAAGAGCAAACAATTGACTCTCGCAAACTTCATTTATTGCCGTCTTAACTTCGTGTCTTATGCCGGCGTATTGACTCTTCAAATCCAGTAATGGAACCTGCATAAAATTCTCCACAAGCTTTAAGCTTTTACAATTTTCTTTCTGCCTCTGCGAACATCAGCCGTAGCATTTCGCGTATCGACAACAAGGCTTGCATTTTTAACAATCCACTGGTAATCGTAGTCGCTATGGTCTGTCGCAATCAAAACGACATCGTAACCAGCCAGCATTTTCTCCGACAGCTTTTTGCCGGTCATCTGCAAATCGTGTTTTCGCTGTCTGTGAGTTCGGGGGATATAAGGGTCGTTATAGTCGACCTTAGCTCCTTTTTCGCTGAGCAGTTCGATCAGCTCTATCGAAGGAGATTCTCTCAAGTCGTCAATATCCTTTTTATATGCCAGGCCCAGCACAAGCACCTTCGAGCCTTTCAGGCTTTTCTTATGCTCATTTAGTGCTTCCATTGTCTTTGTAATAACATAGTGCGGCATATTTGTATTAATTTCACCGGCCAGCTCAATGAATCGTGTCGGCATACCATACTGGCGGGCTTTCCAGGTCAGATAAAACGGGTCTATCGGTATGCAGTGGCCGCCAAGGCCTGGGCCGGGATAAAAAGCGCTGAAGCCGAACGGCTTAGTACTTGCTGCTGCAATAACTTCCCAGATATCGATACCCATCTTCTCGAAAACCATTTTCAATTCGTTGACCATGGCTATGTTTATACAACGGTAAATGTTCTCCACAATTTTTGTAGCCTCAGCGACTTCGAGGCTGGAGACGGGAACTATTTTTTCGATAGCGAGGCCATAAAGTCTGCTCGCTATATCACAGCACTTAACGGTCAGACCGCCAACCACTTTGGGTATCGTTTTGGTGGTAAAGTTTTTATTGCCCGGGTCTTCACGTTCCGGCGAATATGCCAGGTGGAAATCCCGCCCGGCTTTTAACCCGCTGCTCTCTAATATCGGGGCCACCAGTTCACGGGTAGTGCCGGGATATGTTGTACTTTCAAAGACAATCAACTGGCCAGGCTGTAAATACTTAGCTATCGTTTCACTGCTGCTGCGGATAAACTGCATGTCCGGCTCACGGTTCTCGGTCAGCGGCGTGGGTACACAAACTAATATAGCATCGACCTTTTTCAGACGAGCCATATTGGCTGTCGCGGTAAATCGGCCAGTCTGGACCATTTTTTTTACCTGCGAATCAGGGATGTGTTTAATAATACTTCGCCCGGAATTAAGTTTCTTTATCTTCTTTTCGTCAATGTCAAAACCGAGCACTTTCAGGCCTGCTGAAGCAAACTCCCTTACCAGGGGCAGCCCGACATAACCGAGTCCCAAAACCCCGACCGTAGCACTTTTATTTTTAATCTTATTTTCCCATTCTGTCATAATTAGCCCTTACCAAATTAATGAAGTCGCGGCTTAGTTTATGCGTATATGAACAAAAAGTCAAAAAAATTGATTTTGCTGCCATAAGTATTTTTGATTGACGATTGATAACTGACTGTTTATCATCAAGGTTTAACTGCTGGTTTAATATTATAGAACTCCATTTGTTATAGTGAGAAAATATGGCTAAAACGCATGCTGCTTCGAAGAGCAATTTAAATATCCTGTTCACCTGTATCGGCCGAAGGGTCTCTTTATTGAACAGCTTTCGCCGGGCCGCAGGGCAGCTTAAGATAAACGCTGAGTTTTTCGGAACAGAAACCACCCAGCTCAGTTCAGCCCTGCAATTGTGTGATAAAGGTTTCCTTGTTAAGCCGGTAGCACACCCTGGCTATACAAAGCAGCTACTGGCGATTGTCAAAACCAACAGGGTCAAACTGCTTGTCCCGACCGTTGACCTGGACCTTAAAATCCTGGCCCAGAACAGACAAAAGTTTAACGCCCTTGGTTGCTTTGTACTTATCTCCAGCCCGGAGGTGATTGATATTTGCCAGGACAAAAGAAAAACCTATCGTTTTTTAGTCAAAAACGGCTTTGATACTACTAAGACTATGAGTGTTCGGGCTGCACTTTCAAAAAAGAAACTCAATTGGCCATGTTTCTTAAAACCCTGGGATGGATACGCCGGCAGGGGAAACGCCGTTGTTAATAACCGCAGGGAACTGTTGTTTTTTTCTCGCAGAGTATTGAACTGCATCATTCAGGAATTTGTCAAAGGTACTGAGTACACCTGTGACGTATATGTGGATTTTAATATGAAGGTGCGGTGTGTCGTTCCGAGGAAGCGTATCGAGGTAAGGAGTGGCGAAGTCAGCAAGGGCCAGACAGTTAAACACCCTGAGATTATCAGTCAGACTGCCGACCTGGTTGCAAAGTTGGGTGCAGGCCCGGGCATTATAACTATACAATTGTTCTTGACAGAAGATAATAAGATAAAGTTTATCGAGGTAAACCCCAGATTTGGCGGCGGTGCACCGCTTTCGATTAAGGCAGGTGCCAACTTCCCAAAATGGATATTGCAGGAGATGCTCGCCATAAAGCCGAATATACGTTTCGATGTTTTCAAGGATAATCTGATTATGCTTCGTTACGATAGCGAAGTCTGGCTGTGAATAAGAACCTCAAATCACAGGTCACCTGGTTATTTTCCATACAATTCCATTGTTCTTAAACTTATATCCAGCTACCGGTGATACCGTAAAAACATCCCCCTCTAAAAGCCAGCTTTCTATTGGTTTCTCACATAGCGATGTTGTATTTGCACTGCTTGTAATCCCGGATATAATCTTCAAATCTTTTCTTTTGCCTTTCACTTCCTGCAAATACAATAATGAATATACCATCGTGTTGTCGGCGTATACAACTGCACCAGGCCCCAATTTGCTGAATACCTCAGCTGCAAAATTTTCCGGCCCGTGATATCCTGGCCGCCATGGCCGCAAAAACCATATGTAGTCATCGCGGTAGGATATATTCTTTCTGGTAGGAAGGTCGTACCGAATTTTTTCTGCTACTATGGGAGCTATTATATAAGTTGGAATTGGCAGCACAGCGAGAAAGCAAACTATCCAGCGAAGGGTTCTGCGATTGGCCTGCGTAATAAACAAATTAAAACCTGCGCCCCCTATAACCGAGCCAATACAGTAAAAGGGCATAAAAAATGTGTACCTGTCCGGCACCGTATATCTAAAAGCAAATACAAAGAAACCTGTCATCAATGCCAGAAGAATATTTTTGAAACTGCGACTTGGTACTATTTTCTTCAGGCCGTACAGTCCTGCAAAGAAAAACAGGCCGTTAAACGTTGAAAAATTGTATGCTATAAGTATCAGATTCTCTTTGATAAGCTTCGCAGAAACAGAAGTATTGAAAACATCTCCCTGCCAGCTATTGCCGAACATTGCCGAAGCTAAAGTACCCGCAAAATCACCTGTTTCAATATACATCTTGATAATGAGATATTCATAAGGTGCTGCGCCAGCTACCCATAGCACTGCGACAATGCCAATGTTTTTTAAGTGTATCTGCTTTTTGACTAATAAAACCACCAAAAATACCAGGTAGCAGATAAAAGCAATAGAAGCAAACATATGAGTGGCTATTGCCAGGCCGTTGAAAAGCCCCAACAGATACAGAAATATCAGCTGCTTTGTTTTAACATATTGCAGCAGCATTATCAATTCAGTCAGCAGCAGTGCCGTATACAAAGTATAGTCTTCTGCAATTACAGCGTGCCACCACATCGTATGGGAAAGAGCCAGTGTAACAGCCGCCATTGCCGCAGCAAAAATATCCTTCAGCCATAATCGAAGCAGTAAAAAAAGATTCGCAACTGCAAACGCCCCCGCAATCGCTGAAATCAAATTTATCCTGTACCCGAATTCACCGATGGGTATGTATTTGACAGCAATGCCGATAATGTGATAAAGCGGATGCGACAGGGCCAACCCGAGTTTACCTTCGATATCATTATGCCATATCCGGTATTGGTACATTCCGCTGTCCTGCCACACAGCCCCGGGTGCGCAGGTTGCTATATAAAGCGCCGCAGCAGCTAAAAAAACCACGACATAGCTTACTTTAAGATTGTCTGCTTTAACTATTGACATATATCCTTTTTCGGCAAAAAATACCTTTTGATGCACAAAAAGTTTTATGCCTTAATTGATTAAATTGTTACCGTAAGATATTCGCTGTCTTTACCAAAATATGCCGTTGCCTCATACCCATCAGGAATAAGCACACAATCGCCTGCCCTGAATTCAACGTAATCGCCCCGGACCCCTTTAATTGTTCCAAAGCCGCTCAGGAAGATATGTGTTTTCATCTCACCAGGCGAGATAAACAACTCACAGTTTTTATTCTGGTGTCCTTTGTCTATTTTAAAGTATTCGCAATCAACCAGTCGTCCTGTCGTTGTTACTGAAAGATTATCGCCGGACGCATCGAAGTGTATACTTTCCAGGGCCTGGGCTATGTGAAGTTTTCTAGCCTTTCCCGTATGGTCAACTCTGTTCCAGTCAAAAACACGGTAAGTCGTGTCCGATGGCGTTTGAATCTCAGCTATTAAAAGGCCGGCCCCTATACTGTGAACTATACCAGCAGGTAAAAAGTGGCACTGGCCTGATTTGACGGCAACCTTGGCTATTAAATTTTCGACACTACCTTTTTTTATCGCCTCGGCAAATTCAATCTTTGTTACACCCTTATTGAGCCCTTTATAAATTACCGCATCAGGCTCAGCGGATATGATATACCAGCATTCGGTCTTGGCATTTCCCCTTCCTGTCCGCCGGCACGTCTGCTCATCAGGATGAACCTGAACACTTAGAACGTCTTCGGCATCGAGAAATTTAATCAGCAGCGGAAAGGGCTTTGGGGGGGTGAGACTGCCTGTTATTTGGCTCGGATATTGCTCAATTACTGAACCAAGAGTTTGCCCTGCCAATTGCCCGTTTGAAATCACCGATTTATCGTCCGGCAAATCCGCCAATTCCCAGCTTTCACCGATTTTTTCATCGGCTGGTATCTCTTTATTAAAAACCTTTCGCAGCTTCTGCCCGCCCCATATTCGCGGCTTGAATATCGGCTCGAATTTCAGTGGATAAGGTCTCATTATTGACATTTTACCATCCGCCATAGGCGGATACCACAATTTTGCATTTTGCACTTTGATTTTTGAGTTACTTACTTACGTGCGGGTGGCTGTGCAAATGGTGATTCGGACAACTGCCGGCTACTTCCACATCTGATTTAACAAACAAAAGCGGGAAAACAATATCGCTGATACAGCACGGAAGCCAGACTGCCAGGAACAAAGTCGCAAATACCCCCATGGCCGCCGCAATTGTTATCTCCGAGCGGATATTCATCAACAAATAAGATGACGATGCCAACGTGCTGATCAAAATATGGCCGGCATGCGGAAATTTAGTGTGCGGAAGAAAATACGCGATAAGTATACCCAGAAGCGCCGCCGGATTAACTATATACCATTCCTCGATGAAAGCAAAATGAATCCTATGACTGTCCGCCTCTTCATGCTCACTCGCACAGGACATATTTTCCTCTTCTGTCGAAGCTGTTTTGTGGCTATGCAGCTGCGAGTGTGTCGGAATATCCAGCCCTAACAGCCGCACACCGATATGAGGCATCACTATATCACTAAGCGTGGCGACCCCTACAGAGCCGAAGTAACCTACAATCAGCACTAAAACAAAGCGTTTCTTAATAATGTGAAGCCTGAACATTGACGCTGTTACCATGGCGCTTAAAACCACATGAGCGGGATGGAAAATGAGAAACAGTGTCTGGTTGGCAATCTGGCCTGAATTTCGAAACAGCAGCATGAAAACAATACCCAATATCGCCCCGAAAAGTGTAAACGGTGCGTGGCCCTTCAGCTCAACAAGAATATGTCTGATTCTTTCTTTTACCAACATCTTTCAACCCTTTATTTATCACAAAAGTTAGTATCGGTGATTATTTTGTCAAAATATAGCCGCGTTGCAAATACTTTTTTGTTTTTTATCTCTATCACAATAACAGTCATATTGCTATTATACTCAGAATCACTATGAGAATTATAGAGGCAATATCTGATTTTGAGCATTTAGGCGCAGCAAAAAAAGGCTGTGTCCTGACTATCGGCAACTTTGACGGCGTCCATATCGGCCATCAGCAGGTGCTCACCATCGCCAGGCACATCGCAACCGAGAAGAAAACCGAATTGGTAATACTGACCTTTGACCCGCATCCGCTTGCCGTTTTGCATCCGAAAAAAAAACCAGGCATATTGACGCCGCAGCCATTTAAAAAACATCTCCTCGTCGCCCTTGGCGTAGAGAGCCGTTTGGTCCTCAAGACCACCGCCGAGAACCTTTCGCTTTCACCGGCCGATTTTGTCCATAAGTTCTTAGTTCAAGCAGTTAAGCCTGACATAGTAGTGGAGGGCCGGGATTTTAACTTCGGCGCCGCACGGGCCGGAAGTATCGAGACCCTTCAAAGCCTGGCCGCTGAAAACAACTTTGAGGTCGTTGTCGTCGAAGCTAAAGAGATTCAAATCTCTAATGGCCAAACCATCCGGGTCTCAAGTACCGTAATCCGCCAGATGCTAACCAGTGGCGAAGTTGCCGACGCCGCACTGGCTTTAGGCAGACCCTATCGGCTTATGGGCCAGGTCACGCCCGGCAGAGGCAAAGGAAAACGCCTGGGCTTTCCCACACTGAATATGAAAACACCCGACCAGCTTATTCCCGCTGAAGCTGTATATGCAGGCTGCGTCGAAATCGCCCGCAGCGATGAAGAACTCTGCCGGACAACTCAGAAAATCCCCGCCGTTTTCAGCCTTGGCCGCACAGAAACCTATGGTACCGACCAGCCGTTATTGATAGAGGCTCATTTGCTTGCAAAACAACCCGATCAATTCGCCGACAAATGGCTGGCAATGGATTTTATTCAAAGAATCCGCGGCCAGCGGAAATTCAAAACCGAAACCGAACTCTCCGCACAAATCGCGAAAGACTGCGAAAATGCAAAACAAATTTTAGTCACGAATTCAATGTTGGGTAATGATAATCAAGAATAAATATTTCCCCTGCGCTTACGCTTGGGCTCTATTTAGCCGGTAAATAACTTATAAGGATAAATATGGTTGATGCAAATGACTTTCAAAAAGCGGTTGAGTTAATCAATAAATCCAATAATGCTTTGATAACGACACATGCCAAACCGGACGGCGACGCCTGCGGCTGTGTTGTCGCGATGAGCGAAATTTTGACTGCTCTGGGCAAAAAGGTAACCCCTGTCCTGTTGTCGGAACTTCCCCAATGGTACGAATTCTTATTTACTGAAAAACCCGCTGTGCTTGGCCAGGATGTTAGCCTCCAGCAGCTTATTGAAGGATTCGCCGAACCTGACCTGATTATACTTGTCGATACCAATGCTTACAACCAACTGCCGCAATTTGATGAGTTTTTAAAACAAAACGATAAACCCATCCTCGTAATCGATCATCACGTAACCAATAATGGCCTGGGCACTGTCGAACTGATTGATACCACCGCCTCCGCCGCTGCACTGATTATTTTTGATTTGCTGAAATTTGCCAACTGGCCCATAACAGAAAAAATCACACAGGCCCTTTTCGTTGCCGCAGCTACCGATACCGGCTGGTTCCACTTCAGCAATACCGACAGCCGAACCTGCTATGCCTTCGCTGAGCTGGTCGAAGCCGGCGTCAATCCCACAAAAGTTTACCATGATTTGTACCAGAGTTTCTCGCCGCAGCGTTTCAAACTGATGACCGCAATGCTCAATACACTCCAATTGCATCTAAATGGCCGATATGCCGAGCAGCATTTGCTCCAGGCCGATTTCCAGCGCAGCGGTGCCAAACTAAAGGATACCGAAAACTTAATCGACGAATGCCAGCGTATAAGTACTGTCCGGGTTGCGACTTTATTTGTCGAGTTACCTGACGGCCGGATCAAATGCTCGCTTCGCAGCAGAGGCTTTGTTGACGTTCGTAAAATCGCCCGGAAATTCAACGGCGGCGGCCACAAAATGGCAGCAGGAGCCCATCTGCCCGGCTCCATGGAGACTGCAAAAAAGCTTATAAAAACCGAAATCGAAAAACAGCTCACTGACAACTTTTTAGCCAGTGAAACATCATCGCCTTGAAGTCTTTCATATCAACAGTACCATCGCCGGTAATGTCGCCAGCCAATGGGCCCTGTTTTAGCCAATCAGCTGTCAAAACAGCGTAATCTTCAAAATCAATCCTGCCGTTACTGCGGATATCGACCTCGCTGCACTGGTAACATGCATCAAGCCACTGTCCCGCAAAAGCCCCCAAATCCCGGCTGTCGATTCTATTATCATCAATCAAATCCGCCTCCAGCGGTTCAGCCGTCTGTAACCATTCACTGCCCAAAACGCAATAGTCCTCAAAATTCACAAAGCCATCACCGCTAAAGTCCCCGCAGCCCGCCTTTGGCCCCGCATCACCGAAGATTCCGTAGTCAGAGCCGTCCTGGCCGTTACTTTGCCAGACTGCAAGAAAATCACCGCTATTTGTTATAACTGCCGATGGGTATTTCTGGTCATCAACTATATAAGTATTAACCCGAAATTCACCGCTCACCGGGTCACGGACGCTTCTGTATCGCTGGCCGAATATATCTCTAATACTGATACCCGGCTCGGTTTCACTATTCCATAAAATTACAAACTCTCTGGAGTTATTGATGCCAACCGCAGGATTTTTCTGTATACCTGACGTTGTTGTATTAACGATGAACTGCTCTGTAAGCGACTGGCAGCTTGGATTATACAGCCTTGCGTTAACATTCACCTCGCTGGTAGAGTTGGGGTCTGGATGGCCGCTCCAGGCTGCAATAAAGTAACCGTCTTCATTCATTCCGATAGCAGGGCGGGTAATGGTGTGAAATTCGATTGTGCTTAAATCAAAGCGCTCGGTTATACAAACCCCCTGCTTGTTGTACTGCCTGCCCAAAATCCTGTGATAATAACAGCCCGAAGAAGGCTCTTGTTCTTTGTCCCAGACGACTACAAAGTTGCCCGCCGAGTTAATTGCGACATCAGGATAACGGCAATGCGTTAAGGGATCTGCTTGGATTTCGCCGCCGACCTTTGTGCCGTTACTGTCATAGATTTGGCAGGAAACACCCTTTACATGCAAATCGCCGTAAACTTCCTCACGTTCCCAGGCCACCACAAATACCCCATCGCTGTTCATCGCAACCTTTGGTGAGAGCTGTTTATGGACGGTTGTGCTGTTAATCGTAAACTCACCGCCGACACGTTGGCCGTTCGCATCGAACCGCTGACCAAAAATATCCTCTTCACTCACTCCCGGCCCCTCCCAGACTACTATAAAGTTGCCCGCGGAATCCATCGCAGCTGATGGTTCTGTCTGATTGCCACCGGTTGTGGTATTGATTAAGAATTCTTCAGATACAGGGCTGTAATTTGAGTCGAAACGCCTGCCGATGATACCGCCCGAGTCACTGTCCAGAGTATGGCGATAGCTGCTCCAGACTACCACAAAAGTCCCACCGGCATCCATCGCGACATCTGC
>Ga0272442_10010940_pt1 | contig 11122 bp, 12 predicted proteins | sample SSMForm2O_FD_200262 | JGI IMG/M metagenome (GOLD analysis project Ga0272442, IMG submission 200262) | Marine sediment archaeal communities from Little Sippewissett salt marsh, Falmouth, MA, United States - SSM-Form-2O | ecosystem: Environmental > Aquatic > Marine > Wetlands > Sediment ...
TCCTTCAAACTCAACAACGGAATAAATATTTTCTCCAACTAATTTGTCTTTTCCTTTGAGATCGACTAAGTCTACAATAAATGCACACTCAACAATATCGCCGCCAAGTTTTTTCACAAGATTTCTCGCAGCAGCCATTGTTCCCCCTGTGGCAAGCAAATCGTCTATAATCAATATTTTATCTCCCTTCGAAACTGCGTCTTTATGTATCTCTATTTTGTCTGTTCCATACTCAAGGGTATATTCTTCACATACACATTCTGCGGGAAGCTTTCCTGGTTTTCTCACGGGTACAAAACCACATCCAAGAAGATATGCAAGTGGTGCACCAAAAATAAAACCGCGACTTTCAATTCCTACTACTTTATCGATTTTTTTATCTTTATAACGTTCATATAATAAATCTATTGTCTCTTTCAAACCAGCAGGATCTTTTATAAGTGTTGTAATATCTCGAAACATAATTCCTTTTTTTGGCCAATGTGGAACTGTTCTAATTTTTGCTTTTATCGAATCTGTCATAACTTTTCTCACCCCAAATAAGTGCGATTGGTGTAAGCAAAAAGCTTTTTTAGTTATTTCTATTCGCAAAAGGATATATGGCAGTAAAAATTGGTATTATTGGCGGAAGCGGATTATACAAAATGGGTATCTTAAAAGACAAAGAAGAAATAGAAGTGGAAACCCCTTTTGGAAAACCCTCCGATAATGTAACTATTGGAAAAATCGAAGACACAGAAGTCGCATTCTTACCAAGGCACGGCAAAGGACATGTTTATCCACCCCACCAAGTAAATAATAGGGCTAACATTTTTGCTTTAAAGGAATGTGGTGTAGAGCATCTAATCTCAACTGCAGCTGTTGGAAGCCTTAGAAAGAGGATAAAACCAGGTGATTTTGTAATTGCAGATCAACTTATTGACAGGTCATTTAAGCGTCCTACAACCTTCTTTGAAGAAGGAATAGTGGCACATGTGGCATTTGCCGATCCCTTTTGTGAAAAGTTAACTGATTTAGTTGCAAATACCATCGAGGAGAATACTGATGTTGATGTACACATAGGAACATATATTTCGATGGAAGGGCCACAGTTTTCAACTAGAGCTGAGTCCAAACTATACCGCTCTTGGAATGTAGACGTTATTGGTATGACTCTTGCTCCTGAAGCAAAACTTGCAAGAGAAGCTGAGATGTGCATGGCTGGAATACTTACTGTTACAGATTATGACTGCTGGTATGAAGCAGAAGAAGATGTAACTGTAACATCAGTTATTGAAACACTGAAAAAGAATGATAAAAATCTTGCAAAGGTACTTAAAAACCTCGTTCCAAAGATAAAATATGATAGAGATTGCAAATGTAAAAATGCTCTTAATGGGGCACTCATTACAGATCCAAAGATGATAAAGAAAAATGCAAAGCCTGAGGTTTACAAACTGCTTTTGGAAAAATATCTATCTTAATTTTTTTCTTTTTTTAAATTCCTAATTGAGAAAACAAATAGAAGTCCCCATACTATTGAATTGAAAAAATCAGCGGCAAAGCTTATCCAAAAACCCATTAAATAAAAGTTAATAGTAAGAACTATAAGTCCTACTGTTGTAAGGCTTGCTGTATAAAGATTTAAAACAGTTCCGTCCTTGTAGACATCTCTCAACTGTGGCAATAAAATAAACGCAAATAGAAAACTTACAACTGCAATTATTATATCATGAATATTTGGTGAATGTCCGAATAGTTGAGAAATTATGCTGTAAATCATTTCAAAGCAGTGGAACCACAGATTATAAATAAAGCTTATGCATCGCAAAATAACGCTTATGTCTGATAAAATAAAACTGGCACAAGGTGCCGGTGGAGAACAAATGGACAAACTTGTCAAGGAAAAAATTCTAAAGTATTTTGGTTCTGAAGCCAAAAAAGGCGAGGTAAACTTGTCAATGCTTGATGATTCTGCAGTAATAGATGACATAGTTTTTAGTACAGATTCTCACACAATTACGCCAATTATTTTTCCAGGCGGTGATCTTGGTAGTCTTGCGGTTGCAGGTACCGTCAATGACATAAGTGTAATGGGTGCAAAACCAATAGCGCTTTCGCTAGGTTTTATAATTGAGGAAGGCCTTGACTTAAAGTCTTTTGAAACCATTGTAAAAAGCATTGCAACAACCTCAAAGAAAGCAGGAGTGCCAATCGTTACAGGTGATACAAAAGTTGTTGAAAAAGGTGCTATTCAAGAATTTATGATAAATACAAGTGGTATCGGTAAAAGGACTAACCTTTTGGATGACAATTTCAGAGAAGTTAAAAAATACAGAAAATTCAAATCAAACTGGCTTGTTGATTCAAACATTGAATCTGGAGACAAACTAATTATTTCAGGAAATATCGGCGAACATGGAATAGCATTAATGTCTTATCGTGAAGGGTATGGTTTTGAGACAACTATTAAATCAGATGTGGCACCGGTAAATGATTTAATTGAAAAAGCACTCAAAATTGGCGGTATTGTTTCTGCAAAAGACCCTACAAGAGGGGGTCTTGCAAATACTGTAAATGAGTTTGCTGAAAAATCCAAAACTGGAATAATTCTTTACGAAGAAGAAATCCCTATTCCTGGGGGAGTACGCTCTGCATCTGATATGCTTGGAATCGATCCTCTTGAAATCGGTAATGAAGGAAAAGTAGTAATTGGTGTAGTATCGAAAAAAGCAGAAGAAGTACTTTCTGAAATAAAGAAACATCCACTTGGAAAAAATGCAGCAATCATCGGTGAGGCAACAGATAAAATAAAAGGAGTTGTTATTGAAACTTCTGTTGGTGGAAAAAGAAATCTTCACAAGCCAATTGGAGATCCTGTGCCAAGGATATGTTAGTTATAAAATAATTTATAACATAAATTTTTAAATAGTATACTGGATTACCTGAAACGAAACTCTTTAAGTTATTTAATTTGCGGAGGCATATGTTTTATGGCTAAAGGACTGGCAAAGTCGTTTAAAAAGGCATTATGGGTATATCATTGTAACAGTGGCTCTTGTAACGGTTGTGATATTGAAATCGTTGCAGCTCTTTGCCCTCGTTATGATGTAGAGCGTTTTGGAATTAAACTAGTAGGCACTCCACGTCATGCAGATGTGTTATTGGTTACAGGGCCTGTAACCCGTCAGCAGGCAGATAGAGTAAAAAGAGTATATGAGCAGATGCCAGATCCAAAGGTGGTAATTGCAGTTGGAAATTGTGGAAATACTGGTGATGTGTTCTATGAGTCATATAACCTAGTAGGTCCTCTCCAAGATGTATTACCAGTCGATATTCATGTGATTGGTTGCCCTCCTAGACCTGAAAATATCATTCATGCTGTGGCAAAGGCTTGGACTAAACTCGAAACATTGGAGGCTAAAAAATGAGTGCAAAAAAAACAGAAAAAACAGAAAAAATGTTAACTCCTGAAGAAGTTGTCAAATATTTCAAAGATGAATTTAAAACCAAAATAAAGAGTGCCGAGATTAAACGCCGTACTACAGGATCAAAAAAGAAAGAATTTGTAAATATCTGGATTAAAATAGACCGAAGTATTTTCAAAGATTTTGTAAAACATTTATGTAACCTAACTTATCCTCACCTGGCAGTTGCTTGTGGAAATGATCTTGGAAAGACAATAGAGCTTGTTTACAATTTTTCGATATATTACGGAAATCATCTTGAGGAACTCTCGCTTAATGTATCGGTTGATGTTCCAAAAGCAAAACCAGAAATTGAGACTATTTGTGATTGGATACCAGGAGCACTAATAACAGAGCGTGAAAAACAAGAAATGCTTGGTATAAAAGTAATAGGCATTCCAGACGAAAGAAGATTATTTTTGCCAGAGGATTTTCCTGAAAACGTTTATCCTTGGAGAAAAGATGAGCAAACTAAAAAAGAACTCGAAAAACTTTATAAAAATCTTCATGAGGGGGCAAAGAAAAAATGAGCAAAGAAACCACTCAAACAACTTACCAAATACCTATAGGGCCAATACATCCTTCTCTAAAGGAACCAGTAATGTTTAAATTCGATATAGATGGAGAAAGAATCGTAGATGTTGATGTAGAACTCGGTCATGTCCATCGTGCAATTGAATGGACAGGCATGAGAAGAAACCCAATTCAGATTATATATCTTGCAGAAAGAATATGCGGAATCTGCAGCTTTGTACATCCTCTTGCTTTTTGCCGAGCAGTTGAAAATGCATGTGAGATAGATGTTCCCGAACGTGCAGATTACATACGTGTAGTTCACGGTGAACTTGAACGTATTTGCTCACATTTGTTATGGGCAGGCGTTGCTGCTCACGAAATAGGATTTGATACGGTTCTCTTTTTAACATGGGAAGTAAGAGAAAAAGCACTGGATTTAACAGAATATTTGACAGGTAACCGTGTAACAAAAGCTATTCTTACAATTGGTGGAGTTAGACGTGATATTAAAAAAGAACATCATGCAAAAATAAACGAGACAATGGCAAGTCTGAAAGAGGGATATAAAAAACTTGCTCATGCTTTTTTAGATGATAAAACCGTTAAGATGCGAAGTAAGGGATGCGGTGTTTTAACATATGATGATGCCTTAAAGCTTTGTGCAGTAGGCCCTACCGCTCGCGGAAGTGGTGTTAAAAAAGATGTACGTGCTGATCAACCTTACACCGCATATGGTGATATAGGTGTTGATTATATTACTCCCGATGTCCTTACAGGAGAGGTGAACGGTGATGTCTACGATCGTATTATAGTTAGACTTCTAGAGGTCAAGCAGAGTATAGATCTTATAGAAAAAGCAATCGATCAAATGCCTGCTGGAGATATTGTCTCTGAACCGAAGATACCAAAACTCCTGAATCAAATTAAAAAGATAGAAGGTGAAGGCATTGGTAGAGATGAGGCACCACGTGGAGAAGTAATACACTATGTTAAATTCGATGGAAAAAGTGAAACCCCGTATACTTGGAAAGTTCGCGCTTCAACATATGCAAATGTTCTTCCATGGATACCCATGCTAAAAGGAGATCAAATCGCTGATATCCCAATTGTTGCAGCTAGTACTGATCCATGTATGAGCTGTACAAACAGAGTTGCTGTTATAAACAATGCGACTAACAAAAATTACATGCTAAACAAAGAAACTCTTCATAATTTGAGTGTAATGAAAACAAGGAGGATGATTCATTAATGGGATTTAGCATGCTCTGGCCTGTTTTCAAACAAATGTTTAAAAAACCATGGACTAACAAGTTTCCAGCAAAGTACCAACCAAATAATACAACAAAGTATTTAGCAGATGTTGCAGCAGGAAAAGCAAAAATAAACCCGCCCGTCCCCACTCCAGAAGGATTCAGAGGTAAAATTGTATATGATACCGAGAAATGCATCGGATGCAAATTATGCATAAAGGTTTGCCCCTGTGGTGCGATAGAATTCAAAGAAAAAGAAAAAAAGGTCAAATTCTATCTTTCTCGCTGTTGCTTCTGCAGTCAATGTAATGATGTTTGCCCTGTAAAATGTATCAGCATGAGCGATGAGTTCTTGCTATCTGATGCAGACCCATATTCTAAAGACCTTATTGTTGAATAAAAATGAAACTTGTCTTTAAAGGAATAGTACAAGGAGTAGGTTTTCGACCCACAATCTATCGTATAGCAAAAGACATGGGTCTTTCTGGTTATGTTTTAAACAAGGGATCAGAAGTAGAAGTAGTAATAGACAAAGATGAAGATAAATTCATAAAAAAAGTAAAACAAAATTTACCAACTATTGCAAAAATAACAGATATAAAAAAGCATCCTGACAAACGTGACTTTAAAGATTTTAAAATTCTTCACAGCACTGAAGGTACGAGGCAATCTCAAATACCTCCTGATGTTGGTATTTGTGATAGTTGTCTCAAGGAGCTTTTTGATAAAACAGATAAGAGATATCTCTTTCCTTTTACAAACTGTACAGTATGTGGTGCACGATACAGCCTTATAAAAGATGTTCCTTATGATCGTGAAAGAACTAGTATGCATGAATTTTCCTTATGTGAGAATTGCCAGAAAGAATACACCGATCCTTTGAACAAAAGATATCATGCCCAGACAATTTCTTGTCCAAAATGTGGGCCCCACTACAATTTATATGATAGAAACAAGGAAAATCTCGGCTCAAAAGATGCAATTAAAAACTTTGCAAGACACATTGACTCAGGAAAAATTGGCGTAATAAAATCATGGGGTGGAATGCATCTCTGCTGTAATTTGGATGAGATACCACGTTTTAGAAAATGGTATAACCGCCCTCAGAAGGCATTTGCTGTAATGGTAAAGGATTTTAGTGTTGCAAAAAAATATGCAAATATTTCTCCTGAGGAAAAAGAAATACTAACATCAAATGCAAAACCAATTGTTCTTTTAGAAAAGAAAAAACTAGAGGAAGTATCGCCAGGTCTTGATACAATAGGTGTTTTTTTACCTTACACAGGTCTTCATCATTTGCTTTTTAGCTTTCTTGAAAAAGATGCAATTGTAATGACCTCTGCAAATGTTCCTGGTGAGGCAATGCTTACAAGAAATACTGAAGCTTTTTCAATTAAAGCAGATTACTATTTGCTGCATAACCGTCTGATTCCAAATAGAGTTGATGATTCTGTTGTAAGATTATGGAAGAGCAATGTTTTCTTTTTAAGAAAATCCCGTGGTTACGTTCCAGATCCTTTGCCTGTTAAATATAATAAAAATGTTTTAAGCGTCGGTGCTGGCGAGAATATATGTGGTGCTTTTTCTTCTGATAAAAAAATTTTTGCAACACAGTACATTGGAAATTCAAAGTATTATTCCACTCTTGATTTCTTAGAAGAATCGCTAAGGCATATTATGAGTCTTACCACTGATAAAACTCAGGTTGATGCAGTAGTTCAGGATACTCATCCGGGTTATTATACTAGAAAAGTTGCAAAGATGTTTTCAGATAAGTTTTCAGCTCCTTTGTTTGATGTGCAGCATCATTGGGCTCATGCAGCGTCGCTGTTAGTTGATAATAACGTTGATGAAAGCGTTGTATTAACATTAGATGGTCTCGGCTATGGTGATGATGATACATTCTGGGGTGGAGAAATTCTTCATTCAAGCTTTGAGGATTACAACCGTGTAGGGCATCTTGAAACAATTCCTTTACTTGGTGGTGATGCTGCAACTCATGATCCAAGGCGTCTCGTATTTGCAATTTTTAATAAATTTGGAAAAGAAGTATTTTTTAAAGAAAAAGAATCTTCAATTCTTTCTAAGATGATAAATAGGTCGCCTTTAAGTAGTAGTCTTGGACGAGTTCTTGATGCACTTTCTTGTTACCTTGATATTTGTTGCACTAGAACCTATGATGGTGAGCCTGCGATGAAACTTGAGAAGTATCTTATAAAGGGATGTTATAAGTATTCTTTTGATTCAAATGTTAAAAAAGGAGTTGTCGAAACTGTTGATTTGTTTAGACAGCTTGATGAAATGATTAAAAAACCTCTTTCTGAAACAGACAAAGCAGATTATGCATATTCATTTGTTAAAACAATTGTTGATAATCTTGCAGATATTGCGATAGATTATGCAAAAAACAATGATGTTAAAAGTATAGGGCTCTCTGGAGGAGTTGCTTATAATATACCAATTACTGAGATGGTTGAAAAAAGAGTTGTAAAATCAGGTCTTAAATTTATTGTTCATAACCACGTTCCGAATGGTGACGGCGGTATTTGTATCGGACAGAATGCAATTGTCGGTAATAAAATAATGAAATAGTTTTTATTAGAAAAAATCTTATCAGGTTTTAATAATGGGAAAACACAGAGATCTTGCAGGTATACTATTGCTAGTAATCATTGGAATGTTTGTACCTTTTTTTGGTTCGATTATTATAGCATATGGTTTTGATTTTACAAAAATAGGAGAATGGCTAAAGTTGGGTTCAACTTTTTTTTATTTCCTTTTAATTTTTGGATTAGAGTTGCTTGTTGTTTTTCTATATTTTAATATTACTAGTAAGATTGCAAGTAAAAAGATTGATGAATACAAACCCTAATAAAACATGAACTATATGTTTTAGTTAGAATTATAAGGGAGGTATTGAGTATTAAAATAGAAAAATATACATGTCCTATATGTGGTGAGGAACATGGTCTTGATGATATACATGAATTCGAAGTGGATGGAGAAACAAAAAGAATCTGTAAGGGCTGTGCCACTGCGGTCAAAGGAATATTATAAAGATATTATCTCCTTTTCTTCAATCTGATTTTTATTTTCTCACTACTAAGCTCTCTTATTGCATCTCTTGCTATCCATCTAGCCGCAGTATTGCCTGTTTTTAAGATTTCTTCAGCATTTTTCAAGGCTTTTTTATTCATATTCCAGTTGCGTTTACCGATCTGTCTGAGAGCCCAGTTGGCTGCTTTTTTAACATAGTTTCTCTCATCATTTGCTTCTCTTTTTATTATTTTTAAAAAACCTTCAAACCACTTGTCATCTTTTTCTTTATCATGAACTGCAAGCCATGCAACAAGACTAAATCCTGCTCTTTTTTCAAATTCTCTTTCTCTTTTACTCCATTCTATTGCTTTTTCATAAGCAAAAGGTAGTTTATCAAAAAAGTGACCGCAACAGTGATCACATAGGTCCCAGCATTTAATATCTTTAAGCCAGCTTTCTACTTGCTCTTCTGATACTGTTTTTGGGTCTTCGATGCATGCTGCAACCATTCTTGCATCACGTATTTTTGTGTCCCATAATTTTACTGCAAGTTCATGGTTTTTGCCGATTTTTTTTGCAAATTTCCTTAGTTCTGTAACAGATATTCCAAGGTTTTTATCATGAGCTATTCCAAATCTTCTCATTCCTTCAACGTTTTTAGGATTTGACATATTGTTTAGTCTGTCCAGTACTTCTTTTAATTGCATTTAGAAACGTTAATCGCAATGATTTAATTAAAGCTTTATAGCAAAAACTGTTGCCATTGCTTGGCCATGATAGATTTTCTATTTCAAACAGTTCTGCCTTTTGCAATTTCTGCATTTGTTGTTATATTAATAACGGTCATTGCTGAAAAATATGGTACAAAAGTAGGAGGAATTCTTGGTACTCTTCCTTCCACGATTGTTGTTGCTTTTATTTTTATTTCACTTAATAAAGATTTAAATTTTGCTTCAGAGTCGGCTGCAGTGGTCCCAGCTGAACTTGGTATTAATCTTATTTTTCTTTTTGCTTTTACAATTTTTGTAAAGCGTTCCGTTTATCTTGCATTTTTTGCTGCTTTTTTTTCATGGAGTATTCTTTCTTTTAGCCTAGTTTATTTTGATTTTAATAATATTTATCTTTCACTTGTGATTTTTGTTTTGCTTTTAGTTTTCATATTTTTTACTTTAGATCGTATTAAAAAAGTACAATCTCAAGTGAGAGTTCATGTTCATTATACTCCTATAAAAATTCTTTTCAGAGGGATTCTTGCCGGAATAATTATAGCTCTTTCTGTGTATCTTTCAAATGTTGGAACTGTTATAAGTGGTATTTTCTCAGTTTTTCCTGCGATTCTCACATCTACCATGATTATTTGTTATAGGGAACATGGATCTGATTTTGCATCAGGTATGGCTAAATCAATGATATTCGGCCTGTCTAGTGTTGCAGTTTATGCCACTGGGATTCATTTTCTTTATCCAAAGATAGGAATTTTTTACGGGTCTGTTGTTGCTTATCTTCTATCTATTATTACAACATTTACAATCTATAATCTTAGAAACAAATTTGATTAAAAGAAGTCCTCATTATAATATATGTTGGCGAACGGTTAGTTCTCCTTAGAATATTCCCAATTTTTGTATTTTTCTAACCTTGTTTTTTCAACGGTTTTTTTACCGTTTCCGTTACCAGAGTTAAGCCTGTCTACTATTACTCCTTCAACATCTCTTAAGATGATTTCTGTTTCATCTTCAGAATAGTCTGTAGTAAACATCTTGCCTTTTTGATAAACTATGCCTGCTTCAGAGTTATAAACAGGTTTGTTTTCATACATAAGTTCGGTATCATAGTCCATTATATCGTCAAGATCTTTTAGTTTGTATGCGTCTTCTGCCATACCTATCATTGTACGATAAATGCGGATTTTTTTAGGATCTTCTTCAGAGCTTATTTGTTCTTTAATATTTGATATAATCGCAGGGATATCCTGCTGACTCAACTCAAGTAATATATTTTTCCAAAACCAGTTGTATGTTTTACTTGCACGAGCGTTTATATGTTCAGGGGGCTTGTCAGGCCAAAGAATTATTTTACCGTTTAAAATACGATGTTTTTTACGCCACTCGTTACGAATACGGTCAAGATCTTTCTTATTGTTAACATCCCTTGGCATTTTTTTCCATCTCTATGTGCAAATAACAATGCCAGGATGAATATAAGAAGTTTGCCAATTTTTCATCGTTTATTGGCGTAGCGATAGTCTATATTGCAGCTTCCCTCGGCACTAACCATACAGGGACCAACAGGAGAGTCAGGTGTACATCTCTTTGCAAAAAGAGGACAATCCTGTGGTGTTACTAATCCTCTTAAAACCTCACCACATCTACATCCTGAAGGCTCTTTAAACTCTTTATTTTTTAAAACTGTAAGTTCCTTTTCAAATTTTGCTCTTGCATCATATTTTTGATATTTTTTCCTTAGTTTTAAGCCAGATTTTTTTATTACTGAAAAGCCTCTCCATTTTATATCACATGGTTCAAAGATGTCTTCTATAATTTTTTGCGCTATCTTGTTTCCATCAATATTTACTGCTCTTTTGTATTCGTTTTCTAATTTCGGCGTATTATTTTTTATCTGTTTTACAAGCATCCAGCATGCCATTAAGACATCGATTGGCTCAAAACCTGCTATAACCTGTGGCATGTTGTAGTCTTTTGATAGGAAACCATATGGCTTTGTACCAATGATTGTTGAAACATGGCCTGGCTCGATAAGTCCATTTATTTTTATCTCACCCATGTCAAGAACTGCTTTGAGAGCATAAGGCATTGTCCTATGACAGCATAGAATTGAAAAATTATCTGGGGGATTTGATTTTATAACAGC
>Ga0272442_10010942_pt1 | contig 11120 bp, 9 predicted proteins | sample SSMForm2O_FD_200262 | JGI IMG/M metagenome (GOLD analysis project Ga0272442, IMG submission 200262) | Marine sediment archaeal communities from Little Sippewissett salt marsh, Falmouth, MA, United States - SSM-Form-2O | ecosystem: Environmental > Aquatic > Marine > Wetlands > Sediment ...
TCCTCGTCAAGTAGCTCCGCGCCGCGGCTGACCCACGAAGCGGACGCACCCGCCGGCGGGACGTCACCAAAACCGGTCTCCTGGCGCAACCCTCTACTGTCGCAACCCATTATTTTCATGTCACTTGCAGCATGGCGTCGCAGGCGCGCGCCATCCGCGCGGGGAATTCGGCGAATTCCCGGCGGTCAAGTGTCCTTCGGGCAAGACAGTTCGTGAATCGGATTCGTGATCAGGGGGGGACATCATGGGCAGCACCGACATGGTTCCCGGCGACGAGGCGCGGCTGGAACTCGCCATGGCCATCGTGGCATGGATCCGCGGCGACGATCTGGAGCGGTTCCGCTGGCGCACGGGCCTGGACGAGGACGACGCCCGGCAGGCCATCCACTGCTTCTTCGCCGGCGCCGTGGACGGGCTGGCCGGCTTCATGCCGCCGGGCGAGGCGCCTCCCGCATCGTCCCAGGGCGGGATCCTGCCCCTCTTCACCACGGCCGGTCAGCGAGATCCGGGGAGGTAGCGAGATGGAATCGAAGCACGACGAGAGCCGTGGCGAGATCGGCGAGGAGAGAATGCCGCAGCCGCGTGTCCTCCTGGTGGACGACGACGCAATCTTCGCCCGGGACCTGGAGCTGCTGATCCGCGACCGCGTCGAGCTGCCCGCCGTGGGGTCGGCCGAGGAGGCACGGCGCTTCCTGCTGGGGCACACCGTCGACGCCATCCTCCTGTCCATGAGCCTCGAGCAGGGCGCGGGCAGCCTCGAGCTGCTCGACTTCCTCCAGGTGCAGTACCCCGAGATCCCGGTGGTCATGCTGTGCGCCGAGGACGCCACGACTTCCGTGGTGACGGCCATCAAGCGAGGCGCCGACGACTGCATCGGCAAGCGCCCTTCCCGGGAGATCCTCCTCAAGTGCCTGGACCGGACCATGGAGCTCAAGCGCACGCGCATCCAGGTGCGCAGCCTGCAGGCCGACCAGGGCGGCTTCGACGAGATCGTCGGCGACAGCGCGTCCATGCGCGAGGTCAAGCGGCTCATCCAGCAGTACTCGCGCCACGAGGGCAGCGTCCTGGTGCAGGGGCCCGCGGGCAGCGGCAAGGAGCTGGTGGCGCGGGCCATCCACGGCCTGAGCGACCGCAGCGACGAGCCCTTCGTAGTGATCAACTGCGCCGCCTTCGCCGACGAGGAGCGCCTGGAGGCCGAGCTGTTCGGGTACGAGCAGGGGGCCTTCCCCGGCGCCGACCGCCGGCGCACGGGCCGGCTCCAGGAAGCGGCCCGCGGGACGCTCTTCCTGGACGAGGTGGCGGCCGTGGGTCCGGTCTGCCAGGTCAAGATCATGCAGACCCTCTCGACGCCGCGCCGGTTCCGCCTCCTTGGTGGGCGCCAGGAGGTGCCCTTCCAGGCCCGGCTCATCGCCTCGTCGAGCCGCGACCTCGTGGCCGAGGTGCGCGGACGCGGCTTCCGCGACGAGCTCCTCTTCCGCCTCAACGCGCTGCGGATCACCCTGCGGCCCCTGGCCGAGCGCCCCGAGGACATCGAGCCCCTCGTCCACCACTTCATCCACCGCAAGTCCCTCGAGATGAAGCGCGCCACGCCGACCCTGGACCAGGAGGCCCTCGGCCTGCTCCAGAGCTACGGCTGGCCGGGCAACGTGCGCGAGCTGGCCCACGTCATCGAGGGAGCGCTCTACCAGTGCGAGGGCGCCCACCTGCAGCGCGACCACTTCCACGAGCTGGAGACGGTCAGCTGGATGGACGGGCTGCACTGGCGCGAGGCCAAGGCGCGGTCGGAGCAGCAGCTCAAGCGCCGCTACTACTCGTCCCTGCTGCGGGCCACGAACGGCGTCGTCGTCAGGGCGGCCAGGCTGGCCGGGCTGCCGCGCCAGACCGTGCACCGGCACCTCAAGGAGGCGGGACTGGACCGGGCTGACTTCGTCGCCCGGCGGCGCCGGAACACGGCACGCGAGAACTGACGCGCCCGCACGCCCGTCTGTGCTATCTTGGGGCATGGAGTTGTTCGAGGCCACGCCCCCCGCACCCCTGGCGGACCGCATGCGCCCCCGCAACCTGGACGAGTTCGTCGGCCAGGAGCACCTGCTGGGCGAGGGCCGCCCCCTGCGCCGCTACCTCGAGAGCGGCGCCCTGTCCAGCTCCCTGATCTTCTGGGGACCGCCCGGCACGGGCAAGACCACCCTGGCGCGCATCCTGGCCGGCATCGTCGAGGCGGAGTTCACCGCCTTCAGCGCCGTGACCAGCGGCGTCAAGGAGGTGCGCGCCCTCGTCGCCGCCGCCCGCGATCGCCTGGCCCTCTCCGGCCGCCGCACCCTGCTCTTCGTCGACGAGATCCACCGCTTCAACAAGGCCCAGCAGGACGCCTTCCTGCCCCACGTCGAGGACGGCACCATCATCCTCGTGGGGGCCACCACCGAGAACCCCAGCTTCGAGGTGAACAGCGCCCTGCTCAGCCGCAGCCGCGTCTTCACGCTGCGGGCCCTGGGCGAGGAGGACATCCTCGCCCTGCTGCGCCGCGCCCTGGCGGACGGGGAGCGCGGGCTGGGCGGCCAGGCCATCGAGGTGGAGGACGGCGCCCTGGAACTCATCGCCGCGTCGGCGAGCGGGGACGCGCGCGTGGCCCTCAACAGCCTCGAACTGCTGGCCGGCAGCCTCGACGACGCCGAGCCGCGCCGCCTGACCGCCCGCCAGGCCGCCGACCTGTTCCAGCGGCGCAGCCACCTCTACGACAAGGCCGGCGAGGAGCACTACAACCTCATCAGCGCCCTGCACAAGAGCCTGCGCGACAGCGATCCCGACGCGTCCCTCTACTGGGCCGCCCGCATGCTGGAGTCGGGTGAGGATCCCCTCTACGTCATGCGGCGCCTGGTGCGCTTTGCCAGCGAGGACGTGGGCAACGCCGACCCCCGCGCCCTGCAGGTGGCCGTCGCCGCCATGCAGGCCGTGCACTTCCTCGGCCTGCCCGAGGCGGACACGGCCGTGGCCCAGTGCGTCCTCTACCTGGCCACGGCGCCCAAGAGCAACGCGGCCTACACGGCGGTCAAGCAGGCCAAGGCCGACGTGGAGCGCCTGCCCGACGCGCCCGTGCCCCTGCACCTGCGCAACGCGCCTACGCGCCTGATGAGGGAGCTGGGCTACGGCGACGGCTACGCCTACGCCCACGACGATCCCGAGGGCGCCATGCGCCAGGAGCACTTCCCCGAGGAGATCGGCCGCCGCCGCTACTACGCGCCCGCGGACCGGGGCCACGAGGCCCGCATCCGCGAGTTCCTGGCCTGGCGCGAGGCGCGCCGCGCCGAGGCGCGGGCCGCGCGCGGCGGCGCGGGCGGTAAAGGGGCCGGCGCGGGCGGCAGGGAGGCCGGCGCGCGCGACGGCGATGCCGCCGATCGCCCCGAGGCGGGCGGCGGCGCGGCGAAGGAGGCGCCGTGAGCGGGAGTCTGGCCATCCGCCCCCTGCGCGCGGACGAGCTGCCCGCGGCCATCGGCCTGTGGCGCCGCGCAGGCATCAGCCTCACACTCAGCGACCGGCCCGAGGAGCTGGCCCAGCTGCTGGCGCATAATCCGCGCACCTGCCTGGGCGGCTACGAGGACGGCCGCCTGGTGGCCACCGCCCTCGGCACCTTCGACGGCCGGCGCGCCAACCTCTGGCACCTTGCCGTGGACCCCGCCCGCCAGGGGCGCGGCCTCGGCCGGGCCATGATGGAGGCCCTCGAGGACGTCTTGCGGGACATGGGCGTCGTCAAGGTGACCATGTTCACCGTCGAGATGAGCAACGCGGACGTGGAGGGCTTCTACCACCGGCTCGGCTACGAGACCCGCCGCGACATCTTCGCCATGAGCAAGATCCTGCGCGAGGGAGACGGGCCGCCGGCCGAGGAGCGCGATCCATTCGCCCGGCCGCCGGCCGATCGGCGGGACGGGCCGCCGGGTGGTCCCCCATCCCGACCGCCGGGCGGCGCGGGCGAGCCGCTTTCCCGGCCGCCGGACTCCGAGGAGGCGCCGTGAAGCGCGAGTGGTGGCAGAGCTTCTTCCGCGGCCCCTGGCTTAATTTCCAGCGGACCATGGACCGCCCTGAGCGCGTGGTGCCGGTGGCGGACTTCCTGGAGCGGGAGCTGGACCTGCCCGCGCGCGCGCGCGTCCTGGACGCCCCCTGCGGCGAGGGCCGCATCGCCCGCGAGCTGGCGCGGCGCGGCTACCGCGTCACGGGCCTGGACCTCACGGCCGGCCTGCTCCGCGACGCCGCGCGCCTGGCGCGCCGCGACGGCCTGGAGATCGAGTGGCACCGCGGCGACATGCGCGAGCTGCCCTGGCGCCACCGCTTCGACCTGGCCCTGTGCTGGTGGGGGAGCTTCGGCTACTTCAGCGACTCGGAGAACCGCCGCCACGTCAGGGCCGTGGCGCGGGCCCTCAGGCCCGGCGGCCACTTCGCCATCGACACCCACTCGCCCGAGACCCTCTTCCCCGGCTTCCTGCAGCGGCAGTGGGTGGAGGACGGCGGCGTCGTCGTGTTCAGCCGCAACAGCTACGACGTGGACAGCGGCCGGGTCGAGACCGACTGGGAATTCGTCCACGAGGGGCGTCGCCGCAGCGCCCGCAGCTCCATCCGCCTCTACACACTGCGCGAGCTGCGCGAGCTCTTCGCCGCCGCCGGCTTCGCGGAGTTCCACAGCTACGGCAGCCTCGAGGGCGAGCCCTTCGAGCTGGACTCGCGGCGCCTCGTCTTCGTGGCCCGCAAGGGCTAGGGGCGGCGCCGCGCGCAGCGCCGGACCCGCGCGCCGCGGGCACGGGGGCCATGCCCTGCAGTGAGCCCGAGGGCCCTTGCCGCCGTGGCCGGTCTGACCTACCGTGAGCGGATGATCTCCCGCCTGCGCAACCGCCCCGACTTCCTGCGCATCCTTCTGGCCTGCCTCTTCTTCGGCGCGGCCAGCGGCATCTTCCAGGCGACCCTCAATAACTACCTGTCCGACGTCCACGGCCTGGGGGCCGAGGCCCGCGGCTGGCTGGAGTTCCCCCGCGAGCTGCCCGGCTTCCTGCTCATCTTCGTGGCGGGGCTCATGCTGACGCGCCTGCGCGAGAGCCAGATGGCCGCCGTGGCCATGGTGCTGTCGGCCCTGGGCGCCGTGGGCCTCGGCTACCTGTCGTCGGGCGTGGGCGCGGTGGTCTTCTGGATCGTGCTCTGGTCTCTGGGCGATCACATCCTCTTCGCCGTGGACGGCCCCCTGGGCCTCAAGCTGGCCCGCGAGGGGGGCGAGGGCCGCCGCCTGGGGCAGCTCGGCGGCGCGCGCAACCTGGGCACCATCGCCGGCGTGGGCGCGGTCTTCCTGCTGGCGCGCCTGCGCGGCGACGACTTCGGACTGTTCTACCTGATCGGCGGCGCGGCGGCCCTGGGCGCCGGCTGGTTCTACTTCCGCCTGCGCGTGGGCCGCGGCGACGCGCCCAGCCGCCGCCTGGTCTTCCGCCGGGAGTACGGGCTCTTCTACGCCATCAGCGCCCTGTTCGGCGTGCGCAAGCAGATCTTCCTGGCCTTCGGCACCTGGGTGCTGGTGAGCCTGCACGACGTGCCCGTCTCGACCATCGCCCTGCTCTACTTCATCGCCTCCACGCTGGGCGTGGTCATGCGGCCGCTGCTGGGCGACGTCATCGACTGGCTGGGCGAGCGCGTGGTCCTGGCCGTGGACGAGCTGATGCTGCTCTTCGTCTGCCTCAGCTACGCCTTCGCGTCGGACCTGCTGCCCGCGCCCTGGGACCTGTGGTGGCTCTACGGCGCCTACGTGCTGGACCTGGTCCTGTTCGGCCTGCGCGTGGCCCGCGTGACCTACCTCAAGAAGATCGCCCGCGACCCGGCCGACATCACGCCCTCGGTGACTCTGGGCATCACCATCGACCACGCCGTGGCCATGAGCCTGCCCATCCTGTCGGGCTACATCTGGGAGGCCTGGGGCTACCGCTGGGTCTTCCTCATCGCCGGGGCCATCGCCCTGGCGGGCTTCTTCGTCTGCCTGCGCATCCGCGTGCCCGCGCGGCCGGCCGCGTGCTATCCTGCCGCCGGGGAGGCCGGCGCCCGCGTCGGCGCCGATCCCGTGAAATGAGCGAATCCGGACAGCCGACAGCCTGGACCGAGCCCTTCGGCGGGGACCTCGCCCTGCGCGCCCGCGCGCGCGACGCGGCGGGGGCCTTCGCCGCGGCCGCCCTGGAGCTGGGCGCCGTCCTGGCCGCCGGCGAGCGCCGCGCCACCGAGACGCGGCCCCTGGACCTGACGGCCGGCGACCGGGAGGGCCTGCTGGTGGCGCTGCTGGAGGAGGTCCTCGTCCTGTTCGAGACGGAGGGCCTGCTGCCCGCGGCCGTGGAGATCGCGACGCTCACGGCCACGCGCCTGGCGGGCACCCTGCGCGCCGACCGCTTCGACGCGGCCCGCCACGATCCCGGCCGGGCCGTCAAGGCGGTCACCTGGCACAAGCTCGCGGTTCGCGAGGACGCGAGCGGCGCGAGCCTGCGCGCCGTTCTGGATCTATAGTCGGAGGGCGGGAGGAGCCGATGGCCCTGCACGACGCCATGCGCCGCCTGGATGCAGTCCGCATGGAGCTGCCCGCGGGCAGCGTGCCCGGTCAGCGGGCGCCCTGCCGACTCTATGCCGACGAGGCCCTCTTCCGCCAGATCCGCCGCGACGACACCCTCGTCCAGCTCGCCAACGTGGGCACGCTGCCCGGTCTGGTGGGCGCCGGCCTGGCCATGCCCGACGCCCACCAGGGCTACGGCTTCCCCATCGGCGGCGTGGCCGCCTTCGACACTGAGTCCGGCGTCGTCAGCCCCGGCGGCATCGGCTTCGACATCAACTGCGGCGTGCGCCTGCTGGCCACGGACTGCGAGCCACCGCCGCCCTCGCGTCTGAAGGCCCTCCTGGACGACCTCTTCCGCGCCGTGCCGGCGGGCGTGGGCCGCGGCGGCGCCCTGCGCCTGGACCGCAAGGCCATGGATGGCGTTCTCGCCGGCGGCGCCGCCTGGGCCGTGCGCAACGGCCACGGCACCGAGGCCGATCTGGACCGCATCGAGGCGGGCGGCCGCCTGGCCCACGCCGACCCGGACCAGGTCTCGGAGCGGGCGCGAAAGCGGGGCCGCGACCAGCTCGGCAGCCTGGGCGGCGGCAACCATTTCGTCGAGCTGCAGGTGGTGTCGGCCGTCTACGACGAGACGGCCGCGGCGGCCTTCGGCCTGGCGCCGGGCCAGCTCGTCGTCTCCCTGCACACGGGCAGCCGGGGCCTGGGCCACCAGGTCTGCGGCGACCACCTGCGCATCCTGGATGGGGCCATGGGGACCCACGGCATCCGCGTGCCCGACCGCCAGCTCGCCTGCGCGCCCATCCGCTCGCGGGAGGGGCGCGGCTACCTTGGCGCCATGGCGGCCGCCGCCAACTACGCCTTCGCCAACCGGCAGATCCTGACGGCCCTGGCGAGGGAGGTCGTTGGCCGCGCCCTGGGCGCCCGGCTGCACCTGATCTACGACGTGGCCCACAACATCGCCCAGTTCGAGGAGCACGGCGGCCGCGAGCTGCTGGTCCACCGCAAGGGCGCCACCCGGGCCTTCCCCGCCGGGCGGCGCGAGGTGCCGGCCGACTACGCGGCCGTGGGCCAGCCCGTGCTCATCCCCGGCAGCATGGGGACGGCGAGCTGGGTCCTGGCCGGCGAGCCGGGCAGCCTGGATGAGACCTTCGGCTCCTGCTGCCACGGCGCCGGCCGGCGTCTGAGCCGCAAGGCGGCCCTGCGGGACAGCCGCGCCGAGGCCGTGGTGGCCAAGCTCGAGGCGCGCGGCATCCTCGTGGCGGCGGCCAGTCATCGCGGTATCTGCGAGGAGAAGCCGGATGCCTACAAGGACGTCGACGCCGTCGTCGAGGTGGTGCGCCGCGCCGGTCTCGCGCGGAAGGTGGCGCGGCTGCGTCCCCTGGCCGTCATCAAGGGCTAGGGGCGCCGGCGGGGTGCCGGGAAAGCGCGTCCGACATAACGCATCCATTGAGACATCATGTTCAATTCCGGGCTCGCATCTCGCCCACAATCCTTTGCCTCGCAATGGATTGCCATTTTTCAGCCACTTCCGACTCGCGCGTTCCGGCCGGCGGAGTTAGACTAATCCGCCTCCCGGGACCCGGTCGAAAGGAGCCCGCGTGCCTCGTCACGCAACGCTCGCGACCTTCTTGCTGGTCCTCCTCGTCGGGCCGGCCGCCGCCGCCGACAGCCTCGCGCTGCCGGCGGGTCCCGTTTTGGGGCCCGACACCCTGTCGGTCTCCCACCGGGCAGCCATGGAGGCCGAACTGTCCCTGCTGCGCGCCGAGCTGGCCATGCGCGGCATGGACTGGCGCGCCGGGGAGACCGGCTTCCTGCGCCTCACGCGCGCCGAGCGCGACCGGCGCCTGCTGCGCCGTCCCTGGCCCCAGCCCGTGGCGGCCGCGCGGAGCATGGAGCGCGCGCCCGGTGACGCGCCGGCCCGCCTGGACTGGCGCGAGCGTGGCCTGGCGACGCCCGTACGCGACCAGGGTGACTGCGCCGCCGGCTGGGCCTACGCCGCCACGGCCTGCCTGGAGAGCGCCTTCCTCCTGGCCATGGACGGCGCCGGCCTCACCGACATCGACCTGTCCGAGGAGCAGCTCCTGACCTGCCTGGCGCAGTCGGGCTTCGCCGGCGACTGCGACGGCGGCTGGCCCGAGGACGCCCTCTGGTTCGCCACCAGCGTCGGCCTGGTGGAGGAGGGCTGCTGGCCGCGCGGCGGCGATCCGCGCCCCTGCGCCGCGCCCTGCGACGAGGCCCTCCGGCGCCGCCACCGCTTCGCCGCGTCGGGCAGCGTCTGCCGGGCCTTCGACCTCGAGGCCGTCAAGCGGGCCCTGCGCGAGCGCGGTCCCCTGGTCACCACCATGACCGTGCACGCCGGCTTCGAGGCCTACGCCGGGGGCGTCTACCGCGCGGCCGGCCCGGTGACGGGCTTCCACGCCCTGCTCCTCGTGGGCTACGACGACGCGCGGCGCTGCTTCATCGCCAAGAACAGCTGGGGCGAGGACTGGGGCCTGGGCGGCTGGTGCCTCGTGGCCTACGATGCGGGCTGCCAGTTCGGCGACTGGACGGCCTGGGCCGCCTACGAGCCGGCCGGGCCCTACGCCGCCATGGCGGTGGCGGGCCCGCGGGCCCTCACCGGCGAGTCGGTGCGCTTCGCGGACCGCTCCCTGACGGCGGGCCCGCCCCTCGTCGACTGGGAGTGGGACTTCGACGGCGACGGCCAGCCGGACGCCGCGGGGCCGGGGCCCCACGAGCACGTGTTCCGCGAGCCGGGATTCGTGCATCCCGTGCTCACCGTCCGGGACGAGGAGGGCCGCGAGGACCGGCAGGTCCTGGCCGCGGGGCTCGAGGTGGTCTTCGACGGGCCCACCTGGGTGGTGGACGCCGAGCGCGGCAGCCCCTACGGCGACGGCAGCCCGGGCGATCCCTTCCTGCGCGTGCAGACGGGCCTGAACGCCGCCGCCGACGGGGACACGGTCCTGCTGCGGCCGGGCCGCTACACCGGCGCCATGAACCGCGAGCTGGCCGTGCCGGACCGGCGCGTCGTCCTGATGGGCGGCGGGCCGCCCGAGGACGTGGTCCTCGACGGCGAGGGGATCGCGCGGCTGCTGGTCCTCGGGCCCGGTGCCGGGGAGATCGAGCTGCGCTGCCTGACCTTCCGGGGCGGGTTCCATCCCGAGCGCGGCGGCGCCGTGCTGGTGGAGGGCGCCGCGCCGCGCTTCGTGGGCTGCCGCTTCACGGGCAACGCCGTGGGCGAGGATCCCGCGGCCGCCGGCGCCGCCGTCTGGTCGGACGGCGGCCCGACCTTCGAGGACTGCAGTTTCACGGGCCACGTCAGCCTCGGGCCCGGCGGGGCCGTCCATTGCGCGGGCGGGCTGATGGTCCTCGCGGGCTGCGGCTTCGAGGATAACCGCAGCGCCACTGCGGGCGGCGCCGTGGCGGCCCTGGCCGGATCCCTGGTGGTGCGCGACTGCTTCTTCGAGCGGAACGAGGCGGGCCGCCGGGGCGGGGCCCTCTACCTGGAGGGCGCCGGCGCGCGCCTGCGCCGCGCGCTCCTGGACGGCAACCGGGCCGGCACGGCCGGCGGCGGCGGAAAGGCCGGCGGCGGCGCCCTGGCCCTGGGCGCGGCGTCGCGGCTGGATCTGGGCAGCAGCATCCTGGCCGGCAACGCGGGGCCATGGGGCGGCGCCCTGCTGGTGGAGGGCGGCGAGGCGGACCTGATTCACGCGACCTTCTGGGGCAACGCCGCCGTCGAGGCGGGCGGCGCCCTGGCCGCCACGGCGGGCGAGACGCGCCTGGTGAACAGCATCCTCTGGGGCGACACGGCGCCGGCGGACGGGGAGATCCACGCGGCGCCCGGCGCCGTCGCCGCGAGCCACTGCCTCGTGGCCGGCGGCTGGCCGGGGACGGACATCCTCGACGCCGATCCCCTCTTCGCCGACCCCTACGGCGGCAACTTCCACCTGGATGAGCAGAGCCCCTGTCTGGGCGCCGGCGATCCCGCCGCCGGGACGGGCCGCGACTACGACGGCCTGCTCCGGCCGCGGCCGCCCATGAGCCTGCCCGACCTGGGGGCCAGCGAGTCGACCCTGGGCGGCGGCCCGGCCTTTGCTCTGGCGGCGCCACCCGCGGGCCTGCGCTTCCTGGGCGTCTACCCGAACCCCTTCAATCCCACGGCCACCTTCAGCTTCGTCCTGCCCGAGCCGGCGGACGTGAGCGTGCTGGTCTACCTGCCATCGGGCCGCCTGGTGGCCGCGCTGGCCGAGCGCGAGCCCATGACCGCGGGGTCCCACTCCGTCTCCTGGACCGCCCGCGACGCGAGCGGCCAACCCCTGGCCAGCGGCATGTTCCTGGTGCGCGTGGACGCGCGCTACGCCGACGGCCGCCAGGAGTCGGAGATCCACAAGGCCATGCTCATCAAGTGATGCCCGCTGGTCCCGGCCGGCGGACGAACGGCGGCGCCGCGGCTCGCGGCGGCGGCCCGCCGGGCGCGCCAGCGCGTCGCGGCCGGGCGCTAGGGATCGCCGCGGGCCTCGCCCGTCATGGGGACGAAACGGACCGGGATGACGTCCTCCAC
>Ga0272442_10010943_pt1 | contig 11119 bp, 8 predicted proteins | sample SSMForm2O_FD_200262 | JGI IMG/M metagenome (GOLD analysis project Ga0272442, IMG submission 200262) | Marine sediment archaeal communities from Little Sippewissett salt marsh, Falmouth, MA, United States - SSM-Form-2O | ecosystem: Environmental > Aquatic > Marine > Wetlands > Sediment ...
GGCTGATGCACCGTTTACCCCGGAAACCGCAGCGTCGATTGCTATGGCATTCGAAGGTGCCGCTGAAGGTTCACAGTATGCTTCAGTTATGGAGTATGTTGATGCTTTCGTTCAATATGTTGCCGTTCTGGACACTGAAATGGGTTCACCGGTGGGTGATTCTGTAGCATTTGTTTTAGAAAAACATGGTACAGGTATAACAACTAATGAGAACAGTAATATCGCGGCATTTGTTACAGCGCGTTTGCAGACTTTAGAAACTTTCGCCGACTGATGCAAATATAAAGAGAACATAGAGTAGTTAATTTAAAAACAAGCCTGTCCTTCTTATAGGGCAGGCTTGTTGTTTAACTATGTTTTGCAAAAATAACAGTTTTGCTATTCAATGGCTTTTTTAATCGGTGCATAAGCAACCAGTTTGCTTACACGGATTTCTTCTGCGTCCTGCTTCAGTTTTGCGAATGCTGCCGCGTTTCCGGTCTTTTCTACCGCAACCAAAGCCTTATTAATCAGTTTTTCGGCCCCAGTGGTATCTCCTTTTACTTGGCAAATCTTTGCTTTTGTCAGCCAACTCGCAGCTATGAGATGATGGTTAGAGCCGTAGATTTTTTCTTGTACTGCTACTGCTCGATTAATCAATTCTTCTGCCTTGACATATCTTTCCTGCAGGGTATATAGTTCCGCTATACCGGCAAGGATATTTGCAGTATAAAGATGGTTCGGCCCGTAGCTGTTATTGATTAAATCCATTGCCTTTTTATAATAGCTTTCGGCTTTTTCCAAGTGACCCTGTGCAACGTTAATTTTGGCAATAGCCACAAAGAATGGAGCCATTGCCTTATCATTCGCACTGTGAGCGTCGAGCATAATAGTCATCGCTTCATCCAAAGCAGACGTGGATTGATAATATTTGCCCTGCTCACAGTAAATTGAGCTTAAAGTGCTCAGTGTATACGCCAGGTAAGGATGTTTTTCGTAGAGGGTTTTTTTCTGTAGTTTCAAACCCAACTCACACATTTTCTCGGCATCAACCAATTTATTCTGATTTTTGTATAGTGTTGCCAAATCAATCAGGCACATGGCAAGTTCAGAATCCGTTGCTCCATTTATTTTTGCCATAGTTAATGCTTTTTCTACGAGCGGCTGTGCTTTGGCATATTCACCATAGGCCATATATACCCTTGCCATTGAGCGCAGTGTTCTTGATGAAGGAGTTTTTTTTATCTGTCTGGGTTTTCCATTGGCTACACTGCAGCTCCATAGAACTAAACCAAGGGCCAAAAGGATGTATAGAATTTTGCTTTGTCGTCTTAAGTAATTTTGTTTTTCGTTCCGGATCATTTTAATTCCCCCTAACTTCAGCTTCTGTCGATTAAAATAACCTACCCCGTTATCTACCTAAAACATAAGAAATAAGGAAGATATGACAAAACTACTAATTTTCTTACCAGTGAAATTTTTTCGTTGGTCGAAAAAACAGCGTATGTTTTTGCTATTGCTTTAATATTCTCGGACTGTCTTTTAGTAAAATGCACAAAAAAAAATCGCTCGCAACCTCCGGTAATCTTTTTAAACCGTATTCGAAGGCATTTCTTGAAAATCAGCCCGAAGTTACTTTTTCTAATGTCGATATAAGCCGATATTTACTCTGAATGACTTGTTTTGGCTCGAAAGTAATTGGAGGTTCTTGTGTTTCAGTTTGACAAAAGCAAACAACGAGAGTTGGGGCTTGTTTGGGTGATTGTAACAGTGCTCTTGGCGGTCGGATGCAAACATGCTAAAGCGGTTGCCGAAAACTTCCCGTCTGAAGAGTCCCTGGTCGGACTTATGAAGCAATCGCCTGAAGACACGTTAGCAATTAACTTGGTTTGTGAAAAGATTCTCAAAGGTGATTTTGAAAGTGCCCAAGAGAGTGTTAGTAAATTAGCTGCTTCTGATAGAAAAAGAATTCGAGAGCTTAAGAACATTGTTGATGAATATACATCCATAAAGATGAAACGCCAAGCTTTACAGCATAAAAGTTACCAAACGCAGATGAACAAGCTCGAAGGACTTCGGCAGAAATGCTTGTTAGATGATGTCAATGATATCAGTCAGGTATTTTCGGTCGTATTAAAGATATCGGAATACGCCGACAATAAGCAAAAACAAGATTTACTCAAAGACCCTCTCTTAATAAGAGCTATTCAGAAAGCTAAAGCCAAAGCTGCGGAATTCGAGGCAAAGGGTAAATGGCTTGATGCATACACAATTTGCTATAGTAAATTAATGCAGATTTACCAGGACGACAAAGCGTACTCAGATTATGCTGAACAGCTTCTGGAGAAGGCCGATATTTTGGCGTCTCTTCGAGACAGCCCGTGTGAAACATGTGAAGAGCGTTACGCAGGCATAAAAAAAGAGACGTTTATCAAAGCTCTTAATGTTCTAAATTCCAGTTATGTTAATATTATTGATTATCGCCTGATGGCAATAAAAGCTGTCACCCGATGCCAATTGTTAGGTGAGGTAATTAGCAATTCGGTCCTTGATAAAAAATATGGGAATAAAAATATACAATTCGCGGCTTGGTCAACATCCTTGTCAGCGATTTTGGATGAAGTGAACGAATCATCGGCAGATATAAGCAAAGATAAGTTTATAAATGTTTTTGAACAAGTTTTGGTGTTGAATGAGTCACCCCGCGTGGGTATAAGATTACCTCCAAAGTTACTGATTGCGCAATTTGCAAAAGGAGCCATGTCGGGACTTGACCCTTACACAGTTATATATTGGCCCAGTCAGGTACAGGACTTTGAAAAAGCAGTGACCAATCAGTTTTCAGGCATTGGCATAAAGTTTTCGAAACAGGAAGGTTTGGCAAAAGTATTAAATGTTTTTCCTGACACACCGGCACATAAATCCGGTCTTCAGGCAGGAGATATCATAATAGCAGTGGATGGCATTGAAACGAAAGATATTTCTTCAGACTGTGCAGTTAAGAGGATTACCGGCCCGAAGGGTACTAAAGTGACGTTGACAATCAGGTCTTCCGATAAAGGTCAAACCCGTGATATTACCCTGCAGAGAGCCAGAATAAGTGTTCCGTCGGTTCACGGTTGGCAACAGACCGAAACTGGTAAATGGCTGTATTTGATCGATAGTCTAAAAAAAATAGGTTATGTTCGTGTTAGTAGTTTTAATTCAAGAACCGCGGATGATTTCGAAAGTGTACTTTGTAAGCTTGAGGAAAATGGTTTAAAAGGATTAATTTTAGATTTACGGTCTAACCCAGGCGGGCTTCTGAGTGCTGCCGTAGAAATAGCAGATAAGTTTATCGCAGAGGGACTGATACTAAGGACTCAACCGCGGTTTGGGATGTCAACATATATATCAGCACACCAGGAGGGTACTCACGGCGATTACCCTATCGTAGTACTCATCAACTCGTTTACAGCAAGTGCTTCAGAAATATTGGCTGGAGTATTACAGGACCAAAAATATAAAAAGGCCGTTTTAGTTGGTCAAAGAAGTTATGGCAAAGGCAGTGTACAATCAATAACGAGTCATTGTGGCAATGGCTCACAATTAAAATATACTATGGCATATTATCACTTGCCTTCGGGTCAAAGAGTCGAAAGCCGGGTATTAATGGAAAAATTAGGCATGACAGATTGGGGCATCTTACCAGATGTCAATGTGGAACTGCGAAGTGACGAACTGCAGGAGATAGCCAACGTGCAAAAGGTAAATGAGTCTGTGGTGAAAAACGGACGAAATAATGCTCTTAGCAGCATGAACCAGTATTCGCAGCAGGAGACAATAGATGCTGACCCACAACTGGCAATTGGCTTGTTGGTGTTAAGAAGCAAAATGATACAAGATGGCTGTGAGTTGGCTGGGGTAGCGCAGCAGAGTGATAAAGGTTCCGGGCTGCAAACATCTGCGATTCAACTCGGTACAGTTCATTGAGCATCACATTCCCGAACAGATTGCTCCAGTGCATGATGCAAGCGGTGATATTGCCTACTGACAATGTTCAAATATACCCTCGCGGAATGTTGCGAACTTCGGCGCAAAGAAAAAATGATTTACTGAAAGAGCTTCAAGGGGTTCTATAAAGAATAATCGCAAGCAACTGCTCAGAAAAGACACTCAATCGCGGTGACAAAAAGAAACTGTGGGATATTATAGAAATCCTAATAAACCGGCAAAAACAGGTTCCCATAAAACTGTGCCAAAATCGCAGATTAAGCCGTTTTTTTTCTGTCAATTTGACAGGCTTTGAGGCTTGAATCACCCTTTTGTAAGACAGCCAGAAACGTATCTTTTTGTAAATAAAACAGTTATAATCGTGAGGATTTGCCAATGTCTAAATTGGTATGTGATTTGCTGATAATTTTAAGACCAACAAAAACAGAAACTTGGGAAATTGCGGGAGAGAATTTATAAGAAATAAACATGAATACAATTCATTTTAAGTACATTTTTTTGTATATTATGAACTTTATTCTGGTCTGAAGCGTAAAAAGTAAATCAATTATTTTTTGCCGGTTCGTGTCCCTGATTGGACTCAAATTGTGAGATTTACTTTGTAATATAGATAAAATTTGAAGGAGAAATTCTTTATGGCTACAGATGTGAAACAAATCGGAAATCTGGTTCAGGAAAAAAGTGGATTTGTGCGGTCATTGTTTGGGGAGATGGACAAGGTAATTGTAGGCCAGCGATACATGCTGGAGCGTATGCTTATCGGGCTTTTAGCTAACGGGCACATACTGCTGGAAGGCGTGCCTGGATTAGCGAAGACTATGGCTGTGACAGTTTTGTCACGAGCGATAAAAGCTGATTTTCAGCGGATACAATTTACGCCCGATCTGTTGCCGGCAGATTTGATCGGAACCCAGATATATCGCCAATCTGACGGTGAATTTTACACGCGTAAAGGGCCTATCTTCGCTAATATTATATTAGCTGACGAAATAAACAGAGCCCCGGCCAAGGTACAAAGTGCCCTGTTGGAAGCGATGCAGGAAAGACAGGTGACAATTGGCGAAGAAACCTTTGATGTTCCCAAGCCTTTTCTTGTACTTGCGACGCAAAACCCTATCGAACAGGAAGGCACCTATCCTTTGCCGGAAGCTCAACTTGACCGGTTTATGCTGAAGGTCAAGATTGACTATCCTGACAAGGATGAAGAACGCAAGATACTTGACAGAATGGCTGCAACAAATCCAAACTTTGATATTAAGGCTGTTATCAGTCCTGAGCAGATAGCTGAGGTTCGCAGCGTAGTAGATGAAATATACATTGATGAGAAGATCAAAGATTATATCGTTGATATAGTTTGTGCTACCAGAGAGCCAAAGAAATATGGTATAGAAATTGGTAACTTCATAAGCTACGGGGCTTCGCCGCGAGCGACAATTTATCTTGCAATCGCAGCAAAAGCGCACGCATTTATTCAGCAGAGGGGCTACGTTACTCCGCAGGATGTAAAAAGTATCGGTATCGATGTTCTACGTCATAGAGTTATTGTAAGTTATGAAGCTGAAGCTGAAGACAAGACCAGCGAAGATATAATAAAGACAATTTTTGACAATATTGAAGTTCCATAGACAAGACCGCTTAATTTCATTATTCAAAAATACTATGATACCTCAGGAATTAATAAAAAAAATTAAGCAGATTCAAATCTACACATCGAGGATGGTAGATGCCAGCTTTGCCGGCCAGTATGAAAGCGTCTTCAAAGGCAGGGGCATGCAATTCGACGAAGTTCGTGAATATACTCCCGGCGATGACATTCGCACTATCGACTGGAATGTTACCGCTCGAACCGGTAAGCCATATATTAAACGCTTTGTTGAAGAGCGTGAAATGACAGTCATGTTCGTAGTTGATTTAAGCGCATCTGGTGATTTCGGCACTGTAAATAAAGCCAAGAACGAATTGGCAGCCGAATTTTGTGCTGTGTTGGCCTTTGCGGCAGCTAAGAATAATGACAAGGTTGGATTGCTGATTTTTACTGACCAGATTGAGCTGTATATCCCGCCTAAAAAAGGGATCAGTCATATGCTTCGGATTATCCGAGAACTGATGTATTTCAAGATGCCGAAAAGAAAAACCAATATCAGCGGTGCTCTGGATTATTTGGCAAAGGTGGTACGAAAAAAAGCTACGGTATTTCTGGTGTCCGATTTTATAGAAACCGATTTCAAAAAGACTCTTAGCCTGCTTAATAAACGTCACGATGTCATTGCCGTTCCTGTTCGTGACAAAGCAGAAATTACTTTGCCCGGTATAGGGCTAATTGAGTTTGCCGATGCTGAAACCGGGGAAATCATTCTTGTCGACACATCCAGCAGAAAATTTAGAAGCCAGTACAGCAATACCACTGCAAAAAGATTTGACGAACTAAAAAATATGCTGCGAACAATCAATGTCGATTGTATCAGCATAAGCACTGATAAACCATATATACAGGATTTAGTCAGATTTTTCCATATGAGGCACCAGCGATACTGAAATTGATTATAAGGAGCACTAATTATGTCAGATGATTTAGATTTCTCGTTGCCTGAGAAAAAAAGAAAAAAATCTTTCGTGTCTATAATAGTTATCATACTGCTTTTAATCCTGATAGCTCTGGGGACAGCTAATATTCTCACCAAGTTCGGCAGTCCGGGATTTTCTGTTGAAAACAAAGTTTCCTCCTTGTCGCTTGAACAAACAAAGCAGTTGGCTACTAAGCTTGCCAGTCGTAATTTATACATCAGAGCAGCTAAAGTTTGGCAAGATTATATATCCGCAAGCAAACTATCGGATGCAGAACAAGCTAAAACGCTCTTTCAGATTGGAACGCTGCTTGAAAAAGCAGGTTCTTTCGCTGAAGCGATTGAATATTACTATCGCAGTGAAATTACAAATAAACTTGCCGAATTAGAACCTCAGATTAATACTCATCTAAAGGATTGCTTTGAAAAACTCGGCAAATTTTCTGCTTTGCGATATGAGTTGATGGATAGGACAAGCTTTGAGAAATCCTCTTCTGCAGGCAGTAAGATAGTAGCTGAAATCGGAGCCGAAAAAATAAGCGAAGCGGACCTTGACGCATTAATTGAAACAGCAATCGATAACCAACTTGCTCCTATGGCGGCATTTATGACAGATGAACAGCTAAATGAGCAAAAAAAGAAAATGCTTGAACGGTACAAAGACCCTGCAGCTAAGGGACAGTTTCTTCAATCGTGGCTCATGCAGGAGATCATGTATAGGCAGGCGTTAGAGGACGATTTGACCGAGGAACCTAAAGTTAAGAGTTTTATTGATGAATTAACACGAAGTGCTTTGAGTCAACAGCTTATGAACCGGCAGCTTGCAGGTAAAATTAATATTACCGAAACCGATCTTCAGACATATTATCAGGCAAATATGGAAAAGTTCATAGAACCAGCAGACAAAAAAGACCCTAACTCCGTTGAGCGGCAAAAAAGTTTTGAAGAAGTTAGAGACCAGGTAACCAGCGAGCTTGTGAGCCGTAAAAGCCAGGATGTCCAGCAGAGCCTTATAAAACAATTGATGGACAAGTACAATGTTATTGTTCATACATCTGTATTTACTCCTGCGGGTAAAACCGAAAATGAAAAGTAAAATACAAAAATACAAAAGTATAAGAATAATATCTTATACACTTATAATTTGTGCACTGCTACTGGTTTGCCCTGGTTGCAAGGAGCATACGGATGCAGGGGACGGACAAACCCAATTCGAGATTGACAAAGATTACCAGCGAGGCCCTTTAACGGTTCATATACGTGTCGACAAAACCAAAATGACAATCGCTGAAACTTTTTGCTTAGAATTTGAAGCAACAATTGAACCGGGCTTTGAAGTTCAGATGCCAAAAGTTGGAAGCGAGCTTGAGAACTTTGGTATTGTTGATTGGGATAATTTAGGTGACAAGCTTGATGAAAATAATAATGTAGTCAGTAAATACCGGTATCGTCTTGAGCCTTTTTTATCCGGCACTTTTCCACTACCGGCTTTTACATTCCAATTTACTGATGTAAATAGCCCGGAAGAAAAGAAATACGAACTTACAACCGAGCCAATAGATATTGAAGTAACTTCTCTGCTTGGTGAGCAGCGGGCTGAGTTGGTGATAGCTGACATTGAAGATGTTGTCCAAATGCCCAGTAAAAGCTCTTACTGGTGGCTTTGGGCCTTAGGTATAGTTGCGATTATTGCCATTGCAAGTTTCTGTCTTTGTTTACGGCGAAAAAGGGTAGCCGAACTTGTTAGGATTTTCAAGCCGGCTCATGAAATTGCATACAACCGCCTGCGAGCTTTGGTTAAGGAGGATTTGGTAAAGAAAGGTAAAATCAAGGAATTTTACGAGCAAATAAGCAATATTCTCAGGCATTATATTGAGCATCGTTTTAATCTCAGGGCTCCGGAAAGAACTACGGAAGAATTCTTAATCGAACTGTCAACAGCAGATGTTCTTGGTGCGGCTGACAGGGCTGATTTGGGCGAATTTCTCAAGCTCAGTGATCTGGTCAAATTTGCCAAACACAATCCAACTACAGAACAAATCCAGGAAACGTTCGATCTGGTTAAAAACTTTATTGAGAAAACAAAATCTGACGAAAAGAAAATTGATGTAACGGAACAAACGATACAAGCAGAGGTAGCTTAGATGCAGTTATATTCGCCATGGATATTATTGTTGTTTTTGGTGTTACCGGTTATGGTGTTTATGTGCCTGCGCAAAAATAGTACCGCTGCGATAAAATTCCCCAGCTTGATGGATATGAAAAACTGCCTTGTTTCGTGGCGTATCAGATTCAGGCCATTATTGTTAATTGCCAGACTGATTTGTATCGCTCTTTTAATAGTTGCACTTGCCAGGCCAAGAAAAGGGACGGTACTGTCAGAAATTTCCACCGAGGGTGTGGCCATTGAAGTTGTTGCCGACCGTTCAGGCAGTATGCAAACGGAAATGGACTATTATGGTCAAAAGTTAAACCGTCTGGAAGTAGTCAAAAAGGTGCTCTCTGATTTTATCCAGGGCAATAACAAAGAACTGCCCGGCAGAAGTAATGATCTTGCGGGGTTAGTTACCTTTGCTCGTTATGCGGATACGATTTGCCCCTTGGTGCTTAGTCACAATGTTTTGCTCGAATTTCTGAAAAATACTGAACTTGTCAAGCTTCGCAGTGAAGACGGCACGGCGATAGGTGATGCGATTGCTCTTGCGGCAGCTCGGCTTAAAGAAGCCGAAGATGAACTCCATGAAAGAAAAGCTCAATTGATCCAGGCCGGCGAAAGTAATTTAGCTCAGCAGGATAACGGCTTTAAAATTAAGAGTAAGGTAATTATCCTGCTTACTGACGGTGTTAATAATGCTGGGCAACGTGAGCCGTTACAAGCCGCTGAACTGGCAAAGGATTGGGGTATAAAAATATATACAATCGGCATCGGTTCCGCTCAGGCGTATACAACTATCCAAACACCATTGGGACCTTACAAGATGCCGACAGGCCAAAATCTTGATGAAAGATTGCTTAAAGCAATTGCCGAAAAAACGGGCGGGTTTTATGGCCAGGCTGATAGTGCAAAAACACTTGAAAAGATCGTTGAAAAAATCGATGAATTAGAAAAAACCGAAGTCAAATCGATTCAGTACACTCAATATGCTGAGCTTTTCGGGCCATGGACATTAGCGGCATTGTTGATACTGGCCTCGGAAATATTGGCAAGCTGTACGATATTTCGCAAAATTCCGTAAATAAAATGTAAGGTAATTATGAACCTTGGAAATGATAGAGCATTGTGGTTGTTATTTGTAGTGCCGGTAGTTCTGCTGCCTGCGTATATCTGGTGTTTTTGGCAAAAGGCCAAGGCACTTAGAATATTGGCCTGCAATGAAATGCTCAAGAAGATCAATGTTTCGGTGAGCTTGAAAAAGCAAATATTCAAAGCACTTTTGCTGATTGCCGCTTTTCTTAGTATTGTAATAGCATTGACTGAACCCAAATGGAACCCAAAGGCCCAAAGAATAAAACGCCAAGGCCGGGATGTCTGTATTTTACTGGATACTTCAAGGTCTATGTTAGCCGAAGATATTAGGCCGAACAGGCTTGAGCGCTCAAAGATAGCAATACGGGATCTGATGGAAAGATTGAGAGGGGATCGCATAGCCATTGTAACATTTGCCGGCAACAGCACCGTCAAGTGTCCATTGACGCAAGATTATGCCTTTGTGAGAATGGCTTTAGCCGATATTTCTACAGAAAGCTCCAGTAGAGGAGGTACTATGATAGGTGACGCTATCCGTAAGGCTACTGAAGAAGTTTTCGATAAGCAAAGCCGCGAGTATAAAGATATAATCTTGATTACCGATGGCGAAGACCATGACAGTTTCCCCGTCGAGGCCGCTGAAAAGGCAGCTTCCGACGGTATAAGAATAATAGCTATTGGTCTTGGAGATGAAGACCAGGGTTCACGGATTCCTATTACAGGGCCAAATGGCGAAAGAACTTTTTTAAAGTATAATGACCAGGAAGTCTGGTCAAAAGTTGACGCCGATATGTTGCGAAAGGTTGTTTATGCAACTGATGGCGGGAAATATCTTTCGGTTGAACCAGGCACAACTTTGGACCTTGGGCAGATTTATGAGAACCTGATCGCTTCAGCCCAGAAACGCCAGCTTGAATCTACGACAATGTTAAAGTATGATGAAAGATTTCAGATTTTCATAGCATTAGGTATGGTTCTGATTATTTGTGAGGTTTTTGTAAGTGAACGCAGGAAAAAATAAAATATTTTTACAGATATTGTTGATTTCATGTATGCTTCAAAAAGCTTTTGCTGGTACAGCTCAAGTTTCCAACAGCCAAGGTAATCGTCTATACGAGCAGGAAAAATTCGATGATGCCATTAAACAATATGACCAGGCTATTATCGACAGCCCCCAGGCCTTGGAGCCTAAATTCAATAAGGCAAACAGCTACTATCGTCTCGATGATCTTGAGCAGGCTATAAATTTATACAGAGAGGTTGCTGCTGATAGTAAAGATATGAAGCTGGTCACCAAGTCAAAGTACAATTTGGGCAACTGCTGGTTTCAACAGGG
>Ga0272442_10010944_pt1 | contig 11119 bp, 10 predicted proteins | sample SSMForm2O_FD_200262 | JGI IMG/M metagenome (GOLD analysis project Ga0272442, IMG submission 200262) | Marine sediment archaeal communities from Little Sippewissett salt marsh, Falmouth, MA, United States - SSM-Form-2O | ecosystem: Environmental > Aquatic > Marine > Wetlands > Sediment ...
AAGGCGTGGCCGAACGCCTGGAGTCTTTTGTCCAGCAGGGGGGAATCCTCGCCTGCACCTACTGGAGCGGCATCGTGGACCAGAACGACCTCTGCTTCTTAGGGGGCTTTCCCGGCCCACTGAGGAGGGTGCTCGGCATCTGGGCGGAGGAGATCGACGCCCTGTATCCTGAGGAGCGTAACCGCCTGATCATGGAATCAGACAACGATCTGGGAATCAGCGGCGAGTACGAGCTGAGAGACTTCTGTGAAATCATCCACGCCGAATCGGCGCACGTGTTGGCCAGGTATGCGGGAGATTTCTACAGAGGCCAACCCGTACTGACGGCCAACAGCTTCGGCAAGGGGATGGCCTATTATCTGGCCGCAAGGGCCGAGGAGCGCTTTCTGAGAGATTTCTATGGCTCCCTCGCCGACAAGTGTTCCTTGAAAAGGGCGCTGAACGTGGACCTTCCCGAGGGGGTGAGCGCCCAGCTGCGAAGCGACGGCCGCCGCGATTACATCTTCCTGCTCAACTTTGCGCAGTCGCCGCAGGCGGTCGATCTGGGCGAGAGGGCCTTCCGGGAATTGCTCAGCGGCACGGAGCTTTCCGGACGGATCGAACTTGAACCTTTTGACGTGAAAGTCATGGTCTAGTAGCCTTCGATGAGCCCGACCCGTGTCAAAACGAACATCCTGCTGATACTCACAGACGACCAGGGCGCCTGGGCCCTGGGTTGTGCCGGCAACGGGGAGATCCGCACCCCCAACCTCGACAGGCTGGCTCGGGAAGGTATGCGTTTCGACAACTTTTTCTGCACCTCCCCGGTCTGCTCGCCGGCCAGGGCCTCTCTGCTGACCGGGAAGATTCCCTCCCAACACGGGATCCACGACTGGATCCGGCATGGTGATGTGCCTATCGAGTGGGGAGAGAGAGGCCCGGTCATCCGCTATCTTGCCGATACAACCGGATATACGGACATCTTGTCTGCCAGAGGCTACACCTGCGGGATCAGCGGCAAGTGGCACCTGGGGGACGCGCTGCACGCGCACATGGGCTTCCGCTTCTGGCGAGTTCACGCCCAGGGCGCCGGTCCCTACTATGGGGCACCGCTGATCAAGCACGGCAGGATCGTCCACGAGCCCCGCTATGTCACCGATGCGATCACGGAGAACGCCCTGGCTTTTCTGAAAACACAGAGGAACTCCGAGGATCCCTTCTATCTGAGCGTCCACTACACCGCCCCCCACAGTCCCTGGGACAGGGCGAATCACCCTGCCCAGTTCTACGACCAGTACTTCGACAACTGCCCTTTCGAAAGCGTCCCCGTGGAGCCCATGCACCCCCGGCAGATCAACACCGCCCCCTACGGAGAGGGGCAGAAGCGCCGGGAGCTGCTGAGCGGCTACTTCGCCGCGGTAACTGCCATGGATTCGGGGGTGGGACGAATCCTGGAAGAGCTGGAAACCATGGAAGCCCGGGACAGCACTCTGGTCTTCTTCACCGGCGACAACGGTATGAACATGGGGCATCACGGGATTTACGGAAAGGGCAACGGCACCTTCCCCCAGAACATGTACGACACCTCGGTAAAGGTTCCGGCTATCTTCTGGTTACCCGGGCGGATTCCCGAAGGGGTAATATGCCGCGATCTGCTCAGCCACTACGACTTCCTGCCGACCCTGCTGGATTTTCTTGCCATCGATAATCCTCTTGAAGAGCAACTGCCGGGAAGGAGCTTCGCGCCTCTGCTGATGGGGAGGGTCTTGGGGCAAAAGCCGGTCGTAGTCTTCGATGAGTACGGACCGGTTCGCATGATCCGCAGCGACCGTTGGAAGTACGTACACCGCCATCCCTACGGTCCCCACGAGCTGTTCGATCTGAAAGAGGACCCGGAGGAACGGAGGAACCTCTATGGGGATGCGGGGAACGCCAAGCGGGTCGCCGAGCTCAAGGGTGAGCTGGACAGCTGGTTCCACCGCTATGCCGATCCGGCTCTGGACGGCAGTCACGAGGGGGTAACCGGTAAGGGACAGCTCGGTTTGGCCGGTCCCGCCGGCAGAGGCCGGAAAGTGTGGGCCGACGATTGGCATTACCTCGGAGAGGGACCTTCGAAGAACCCTTCGGTTGTCGACTATTAAATCGGAAGTTGTTTCTGTTATTGTAAGCCAATCGGATTGAACAGGAAGCGGGTATGCAAAACGATAACGGCTACAACCGGTAGCGGCGTCCCTCATCGAGCATGACCAGGTAGTTGTCCAGAGGGATGTAGTTGGCCACGGTGTTGCCCGTGCCCAGGCAGTAGCCGCTGCCGCGATCTTCAGACGTACAGGCATCCAGGGTCTCCCGTACGCGTCTGCGAATCTCGGGTTCTGAAGCCCGGCAGAGAAAATCCACGTCGATCCCGCCTAGTATCGAGACCCGCTGTCCATAGCGCCGGTAGGCTTCAGTGGCCGGCAGGATCGTGTCCTCGAAGGAATGCTTGCCGTCGATGCGTACGTTTTCGATCAATTCTTCCATGACAGGTTCCAGGTTGCCGCAGGAGTGCAGCAGGTAGGGCTTGCCGTGCTCATGGGCGATCCGGGCGCATTCCCGGTGCCAGGGAAGGATCCGTTCTCGCAGGAACTCCGGACTGGTCATGGTGGTGGAGCGGAAACCCAGATCGTCGGATCCCCACACCAGGGATATGCAGCGGAAATCACAGATCAGCTCCGTGAAATCCACGTAGAACCTTCCGATCTTCTCGCAGATCGCCACCACCAGCTCCGGCGCGTCGAAGAGATTGTAGCACAGCCGCTCGTAGCCCTGGAGGAAGGTCACCATCTCGAAGATGTGGGCGGTCAGATCATAGCAGCCCATGCCCCCCGGCAGGTTCTTCTCCATCCACTCCAGGGAGGTGAGATCGATCTGGTTTACTTGCGGCCAGGGGTAGTCCTCGAACTCGTCCCAGTTGCGGATTGCCGCCTCATGCTCCACGACCCACTCTCGCCGGCCCCGGTTCTGATCACCCGCTACGGTATCGCCACTTTCCAATGCGGGCATGGGGAAGAGATCCTTGTGCACAAAACCGATTCGGAAGGCGTCGTAGCCCAGAAAGGCATGGACCCGGATGTCCCGCTGTAGGGTGTAGAAGGGATCGGAGGGATCCAGATCCCGGGAGAGATCGAAACGCCGGTCCACCGCCTCGATGATCTCCGGATCGAGAAAAAGCTCGATGTGGTGAATCCGCTTCGGCGCCCGCTCCCGACGAAGCACGGCCAGAAGCTCATCGACGTCCGGCCGGACCGTTTTGGTGAACAGAGACTATCTCTCCTCCGGGAAGTACAGATCCACCATGGATTTGTTCACTCCCGGGGCTCCGATCATGGGCAGGTTCCGGGTCCGCATGGTGTTCTCCAGATTCTGAACATCCTCCCGGGTCAGCTCTTTGATTTCGCCGACTGCCAGAGCCTGGAGCATGGAAATGGCACTGACCTCCAGGATATCCACAAGCTGCATGGTCCTGCAGATAGGAGCGGGACTCAGGATCGTCAGGCCGTGGTTCTCCATGAGAAAGGCATTGTACTTCTTCACGAAGGAAGCGAAGTTGTCGGCCAGCCGCTGAGTTAGGGGTTCCGCGTAGGGCACCAGCGGTACCGGCCCCACCTCCGCCACGGTCTCGGGAAACACCGGCCTCATCAGCCAGTTGGTTCCCTTCAGGATGGCGAAGGTGTTGGTGTAGGGCGGATGGCAGTGGATCACCGACTTGATATCCGGCCGGTCCCGGTAGAAGTTGAGGTACATCGGTACCTCTCCGGTGGGCTTGCGCGTTCCCTCCACCGTCCGGCCCTCCAGATCGATGAACACCACGTCCATCTCGGCGATATCGGATTTGCACACGCAGGTCGGGGAGATCAGGACCAGGTCCTCCTCCAGCTTGTAGGAGAGATTGCCTCCCTGGCTGGTCACGTACATGCGATCGGCCAGGCGTTTGCAGACCATGGTGAAGTCCCGGACCTCATCAGAGTATTTCTGTAAGTAGCTCATACGGTTCTATTGTTTCTTCTTGTTCTTGATCGTCTGGTACAGATCATAGGCTTTCTCCGGGCTCTCCTTGCCGTGAACGATCGCCTTGACCGCCTTCATCATGCCGACCGGAGAATCGGATTGGAAGATGTTCCGTCCCATGTCCACCCCGGAGGCTCCCTGGTCGATGGCGTTGTAGGCCATCTTCAGAGCGTCCAACTCCGGTCGCTTCTTGCCTCCGGCAATTACGATCGGCACCGGACAGGCCGCGGTCACCGTCTCGAATCCTTCATCCACGTAGTAGGTCTTCACGTAGTGGGCGCCCAGCTCGGCGCAGATCCGGGTGGCCAGGCGGAAGTACTTGGCGTTTCGCTCCATATCCCGGCCCACCGCGGTCACGGCCATGGTTGGAATCCCGTAGCGCAGCCCCGTATCCACCAGCCGGGTCATATTCACCACGGAGCGGGACTCGAACTCACCTCCGATGAATACCTGGATGGCCGTGGCGCACACACCCAGGCGGATGCAGTCCTCCATGTCCATGGCGATCTGCTCGTTGGAAAGCTCCTTGAGAATGCTCGGTCCTCCTGATGCTCGAATCACCACCGGCTTGGTCACCGAGGGCGGCACGATGGTGCGCAGGATTCCCCGGGTGCACATCACCACGTCGGCATCCGGCACCAGGGGCATGATGCTCACGTCGATCCGTTCCAACCCCGAGGTCGGTCCCTGGAAGTAGCCGTGGTCGATGGCCAGCATCACGGTGCGTCCGTCCCTGGGATTGAAGATCCGGGCCAGCCGGTTCTTCATCCCCCAGTCCAGCTCTGTCGAGCCTTTCAAGAAAAACAGCTTCCCCTTCTGGGGCACGTCCACGTGATAGGTTTTTCCCTCTTTATCCGCTTCAGGCATAATCGTTTCCTCCTATAACTCTTCGAGTCGTGTTATCTCGATCGCTTTGCCCAGATCGTTGTTCGCACCCACGCATTATTTCTTCGTGTCGATCAGATCTTTGAAATCTTCCAGGGTCTGTCCGGTTGCTTCGAGTTCGGCCAGGATCAATTCGGTGGCCCAGCGGGCTCCGTCCCCGACCACGGCGCAACAGCCGTCTTCCCGTTCGTGGGCCCCGGCATCCCGGAATGCCTGTTTCTGCTCGTCGTCTCTCAGGTCGAAGGAACGACCGAAGATCTTCTTGTGTATCTGCGAACAGATCGCGGTGCCGTACTTCTCCATGAACTTGTCGTGCAGTGCTGCAGCCATCCGGAAGGACACGTACTTGTCCGCCCGTCCCTTCTTGGTGGCCTCCTCTTCCCGGGTCCGTCCGAAAAACATGCTCATCGCAATAATTCCTCCGGAATACCCGCCACAGAGCCCGTCGGTGCACTCTCCGGCGCCCCCGGCCAGACCGCTGGCCGATTTGTACACCAGATCGTTCTGTATCCCCGTGGCATCCTGTACCGCCGCAATGGCGCACTGGGCGCACCCTCTGACGTTGCGCTCTCCCTCGAAACCAAGCTTATATGCTTTGTCCAAGACTTCCTGTTTGTTCATTTCATCCTCCAAACGATGTAGATGCTGACCCGCTCAGCCGTGCTGAAGCCGGTCGTTTGCTCCTTTATTTATAAGTGGCTCCACCATCAACGATGATGTTCTGTCCGGTGATGAATCCAGCGTACTCTGAGGCCAGAAACAGCACGGTATAGGCCACGTCCCGGGGCGTACCAAAACGCCCGACGGGAATTCGCTCAATGTATTTGTTCCTCTTTTGCGGATCCGGCTCCTTGTCCCTCAACAGATCTGTTTCGATGAGGGCGGGCAGCACCGCGTTGACGGTGATTCCCCTGGGAGCCAGCTCCTTGGAAAGGGCTCTGACCAGTCCGTTGATACCCGCCTTAGCCGCGGAGTAGGCCGCCGATCCCCCACCGCCTGTAATCGAGCCTGCCGATCCGATGTAGATGATCCGTCCCGCCCCTTCTGAGATCATGTGGCCGCAGGCGGCTCGAGTGGCATAGTAGGCGCCGCTCAGGTTCACCTCAATTCCGCTGCTCCACAGATCCGCGGAAAGATCTTGAACCTTCGCCGGCCTGGTGAACCCGGCGCTGTTGACCAGAATATCCAGGCCTCCGAAGCGATCCAGGGTTTTGCTGCACAGATCCTCCATGGCCTCCGGAGAGGTGACATCTGCAGCGACGGATTCGACAATACCGCCGTTATCTCGGATATCCTGCTCGACCTGCTTCAAACCTTCGATGTCCTTATCAACCGGAAGATAGTCGATCATCACGTTCGCGCCGCTTTCGGCAAACAAAACGCTGATCGCGGCACCGATGCCGCGGCTGCCACCGGTAACGATCACTGTTTTTCCTTTAAACTCCAGATTCATGGGTACGGTTCCTCTGATCTCTATTGGCTGTCGCCTTGATCGGCAATAATCAGCTCGATACCCCGATCCACGAGTATCTTGCGATACTCCTCGGAGATGCCGCGGTCGGTGATGATGGTATCGATCTCGTCGAGTCCGGCGAAATGGGTGATGCTGATCTTGCCGAATTTCGTCGAATCGGTGACCAGTACGATCTGCCGGGCGGAGCGGATCATCTCTCTCTTGATATCCGCCTCGTAGTAGAAATAGGTTGTCAATCCGAGCTCGGGATCAAAACCGCCCGTAGAAATAAAGGCCCTGTCGGCGCGGGTATTGCTTACCAGTACCCGGTTTTCGACGCTGTGGAAGATATTCGAATCCCTGTGGAAGAAGCCGCCCAGCAGGATCAGGTTGGCATTCTTTCGCGGATAGAACTCCAAGGCATTTGTAATGGTGTAACAGAGCACGGTGATCGGGAGATCGGAACTCAGATGTTTGGCAACAAACGGGGTGGTGGAACCGGAATCCAGAAATATGGTCTCTTGGGGTTGAACCAGGGAGGCCGCCCTGATCCCGATCAGGTTCTTTTCCCGGGCATTCTTCGTGGTCTGTTCCCCGAGTATGTACGGATCTCTCACGCTGGTGCTCGGGTCCAGCAGCACGGCTCCGCCGTGGGTTCTGCGTATGGCGCCCTGTCGCTCCAGGGCGTCCAGGTCTCGCCGGACCGTCATATCCGAGACGTGCAGCATCCCCGCTATTTCCTTTACCGAAAGTTCCGCTTTCTGGTTGAGCAGATTCACAATATTCCGTATCCGTTTTTTACGTTCGTACGACATATAATGCACAAAAACCGCTTGACAAACAAACAAAAATTCGTTTTAATGGTTCAGTATATGTGCGTTATAACAAATAACAAACAATTTGTCAACCTGCCCGCGAAAAAAAGCACAGCCCAACTATTGATGCTGCGGAAGACGAGCGATTATGACAAACGTAACAAGAATATGCTCATTACTGTTTTTCTGATCATCTGATTCTAAAGGAAGCAAAGGGGATGTTCCCCGTTGCCATATAAAACCAATCTAAGGAGGTACGTCATGCGTACATGGCCCAAACGGCTGATTATCGTTGCGATTCTGCTTCTCCTCGTTCTTCCATTCTTGTTTGTATCTTGCCGCAAGAAGGAGGAAGCGAAGGAGTATGAAATCGTCACGGTGGTCAAAATTACCGGAATCCCCTGGTTTAACCGCCTCGAAGAGGGCGTGAACCAGGCCAAGGGCGACCTCGGAGTAAATGCCTACCAGCTCGGACCTGCGGATGCGGACCCCGCCCAGCAGGTGAAGATCGTCGAAGACCTCGTCAGCAAGGGCGTGGATGCGATCTGCGTGGTACCCAACGACGCCAAGGCTCTGGAGCCGGCCTTTGCCAAGGCAAAGGCCGCGGGAATCGTGGTCCTCACCCACGAGTCTCCCGACCAGGTCGGCAAGGATTACGACATCGAGCTGATCGACAACGTTGAGTTCGGACGTCATCACTGGGACAAGCTTGTCGAGTTCATGGGCGACAGCGGCGAATACGCCATCTTTGTCGGCTCCCTGACCGTGCCCCTGCACAACCTGTGGGCTGACGAGGGACTCAAGTGGGCCGAGCAGAAATACCCCGGTCTGGAGCTGGTGACCAAGAGAATCCCCTGCGGAGAGGACCAGGAACTGTCCAAACAGAAGACCCTGGAGCTGCTCAAAGCTTACCCCGACCTGAAGGGAATCGTGGGATTCGGCAGCCTCGGACCTCCGGGAGCGGCCCAGGCGCTGAAGGAAAAAGGCCTGTGCGGCAAGGTTACCGTTGTCGGTACCGTCATTCCCGGCCACGCCGCTCCGTACCTCAAAGAGGGCTGCATGCAGTGGGGCATCCTGTGGGATCCGAAGGACGCCGGTTACTCCATGAACTGGGTGGCCAAGACCATGCTTGAAGGCGGGAAGATCACCGACGGCATGGAAGTGCCCGGAGTAGGAAAGATCAGCCTGGACGGCGACGTGATCAAGGTCGACGCCATGGCCGACATCACCCCTGACAACGTGGACAGCTTCGGCTTCTAAGCGACGAAAAAGGCAATTCATTGAAACTCGGGTAGAGCCTCTCCAGAGGGGAGAGGCTCTATTCATCTTTCTGAGCCGGAGCATTATACTAATCGGCAGGGGAAAACGATGAGCGATCTGTTTCTTTCCATGAAAAACATCAGCAAGCGCTACACCGGTGTTCAGGCCCTGGACGCGGTGGACTTCGAGATCGAACGAGGGGAGATCCACTGCCTGGTGGGGGAAAACGGCTCCGGGAAATCCACCCTGATCAAAATCATCTCCGGGGTCGAGCAGCCGGATGAGGGAGCTCAGATCGAAATCGACGGCCAGGTTCAGCACCATCTGCAGTCGATCGATTCGATTCGCAAAGGAATCGAAGTGATCTACCAGGATCTTTCCTTGTTTTCAAACCTGACGGTGGCCGAGAATATCGCCCTGGCTCAAACCATCGCCGCACAGAGCAGATTCATCAACTGGAAAACCGTACGCAAGATTGCCGAATCGGCCATGCAGAGAATCGAGGTACAGATTCCCCTGGATGAATTGGTGAGCGACCTCTCCGTGGCGGATCAACAGCTGGTGGCCATCTGCAGGGCGCTGACAAGTGACGTCAAACTGCTCATCCTGGATGAACCTACAACGGCCTTGACCCGAAAAGAAATCGAGGCCCTGTTCCGGGTAATCACGGACCTGCAGTCCAAGGGGATCGCCACCCTGTTTGTCAGCCACAAGCTCGACGAGGTGCTGCAGATCGCCCAGCGGGTAACGGTGTTGCGGGACGGCAAGAAAATCGGCGTCTTTCCCAGCGGGGAACTAAGCAGTGATAAACTGACCTTCCTGATGACCGGGAAAAAGCTTGACTACAGCCAGTTCGAGTACTCCACACAGGCGCAGCAGCCCCTGCTGGAAGTTGTGGATCTGAGCAAGGCGGGCAATTTCAAGGACATCAGCTTCAGCCTGCTGCCCGGAGAGATCGTGGGCATCACCGGCCTGCTCGGCTCAGGTCGAACCGAGCTGGCCCAATGTCTGTTCGGCATGATGCAGCCCGATTCCGGTGAGATCCGAATCCAAGACAAGGCGGTGCGCATCCGTTCGGTCCAGGAGGCAATCCAGCTGGGCATCGGCTATGTTCCGGAGAATCGCCTGGTTCAAGGGTTGGTCATGGAACAGTCGGTGGGCAAGAACGTGGTGATCACCATTATCGAAAAAATCCTGGGAGCGTTGCGCCTTATCGATCCGAAGAAAAAACAGGATAGCATCAACCACTGGATCGAAGAGCTTTCCATCCGTATCCCCTCAGCCGAATCGCCGGTGCAGACACTCTCCGGGGGCAACCAGCAGCGGGTGGTGGTGGCCAAGTGGATCGCAACCGACCCGAAGATCCTGGTCCTGGACGGACCCACGGTGGGCATCGATGTTGCTGCGAAAAGCGCCATCCACGAAATCATCCGCAAGCTGGCCCGGGAAGGAATGGGGATCATCGTCATCTCCGACGAAGTGGCCGAAGTATTTCACAACTGCAACCGTGTCCTGGTCATGCACAAGGGCAGGCTGACCGATGAGTTTCCGGCTGCTGATACGAGTGAAGAACAGATTCAGAACTGCGTGGATACTGTACGATAGAGGACTGGCGATATGAAGAAATGGTTCAAGCACCACGAGACCTACGTACTTCTGGTCATCATTCTCTTTTCCATGATCATCACCCTGTTCAATCCCAACTTCCTTACCCTGGAGAACATGTTCGACCTGCTGAAGAGCTACTCGTTTATCGGCATCTTCGCCGTCGGGGTAACCTTCGTGTTAATTTCCGGGGGAATCGACATCTCCTTCACCGCGGTGGCCACGGTTGCCGAATACGTAATGGCCGTGGTGATCATCAAGTACGGCGGCAACATCCTGCTCGCCTTCCTGCTGGCCGCAGGAGTGGGTATCCTTCTCGGTTTGATCAACGCAACCCTAATCCATTTCTTCAAAATCCCGACCATCATCACCACGATCGCGACCTTGAATATCTTCTACGGAATCCTGACCGTGATCTCGGGAGGAAAGTGGATCTATGCCCTGCCGGACTGGTTCCGTGCTTTCGCCGATATCCGCATATTCACCCTGCACAACGCCGAGGGTATCGCCTATGGACTTTCCATCATCACGTTAATCTGGATCATCGTGATCGCGATCGCCTGGGCTATCTTGCGCTTCACCAAGCTGGGCCGCGGGATCTATGCCATGGGCGGAAGCATGACCGCCGCCAGGCGGGTGGGCTTCAACATCTTCAAGCTCCAGATGTTCGTGTATTCCTTCATGGGGCTGATGGCCGGGCTTGCAGGCCTGGTTCAGGCTCTGCTGGTCCAGACCGTGGCCCCGAACTCCATCGTCGGCAAGGAACTGGACGTGCTGGCCGCGGTGGTGCTGGGCGGCGCCAGTCTGGCCGGAGGAACGGGAACGCTGTTCGGCACAATCCTTGGCGTAACCCTGATCGCCATCATGAGCAACGGCCTTACCCTGATGCGGGTCTCATCCTTCTGGTACAACGTGTTTATCGGACTGGTGATCATCCTGAGCGTTTCTTTCAGCGCCTACCAGCGAAGAGCCAGAACCAAACGGGCGATCATCATCGAGGGCGAATAGTGTCAAGGAGGTCCGATGTTGAAGAAGCTTAAGCTCTCCCAAAGCTATATCTTGGGGATAATCATGG
>Ga0272442_10010945_pt1 | contig 11119 bp, 6 predicted proteins | sample SSMForm2O_FD_200262 | JGI IMG/M metagenome (GOLD analysis project Ga0272442, IMG submission 200262) | Marine sediment archaeal communities from Little Sippewissett salt marsh, Falmouth, MA, United States - SSM-Form-2O | ecosystem: Environmental > Aquatic > Marine > Wetlands > Sediment ...
ACCGGTTGAAAGAAATGCCCGGAAATCACCGATTCCGCTCCGGATCGTGCTCCAGGGAAGCACATTTTCGGAGGGACTGCAGTGGGGGCTGCAGTAACAAGGATCAGGAATTTCCGGGCTTCTTCTTACGCTGCAAATCTTTTCTTTTTTTCTATGTTTAAGGTTCTGCTCTTTTGTTTTTCTTTTGTTATCCTGCTTTTCTGGCCTGCATTCTTTGGAAATGAGGTGATTTTTTGTTTCTCTTTACTTATGCTCGCCAGGGTGCTTGGGATATTCGATTTCACGATATGATTTTACGTGCTTCGGAGGAGGTTTTTCTAATATAAGGAGATTCTTTACTCCTTTCTAACCTGTTTTTATTGCACGGTATTTCTGGTTGAAAATGCATCTCCTGTCCAATTCTATGCAGGGCTTGAAAGTTTTTTAGGGGAGAAGTTTTTTTTGCGATTAAAATTTTTCAATGAATTAATTTAAAATAATTTCTGGTATAATTGTATGATTGGGAAATGGTAAGTGAACCGGGGAAATTAAAAGGGGAAATAAACCGGTTGAAAGAAATGCCCGGAAATCACCGATTCCGCTCCGGATCGTGCTCCATGAAGCACATTTTCGGATGGACTGCAGTGGGGGCTGCAGTAACAAGGATCAGGAATTTCCGGGCTTCTTCTTACGCTGCAAATCTTTTCTTTTTTTCTATGTTTAAGGTTCTGCTCTTTTGTTTTTCTTTTGTTTTTCTTTTGTTTTTTTGTTGTCCTGCTTTTCTGGCCTGAATTCTCTGGAAAAGAGGTAATTTCTCGGCTTTTTCCATGTGTTTACTTTGTCTGCTTCTTCCCTTTTTATGCTCTGGTTTTTATTCCCGTTTTTCACTCCTGTTTTTACTGCCGTTTTCACTTCCCGGCTCTTTGAAGTGAATTCACTTTTCGGGAATCCGTTTCTCTGATTAAAAATATGAACCGTGTTCAATTCTATGCAGATTTAGAAACTTTTTTTGGAAGAATATTTTTTATGAGATTGAAAATTTTCAACGAATTAATTTAAAATAATTTAGAAGATTATTGTATATTGGATATGGGAAGTGAACAGGAAAAGGAATGACAATTGTGAAAGAAATGCCTGGGGCCGCTGAATCCTGCTCCTTATCTGCTCTTGAGGGGGAGCGGATTTCCGGAGCTGCCGTATGAGGGGATATGGTAAAAAGGATGAAGTGTTCTCGGGTATCTTCTTACTCTGTACAATCTACTCTGCAAATCTCTTCTTTTTAATTTTTATCCACTTCTATTTACGTTAAAAAGGAAGATTTTTTTGTTTGTTCCTGGTCCGGACTGTCTTGAGATTGTTGTTCCTCTTTAAAAATACATTTACTTTTTAATTCTATTCGAGGTTCAAAATATTTGGAGGAATAATATTTTTTGTGGCATTAAAAGTTTTCAACGAATTAATTTAAAATAATTTATGATATTATTCTTGTCTGGGACGTGGGAAACGATATGGGGAAGATAAACAAATTGTAAGAGAAGTTACCGGGGGGTTAAGCTGTTCCTGCTCCGTAGCATATGTGTGGGGGCGCATATTCGGGGCTACTGCAACCGGGGGGACGCAGTAAAAAGGGATTCAGTTCTCCGGACTTCTTCTTGCACTGCCTTTCTTTTCCTGACTTTTCTTGATTGATTTCTTGATTGGTTTCTTTCTTTTCTTTCCTGTTTTTTTTCTTTAATCACTTTTTGTTCTTCTTTGTTTTTCATTTACTTCCGGGTTTGATGATCTCTTTTTTGTGCCCTTTCTATAACTCTTTCCATAACTCTTTCCACATCCCTTTTCCCACTCTTTCTTCGTAGATCTTTTCCCGCACTCTTTCCACAAGCTTTTGCTATCGCTTGTTATTTTTTGAAAAAAAGATTTTTTGGACCCTTTTTGTACCTGCATTCCGCATTTTTAGGCGCATAAAGGCCTTCCGATGTTGAATTATGTGCTTAAAGTATAAGCACATTATTTCTTTTAACTGTGCCTCAAAATCGGTATCTATTGAGATCATATAATGTTTATATGCGCTTAAAATTTGGGAACTAAGGTTTTGTATCTTTTGTATTTTTTTGGATCTTTTTTAGTATCCTGATTCCTTGTCGAAAATAAGTATCCAGTCCAATTCTATACAGAGTTCGAAATATTTAGGGTAAAGATATTTTTTTTGGCGTTAAAAGTTTTCAACGAATTAATTTAAAATAATTTATGAGATAATTGTATATTTGGAAGTGGGAAGAAAATTGGGGAGAAACTGAGAAACAGAAAGAAATGCCTGAGGGCGTTTACCCTGTTCCGGACCCGTATGCTTGGGGGAGCATATCTTCGGAACGACTGTATTGGGGGATACGGTAAATGGGTTTTCGTTCTCGGGCTTCTTCTTACGCTGTTTTTTCCGAATGCTTTTTTATTGAATGCTTTTTTACTGAAATCTTTTTTACTGAAATCTTTTTATTGAAATCCTCAATTTTTTGCTGGATTGAATCTCTTTCTCTCTTGTTTTCTCTCTTTTTACTGTTCTTCTTTTCTGTGCTTTTTCGTTTTCTTTTTTTGAGCTGTCACCTCGAAAGTAGTCATAAAAGGGCGCTTGATAGGAAGGTTGATGTCTTCGTTTTCGAGGTAAAGTTCAACAGTTTCTTTCAGGTTTGTAACTGCTTCTTCGATTGTTTCCCCACGGGTAGTTAAGTCAAGTTCCGGGCAGAGTGACTCGTAAGATTCCCCTCTTTTCTTCACTATTGCAGTTAGGGTGAAAGTCTCTTTCATGCCTCCAATTAGGAATGGAAGTTAAGTTAAATATTTCGCAGCTTTTTTTGCTTTAAGTGGCCTGGGAGACATTCCAGGGGTCTTTACGTGTTCTGGTATTTTTACCCTAACTTCCGCCTTTTTAGGCGCATATAAGCATTATGTGGTCTCAATTGATGTCGATTTTGGAGTCAAATCTAAAAAACCATGTGCGTATAATTTAAGCACATAGTTCAATATCGGGAGGCTTTTATGCGCCTAAAAATGCGGAATGTAGGTTTTACGGTTTTTAAGGATTTTTTACGGTTTTTATAGATTTTAGTATTTTTCAGGGCTTTTACAGGTTTTTTCGGTATCGGGCTATCGGGGCAGTATATATAAAAGTAATTTTATATTGGTATTGTTTGGAAGCAATTACTGTAAATTATACTATAGGAAGCGGAGACAATAACTCATGGTTGAAAAAATGACCTCCAGGGAGCGTTTTATCAATGCCCTTGAAGGAAAAGAAGTGGACCGTGTCCCTTACGGCTACCTCTGGTTCGGCGCCGGGCATGCGGTGCTGGAGAGGATGGGTGCAAGTCTCAGGGATGTGTATTCCTCGGCAGAAGGAATTGCAAGGGCGCAAATCCTTGCCCGGGAGATGTACCACCACGACAACGTTATGTCCCCCTGGGGCTGCCTCCTTGTGGAAGCGGAGGCGCTCGGGACGAAGGTGAACATCAAGGAAAACGGCTACCCGACTGTTGCTGAGTACGCCCTGAAGTCCGCAGGAGAACATGAAAATATCAATCCTGATGACATCGGGAGGTCCGAGCGGGTAAAGACCGTAACCGGATCCGTCGAAATCCTAAAAAAGGAAATCGGGGACGAGGTTTTTATTAGCGGGGCAACCCTGGCTCCCCTGATGCTGGCTTCCCAGGTCCTGGGAGGGAGCAGGCTCTGCATTGATATGATGAAAGATCCCGAAGCTTTCCATGCCCTGCTCGAAAAACTCACGGAAAGCTGCATCCTCTTTGCCGACGGTATGCTCGACGCCGGAGCCGACGGAATCTTTGTCGAAAACGGGGAGAGTACCGGCGACCTATTCAGCCCGCAGATGGCAGAAGAGTTCATGCTGCCCTACACAAAGAAACTTTACGACCATATCAGGGCAGAAGGAGGCTACGTAATCTCCCACAACTGTGCAGCCCATGCCTTCCACGACCTGGAAATGAAACTTGAACCCCATGCCCTGAACTTTGCCTTCGGGGATGTCAGGCTGCTCGGGAAAAAGTACGGGGTCGAATGCATGAAGCTCCACAACCACAAAAACATCGGCTGCGGTCCAAGGCACTGTTTCAAGGAGTTAAAAGCTTTTTCCGATGCCGGCATCTGCCTCATGGGCAACATAATCCCGGACGCCCCCCTTACCGGAGGCAGGGCAGAAATCGAGCATGAGGTGAAGTGCTGCCTTGAAGCTGCCCCTGAAAAAGGTTTCATTCTTTCCACAGGCTGTGAGATCCCCCTGAACACGCCGCTTGAGAAAATGGAACTGCTGTGGGAAACGATAAACGCAAGGCTTTGAAGCTCTCTTTCAGAGCTGTCCCTTATTTTTCTGTTTTGTTTTTCATTTTTTGTTTTCCTCTAAGTTTAGATAGTCATGCACTATTCAGTTGATGTTGTTAAGTCGAATAAAATCGATGGCTGGCTCTAAATTCTGGACCAAAACCCCGTACAACCGGAAAATTCTGTCTCATGTCGTTCTTGCCCACGGGCGACGAAGGAGCCCGGCCTTTACAAAATAAAAGTTTAAAAAGGTAAAAAAGATGAGAAAAGGCAAAACCGAGAATTTTAAACACAAGTAAAAGAACATTAATTTTTATTTCTTTTTTACTTTTGTTCCTTTTTTTGTGAGGGTCGCCAGGCAAGCTGGCGGAGGCTTTTGAATCTCTTCGCGTGAAAGAGCGGTTTACCGGGTCAGGTGGGATCGTTCAAATTAAAGGTTTCCTGGACTACCCAGTTCCTGAACTAACAAAAAAATATCATCCAAGGAGTGAGGGGGCACCTAAGTTTGGAAAAGGATCAATAAAATAAGATTTTTGAAAAGCCTTCCGGAAGCTCTTCACCCAGGAATTTCTCGACTTCCTTTTTCAGGTTTTCAACGGCCTCTTCAACTGTTTTACCCCTGCATATGATATCTGCTTCGGGGCAGATGGAGACATACGTATTCCCTTCCTGTATGTCCCTTTCCTGTATGTCCCTTTCCTGCATATTCCCTTCCTGCATATCCATTTCTTTGAGGATGGTTGCGGAGAACGGGAACCTTATCATATACCGGAATACGGTAATATTCATATTAAGGATTCCTTGAGGACTTCCAGTTTATCCAAAAAGCTTCCGGGCGCCGGGATTTTATACTTAAAAACCTATGAACTGTGGAATTTATGGCAACAGGTTCGGCGCTTTCCACTCTTGCGGCTTCATTTGATTTTTCGGTCCTGATCCTGCTGGGCGTGTTCGTGCTGACGGCTCTGCGGCAGGTGGGGTCTTTCAGGCTCCAGATCTGGCAGGTCATGTCAGGGGGGGCGGCGGTAGTTTTGCTTGCAGGGAAGATTTCCCCCGGGGATGCGCTCAGGGCAATAAATCCCGATGTGATGCTTTTCCTTTTCGGCATGTTCGTGGTGGGGGAGGGGCTCAACCGGAGCGGCTACCTGGGTGTGCTTGCAGGAAGGCTTTTTGGGAAGGCACGCAATGCTGACCAGCTTGTTCTGATTTTACTCTTTTCTACGGGGATACTTTCCGCCCTTCTCATGAATGATACGCTTGCAATAATGGGGACGCCGCTTGTGCTGGAACTTTCCAGGAAGTACGGGATATCTCCGAAACTCCTTTTGCTGGCTCTGGCTTTCGGGGTTACCACGGGAAGCGTCATGAGCCCTATTGGAAACCCCCAGAACCTGCTCATCGCAGTGGAAGGCGGGATTGCCAATCCTTTCCTGGTCTTTTTCAGGATGCTGGGGCTTCCCACTCTCATCAACCTCTTCGTGGTTTATGCGGTGCTGAAGCTTTTCCTTCCCTCAGAATTCAGGAAAGGGAGGCTTAAGCATACGGAGGTCCGGCTCAAAGACCCGGAACTTGCCGGGGTTTCGAGGCTGGCTCTCGGGCTTCTTCTGGGAATGGTTTTCTTCAAACTGGTGGTCTGTTCCCTCTACCCTGCCCTTGACTTCGGGCTGACCTGGATTGCTCTTGTCTCTGCCCTGCCCCTGCTCTGCAGCAGGAAGCGGGAGGAAATTCTCCGGAATCTCGACTGGCAGACCCTTGCCTTTTTTGCTTCCATGTTCGTGCTGATGGAATGCGTCTGGGATTCAGGTTTTTTCCAGGCCCTGGTGGAAGCCTCGGGGCTTGACCCTACCTCCCTTCCCACGATCTTTGTGCTCAGCATCGGGCTGAGCCAGTTGATCTCGAATGTGCCCTTTGTTGCCCTTTACCTGCCTGCAATGGAGGCTTCGGGAATTTCCATGGTCCAGGTCATGGCCCTGGCTGCAGGGAGCACGATTGCGGGGAATTTTCTGGTCCTGGGGGCGGCAAGCAACGTTATAATTATCCAGAATGCTGAAAAAAGAGGTTTTAGCATCTCTTTTCTTGAATTTGCGAGATTTGGGTGCCTTATAACTGTTTTAAATAGTTTTATATACTTATTTTTGCTTAATGGTTTTTGAAATACGGATCATTACTGAAATATGTTTATTATTTCCAGTAATTTTCTTAAAAAAAGCATTAAATCAACTTATTATCAAAAATAATGCCTAAAAATCTTTAATTTATTAAATTAAACCTTCTATATGGCTTGTAATTAGAAAATAACAATCAGTAAATTAAGGATCAGTAAATCATTGATTTTCGGAAGACATCAGATCATGAAGCAGAACGTAAGCCGGATAATGAGCCCGCGGGCAGCACGGGCAGCCGTAAGGACAATGGAGCCGCAATCTCCCATTATCATGGGTCCGGAATCCCCTGAAGGGCAGGGCCTGTCAAGCGGGAGCCTTTCAGAGGGGATTATTTCAGTTGAGAGCACTTCAGAGCTCACTCCACCTTTCGAGATGCAGGAAGGTACGGAGTTTTCCGTCCCGGTGGCGCCGGATATTCGGAAGGGTCTCAGTAAAGTGGGAAAAGGTGACGGTAACCGGAACAGTAACGCTAAGGGTCGCAAAAACGGGATCAGGAGCATAAATGGTGACAAGAACGGAAGCGCCCGCGAAAATGCACATGGGAATGCTCATGGGTCGGGCAAATCCCGGAAAAACAGCCTGGGCCCGGTTCCTGAACTCGAGGTCCATGTGGATCCTGACTGGTGGCAGAAGATTTTCAATTCCATGTACCTGAAAACCGATGCCGATGTCCTGGAAGACTCCGAAATTACGGGCCGGGAAATCGACCTCTTTATGGGAGCCCTGAAACTCTCTCCGGAAGCCCGGGTCCTTGACCTCTGCTGCGGGCAGGGGAGGCATACCCTGGAACTGGCAAGGAGAGGATTTTCGCACGTTGAAGGCTACGACAGGTCAGGTTACCTTATCCGGAAGGCGAGATCCCGGGCAAAAAAGGAAGGGCTTTCCGTCAGGTTCAGGGAAGGGGATGCAAGGAAACTGCCTTACCGTTCCGATTCTTTTGATGCGGTCCTGCTTCTTGGTAACAGTTTCGGGTATTTCGATTCCGTAATACACGACCTCCAGGTCCTGAATGAAATCTTCCGGGTGCTCAGGCCGGGGGGTAGGTTACTGGTTGACAGCGCGGACGGGGCTTACCTGAAGAAGAATTACCAGGCACGTTCCTGGGAGTGGATTGACAGGAAAAGCTTCGTCTGCAGGGAGAGGGCACTCTCTGCGGACGGGGAGCGCCTTATCTCCAGGGAAGTTATCAGCCATGTGAAAAAAGGAGTCATTGCCGACCAGTTCTACGCCGAGCGCCTCTACAGCAAGGAAGCCCTTTCCGGTATGCTCGAAGCCGCGGGGTTCAAACAGGCCCGCTTCCACAGGGCTTACTCTCCCGATTCCAGGAAAAACCAGGACCTTGGCATGATGGGGCACCGCATCATCGTCTCGGCGTCTGCCGAAAAGTTTCCGGCTTCCCCGAAAAGTGCCTTTGCAAGAAAGGAAAAAAACGTAGTTGTGATCATGGGCGACCCGCGCAAGCAGGACATCGTAAAGCCTGACTGCACCTTTGACGAAGACGACTTCGAAACCATCGCCCGGATGAAAAGGGCCCTTTCGGAAATCCCGGACATGCGCTTCACTTACATGGACAGGCACGACACCCTGATCGAAGACCTGAAAAAGAGGACCGGGAAACTCGACCTTGTGCTCAACCTCTGTGACGAGGGCTTTGACAACGACCCGAAAAAGGAACTCCATGTCCCTGCCCTCCTCGAACAGCTAAAGATCCCGTACACCGGGGCAGGCCCCCGCTCCCTTGCCTTTTGCTATGACAAGTCCCTTGTCAGGGGCGTTGCAAGGGAGATGCAGGTCCCGGTTGCAAAAGCCGTATACATCTGTCCCGGATCCCCTGTTCCCGAACTGCCTTTTCTCTTCCCGGCAATCATCAAGCCGAATGCCGGGGACTCGAGTTTCGGGATCACACAAAAAAGCGTGGTTCACAGCCAGGAAGAACTTGAAAAATCGGTCCGCGAGGTTCGGAAAAAGCTGGGCCCCGATGTCCCCCTGCTTGTGGAAGAGTTCCTCACGGGCAAGGATATCAGCGTTGGGATAATAGGCAACCTTCCCTCCTCGTATACGGTCCTCCCGATTACGGAAGAAGATTACTCGGAAGTGCCGGGTTCTCTCCCGCGGGTCTGCGGTTACGAGGCAAAATGGGACCCCGATTCCCCTTACTGGAAGATCCGTTCCGTGCCCGTAGAGCTTCCGGAAGAGACCAGAATTGCTGTCACAAACTACTGCCTTGCCCTCTACGGAAGGCTCGAGTGCAGGGACTATGCGCGCTTTGACTGGAGGCTTGATGCCGAAGGCAGGCCCAGGCTCCTTGAAGTCAACCCCAACCCTGGCTGGTGCTGGGACGGGCACCTGGCCAAAATGGCTGCTCTTGTAGGAATGTCCTACTCCAATATGCTTGGAGCTATCCTGGATGCTGCAATGCAAAGGCTTCACACCGGAAAAGAGGCCCCTATCCGGCCGTCGAATATGCAGGAATATGGGGTTGATGGGCCTGAAATAAGGGTTATGGAAGTGAACCTTAACGAAATGAACGTTAGCGAAGGGAATGGAAACTGTGAAGTCTCCGCCCTTTCCTTCAAAGCAGTGCCGGATGTGCAGGCATTGTGAAAAAGAGTTGTGAAAAAGAGTTGTGAAAAAGAGTTGTGAAAAAGAGTTGTGAAAAAGAGTTGTGAAAAAGAGTTGTGAAAAAAGTTGCCGAGAATCCCTATGGCGGCTTTTTTCTCGATTTTCTTCTTAATTTCCTCTTTTAATTCTTCATAACCGGGGTTCTTTCAATACGTTCCGGCCCCGGCTTCATTTCTGGATAATGACGGTCAGGATATCTTCGTCTGCCAGCACGTGTTCCATTCCGAGCCGCTGCCCGGGGTGTTTTGCAGAGGGGCCCCATACCTGAGCGTAGCGGAACTTCCTGCGGAAGTCGCGGTGCAGGCGGTCACAGATGTCCCCTATGTTCGTGCCTTTCATAACGATCATGGGCTCTTCCATGTCTGCGGGCTGGCCCTGGGGTTTCATGTAGACCCGGATGAAGCCCAGGCGGTCATAAATGGAATCCTTGAGGGTTTCGATGTTTGTGCCTTCGTGGGCGGAGATATAAATTGCGCCGGGATACATCTCCATGCATTCCTTGATCAGTTCCGGGAAGGCAAGGTCCACCTTGTTTACGACGATAAGGGAACGTACGTAACTGCGGTTTTTCAGGACTGCGTCGATAAGCTGGTCCACGTTTATGTTTTCCCTGATAAGGACGTGGGCGTTGTGAATCTTGTATTCGTCCAGGACGGCTTTGATGGTCTCCTCGTCAAGGTCCATGTCTATGGTAGAGTTGATCTCAACTCCGCCCCTGTCCTTTTTCTTTATCACGACGTCAGGGGGGACCTGGTCGACTCGGATTCCTGCTTCGTAGAGTTCGTCCATGAGCACTTCATAGTGCTTGGGCTGGAAAACGTCGAGCAAAAAGATGACCATATCGGAGTTCCGGATAACCGAGATGACTTCTTTCCCTCGCCCTCTTCCTGAAGCCGCTCCTTTCACAAGCCCCGGGACGTCAAGGAACTGGATGTTTGCTCCTTTGTGCTCGAGCACCCCCGGGACAACGGTAAGTGTTGTGAACTCATAGGCTCCGACCTCCGATTTGGCGCCTGTAACCTGGTTCAGGAGAGTGGATTTCCCAACCGACGGGAAGCCGACAAGGGTTACGGTCCCGTCCCCGGACTTCCTGACAGAGTACCCTTCTCCCCCACCCTTCGCGGACGCCTTTTTCTCAACTTCGTCCCGCAGGCGGGCTAACTTGGCTTTCAGCCGGCCGATGTGGTGGGAGGTGGCCTTGTTATACTGGGTCTTCCGGATTTCGTCTTCGATTTCCTGTATTTGTTCCTGTATGCTGCTCATCTGGAACCTGCCGATTTCAAGAGTGAAGTAATGATCTTGATAGGTGATAGTAAGATTTAGGTGATAGTAAGATTTAGGTGATAGTAAGATTTAGGTGATAGTAAGATTTTGGTGATAGTGATTTAGAGATATATGGTTTGTTTGATCGTGATTTGGACGATATATGGTTTGGCTGATCGTGATTTAGAGATATATGATTTAGGAGAGATTACGGTAGGGAGCCATTGAATCCTTTTTTGATCCAAAACAGATTCGTTACTCTGGATTTTTTATCCAGATAGTTTGATGGAATATATAAATCTATGGAAAGCTTCCCATGTATCCGAATTCTCACATTTAATTCAAATCTTCATATCTACTTATATAACTTAATAAATATAATAGTATTTAAACATTATTCCCCAAACTATCTTCGCTCAAAATTAACTATCCGTTCATTCGAAATTGGCTCCTGTTCGATCAAACTGTTCAATCAAACTGTTCAATCAAACTGTTCAACCGAACTGTTCAAATGAGCTGTTAAATCGAGATTTCCAGTCGGACAGTTCAATTGGAATGCCTATTCTGAATTTTTTGTTGAACTATTCATTCAAAACTAATTATTTCCCCGGTCCTTTCATACACCCTCATACCTGCGGGCAGCTTTGCTGCAAACTCGTCGGATTTCAGGGTCTCAAGAAACTTCCTGACTTCCGGGATCTCAAGCAGCTCTCTCCTTATAAGGAAATCGTACTCTTCTTCCGCTATTTTTATGAATTTAA
>Ga0272442_10010946_pt1 | contig 11119 bp, 10 predicted proteins | sample SSMForm2O_FD_200262 | JGI IMG/M metagenome (GOLD analysis project Ga0272442, IMG submission 200262) | Marine sediment archaeal communities from Little Sippewissett salt marsh, Falmouth, MA, United States - SSM-Form-2O | ecosystem: Environmental > Aquatic > Marine > Wetlands > Sediment ...
GAAAAATCAGTATATGACGGAGCCCTTCCATCGGGAAATTCTGCCGCAGCCTATGCCCTTGCCAGGCTTTCCCGGATTTCGGGAAAAACTGAATATGAAGTAATGGCCGAAAAAATCGGTATGGCTTTCAGCAGCGATTTTTCATCCCATCCTGTTACTGCTCCTTTTCTGCTTTCAGCTTTCACCTTTCTCTTTGCCCCGGCCCAGGAAGTTATTCTTACTGCTCCCGGCAGTATCCCTCCGAAGGAATTCATTGAGGTCCTTAATGAAGGATATCATCCCTTTGCTGTGAGGATTTTTCTCGGAGGAGGTGAACAGGATGATGTACTCCGCAGCCTTCTGCCGTTTCTTGAAAATTATTCCCTCCTTAATAATCTGCCTACCGTTTATGTGTGTACAGGAGGGGTCTGTGATCTTCCAACAAATGATCCTGAAATGATGCAGAGCTTGTTGAACTAGACACTGTCCCTGTTTATAATCTTCCTATGAAAGAATACTCAATTACTAAAACACCGAATTTGATTTTCGGAGCCGGAACCTTGAACCGGATCTCAGATATTCTTCAAAAGGAAAAATGTACCTCCCTGATCCTTTTTACCGGGAAATCCTCATATCACTCTTCAGGAGCGGATCAGGTTATCCCGAAGATGTTATCTGATCTCAATATCCGTTATGAACATTATTCAGTTTCCGGAGAACCTTCTCCTGATTTTGTCGATAAAACTGCAGCCGCGGCAGGGGCTCTCTCTCCCCAGTATATCCTGTCAGTAGGGGGCGGCAGTGTCATTGACGCGGGGAAAGCTGTCTCCGCCATGCTGAAAGCGGACAAACCGGTTAAAACATATTTGGAGGGAGTTGGGACCGAGTCTCCTCCCGGAGAAAAAGTACCTTTTATTGCGGTCCCTACAACTTCGGGTACAGGGTCTGAAGCAACAAAAAACGCAGTCCTCAGTGAAGTGGGAAAAAACGGTTTCAAGAAATCTCTTCGTCATGATAATTATGTGCCTGATTATGCGGTAATTGATCCTGAGTTAATGCTTACCTGCCCTGTGAAGATCACAGCTCCTTCAGGACTGGACGCCATAACCCAGCTTGTTGAGGCGTATGTTTCAACGAAAGCAAATCCTGTTACAGATGCCTATGTCGAGGCAGGTTTGAAATCTGCTGGACGGTGGTTCGATGATGCATGCAGGGAAGGGGCTGAATCCATTGAAGCCCGGGAAGGAATGGCGTTCGCCGCATTCTGCTCCGGGGTTGCTCTGGCCAATGCCGGCCTCGGTGTAGTTCACGGGATCGCCGGGCTTGTGGGCGGATTATATCCGGCGTCCCACGGGGTTCTCTGCGGTACTGTTATGGGCCCTGCAACCAAGCTGATAGTGAAGAAACTCAGAGAACTTGGCAAACCGGGACTTCGGGGATTGAAAAAATACGGACAGGCCGGTGTTTTTATTACAGGGGAGGACAGAGGCTCTGATAGCGAAAATGCCGACAACTTTGCAGAAAAAATACAGCTCTGGATTCATGAATTCAGCCTGCCTGGTCTTGGGTCCTTCGGGATTGATGCTGAATCATGCAAATATCTTGCCTCTAAAGCAGGATTAAAAAATACACCTGTTGAACTTTCTCCTGATGAGATAGCAGAAATACTTGAGGCTTCTCTTTAGAATCTGATTTCCCGTCGAAATAGAATCTCTCTTATTCTCATAATCTCTCTGTAAAGCCTTCATAAGGGTAATTTCCATTGACAAAAAAAAGAAGTGCCAGTATAATGATAACAAATGCTAACAAATGCTAAAAAACAATAACAAGGAGAGGCCATGATCAATGGTAAACTCGGAGTCTGTGTAATTGGATCAGGAAGAGCCGGGATGATACATGCACGGAATTTTCGGAAGGGAGTCCATGGCGCGGAGCTGATTGCCATGGCGGACCCGGTTAAGGAAGCTGCTGAAGAAGCATGCAAAGAGCTGGAACTGGAAACATATTACCTTGATTATACTGAAGCTCTGGAAGACAACAGAATCGATGCTGTAGTTGTAGTAACTCCTACGGTTTTTCATAAAGAGATTGTCACCTCCGCGGCAGATGCAGGCAGGCATATTTTATGTGAAAAGCCAATGGCTATGACGCCGGAAGAGTGTGATGCGATGATTACATCAGCTGACAGAAATAAAGTGAAATTGCAGATTGCTTTTATGCGGCGGTTTGATAGAAGTTTCATGGAAGCAAAGGCAAGGATTGATGCCGGGGAAATAGGGGAAGTTGTATTGGTAAAATCCCTGACCCACGGCCCCAGTACACCCAGGAGATGGATGTATGATATTCAGAAAAGCAACGGGCCACTCGCAGAAGTGAACAGTCATGATATCGATACCCTCAGGTGGTATACGGGAAGCGAATTCCGGGAGGTGTACGCAATAGCCGGTAATTTCCGCTGTCCTGAGGCTGCGGAGGAGTTTCCTGATTTTTATGACAATGTTGTTATGAATTGCAGATTTGCAAACGGTATGCAGGGGGTAATCGACGGCGCGGTTTCAGTGAAATACGGGTATGATGCCAGGGTGGAAGTCCTCGGTACTGAGGGTATCCTCTTCCTGGGCCGTATTGATGATACTTCAGTTATTGTCTGTAATCCGCAGAAAGAAGTTGCACGGCCTGTTACGAAAAGCTGGAGAAATTTGTTTTTCGATGCCTATCATGCAGAGGACCAGGGTTTTGTAAATTGTATACTTGAAGACAGTGTTCCCAAGGTAACGGGACTTGATGGAAAAATGGCGGTTAAAGTCGTAAATGCGGGCAATGCCTCTATTATTGAGAAAAAGCCCGTTACCCTGGGTGAATAATCGGAGAAGGAGAAAGGATGAATATGAAAGCTGCAATGCTTTATGATAAGGAAGATCTCCGGGTAACAGAAGCCCCTGTACCGGAAATAAATGCCCGGGAGGTACTCTTAAAGGTAAAAAGCGCATTGGTATGCGGTACGGATATCAGGATGTATAAAAACGGATATCCCGGCGTATCTCCAGAATCCCCCATCATCCCCGGACATGAATTCAGCGGTGTTATCGAAAAAACCGGTAAAGATGTCCGGGGTTATAAAGAAGGAATGTCTGTTGCCCTGGCACCGAATATGGGATGCGGGACCTGCGATATGTGTGTGAGCGGAAACACTCAGCTGTGCGCAGATTACCGGGCATTCGGTATCAATATGGACGGCGCCTTTGCGGAATATGTCCGGATACCCGAGGATGCGGTAAAACAGGGGAATATGGTTGAACTCTCTGACCTCTCCTATGAAGAGGCGGCGCTGGCTGAACCCCTGTCCTGTGTATACAATGCTTTTCAGATTTACGATGTTCAGCCCGGGGACATTGTCCTTGTTATCGGTGCAGGGCCCATTGGAATGATGCATGGAAAACTTGCCGCCATGGCAGGGGCTTCCAAAATTATAATTAATGATATCAGTAAAGAGCGGCTTGAGCTCGTGAAAGAAGTGGAGCCCCGGTTTGAAGTTTCTTTGGGTGATGATATCAGAGATTTTTCCAGGGAAATATCCAGAGGAAGGGGAATTGATATTACAGTTACTGCATGCCCCTCTCCTGATGCACAGATCATGGCCCTGGAATTAGCTGCTGTTAACGGAAGGGTGTCATTTTTCGGAGGTCTTCCGAAAGACAGGTCAAAGGTTCCCCTTGATACCAACCTTGTACACTACAAACAGATACGGATTTCAGGTACAACCCGGCAGAACCTTTCCCAGTATAGAAAATGCATTGACTTGATGACTTCCGGAGTAATAGATGTTAAACCTCTTATTACTTCCAGGCACAGTCTCGATTCAATCATGGAAGGATATACGGAACTGATGTCAGGGATGGGAATAAAACACGCAATAATGATATGATGCCCTTTATGATGAAACAGCAAATAGCAGGAATCGTATTTGATCTCGACGGAGTATTAGTGAATTCGGAACCTCTCCATTTAAAAGCCTGGGAAGAAACCGTACTTGCCCATGGAGTTAAAATGAAAAAAAACTGGTTTTCAGGAGCTATGGGTGTACCGGATTTTAAAACAGTAAAAGATATCTGCGGATGGTATGACCTCGGCGTTTCTCCTGATCAGCTTTTACATGAAAAAAGATCTATTGTTGAAGCCCGGGCATCCGAAATAGTAGACCAGTATGAGGGAGTCAAAGAACTGGTAGCTGAACTCTCCTGTCTGCCCATTGCGGTAGCTACTTCAAGCTGCAGAAAAGTGGCTGTTGAACTCCTGAAGGGCGCCGGTATTCTTGATTACATTCCGACAATAATAAGCTCTGATGATGTAATAAAAACCAAACCATCGCCGGAGTGCTACATAAAGGCTTGCAGGAGCCTGAATCTTTCACCGGAAAAATGCATAGCAGTTGAAGATTCCGCAGTAGGCATTGATGCCGCGAAAAGTGCAGGGCTCTCTGTACTGGCTGTATGTACATCCTATAAGAGAGATGCCTTAATGAAGGCGGACGCATGTTTTGAAGAGCCCAGGGAGGCACTTCAGTGGATTGCCGATCAGATTAAAGAAACCCGGGAGGAGGTATGCATAAATCCTATGTAATCGGGATCGATATTGGAACCCAGGGAACAAAAGGAACCTGCTTCAGCGGCAGCGGTGAGAAGATTTCTGAAGCGTTTATTTCCTCCAGACTGATAAAACCTGGTCCGGGGATGGTGGAAGAGGACCCTGAGGACCAGGTTGACTCTGTCTGCGGAGTAATCAGACGGTGTGTGAAGGAAGGATCTGTAGATCCGAAGGATGTTCATGGTATTGCCATTGACGGACAAATGGCGGGAATTATTGGTATTGGCGAGGACGGCAGACACGTAACACCTTATGATTCATGGCTCGATGCGGTCCGGTGCGGCCCCTGGATCTCTGTTATGAACGAGAAAGCCGGAAATAAAATCCTGGAACGGACGGGAGGGCCTCCAAGCATCAACCACGGTCCGAAAATTTTATACTGGATGAATGAGCAGCAGGGTATTTTTTCAAAGATCCGGAGTTTTGTTCAGCCGGGCGGGTACGCTGCTATGCGCCTCTGCGGGCTTCCCGGAGAAAAAGCATTTATCGATACTACGTATCTCCATTTTTCAGGTTTTGCCGATAACCGGAAGAAAGAGTGGGACCGTGAGTTATGCGGTATTTTCGGGCTTGATAGAGGGCTTCTGCCGGAAATAGTGGAGCCGACGGATATTATCGGGGAAGTCGTTTCTGAAATGGCGGAAAAAGCCGGTATAATTCCCGGTATACCGGTTGTAGCAGGGTGCGGGGATACTGCGGCTAGTTTTTTGTCCTGCGGAGCAGTGGAGGAAGGGATCTGTATTGATGTGGCGGGAACAGCGTCAGTATTTGCTACAACAACATCATCATTAAAACCGGATGCCGAGAAAGTCCTCGGGTGCGGCCATGCCGCTGAACCGGACCTGTGGCATCCTTATGCATATATTAACGGCGGGGGGATGAATCTTGAATGGTATAGAAAAGATATCGCCGGGGCATTGAGGGGAAAGCCTGATGATGCACCGGGGTTCGATGATCTTAACCTGGAGGCGGGCAAAATCACACCGGAGGAAACAAATCCTCTGTTCATTCCCCATCTTGGCGGCAGAGTCTGCCCGAGTATGCCTGATCTGAGGGGCGCATGGCTGAATTTGAATTGGCACCATACTCCTGCCCACCTCTTCCGTGCGGTGCTGGAAGGGGTAGCCTTGGAATACGGAATATACATGCGCACGTTAAAAAGGCTTTACCCTTCCTTTACCCCCTCTGAAATCCGTATTACCGGCGGCGGTGAGAACAGCGGAGTGTGGAACCGGATGAAGGCGGATTCCCTTGGAATACCGGTTGTTAAGCTGTCGAGAAATGAAGGCGCACCATTAGGGTCCGCTATTATTGCGGGAACCGGTACAGGGCTTTTTAAAAGTATCCGGGAAACAGCTGATGAATGGATTAAAACCGCGGAAAGAATTGAACCGGATCACAATATGTATAATTTTTATCAGAAGAGAATCAGCATGTTTGCTGATTACATAGATGCAGTAAACGCTGTAAGCAAAAAATAACTACGGAGGAAAGTATTTATGGCAACATCATTTAAAGGCGGATATTTCGGAAAACTTCTACGTGTAAATCTTAGTACCAAGAGTGTGAGTACGGAAGAGATTCCGGATGTATGGTTTGAAAAGCTCCTGGGGGGCAGAGGGGTTGCTGCTAAGATATACTATAATGAGATAGGTCCTGAGGTTAAGCCTTTTGATGAAGAGAATAAAATCATTCTCATGGCAGGTCCCCTTACAGGCCTTCCTCTTCCTGCAGCCACGAAGTTCCAGCTCAGCACAAAATCTCCTGAAACCGGCGGCTATCTCTGTTCCAATTGCAGCGGCAGAGTCGGAACTCATTTGAAGCGGTGCGGCTTTGACGGAATGGTCATAGAAGGAAAAGCAGATGCCTGGACCTACCTTAAAATAGAAGAAGGAGAGGTTTCATTTTGTGATGCTTCGGAAATGGCAGGGAAAAAGACCTCTGAAGTTATTGACAGCCTCTACGATGTGGTAGGCAGCAGAAAAGCGGCAGCCTTGACTGTAGGTCCCTCTGCAGAAAGATTAGTGAAAATATCTTATGTTGCCGTAGACCGCCGGGCACTGGGGCGGGGCGGAGCAGGAGCTGTATTCGGATCAAAAAAACTGAAAGGTGTGGTCATTCGAGGGTCCGGAGAGATTCCTGTAGCAGACAGGAAAAAGGTGGATGAAATCAGGACAAAGGCATATAAAATCCTTCGGGAAACCAGGGCGAATCATACAAAATACGGCACTGCCCAATACATCCAGCCAATAAATGAACTCGGGTGTATGCCTACCAGAAATTTTCAGACCACCTATTTTGAGGGTGGAGACCAGATAAATCACATAACCCTCTTTGAGAAGTTTAAATCAGGAAATTCAGCTTGTGACCGCTGTCCTGTTGCCTGCGGCACCATAGCTGAAGTAAAGGAAGGCCCCTTTAAAGGAGCCCGTGCACGGACTGAATATGAAAATATCGGAATCCTCGGGGCAAACTGCGGCATCAGCGATTTTGCTGCTGTAGTGGCAGCCAATCAGCTCTGCGATGAACTCGGACTTGATACTATGTCCGGAGGCAACCTTGCAGCTCTTGCCATGGAACTTTTTGAGCGGGGACTTATCACAACAAACGATACTGAAGGTATCGAAGCACGGTTTGGAGACGGACAAGCTCTCCTGGATCTCCTTACCCTCTTTGCGGAACGCCGGGGAATCGGAGACCTCTTTGCTGAAGGCGCACTCGGCATCCTTGAAGCCCATCCGGAATGGAAACCCTATGTTATTCATGTAAAAGGATTAACCCCCGCAGCCTATGATCCCCGGGGATTTTACGGGAATGCCCTTACCTATGGAACCTCTGTCCGGGGCGCCTGTCATAATGTCGGGGGCTGGACTATCAGGGCTGAACTTCAGAGCGGCCAATACGACCGCTTTGCTTTAGAAGGTAAAGGTCCTCTTGTTATGAGCATTCAGGACAATCGGGCGTATGTTGACAGCCTTGGTATCTGTACTGTAGTCCGGGGATCAATGGATTTTTCCGCTGATCCAAAAGGAGAAACCATGGAGGCGGCCACAGGGTATCCTTTTACTTCAAAACTTATTGAAATCGGATCCAGGATATATTCTCTTGAACGGATGATCCTCAGCAGAGAGGGGAAGAAACGTCAGGACGATATGCTTCCGCCTAGATTTCTGACAGAACCGGTTCCTTCAGGACCGATAAAAGGACAGGTTTTAACTGAGGAGATGTATAATACTCTCCTTGACGAATATTACAACTCCAGAGGATGGGACAATGAGGGTGTTGTTCAGAAAGAGACTGTTGAGTCTCTTGAACTCACTGCACTGATCTGAGGAAATCCTGCAATGGAAAATAATTACAGAGTTATATCTGTTCAGATAAAATATTTGGTAAACCTTGCTGATAAAGCCGGTCGTCTCTCCGAGACAGCCGGCTTTCCTTCAGGAAGCACCCTGGAATCAGTACAGAAATATCTGCAGCAAATGTATGATATTAAACTACCCGATCCGGGGATAATGACCGTTCTGAACGGCAGGGGGTGGAATCAGCATCCTGAAAAAATGAATACTCCTTTAGCTGACGGCGATACAATTCTGCTGTTTCCCCCTATTGCGGGAGGCTAGAAAATGGAGGAGAATCGCTACAGCAGGCAGCTGCTTATTTCTGACTGGAGCGGGGAATGCCAGGAAAACCTTGCCAGGGCAACAGTATTTATTGCCGGTGCAGGGGGGCTTGGCAGTTCCACGGCTTTTTATTTAGCTGCTTCCGGAGTAGGCACTATTAGAATCTGCGATGACGGAGATCTTGAGCTGAGTAATCTTAACAGGCAGATTCTGTATCAGGAATCTGATATTGCTGCCCCTAAGGTTATTGCGGCGGCTGAACGCCTTAAAAGTCTTAACAGTACAATTAATGTTGTCCCGGTTCTGAAGCGTATTACCGATGCAACGGTGGATGACTGTGTTGGAGAATCAGATCTCATAATAGATTGTCTTGATAATTTCACCGCCCGGTACTGCTGTAATGCAGCCGCAGTAAGAAAAGGGATTCCTTTTATTCATGCCGGTATTTCCGGGTTCAGCGGCCAGCTGACCTGTTTTTCCCCTCCGGAAACTCCCTGCCTTTCCTGTATTTTCCCAGAGGTGCCGGACTCAGGAATTGTCCCTGTTGCAGGCCCTGCGGCAGGGGTCATCGGCTCTCTGGAAGCTATGGAAGGAATAAAACTTCTCTGCGGAATCGGTAATCCCCTGAAAGGCAGGCTTCTGGTGTGGGAGGGAGATGTTCAGAGGACAGAGATCATTGATATTGCCAGAGATCCTGAGTGTCCTGTATGCGGAAGTTTATAAGCAGCGAAGAATTAGCGTTTGTTATTGTATGTTATCGAATCTCTTGACAATGCGGCAAATAAATTAGTATTTTAGCAGTAAATGAAAATAAATGCTAAAATGAGATAAAAAATGCGGAATCATATTGAAGAGTACGAATTAAAAGCTGCAGGGAAAGCATATAGAATAAGCGAAAAAAATACCATGTATTTCATCGGGGTTACCACCCACAATTCCTCAATTATGAAGATATTTCCCCAATGGGCGGAATATCTGCAGCTTGGGGATGTACGCCTTGACGGCATCAATTTTGTTCTTCACGATAAGCCTGAAAATTACCGTCAGGTTCTCAAGTATATCAAAAAGGATGCTGAATCTCTTGGCGCCCTGGTAACAACCCATAAAATTGATATGCTGAAAGCGTGCAGGGATTTATTTGATGTTCTCGGTTCCGACGCGGGGCTGATGAATGAAATAAGCAGTATATCGAAGGAGAAGGGTTTGCTTATCGGTAAGGCAATGGATCCGATAACCAGCGGGCTGGCTTTTCATCATTTTATTCCGGAAGATCATTTTGTAAAGAATAAAGGTTATCTCTTTATTATGGGGGCCGGGGGTTCGACTATAGCCCTGACTTCGCACCTGCTTCGGAAAGGCGGGAAGAATCTCCCTGAAAAAATTATTGTATCAAATAGAAGCCGGGGAAGACTGGAGGAGATCGAAAGAGTCCATCATCAGATTAAAAGTACAATTCCAGTGGAATACCGCCTTACCCCTGAACCCGAAGATAATGACAGTATTATGAAAAATCTTCCTCCGGGTTCTGTTGCAGTAAACGGGACCGGCCTGGGGAAGGACGCCCCGGGATCTCCGGTTACCGATGCAGCTGAATTCCCTGAAGGAGGTTTTGCCTGGGATTTTAACTATCGCGGAAATCTTGTATTCCTTGATCAGGCAAAAGCTCAGAGAGAGAAAAAAGGTCTTACAATCGAAGACGGATGGGTATATTTTCTGCATGGATGGACAAGGGTGATTGCTGAAGTTTTTCACCGGGAAATTCCAATATCAGGCCCTGTTTTTGAAGATCTTTCCAGAATAGCAAAGGAAGCACGGTAAATGTCCTTTATATGAACTTCCTGCGCAAATCTATTATTTCCGCAGGAAGTTCAGATATACATCAATAACTCGAGGAGAGGAACATGAGTAATGAAAACATTTTAAAACCCTTTTCAGTAATCCTGAATCTTGCTGACGGACTTTCACCTACGGAGAAACCTCTGCAGCGGCGATTATCGAATATGCGGGGAATGGTAAATGATGCAGATGCATTGGAAGAGATGATTGCTGAAGAGGACAGCATTGTATATGAGTTTTTTGATATGAAGATGCCGGACAATCAATTTGAAGTACAATTTGGTACAAGCATAACCTATCCGGGCACTTTTGGAGATGAATATTTTATGACGAAAGGGCATTTCCACAATGTTCTGGAAACATCTGAAATCTATTACTGCCTCCGGGGCCATGGATATATGCTCATGGAAAATCCGGAAGGGGAATGGAATGCCCAGGAAATGTCCCCTGGAACAGCAGTGTACGTTCCTGGACGCTGGGCTCATCGAAGCATCAATGTTTCTCCTGATGAACCCTTAATTACATTTTTCGCTTTCCGCGGAGACGCCGGACATGATTACGGGACTATTGAGACAAAGGGTTTCAGAAAGCTTATCGTAAAGCAGAACGGCAAACCGGAAATTATAGATAACCCCAGGTGGAAATCCTGAGAAAGGAATATTCCGATGAAAAAGATCCTTATTACACCGCGATCTCTCACAAGGGACGGTGATCCTGCATTGTCCATTCTTCAAGAGAAGGGATATGAACTGGTATTATGTACCCCAGGGGTGCAGCCCTCAGAAGAAGAACTCCTTTCACTGGTTCCGGGCTGTTCAGGATATTTAGCCGGTGTTGAGAAAGTATCGGAAAAAGTACTTGAAGTTGCGGGAGATTTGCAGGTCATCAGCAGAAACGGGACAGGTGTTGATTCCATAGATCTGACGGCAGCGGAACGACTTGGCATAAGAATAGAACGTGCCCAGGGTGCGAATGCCCGGGGCGTCGCAGAGCTCGCAGTGGGGCTCATGTTTTCATTGATCCGCTCAATACCTTTC
>Ga0272442_10010947_pt1 | contig 11119 bp, 7 predicted proteins | sample SSMForm2O_FD_200262 | JGI IMG/M metagenome (GOLD analysis project Ga0272442, IMG submission 200262) | Marine sediment archaeal communities from Little Sippewissett salt marsh, Falmouth, MA, United States - SSM-Form-2O | ecosystem: Environmental > Aquatic > Marine > Wetlands > Sediment ...
TTGGCTATACCCGGCGATGCACCTGACGCTCTCGCCGCGGCCCGGTCGAGAGGCGGCGGATCGGACGTTGGCCCGCAAGATGATTCTGCGTGCGATTCGGCAGGGCCTTTTCCGCTCGCCCGGCCACGACGCTGACGGTGTATGGCAGTGGCAGGTGAGCGACGACGAGCAGCCATACCCGAGAGACCGCAACACGGCGGGGTTTATGGGTTGTGCGCTGGCGCGGATCTGGGCGAACGATCCATTGAAGCTTGCTGATTGGCCGGCGGCTGATCTGGCGGAGTTTTGCGAGGCGGTGCGGGCGTCGGTGGAGGCATCACTTCGGCATCGTGTGCGAATCGGGTATGTGAATCCGCAGATGCTGGATTTCTACCTCTGTTGGGTGGCGGCCGATCTGCTGGGCGAGTCGAAGTATCGCGACACCGGCCGAGAGCATCTGGAAGAGTTCCTCACCTACGTGCGGACGACCGACGAGTTCGAAGAGTACACCTCGCCGACGTATATGTCGGTGAATCTTCAGGCGGCGGTGGCGCTGGCGCATTACACGAGGGGCACGCCCGATGCGGCGTTGACGCGCGAACTCTGTGAGCGGACGTGGCGACAGGTCGCCGCTGCGGCGCACGGTCCGACGCGGCAATTGTGCGGCCCGCACGCACGGGCTTATACCGACGTGGCTGCTCCGCCGGACAGACCGGGGCAACGCCTGCCGCGGGTGTATTCCTGGCTGCACCTGGCGGCGCCGGACGTGTTCGTGCCGTTGTCGGGCGATCGGTCGGTCCATGCAGGGATGTTCACCTCTCTGCCGGCTGTGGGCTTGTACGTGCCGCTGGGGATCCCAGCCGATGCGCGAGCCGAGCTTCGCGCGAGTTTTGCCGAGCCGGTTCAGCGTCGGACGGTCGTCGAGTGGATAGGCCGGTGTGCATGGAAGCCCCCTTACGATCTGTCCAAGCCGGCGACCGACGTACCGGCGCCGCGCTTTCGGCTGGCCACGCGTTACCGCACGAGCACGTACTGTGTGGGCAGCGTGAACGAGCAGGACGGCTGGCTGCAACGGCGGTCGGTGCTGGCCTACTGGCTGGACGACGCGGGCCGACCGACGGGGCTGAAGTGGCAGGTGGCGGTGACGGTCGACGATCCCGATGCGTATCTGGCCGAGTGGCTGTTCATGATGGGCGTGGAGCTGACAAGCCTTCAGAACGGGGCCGAGGTCATTGGTGCGTACAGATCGGCACCGGTGGTCCGCGCCGCGCCGGGCGACGTGTTGACCGCGCGGGCCCGCATCCACTCGATTGGACGACGCGGCATGCTCGAGCCGCGCGAACCGGTGGTGTGGCTGCTGGGTACGCACTGGCGGCAGGGGATCGAGCCCGAACAGGTCCGGGGGCGCGTCAAGGAATTATGGATCGGGGTCACTCCGGTCGGGCCGGGCGCGTGGCAGCGTCTGGACGAGGCCGGAACGCGGTGGGTCTTTAGGGCGGGGGATACCGAGGCGGTGATCGAGACGCCGAGCGGTGCGACCGTTGTCAAGCGGGCGAACCGCGCGGGACGCAGCGACATCGTTGAGTGTCTTCAGCTCTACCACGCCGAGGGGGTGATGTGGGACTGGCTGAACCCGCCTGCGGTTTTTCTGCCGTTCGGTCTGAAGGTGCAGGCTAAGGGACAGCCGCACAGCTTCGGACTGCAAACCCAGGGCGATGCCCGGGCGTGTGAGGTCCGGCGGGGCGATCTGAAGTTGAAGTGGCGATCGCCGACCAGGCCGGATCGGATTCAGCAGCGCACGTGGTGGGGGTACGTGGGCGGGCGGGAGGTGCTGCCCGATGGTTACGCCCGGTAGGTCGGGATTCATTTGAGCCCTGGGTGGTTTCGACTGCCACGCAGGTCTATATAAACTCTTTTGTAACAGCAGCTTATAGTCCTTTGGCGAATATCGGGCGTTTTTTTTCTTGACAAGTTGTACATTTGTACGATAATTACCTGTACAGATGTACAAGGAGGTCGCGATGGCTAGGAAAGATCTGCCGGCCATGAGTCCGTCGGAGACCGAGGTACTGAGGATCGTATGGCTGTCGGGTAAGGCCACGGTGCAGGAGGTGTGCGACAAGTTGCCGCGCAACCGCCGCATCGCGTATGCAACCGTCCAGACCCTTCTTCGCCGACTGGAGGCCAAGGGCTACCTCACCCACCAGACGAGGGGGAAGGCCCATGTGTTTGCCCCCGCCGTTGCCCGGGAGAAGGTAATCCGACGGGCTGTGGGCGACTTTGTCGAGCGACTGTTCGGGGGCGATCCCGTGCCCTTGATGCTGCATCTGGCCGAGCAGGCTGAACTGAACGACGAGGATATCCGGCGTCTGAGGCGACTGGTCGCCGGGCAAGACGAGAAATCGTAAAGGGACGACATGATGGGGCTGGAATCAGGCAAGCTGGCGGACGTGTTGGTGAGTCAGAGCTGGCAAATCGCCGTCGTTTTCGGCGTCGTTGCCGTCATCTGCTGGCTATCTCGCAGGTCGAGTGCGCACTGGCGGTACCTCTTGTGGTTGATCGTTGTGGTGAAGTGCCTGACGCCGCCAATCGTAAGGGTGCCGGTCGGTGTTCTGCCGTCGGAAGGGGCGGCCCCGGCGGCCTCTCACGCGTCGGGCGAGCGTGGCGGGCCTGTTGCTGCCCATGCGGCGGACTTTCGTTCTGAGCTGCTACCAGGCGTCGCGGGTGTTGAGCCCTTGGCTCAAGCACGTGCGCAAGGGGTTGCTGCGCACCTGTCGAGCGGTGTGGCGCCGCACTCGGGCGAACAACAGGTGAGGCGCAGCCTGTCGGTTAGGGCATGGATTGGTGTGGCGTGGTCAATGGGCGCGGCGGCTCTTTTGCTCTACGCGGTCCTGAAGGCATGGCGCATTCACCGCCGACTCAAGCTTAGCCGGCAGCTCGCCGACGCGGTGGTGCAGGGCGAAGCCGAGGCGCTTTGCGGGCGTATGGGGGTACGTGTGCCGCCGGCCGTTTATCTTGTGGACGGCTTCTCGCAGCCGTTTGTGTGGGGCCTGCTGAGGGGCGATGTTTACCTGCCCTCGGCGATGGCTGTGGATGCGGGCGGTCGCAGAAAGATTTTGGCGCACGAGCTGGCCCACGTGGCGAGATGGGACGCAGCGGTCAATGCCCTTCAGGTGTTGGTGCAGGGGCTGTTCTTCTTTCACCCGCTGGTGTGGTGGGCGAACCGGCAGATTCGCCGGGAGCGGGAGAGCTGCTGCGACGAAGCCGCCATCGCGGTTCTGGCCGCGCCGCCGCAGGACTACAGTCGGGCCATCGTCGACTCGCTGATCCACGGACGTGGGCGGGCGACGCCGGCTTTGAGTGTGGCTGGCCCGGCGAGAAACGTTGAGGAAAGGATACGAGCGATCATGAGGCCCGATCGAATCTTCCGCGCACGGCCCACGCCGACTGTGGTTCTGACAGTGTCGGTGTTGGCTGTTTTGGCGCTGGTTGTGGGCTTGGTTCCGACGCATCGGGCTCGTGCTGAAGCACAAAGCGGCGCGGCGGACATTCCTACGGCCCGTCTGTCAGATGGCGTCATCGTCAAGCTGGTGGCTGTATCACGAGTGCGTGAAAAACCGCGCCGATGGTGGCGACCCGACGGGGTCCTCTTGAGTCAACCGCCTGCGGGATCCGGGAACAGCATGCTCCAACACGAGGCCAGGATGTCAGACCATGCGCTGGCATACACTTTCCTCGTGCACGCGAATAAGGATGTGTTCTTCCAAAACGAATTCTCTGACTCTCGCTGTGCCACCGCGGGCGGAACGCGCACTCTTCTGAGTGAGAAGCCGCTCCAGTATCAGCATGTTTTTTCCGGACTCTTGCCGGAAGATGACATTCAACAGATTGGCGTGAGCATCGGCGTCAGCACCGAGAGGGGGGAGATCCTGGCCCAGTATGACGCGACGCAATGGGCAAAGCTCTCTACCCACAAAGATGGTGGGATCGTGTTTCACAGCCCGTACCGGGAAGGTGAGGACCTGGTCGTGATCGCGTCCCACGCAGATCATGGGCCCTACAGACAAACGTGGCTTGTCGCGTACGACCGCGAAGGTGGGAGACACGATGTGGAACGGTGCTCCCGTGCCTCGGCGGATGGGGTCGTCTCATCGCGGTATGTGCTTCCCGGCTTGTCTCCGGGTGATGTCCAACGCTTCGAACTCAGATCGCGCTCGTATGAGTGGGTTACGTTCCGGGATGTCTCACTCCGGCCGGGCCAGCAGACCGCCGTTGAGGTCGTGAAGACTCATTCGAAGGGTGAGCTGCCGGGCGTCGAACGGCGGCAGAGCGACCGGCAGGCCTCGGGCTTGGCGGAAATGATGGGCTTTGTCGAGAACTTCCTCATGCACAACTTCAAGGACGTCACGTGGCGCAGGTCGCTCGAGTGGGGAGACGTTCAGAAGAACGAGGACGGCGCGCGCTCCATCCGCTACATGTACGAGGCCAGGATCTGGGACAGAGAGACTATGGTGATGAACCAGGTGTTCACGTTCGCCAGGGACGGCACGTTCGTGCGATATGAGAACGTCGAGGGTTTCCCGAAGCCGAAGGAAGCGAAGGTTGCGGACGTCTCGACCCAGGAGGGGATGATCGAACTGGTGGAGGACTTCTTCCGAAACAACTTCCGGGATATCACCAAGCGGGAGACCATCGAGTGGGGTCAGGTTACCCGAGATGAGACGGGCAATTCGTCCATTCGGTACAAGTATCGGGCCACGATATGGGGAAAAGATAAGAAGGTGTTGGATCAGATCTTCACGTTTGACCCGAGCGGGACGTTCGTGTCGGTCAAGGACGCTCAGCAATCCAGCAAGCGCCTCGACCTGAGCACGCCGACAGCAACAGCGAAGGCTCTGACTCAGGCTGTCGCGCAGGCAGATGTAGCCGGGGCGTTGGCCTGCTTTGCCGCGGACAGTCACGATCGCGAAGACATGCGGCAGATTCTGCAAGGCCCTCAAGACAACCCGATGCGGCAGATGTTCGATGCCATCGACCCGACCGCTGCCATCACGATCACGAAGCAAGAGGTCAGCGCTGGTCGCTGTGAGATCGCGTGGCAGGTGATCCTGGAGCGGGCAGTGACGATCAAGGGCACGACATGGGGGAAGGGCGAAGCGTTCGTCCTGGACGGCACACTCAAAAAGGTCGGTGACTCCTGGCTGTTCGTCGGGCTGTAGTGGCGCACGGCGACGGGTTTTCTGTTACATCGCGCGAAATCCAATGCGGCGCGGGAGGGTAACCGCCTATGGGGCCGGGATGTGTACGTTGGGGCGAGCGTCTTTGCACGGGGGTCGCTAGTCGGTGTGCGGCGTGAAGGGCGCGTCGTACTGGACGCGGAGGTCGTTCTCGCCGACTTGCAGCGGGTGGGTGATATTCGCGCGGACGGTGAGGTGGCGCTCGCCCTGGTCGATTTGGTAGCCGCTGTCGGGGGACGAGCTGAGCGGCTGGCCGTTGAAGTTTACGGCTTTGACGCGAGCACGTGGGTCGATGCGGAGTTGCAAGACGATGCCGTCCGGCGGGTCGGCGATCTTGTTGTTGACCTGCACGCGGACGGTGGCGACGTGGTCGGGATCGGCCGCGAGTCGTGAAACGCTGAAGATTCCACCATCGAGAATGGCGCGGGCGGTCTTGCGGCGATTGACGCGGCGCTGCCGGCAGTCGGCGCCGTAGGCCATGAGGCAGCCGACGGGCGAGCCGGCGATCAGGTCGCAGGGATAGCCTCGGTAGGGCTGGTGCCGGGCCTGGCGGTCGCCGATGCGCACCAGCGTCGAAAGCCTTGCCAGGGCGGAGCGAATCGAATCTTCGAGCGGGTAGTAGTTCTCGGTCGTCTCGACGGTGTAGGTCAGGGCGTTGTCCTCGGCCAACAGGCGCAGAAAGAGCGAGTCCTGGTGCTGTTCGCCGGCGCGCAGCGGGACGATATGGCAGAAGCGCTGCGGATAGCCGAGGGCCTCGGCTGCGGCGTCCATCTCGTGGCTGACGGCCAGGCTCGCAAGGAACGACCCGTTGCGGCCGGGGAGCATCGCAACGTATTGGCTGTCGCCCATTGCACCGCCGGCCAGGCCGTGGACGTCGGCGTAGCAATCGGGGATCCACTGTTGGGCGACGGCGTAGGCGGCGCGGGCCTCGGGCGTGGTGGGTTCCTTGCCGAGCGGAAAGGCCTGGTAAATGTTGACGTCCTGCGCGTTGTGGTAGGTGTTGCGGGTTGCGCCGTCGGGGTTGAGGCAGGGGCACGCCAGGATCACCTGCGTGCGCAGGTGTCGCGAGCCGTCGCTGGTGAGCAGCCAGCGGGCCAGGGCCAGAACGGCAGCGCGGCCAACCTCTTCGCTGCCGTGTGTGCCGCCGGTGAAAAACGCGACCGACTTCTGCTCGACGGGTGTGGCCGGATCGGTGAGGGTAAGCAGCGGGATAGGGCGTCCCTCAAACGACTTGCCCATCTCTTCGAGCGTGCAGTAGCCGGGCACCTGGCGGGCAAGGGCTTGGCATTCGGTCATGATCTCTTCGTAGGTGGGTTTGGTTGCGGGCATTGCGGACCTCCAAGCGGTGATGGCGGCGCAACGTGACAGCCGCGTCCATCTGTTGTGCGGACGATGCTCATCCTAGCCGACGGCGAGGTTTTGGGAAGTGGCTGTTGGGCGGGCAGGGACTGGAAGCAGCGTGAGTGCGTCCTCCCGTCCACCGTGTGCCAAAGCCTCCAAAGCCCACGATCTTTGGCGGTATTCGTGATGGTAAAGCTTGCCGACGGAGCCTTGGCTCGGCGCGGTCTGCCCGCCAGCGGCAGCCGGAGGTTGCGTTGCGTGTCGGGCTCGGTAGATTGGCGGCGTGGGTGGATAGCTTGGCTGCACGCGGTGGGTATCTCAGGTAGACGCCGGGAGGATATGCAGATGAACACGCGAAGTGTGATACTGGTTTGTGGGCTGTTGAGCAGTCTGCTGGCCGGCGGTACAGCCGCCGACACTGTCAGCCACATCACCATCGATACCGACCGCAGTGTGAACTGCGCGTCGATCAAGTCGATCGTGGCCGACGTGACTCAAGGTTGCAAGACCGACCGCGAGAAGGCCATCGCCCTGTACAACTTCGTGGTGCGGACGGTGTGGATGCCGTACGTCTATGGCCATCCGCACGAGATCATCGACGGCCGATTGCAGCAGATCCGCGAGCCCCTGAAGATCATCAACGTCTACGGGGCCATCGGCTGTGATACCCAAGCGAAGATCTTCTGCACGCTGCTCGCCGAGGCGGGGATCGAGTCGCGCCTGTTGGATCCGGGGTTTGCTCACGGCTCGAACGAGGTGAAGTGGGACGGGCGATGGCATTGGCTGGACGTATGGCTGCCGTGCTACCTGACGGATGAGAACGGCCGCATTTACTCGTATGACGAGCTGATGGCCGACCGCAGTCTGATCGGCAGAGCCATCGAAGCCGGTCGCGTGTCGGACAACTTCATGTTCAATCCCAAGCCCGATACCGAGACGATCGTCAAAGCAGGGCCGCACCGGCCGTCGGAGCCGGGGGCGGGCGTGGTGAGGTGTGCGTGGCACGAGAATCTTTCGCTTCGGCCGGGCGAGTCGTGCACGTGGCTGTGGGACTTCGTCGACAAGTGGTATTGGCCTGGTGAGAAGTTCGCCTTCCCGGCGTGCAAGTTCACCCGCAACGAGAACTGCAAACAGGCGTTTGGCTACTGGGAGCCCTACAAGAAGACCCTGAAGGGAGGCCCGCATCCTTGGTACGACGTTTACTATCGCTATTACGGTAACGCCATCTTCGAGACGAACGTGTTGCTGACGAAGGAGGGTCTGGGCACCCTGGGGGCCAAGGTGCGTGACGGCGACTTCGTCGCCGAGGGCGGGGTCAGAAACACAGCCGGCACGGACATGGCCACTATCGACATCGATTTCGTGCTGCCTTACGTCATCGCCGACAGCGAGATCACGGGCGTGGCCGAGACACATGGGTCGGCCGCCGATGGCGGTGGGTCGGTCAGCGTGCTGTTCAGTGTTGACGGTGGCCGGACGTGGCTGCTCGGCGGTGAGGTCCGCGGCGACGGTGCGTTCGAGCCCATCCGCATCGGGAGGCCGAACGTGCGCGAGTATCCGGCTGGGTCGACCAGCGGGCAGTATCGCTACAGCCTTCGGCTCGTGCTGCGGCCAAGCTGGCGGAAGGAGCCGACAGTGCTGAGGTCACTGAAGGTAACCAACTGGACGATGCTGAACTTCTACAGTCGGCCGTGGTTGGAGGCGGGCAGCAACCGGATCACGGTGACGGCCGACGCCGAGACGTTTCTGACGCCGCCGCCACTGAAGGTCACGTGGCGGTGGGTGGAGAACTGGCGGGATGCGCCGGCCGAGAAGACGTTTTCGCACTCGGTCGCCCGCAGCGGCGCGACAGCCGTCATCGAGGTGGGCGGCGATCAGCGGCCGAGGATGAAGTCGGTGCGGATCGAACGCCCCGTCCGCAGGGCAGTCGACGTTACGGACTCACCGACACCGTCGAGCGATTAGGTTGTCTGAGTCGCGGCGACGACCGCCTCGCAGAAGGATGTTGCGGCCCGTTGGCAGAACGGCTCGGCCGGGTGGCAGTCCTGCTCGCCGGCAGCGTACTCGGGCTTGAGGAACAGGCCTCCCTCGGTTTCCAGTTCGTAGAAATCCCAGACGAAGATGTTGTCGCCCGGCTGGTTCCACTCGTTCTTGATCCAGTCGACGAATTGGCGTGTGCGTTGGCCTTCATCCCGGTTCGTGACAGCCTCGACCAGGGCGGCGGCGGTCCATACGACGAATCGCGTGTCGGGGAACTCGTGCATTTTGGCTTTCAACGCATCGTACTGGCGCTTGTAGTTCTCGAGGCGCTTGGTTTCGTCGGCGACGTCGCCGGTGCCGGTACCGGGCAGGATCTTGCTGACGGGGAAGCAGTGTTTGAAGCTGATGACGTCGTACTCCCTGCTGAGCATCTCCAGCGTGGGCTCTTGCATGAAGGGCTGATCGCCCGCGTGTGCCACCCACAGGTTCCAGTAATCGTAGGGGTAGTTCTTCCAGCCATAGGGCTCTTTGCTTGGGAAGGCGGTCTCGCTGATCTGGTAGTTCGTGCCGTTTTCGGCGTTGTATTGGGCGAACCACTCGGGCACGCCGCCTCGCCAGACACACCCACCCGTGCTGTGATGGAGCAGAATGACTCTCGCGTCTTTGGCCAACTTCTTCATGCATCGGCTCCTTTCGCGCTTCCAGGGTCTGCAATGGACTTCGGATGAGGCATCGTCAGGCCTTCTCCGCTTACGGATGTCTGACCGAATACCGTATCGCCCCGCCTTGCCTTCCGCCAGTGAAGCGGCTGGCGGCCGATGGCGGGGCTCCACGGAGCGGGCAAAGGATAACGGCCTACTGGTGAGGAGTTTGCTGTCGGATGGACGCCAAGGAAAGGATGAATGGTTCGCGTTGAAGAAAATTCATTTGGCGCGGTTTTTTGTGGTTTTTTGCTTGACAGAATGATTCGCGACGATAGATTGCACGCTTCAGATTGGCTTAAGGCACCATTCTCTAAAGAAAGGAGGCGAATGATGAGGATGCTAGACATTCGCGCCAATGGGGCCGCCTCCGGTTCGGTCGCCATTAAGGCGTAACCTCGGTCACTTCCGCAAGACAAACTGGTAGACGGCGGGAGCGTCCGCGCAGATCGAACTAGCGCGGTCCGACATTTTGTGTATTTGAGGGCCTGTATCAGGGGTCTGGTGGGGTTGGCGCGCTTCGTGTGCCCGCAGAGCGAGCGTGGTGACGGCGGGGCAGAGCCCGACGTGATTGGTGCGCGCCGATCGATGGTGAGTGAAGATGTGGATCGTGAACGGAAGAGGAATGGGAACAGGAACGATGTCGCAACAGCAGGTGATGGCGTATCAAATGGAGCCGCTGGTCGAATCCGATCACAGGATCGTGCGGGCGGTGGCTCGGCTGCAGTACCTGGCGTGGGGTGTCTTGCCGAGCGAGCAGTCGGTCGAGCAGCGGGCGGCTCGACTGAGCGACGAGCTTGCCCAGTATGCACCGGCCAGCATGGGTGTATTCGTAGCCAGTTGGCGTATGTGCGTGACGGGCGTGGGCAGGATCTGTCGTCACGCCGACGTCGGGTCGCAGTGGTGGCTGATGCTCTTGGTGCATCCGAACCATCGTCGCCGAGGTATCGCCACGGGGCTGTTTGATGCGTGTCGCAGCCATGCGGCCGAGCACGGCGCGAGTGTGATTCGGTCGGAGTTTCGGGCCGACAACGTTGCAGCCGCCACGCTGCACGAGCGGCTGGGCTTTGCTTGTGACGGTCGGCTGCGCTGCCCGTCGGACGGCAGCGAGACGGTCGTGTTCAGCCTGGCGTTGTAGAGTGCGGATGCATGACATCGCGCTTCATCGGAACCGTAATGTGATATCATCGGCGTCTGACCTCGTTAGAGTCTGCTTTAGGAAAACCGAATGGCTGTGCGAATCGAATATCGTCCTGCACATCTCACGTTTGAGGAGTTTCACCGCGTCGACGGGGAGTGCTTTCCCGCAGAGCCCATTGCATCTGAAGGTTTTTCTACCTTCATGGCAGACGACTTTTGGGCAGCATACGACGGCGACTCCCCGGTGGCGTTCGGCTATGTCGTCCGCAAACCGGACGTCGCGTGGATATCGAGGATTGCCACATCTGCTGCCTACCGGAAACAGGGCGTCGCGACAGAGCTGATGCGCACCATGGTTCATCACTGCCTTCGAATCGGCCTGTCGGACATGATGCTCTATGTACAGAGCGACAATGCCGCCGCCATACGTCTATACGAACGCTTTGGGTTCCGGACGGTCGAGTCAGCCTATCAGTTCATCCTCTCGGGACCTCGGCTGCTGACACCGCCTCCTGATGACGTCGGCGAACCCATCACCGCAGTTCCGATTACGGACCTCAGTGGGTCCTCCGTGCCGCAATGGCCACGTGAGTGGTCCAATCTCGCCGATACGCACAGGCCGCCTGAACGGTATGTGCTGGTCTTTCGCGATGAGTCTGGCACGCATCGCGGATACTGTAGGCTGGTTCCGTGCTTTCCCGGCTGCTTCCCATTTGTCGTCGACAGACCCGCGACATACCT
>Ga0272442_10010948_pt1 | contig 11118 bp, 7 predicted proteins | sample SSMForm2O_FD_200262 | JGI IMG/M metagenome (GOLD analysis project Ga0272442, IMG submission 200262) | Marine sediment archaeal communities from Little Sippewissett salt marsh, Falmouth, MA, United States - SSM-Form-2O | ecosystem: Environmental > Aquatic > Marine > Wetlands > Sediment ...
CCCCTTCCAACGCAACGTGAACATCCACCTCGAGGCGGGCAAGAAGCCCCTCACCCCCGCCGAGTTGATCGCCGACACCGAGGACGGCATCTACATCGTAGGCGACTCGAGCTACTCCATCGACCACCAGCGCTACAACTTCCAGTTCAGCGGCCAGGCCTTCTACGAAATCAAGGCCGGCAAAATCGCCGGCATGCTCCGCGACGTCGCCTACCAGGCCAACACGGTGGACTTCTGGAACTCGTGCGACGCCATCTGCGACGAGCGCTTCTGGCAGATGGGCGGCACCTACTACTGCGGCAAGGGACAGCCCAGCCAGAGCAGCCCGTGCAGCCACGGAGCCTCGCCCGCCCGATTCCGCAAGGTCAACATCCTGAATACCAGGAGAGACGTATGATCCTCGACGAATCCCAGGCCCGCCGCATCATCGAGAAGACCCTCGCTCTCGCCTCCGCCGACGAGGCACGCGTGAATCTCAGCGGCGGACGAGGAGCCAACACCCGCGTCGCCCTCAACTCCGTGACCACCTGCGGCGACGCGGACAACCTGTCGGTCGCCGTCACCGCCGCCTTCGGCACCCGCCACGCCACCGCCACCGGCAGCGAGACCGACGATGCCGCCCTCGAACGCCTGGTCCATACGGCCGAGGACATGGCCCGCGTGGCACCCGAGGACCCCGAATACGTCCCTGAGCTCGGGCCGCAGGACTACCTGGACATCCATCCCTGGTTCGAGAGCACGGCCCGCGCCACCCAGGAGCGCAGCGTGGACGTGGCCCGCGCGGCCATCGACGCCGCACGCGAGCGGGGCGTCACCGTCGCCGCCTTCTTCCAGCACAACCACGGCTTCTCCGCCCTGGGCAACTCCAGCGGCCTCTTCGCCTACACCCAGGGCACCGACGCCTCGCTGAGCGTCACCGCCCGCACCACCGACGGCGCCGGCTCCGGCTACGCCGCGGACAACTCGCGCGACATCGACGAGATCGACGCCGCCGCCGCGAGCCGCCGAGCCATCGAGAAGGCAGAGGCATCGCGCAGCCCGAAGACGCTCGAGCCCGGCGTCTACCCCGCCATCCTCGAGCCCCTGGCCGCCGCCGAGTTCCTCGCCTACGCCGTGTGGAACATGAACGCCCGCCAGGCCGACGAGGGGCGCAGCTTCTACGCCACGACGGGCGGCGGCAACAAGATCGGCGAGAAGATCGTCGGCGACAACATCACCTTCACCAGCGACCCCCAGTGCCCCGCCCTGCTCAGCAGCCCCTTCAGCGGCGACGGCCTCCCCGCCCGCCCCCACACCTGGATCGAGAGCGGCGTCCTCAAGAAGCTCTTCTACGGCCGCTACTGGGCGAGCAAGCAGGACACGGAGCCCTGCTTCCCATCCAACACCATCCTCGCCGGCGGCGAGAAGACCCTCGACGAGATCATCGCGGACACCGACCGCGCGGTGCTCGTCACCCGTTTCTGGTACATCCGCTCCCTCGACCCCCAGACCATCCTCGTCACCGGCCTCACCCGCGACGGCGTCTTCTGGGTCGAGGACGGTGCGATACAGCACAGCGTGAAGAACTTCCGTTTCAACGAAAGCCCCATCGCCGTCCTCAACAAGGTCACCGCCCTCTCCCAACCCACCCGCGTCGGCAACTCCCTCACCCCGGCCCTCCGCACCAGCGCCTTCACCTTCTCGAGCCTTTCGGAGGCGGTGTGAGCGATCTGTGGGGTGCGTGCGGAGCCTTGGGGACGCCGCCGAGTTCTTGCGCGTTCCGCCGAGCCACGGTACAATACCCGCGGCTCGTGGGAGCGTGGCCTCTCCAGGAGGGGAACATGGGAATCGACGAGCGGCTCGTCCAGGAGATCGTGCGGCGCCTTGTGGACGCAGGGAGTCCGGACCGCATCATCCTGTTCGGGTCCGCGGCCACGGGTACCATGGACCGCGACAGCGACATCGATCTTCTCATCGTGCAGAAGTTCGCGACCGACCGCCGACGCGAGGCGACGCGCCTGCGCGCGGCCCTGCGCGGCCTGGGCCATCCCTTCGATGTGATCGTGATATCCGCCGAGGAGTTCGAGGAGAGCAAGGAAATCATCGGCGGCGTCGCCTATCCCGCGAACCGATACGGCAAGGTCATCTATGAAGCCGCCTGAGCAGGGTGAACGGTAGGAGCGGGGGCAAGACATTCCCGCATCCGCGTGGCACAGCCGCCCCGGCTGTGCTGGGACAGCAGACAACGCCAGGGGCCGCACAGCCGGGGGCGGCTGTGCCACACGAGCACGTGGGGGCCGCCGCGCGCACCAGACTGCCAGGGTGCCCCGCTACTCCGCGAAGCTGTCGATGGCGGTGGTGAGGTTGTGGATGGTGTAGAGGTCGCCGGTGAAGCGGGTGGTGTCGATGTAGCGGGTGAAGGCTTTGCCGCGTTTGCCGAGGATCCAGTACTGGGCGAGGACGTTGCCGCTGAGGTGCTGAAGGGGACAGGTGCGGTGCTCCGTGGCGCCCTGCTTGGGGGCTTCGCTGAGGTACCAGAAGGGGATCGCCGCGTCGAGATGGCCGAGGTAGATGCGGCACTCGGGGCGGGCGTAGTCGCCCAACAGCCGCCCCACTTCCTCGACGAGGTCGATGAACGGGGGCAGCTCCTGGTCCTGGTGAACGCCAGCCGCAATCCCACCCCAGCCGACGATGACACACGTGGCGTCGATGTGGAGGAGGGTGCGCCAGTCGTCCACGGCCTTCCCACGCACGAGGCCCATGCGGTGCATCTCGGGCACGTAGCGTGCCTGGGCGACGCGGGCCATCGCGAGCTTGGCGAAGAGGTAGGTGGCGAGTTTCTCGCGATCCTTCCAGCCGAGTTGCCTCGCCAGACGAGCCGCGCCGATCAGGCCCGCGAGCCAGCGGTTCGTTGTGGCCTGCCCCTGTAGGGTGAAGTAGCGGAGGCGGTGGCGGTCGCGGACGGAGCGGAGGCGCGAGGGGCCGAGGATCGCCCAGTCCTGGCGGCGTGCGAGCCGCTCGGTGAACTCGGCGGCCACGTCCTCGAGCTCGCCCGCGTCGTCGGTCTCGCCCGCCAGGCTGTACCAGGCCAGGGCACGGTAGAGGTCGATGAAGAAGCTGGCCTTGCGATACTCGATGTCGCGGCCGATGGGCAGCACCATGTGGCGGGTCATCTCGTCCCAGGGCATGTCGTAGGGGGCTCGCCAGGTGCCTTTCCTGTACCACGACGGCTCGATGGTGAACGGGGGATAGGCTTCCCACTCGGCCTTCAGGTAGGCCTTGACCTTCTCCTGGAGTGCGGGCGAGAGGTAGGGGCAGGCCGTGGCGAGGGCGTGGGCAAGCTCGGGCGAGCCGATCCAGTGGAAGTGGGCGAAGCGTGTGCCGCCGATGCCGCCGTAGATGTAGAGCAGCGGCGCCAGGTGGCCAGCGGCCACGGTGTCGGCCACGCGGCGTTCGAGCTTCGCCTGGATGGGCTTCGCCTCGGGCGCGACCGCGCGCGGCTCCCGCTTCCGCCACAGGTACTTCTCCAGGCCGTCGATGCGATACTCGTAGGCGTCGGCTCCCTCGAGGACCATCATCCGCCCGAAGGCGGCCATGAAGCGGCAGTCGGCGGGCTCCACCTCTTTGCCCGCCTGGAAGAAGCGGACGGGGACGCCGCCGCCGAGGGCCGTGGCCAGCATGGGCGGCACGGGCGCGGCCTTGGCCTGGGGCGAGCGCCAGTCGTCGTCGAAGGAGGTCCAGGTGAACTGCTGGCGGACGGTGACGGAGCCCCCGTCTTCGGCGACCGAGAAGGTCTCGGAGACGGTGAGCGGGATGTCGCGCAGCCAGACCGACCAGCGGCGGCACCGCTCGAGGATGGGCTCGGGGAGTCCCTTGGCCCATCCCTCCGTCTCCTCGGGGAGGAAGATGCGGCCGCCGGCCAGGGGCATGACGGCGATCTTGCCCGTCCCGCCCGCGAAGGTGAAGGCCAGGCCGCCCCGGGCGTCGATGGCCTTCGGCGCGTGTTCGAGTCGGAAGAGGAGCGGAAGGTCGAGCGGCTGGCTCAGGCCGGCCATGAGCCTGGCCTTGCTCACGCCGGTGCGGTCGCCGACGTCGATCGGGGTGGCAGAGCCTTTGAGCGGGGTGGACGTTCCGAACCAGGCGAGGAGCCAGGGCTCGGTGAGCTTCACCTGGTCTGCTGGGAGCTCGGCCAGCGAGGCGGCGGGGTGGACGACCGGCCGCCCGTTCACCACGAAGGCCACGTGCTTCGGGGCGGCGCCGGTGAAGGCGATGCGGTCGCCCGTGCTCTCGGCGAGCACGGCGGGGGTGAGGCGGCTGAGGAGCAGGCTCGCGGAGCCGCCGCCTGGAAGGGCGTAGGTGGCGATCTGATGGTCCCAGGCCTCCTGTTCGAGGCGGGGCTTGGGGGCCTGGTCGTCGGCGAAGGCCACGGTGAGCAGGGGAACGGTGGCTCCCTCGTAAACGGGGTGGAGGCGGCTTCGGGGGTTGGCCAGTGCGGTGGTCGTGCGCCCGAGCACGGGCCAGCCCTTCTTGAGGCCGACGCGGAAGGACAGGCCGGCGTCGGAGCGGAAGCTGCCCGCCGCCATCTCGGAGGGGATCCACTCGCCGGCACACGCGGCCGACGGGAGGAGGAGCAGAAGTGCGAGCAGTCGGTTCATCGCGCGGCCTCCGCGTCACTTCCCCTCGAAGGCGACGAGCACGGAGCGAGGGGTCTTGTGGAAGAGCTGCTTGCCGGAGATGGCCACGGCGGAGCAGGTGTTGTGGAAGCCGGCGCCGAACGTGCCGTGGCGGCCGAGCCCGCGCCGCCTTCCCAGGTCGGGGATCAGGTAGCGGTCCTCGCGGGTGCGGATGTTGAAGGTGTTGTTGAAGGGCGGGTTGCCGGGCCATGCGGGGTCGCGGACGGGGAAGGCGAGGTCGCCGCCGATGCTCACGCCCCAGGACTGGTCGATGACGGAGAATCCGCCGTTCCAGGTGCTCGAGCGGTCGAACGCCGTGCCGGCCTTGGGCTGCCAGTGCCACTGCTTGGGGTGGGCGAGCTTGGGGGCGTAGCGGTCGCGGATGAGGGGCTCGAGCTGGCCGGTGGCCAGGTTCACGCGGCCGAAGAAGGCCCAGCCCGAGGCGGTGAGCCACACGTTGGCGTAGACGGTGTAGGCAAAGCCGTCGGGGGCGACGGCGGGCGGTGGGGCGGTGCACGAGCCGCCGTTGACGCCGATGACGGGCGCGATGAACTTCTCCCTGCCCGTCTTCGCATCGAGCACGTGCCAGCTCTTGTGGGAGGGGTGTGCCTGGAACCACTTGACGAGCTCGGGGAAGACGGCGTCCTCGACGAGCACGGGGTCGCCTTTCGTCCGCTCGTTGAAGGGGTTCATCACGCCCTTCATGATGAAGCCCTGGATGGTGTGGGAGGCGAAGGCGGGCTGGGTGGTGGCAACGACGGTGCCGTGGGCGGCGACGAGCCAGTATTCGCGCATCGCGGCGGCGGGGAGGCGCTCCGACTTCCAGACCTCCTTGCCCGTCCTGGCGTCGAAGGCATAGACGTGCATGTCGCCTGCGCCCACGTAGAGCCTGCCGTCGGCGCAGGCGGGGGTGGTGAGGACGAGGCCCCCGACCTCCGCCCGCCACAGCTCTTTGCCCGTGGCGGGGTCGAGGGCGTAGACGAAACCGTCGCGGCCGGCCACAAACACCCTGCCATCGGCCACCACGGGCGCGGCCCAGATGCCCTCGCCGGTCTCGAAGGTCCAGACGGGCGTACCGTCGGCGGAGCGGACGGCGTGGCAGCAGTGGTCCATGGAGGTCACGAGCACGAGGCCGCGGTGCCAGGCAGCGGAGGCCAGGATGGGGGCGCCGGTCTTGTGGGTCCAGAGCGTCTTGCCGGTGACGCGGTCGAGTGCGAGGAGATTGCCGCGCCCGGTGCCCACGAACACCTTGCCGTCGGCCACGATGGGCTGGAGGCTGGCCTGCGTGGGCTGATCGAGGTCGCGCACCCACTTGACGCTGAAGGGATGGCTGGGCTGGTCGGGGGTGTAGCCGGTGTGGGCGGCGTCGCACTGGAGCTGCGGCCAGTCGGCCGCGAGGGCCACGGCGGCAGCGGCCAGACAGGCGAACGCGAGTTGGATGTTCGGCAGTTTCATGGAAGCCCTCTCACTCGGGCAGCACGAATGGGTCGTCGGCCTCCTGGAGCCACGCCGCCAGCATGGCTCTCAGCTCCTTCTGGAGACCGGCGGTGCGGGGATCGTCGATGAGGTTGTGGAGCTGCCAGGGGTCTTCGCGGTTGTCGAAGAGGCACCACGGGCGGTCGGCGTAGACGGCGTAGGTGTGGCGGCCGGTGGTGACGCCGCGGAACAGGGGAGCGGGATGTTTGTCGCCGCCCGAGGCATTCTTCTTCGAGATGTGCATGAGGAACTGCGAGGCGGGCCGCGGGCCTTCGCCGCCGCGCATCCAGGCCGAGAGGTCGCGGCCGCGGCAGGTCTCGGGCACGGGGATGCCCGCGAGGCCGCAGAGGGTGGGCATGAGGTCGATGGAGCCGAGCAGCACGTCCTGCGTGGTGCCCGCGGGTGCAACGCCGGGCCATCGGAGGATGAAGGGGACGCGGATCGATTCCTCGTAGGGCTGGCGCTTGCTGCCGACGCCGTGGGAGCCGAGCATCGAGCCGTGGTCGGAGGTGTAGATGAGAATCGTGTTGTCGGCCAGGCCGAGGGCATCGAGCCTTGCCATGAGGCGGCCCAGCTCGTCGTCGATGGCGGAGACGTGGGCGTGGTAGCCCTGGAACGCATCCCAGGCGGTAGAGAAAGCGCCGCCGTGTGGCCCGCCGCCGGCGTCGTGCATCGTCTGATTGGGACGCGGCTTCAGCGCGCCGCGGGGGTAGAGCGCCTTCTTCTCCTCGGGGGCGTCCACGAAGCGCGAGTGCGGGGGATTCCACGAGAGCATCAGGAAGAAGGGCTCCGCGGTGTGGCGCTCGATGAACTCGATGGCCTGGTCGGTCATCAGCGTGGCGTTGTAGCCCTCGGTCTCCACGGGCTCGGAGTCCCTCGGATGGAAGCACGAGTGCCAGTGGTCGCCGGTGCGTGTCCAGAGGAGGGAGTGGTCGAAGCCGAAGGGCTCGGCCCGGGTGCCGCCGAGATGCCACTTGCCCACGTAGGCCGTGGCGTAGCCGGCCTGGCGGAACGCCTTGCCGAGGGTCATCTGGTGGGGACTGAGCGGCAGGTTGTTGTCGAGCATGCCCTGCTGGAACGGCCAGCGGCCGGTCATCTGGATGGCACGCTGCGGCGAGCAGACGGGGTAGTTGCTGATGCAGTGGGTGAAGGAGACGCCCTGGGCGGCGAGCCGCGCCATGTGGGGCGTCCTCAGCTCGGGCATCTCGGTGAAGCCCATCGACTGCCACCGGTGCTCGTCGCTGAAGACGTAGAGAATGTTCGGCCTCGCGGGGTCTGCGCTGCTGCGGCCATCGGCTTCCTGGCCCACGTGGCCTTCTCCTGTAGCTACTTGCTGGGAACGGCGCCGGGGAGGCGGCGGAGGTGGTCGGTGCCGGAGAGATAGATGTCGCGGCCAGAGAAGGCGAGGCGCCCTGCCCTCTTGGGCCGCCCGACGATGTGGACGGTGGCGTCGGCGGGGCGGATGCGGACGAGCGCGCCGCCCATGAAGGTCCAGACGTGGCCGTCGGGGCCGAGGCGGAAGTCGAAGGCTTCGCGCTGGTTCGAGCCGATCCCAACGGGCAGGGGGAACAAGAGCACTTTCCTGAATGCCACGGCGCCGGCCGAGGCGTCCACGCCGTAGAGGATGCTGGTCTTGGGGTCGGTGGGGTTCTCGGTCCAGCCGAGGACGCGGCTGCCACCGACGCCCACGATGAGGCCCGCGCCCTTGGCGTCGGCCACGGGCTCGATCTCGCGGACGATCTTGTGCTCCGCGGTGTGGTAGACGAAGAGCTTGCCCTGCTTGGGCTCGGGCTTGCCGAGGGTGGCGTCGCGGACGCGGCGGGTGGAGATGACGATGAGGCGCCCGTCCTCGGCGGCGGTCATGTGGGTGATCTGGTAGTTGCTGAAGACGTGCCAGAACCCGCCGCCCTTCTCCTCGGCGGGGTCCCACCAGGCGAGGCCGCCGCCGGAGCCGTTGCGGACCCAGCGCCCGCCGAAGTAGACCCGCCCGTCGGCGCCCACGGCGGCGGCATACATCTTGTGGGTGCCCGCCCACTTGCCAAGGTGTGCGAGCATGCGGGGGTTGCTGTCGGGATGGGTCTCGGGGGGCGAGGTGCGGCCCGGCGTGCCGCGGGCGTTGGCCGTCCACGGTTTCGCGGGGTCGTAGGCGTAGAGGGGCGAGGAGGGGTAGCCGGACATGTAGACCTTGCCGCCGTGGATGGCGGTGGCGTAGTGGCTCAGATGGATCTTGCCGAGGTGGACGGACTTGCCGGTGGCGGGGTCGAAGACGAAGTTGCCCTCGTAGGAGCCGGCGGTGCCGAGGAGGCGGCCGTCGGGCAGCTCGGCCAGGCGGAGGATGCCCATGGGGTAGGTGGGCACGGCCAGGCGCAGGGGCTTCCAGCCGAGGGCTTCGGGCGTGGCGTCGGGGGGCGGCTGGGCGGGTGCGGCGGCCTTGGCCTCGGGGGTGCGGAACCAGAGCTCGGCCCGGCCGTCGGCGGCGGGGGTGGCGTTGTCCTCGCAGACCTCGGGCTTCGGGGGCATGGGCACCCAGGGCTTGGAGTCGGCGGGAACCTGCCAGGGCGGCTTGTCCTTCGGGCCTTTCCTGGGGATGGCCTTGCCGTGGTAGAGCCAGTAGTCGATGGCCTTGCCGTCCGTGCCGACCACCTTGGTGGCGCGGGCGGTGCAGCCGTGGCGCTGCTGGCTCACGCCCACGAAGCCGCCCACGGGCTCGGTGGTGACGAGCACCGTGTCCTTGCCCGTGGTGCGGTCGTAGGCGACGAGGAACCAGGGGACTTTTCCGCTGGCGACGTAGACGCAGCGGTCGTCGGCGGCGATGGAGTAGCCCCAGCATCCGTTGGGCGCGTGGCTGGGGCCGACGGGGCCGTAGTCGGTGATCTTCTCGGTGGCGGGGTCGAGCTGGTAGCAGCCCGCCTTGCGGCTATCCGAATAGCTGCCCGTGCCGTAGACCATGCCGTCGGTGCCGATGCACATGCGGCGGGTCTCGCCGGCGAGCCCCGGGGCCACGACGCCCTTGCAGGCCAGGGCGTTCGTGGCCGGGTCGTAGACGTAGAGCTCCATGCCCTTGCGCCAGTCGGGCGTGGCGATGTAGAGCTTGCCGTTGGGCGCGAGGATACGGCCGCAGATGTGGATCTGGCGGTGGAGGGGGATGCCGTCCTGCCGCGTCGCGCCGGTGGCCAGGTCGTGAATGAACACGTGGGTGGGGCCGCCGTAGTCGCGGAAGTACCACTGAAGCACATCGTAGGTCTTCCCATCGGGGTTGGGCACCCACATGAGCTCGCCGCGCCGCACGGAGGTGACGGGCACACACACATCCTCGGCCTCGAGGGCGGGGGCTTTGCGGATGGCGTCGGCAAGCTCGGCCTGCTCGGCGGGCACCCACGGCTGGCCTGCGAGGACCGACGCCGCCAGGCACACCATAGCCACGGTCCAGCAGCACGGCTGAGACATGGGAGCGCTCCTCGCGGGTGCGGCGTGCGGGTTGGGTCGCGGCGGCTCGGGTGCTCAGGCGACGGTGACGGACGGATCGAGATAGACGTCCTGAATGGTGTGGAGGAGCTTGACGCCGTCGGCCATGGGCCGCTGGAAGGCCTTTCGCCCGGAGATGAGGCCGCTTCCGCCGGCACGCTTGTTGATGACGGCGGTGCGGACGGCCTGGCGGAAGTCGTCCTTGCCCGAGGCTCCGCCGGAGTTGATCATCGGCACGCGGCCCATGTAGCAGTTGATGACCTGGTAGCGGGTGAGGTCGATGGGATGGTCGGAGCAGAGCTGCTCGTACATGGCAGGATGGGAGCGGCCGAAGCCGATGGCGGCGAAGCCGCCGTTGCATTCGGCCTGCTTCTGCTTCACGATGTCGGCCTGGATGGTGACGCCCAGGTGGTTGGCCTGTCCGCTGGCGTCGGCGGCGAGATGGTAGTCCGCCTGGTCGGTCTTGAAGGCCTTGTGGCGCAGGTAGCACCACAGGACGGTGGCGAGGCCGAGCTCGTGGGCTCGAGCGAAGGCTGCGGAAACCTCCTCGATCTGCCGGCTCGACGGCTCGGAGCCGTAGTAGATGGTCGCCCCGACGGCAGCCGCGCCCAACTCGAACGCCTGCTCGACCGAGGCGAAGAGCCGCTGGTCATACTTGGTGGGGTAGGTGAGCAGCTCGTTGTGGTTGATCTTGACGATGAACGGGATCTTATGGGCATACTTGCGCGAGACGGCGCCCAGGACGCCCAGGGTGGACGCGCAGGCGTTGCAGTTGCCCTCGATGGCGAGCGAGACGATGCCCTCGGGGTCGAAGCACACGGGGTTGGGAGCGAAGGACGCGCCGGCGGTGTGCTCGATGCCCTGGTCGACGGGGAGGATGGACACGTAGCCCGTGCCGCCGAGGCGGCCGTGGCCGAAGATCCGCTGGAGGCTGCCCAGCACGCGGTTGCGGCGGTCGGTCTGCGCGAACACCCGGTCGATGAAGTCCGGCCCCGGCAGATGGAGCTGCTCCTTGGGCACCGTGGCACACACGTGGTCGAGCAGCGCGCTCGCCTCGTCGCCCAGCATGTCCGCGATGGGGGTTTGTGCTGCTGCCATGGTCCACCTCCTTGTGCAAGAGCCACCGAACAGGGCCGCCCACCCCATGCCAGATTCAAGCGCAACGCGCCGGTGAAGTCAAGCACGGCCGGCCGAGCGGCGCGACCCGGATGAGCGCCAGAGGACAGCCCAGGGCGCCCCCCTGAGACCTCAGAGCTGTGCGAGGATGTGGGCGGCGTGGCCCTTGTAGCGGGCGGCGCCATCGGGCGACTTGCTGCGGAGCATGCGGATGACGATGTACTTCTGGAGTTCGTAGAGATAGTAGAAGGCTCCCCGAATCTGGGCGGCCTCCGAGGTGTCGCGCTCGCGGCCGTAGCCGCGCCAGAAGGCGGGGGTGGAGATGCCGCAGTAGTCGAGCACGGCAAACTCGATCTCGGGGTCGCCCCAGAGGGCTCGGTCCCAGTCCACCAGCCCCGTCACCGCGCCC
>Ga0272442_10010949_pt1 | contig 11117 bp, 12 predicted proteins | sample SSMForm2O_FD_200262 | JGI IMG/M metagenome (GOLD analysis project Ga0272442, IMG submission 200262) | Marine sediment archaeal communities from Little Sippewissett salt marsh, Falmouth, MA, United States - SSM-Form-2O | ecosystem: Environmental > Aquatic > Marine > Wetlands > Sediment ...
CCGGCAGCGATGCGCTCGCGCAGCACCCCGGCCTCTATCTGTTCGGCCCCGGCAACGCGCTGCATCTCGGGGGTTATGGTTCCATTAATCGCTTCTTGTATCTGCATGCTACGGCCTCTCTCCAGCTATTCTGATAATTTTTTCTGCAACATCTGCAGGGTCTGTGCCCAGCACGCGGCAGACCGGTTCCTTGCCCACGTCGCCGCGGTCGAAGATAATGTCGGGCACGCTTCCCATCCGCTCGATCACGTCATCGGTGCCCCACTCCAGGGTCGAGCCTTCGCGCTGCTTGATATCGGGCGGCTCCTGGTTGCGGTCGAACTCCCCGATGCTGAAGCCCAGTTCCCGGCAGCGCTCGACCGTTGCGGGCGTATAGAGGATATTCATGGCCGCGCGGCAGGCATTGTCAACGCGCATGGCCGTGAGGATTATTTTCGCGATATGGCGCGAAGCGCCCGGCGCGGGCGAAGCGACCCGGACAATGCCGTCGCGCAGGCGTATGATGCGGCCCGGGAAGGCGACAACGTCTTCCACGGAGCCTGCGTCCGCACAGGCATAACCCATATTCGACTGTATCTCCGGTATGAGGCCGCCGATGCCCGCTGCCTGCAGCCGGCTGAATGCGTCTTCCAAAGCCGTGCTGCAAAGATAGATCTGCGCGCAGCGTTCAAGCCCGGCTGCGTGGTTGACCGGACCGCAGCCGGAGCCGAGCGCGCGCGCGCCTCTCAAGGCGCCCGTGAGAAACTGTTTTGCACCTTCAACGGCCTCGCGCACGCCCTGTCCCCGGCCGATCATGGTCGCAATAGCAGCCGAGAGTGTGCAGCCCGTGCCGTGCGTGTGGGGCGTGTCGATGCGAGGGGCCGTAATGAGGGTGTGCGTACGGCCGTCGAACAAAACGTCCGTGCAGCCGTCCTTGAGGTGCCCGCCCGTGACCAGCACGGCCTGCGGCCCCAGTGCGTGGATCGCCTCGGCCGCATGCTGCATGTCCTCCAGGGTCTTAACCGAAAAGCCGGAGAGCTTTTCGGCCTCGGCGAGGTTGGGGGTGACAAGGGCGGCCAGGGGCAGCAGGCGCGTGCGCAGGGTTTCCAGGGCCTCGTCTTCCATCAGGCTGTGCCCCGAGGTGGACACCATGACCGGGTCGACCACCAAACGGTTCATGCCGTGGTGTTGCAGCGCGTCGGCCACGGCCGCGATGATATCGGCGTTCAGCAGCATGCCGGTTTTAACCGCGCGTGCACCGATATCGTTCATGACCGCGTCGATCTGCTCGCGCACGAACGCCGGGGGCAGCCCGTTGATACCGGTTACGCCGAGCGTGTTTTGCGCGGTCACGGCCGTGACCGCGCTCATGGCATAGCCGCCCAGCGCGAAGATGGTCTTGATGTCGGCCTGAATGCCGGCGCCGCCGCCGGAGTCCGATGCCGCGATGGTCAGGACTGTGTTCATGGATGCTACCCGGTCCGGCCGGAGCCGGAACATGAAATATCGTGCTTCTGCAGACTGCAGGCAGGATGTGTCCAGGGACTGTAAGTAATAACAGAAACAGGTATGCACATCAAGGTTTTTAATTTTTCCGCTTGTATCCAACAGGCATTCGTGTTATCCAACGCTTGTTTCCTGCGCAGGGCCATGCATCCCCGCCTGTCGGTGTTAATCCGAGAACAAACAACGCTGCAGAGTGCAATTGCAGAACCGGGGTGCGGCACTGTCGGCAACAGGACGAATTTTCAACCGCTGACCGCATAGAAACGAACACTTCGCATGGAACCGCTTGGCAGCTATCTCAGGCAGGAGCGCGAAAAACAGGGCAGGACCCTCGACGAAATCGCGCGGAAAACGCGCATCAGCCGCACGGCACTCAAGGCCATCGAGTTCGAGCAGGACAATGAAAGGCTGCCGCCCGCCTCGTATCTGCGCGGTTTTGTGAAACTCTACGCGCAGGAACTGGGCCTGAACCCTGACGAACTGCTGGAGGGCATGCCGAAACAGGCTGTGAGCGACGTGCGCGTGGCCCTGCCGCGAAAAGTTGATCTTGAAACGTCCAGGCGGCCCCTGGTGAGAATCCTCCTTGTTGCCCTGCTTTTGTGCGTTGCCTGCCTGTGGGCCTGGCATGCCTTTTTCGGGTTCGGGCCTGGCGACACGCGTGCGCCGGCCACTATTGTGTCCCCGAGGCCTGCCGACCCTGTTGCGCAGTCCGCGGCCCCGGAACAGCCCGGGACCGGGGAAGGCGAGCCGGCCGTTCCTGCAGAAGCTGCCGGCGTGGAAGCGCAGCCTTTGGCAGAGCCTGCGCAGGCAGCAGAACCGCAGCCGGACGCAGCTCCGGGAACAGGCGCCCCGGTTGCCCTGGATACGACAGCAGCGGATGCGGCTGAACAATTTACCGTGCGGTTCGCTGCTCGGGGTATCGTCTGGCTGAAGCTTCAGGCCGATGACGGCGAAACAGTCGATATTACATTGCGCAGCAGGGAGCGCTACCGTATATCTGCCGAACGGGTACTGCAGGTGCGCATCGGCAATCCGGCCATGGTGGATGCGTGGTACAATGATACCCCCGTGTCCCTGGACGGCACGCCGGGCCAGCCCATGGATCTGACATTTCCGGATAGTGCCCGCCAAACGGAACAGCGCGAAGAATAAGCTGCAGATGCATGCTTCCCCTACCGGCTTCCGGCCGGGTGTCCCTTCGAAAAGCAAGGCCTGAAACGTATGCGCACGGTCGATGTCGCGATCCAGTCCTATAATAAGCCCGAATCGCTTCTGTACACGCTCATGTGCCTCAAGCAGTGCTGCGGCGATCGGATCGATACGGTCTACATCAACGACGACTGGAGCACCGAAGATCCCGCGCCCCTGTATACCGGAGAGGCCGTGCGCGCCTATTTCAAGGGCTGGACCATACGCTTCCGGCGCAACACCTGCCCCGCGGGTGTAAAGCGGGTCATCGTGCGCGGCTTTCGGCCGGGCTACATGTCGCGCAGCTACTATGTCCTCGCCCTGCTCTCGCGCCTGGCACGCCACAGGCGCTTTCCCGCCCCGTCGGACGATGTCCGGTTTCAGTGGGCTCTGAACACAACGGACAAGGAGTTCCTTTTCCTGACACATGACGACATGGAGTTCAGCGGCGATATCATCAGCCGGTATCTTGACTGCATGACCCCCCGGACCGCGATCGCCGGCGACCTGGGCCAGTGCTGGCGATGCCGTTTCCGGCAGTCCAGCGATCCATGTTCAGCCCGGAGGATCATGTGCGGCTATCGTCCATGGGAACAATGGCCGCTCACGGACTCCGTGCCGGGGCCGCATATGCGCGACTGCCGCATCAATGAATGGAGCTGCCTTGTCAGGACATCGGCCGCGCGCGAGCTGGCGCGCCGCGAGCGCTGCTTTTTCGGCAACTACGACAGCGGTGGAGATGTGGGCGCGTACTGGTTTGAACAGGCAATCAAACACGGATACGGTTTCTGTGATCCCCTGCCGGAAGCGGCCCAGCGAAGGAAGTATTATAAACACGGGTGGCAGGGGCATCCGGGCCACGACGTATGGCTTGGCAAAGCCAGCTACAATGCCGAAGCGGTGCTGGCGCGCACGCAGGAGCGTTTCGGCTGCACGCTGGTGCCGTGCGCGCAACCTCCGGCGTCCAATGTTTCCCTTGACACTCCTGCGTGAGCACGCCTATACTCGTTCACCCGGCAGCAGCCTGCCGTAAAACCTCGAGTATGGATGTATGATGAGCAGCCGTAAAACCGCATTGCAGACCGATCAGGGCATTGGCAGGCAGGCGGCAGCCCCGTTCAAGGCCGCGCGCACTGCTGCACACAGGCTCTGGATCTCTGCCGGCGCCCTTTTCAGTCCCGTGTGCGTTGAACGGCTGGAACATTTCCTGATCTTCGCCGGGTATCCGCGCTCGGGAAGCAGTACGCTGGGATCTTTTCTGGACGCGCACTCGCAAATGCTGGTCGCCCATGAGCTCAACGTGCTCAAGCATGTGCAAAGGGGCTATGGGCGCGGCCAGATATTTGCGCTGATCGCGCGCAACTCGCGCCGGTTTGCCGACTCGGGGCGCAACTCTACCGGGTACAAGGGGCTGGTGGAAGGCCAGTACAACGGCAGGTCAGCACAGCCTAGGGTGATCGGCGACAAAAAGGCCGGCAGGACCGCGCTGCTGCTGGCGCAGGACGGCATGCTGCTCGACCGGCTGCAGGAAACCGTGCGGCTGCCGCTCAAATGCCTGCACCTGGTGCGCAATCCCTTTGACATGATCACTACCCATGCCTATGGCGGCAATAACCGGCGCAAGCAGATCACACCGGAGGTTTTTGACCTGACCTGCCGGGAATTCTTCGACCGGTTTGACGCCATGGAGCGGCTTATCAGCAGCGGCCGGTTCGATGTGAAAACACTGCGCTATGAGGACCTGCTGGACGATCCTGCCGGGCAGCTCGAAAGTCTGATATCCTGGCTCGGCGTGGAAAGCGATGCGGCGTGGCGCGAGGCCTGCTGCGCGCATTTGTTCCGCAGCGCGCATAAAAGCCGCTCCCGCTATCCCTGGAGCGCCGAAGAGATCCGGCAGCTGATAGAACGGATCAGCCGTTATGATTTTTTGCGCGGCTACACGTTCGACAACTGAGTTTCGTTTCGCAAGGCCCCAGACAATTACGCGGCTGTCGTATCGCCGTTGCTTACAGGCGCACGCAGCCGGCCGGGTTGTTCGCGATACGCCAGACTGCCATACGAGAGTGGACGAATGGATGCAAAAACCACCGCCGCGTTTGTGCACATCCCGAAGACCGGCGGCACGACCATCAAGTTCATACTGCGCAACTCTACCTTTCTGCGCCACTGCGACCTGCTGCCCCTGAAGCCCCACGGCATTTCCACGCCCCGGGACGTTGCATTCATGAAAAAAATTTACTTTTTCGGGCTCAACTCCATCGCCGGGCACTCGCTGCGGCCGTGGCTTACGGACGACTCCCTGTCCATAGAGTTTTTCACCATGATGCGCGATCCCCTGCAGCGATGCCTTTCGCATTATCAGCATGTCAGGCGGTCCCGTCAGCGGCAGGGCGGGGACATCACATTCGAGGAATTCCTGCGCACCGAAAAATTCAATGACTGCCAGGTGCGCCACATTGCCGGGTGTGCGGACGTGGACAAGGCAAAGCAGTACCTGCGGGAACGGTTTTTCTTCGTAGGCCTGGTCGAGCGGTTCGCCGAGTCCATGCACGTGTTGAAAAAACTGTTCGTGCATCCCCTCAATATCGAATACCAGCCACTGCATGTTGCCGGGGATGACAGCACGAAGCAGGAGGTGCTTGAAAGCGACGCCTCACGCGAAATGCTCTTGGAGGCCAACCGGCGCGATATGGAACTCTACGCCTTCGTGCGCGACGAGCTGTATCCCGCCTTTCGGGCCCGGGCGGGCATCACGGATTTCGACACCGATGCCCGTCCGCCGCGACCGTCCCCCTGGCCTGTGCGCTACCGGCTTACCCGATGGTACAGCCACGGGTTCTACCGCACCGCCAATAAAATCCGCCGTTTTATCAACCGTTCGGGCGCAGCGTAAGCGCACCTCCGGCGCCAAGCATAAACGCGACCCCTCCCGCGATGACGAACGCAATGGAAAACGAGCCGGTCGCGTCCGCGAGGGCGCCCGCGCACCAGGGGCCAAGCGCCTGTCCGATGCCGAAGACGATCGTCATCAGCCCGAGTGCTGCCGGGGCAAGCCGCGCGCCGAACCTGTCGCCGGCAAGCGCTGCCATCAGTGCCGGAATGCTCCAGGCGGTCAGGGCGAACAGCGCGGCCGAGGCATAAACCACGGCCCGGGCAGGGTCCAGGCCGAACAGGGCGAATGCGGCCGCCTGCAGCACAAACACGCACACAAGGACGTGCTTCCTGCCGAAACGGTCGGACAGGCTTCCCCAGATAAAGCCGCTCGGCAGCGATACGAAGCCCACCTGCATCCACAGCAGTCCGGCCGTCGCCTGCGTGAAGGCGGCATCGCCTACCAGGTGGCCGATGAAGAAGGTCGAATAGATAATGTAGGAAAACCCGAAGGCGAAGTAGATCGCGGCAAGATGCCACAGCATGCCGGACCGGTAGACATGGCCCCAGTTCAGGGCCGCGTGCGCGCTGCCAGACCGGGCATGCTCGCCTGAGCTTTCACCAAGCGGACAGAGCCCTTTTTCTTCGGGCCGGTTGCGCAAAAACACAGAACACAGGGCGCACGATACCAGCCCCAGCGCGCCGAGCGCGTACCAGCTCAGGCGCCAGCCCGCATCGCCCCCTGCGGCGATAATCGCGGGAACAAGCGGGCCCGTAACGATCAGGGCCAGGCTCGAGCCGCTCACGCCGATGCCGGAGGCAAAGCCCCGCCTGCGCGCGCCGAACCATGCCGACACAAGCCCCATTGCCGGAACATTGGCCCCTGCGCCGCCAACCCCGGCAAGAAAGCGTCCTGCGCAGGCCGCGTTGAACGCGGGCACCAGCCCGGTCAGCAGCATGCCGAGGCTCACTATCAGAAGGGACAACGCGATGACGAGGCGCGGCCCGAAGCGGGCCGCGAGCAGGCCGGCCGGCACCACGGCGAGCAAATACCCAAGGAGGTTCAGGGTCTGCAGCTCGCCGGTCTGGGTGTTTGAAAGGCCGAGGCCCTGCTGCATGGACGGCAAAATGCTCGTGTAGCCGAAGCGCGCCAGGCCCAGCGCGCTGAATACCGCGAGCACGATGAGCGCCAGAACAATAATGCCGTAATGCGGGCGCGTGTTTTTCAGGTCGGTCATAAGACTGCGTTCATATCAATACTGCATCCGGGTTCCTGGTGACATTGACCTTCAGATGTCCAATCCTGAATTGAAAAACGAGACGGTACCGTACCCGGGACGACATTCATACAAGCGGACTCCGTAATACAGCGTTGGTTGCACAGCAGAGGATGTCACCCCGCACCTGATCCGGGGCCTATAAAAAACCCCCTGGATTCCGGCTATCCGCTATCGCTTCTGCCGGAATGACACACAAACGAGCCTGGTTTTTAAATGTCATACCGTACTTGATACGGCATCCATTCCACGCCTTTACCTGTCATGCCGCACGTGTTGCAGGGCATGTCACCCCGCACTTGATACGGGGTCCATAAAAAACCCTGGATTCCGCATCGCGCTGTCTATCCTCCGTAGCAGGCTCCTGCGGAGGACGGACGCTTGTTCGCAATGACCGTACAAAGGTACGCTCTTGTAACCCCACAGCGGAGTTCAACAGTAACATGCGCTAGCGCCTGGCCCGCAATGCCTCGAGGTTCCTGCGCGCGTCAAGCTCATCGAGCGGACCCATTTCAAGTACGTCCGACAAAAACTCAAAACCCGTCTGCAGGCGTTCGCACACGTAGTCCGGGCATTCCGCACAGGTCGCTATGTGCTTTTCCATGCAACAGGCGCGAATGCCGCAGATGGCGCAGTACTCGAGGTGCCGCCCCGATGTCTGCTGGCAGCCGTCGCAGTTGATGTACTCCGGCTCAACCGGCACGCCGAGCTGACGCGACCAGCGCTCGGCGGTCGTGCGCCGCAGGGCGCCGTCATCCGTGCGGGTGGCGATATAGGCGTCGCATGTTGCGCAGTCCACGCCGCAGCAGGCTGTCATGTTTTTCATATCCCTCTCCTTTGCAAATACTATGATGCGAACTGACGAACCGCACAGGCAGGTATTACCAGTAAACCACGGACTTTACAATTATTCTTTGACAAAAAAATTTTCTTTTGCAATAACCCGTTTGAGCTCACGCAGCTATCGATGACAGCAACACGCAGGCGTGCGGGTCTTCCAAAAAAACATGGGGGAAGCAGTAATGGAGTATACGGAAGAGCAGAAACAGGAATTCAAGGCGCAGTACGCGCTGCGCAAGCGCAGGCAACTGATGGTTACGCTTCCACTGATTGTTGTGGTTATTGCAGTAGCCGTGGCGGATACATCCGGGGGATCATTGTTCGGGGCCTTCCCTGCCGCGGCCTTTCTTCCGGTTTTTTTGATAATAGTCTTCGCGGTGCTGATCTTTTCATTCAGGAACTGGCGCTGCCCGGCCTGCAATAAGTATCTTGGAAAGTCCCTCAGCCTCAGGTTCTGCCCGAAGTGCGGTATCGCTTTGCGGGATTGAACCCTGCTTGCTGTCACGTCCCCTGGTTTGCGGCGTAATTTTCGGGAATGTATTGCATTTTATGGTATTGATTTTTTATGGCATTCACATAATAATACATTTCGTATAACAGTTACGGGTGGAGGTGCCCGGGTCATATATCGTTAATCCATGCAAAAGAAAGGGGTGGTCATGAAAAAACAGGTGGTGATCGCTGGAACGGTTATGCTGCTGGTGCTGTGCTTCGGGACGGCCGGGGCAACAATGGCGATAGAAGCAAAAGGCAAAGACAGGTGCATTGAGTGGGGCTATATGTGGAGCGGAATGAGTGACTATAATTATACGTATACCTGGCTGTATGCAGACGGTTCCTTTTATACCGACGAAGGCGGTTCGGGCTACTGGATGAAGAACGGGGCCGCCTTCGCGCTTCGATACACAGACGGCTGCGAGCCCCTGTATGCGGGCACAAAAAGCAAGGGGTTCATGCGGTGTACGGACGGCGGTGGCGGAGAAGGCGTCTACATCATCAAGAGCACCAAAAAAAGGAACTGCGAAGCGATGATGGAGCCCGAAAGCGTGCCGGCGGCAACAGGCGGCCCCACCGGGTCTTCGCCTGAATAACCTAAATCAAGGGTGTATGGAACCAGGCATCGTTAATCTGCTGATATAAACAGGAAGGGAAACATTATGAAAAAGAAGATCGTGATTGCAGGTACGGTTATGCTGCTGGTGCTGTGTTTCGGTGCAGCCGGGGCAATGGCGGGAAAAGTAAAAGGCAAAGACAGGTGCGTTGAGCTGGGCTACGACTGGGGCGGTTCAGGCAGTTACGGCTATACGTATGTATGGCTTTACGCGGACGGCTGGTTCGCCACCGAAGACGGCGGCGAGGGCTACTGGATGAAAAACGGCAGCGCCTTCGCGCTTCAATACGTAAGCGGCTGCGAACCCCTGTATGCGGGCACAAAAAGCAGGGGATTCATGGCGTGCACGGACGGCGGTGGCGAAGAGGGCCTGTACGTCATCAAGAGCACGAAGAAGAGGAACTGCGAAGAGACTATTTCTGATAATGCCACGGCCATACAGGGCGATTTAGGCCCGAGCTCTTTTTTGCCGGAATAAAAAAATCCCGAACAAGGGTCGGAAGCTTTATAGCTGATAACGCAGAAGCGAAAACAAAAGGGGCGGTCCTGTTGAGAAGCAGAACCGCCCTTTTTGTATTCAATTTTCTTGTTGGCGGGATTTCTCGATCTCGGCGACCATGCGTACGCCCATGTCGAAGGCGGTTTGGCTGCGCTGCGCCTCTATTTCTTCTGTCATGCTTTCAACGCTGCCCACGTAGAGCTTGTCCGTCGTTACAACCTGCTCTATCATGAGATGGGCTTCCATGATATCGAAGCAGGGGTCGCCCATGACCTCCCGGAGCTCATCAGGGCAGTTGCCGGTCACGATCATGGCAGCGGCCTTTTTGAAGCCGGCCGGGCAGCGGGACTCCCCGATGGTGGCATGGGCTTCCTTGGGGCGGCTGGTAAGGGCGATCTTGCGCTCTATGAATTTTTTCATCAGGGCCGTAATCGACCCGTCGTAGACCGGGGTCGCAAAGACATAGCCGTCGGCCTCAACGTACTCTTTAAGAATGGAAGGGGCATCGTCCTTGAGCTGGCACCTGCCGATTGAAAGCGAGGGGTCGTCATACATGCACTTGCAGCAGCCCATGCAGTGCCGGATATTCTGTTTGATGATATCAACGCGCCTGACGGTCGCCCCGGCGCTCGCAGCGCCTTCAAGGGTCTTGTCGAGCAGGCGGGCGCAGATGCCCTTGAGCCGTGGACTTCCCAAATAACCGATAATGTTCATAACACTCCTTCCCTGTTGCGTGGTTTTTTACGTACCGGGCGTTGCCTCCCAGATCTGCTTGCGATGCAGGCCGCGGCGTACGAAGTCGCCGCTGGTTATGACGATCCGCTCGGGTATCACCTTTGTGATCAGCTGGTTTTTCCGGATCGAGGCCATCATTGTCTCGCGGGGCATTTTCTGCTTCATCTGCTCGGGCATGTGATTCATTGCCGTATCGAGGCACAGGTTCGCGGCTGTGTCGAATCCGGGGTCGCCGTTCTTGAGCTGTACGGCCCGGCCGACGACCTGGACCCCCAGGGGATCGACAAAGTACATCATGTCGCTGCGCTGCCGCACATACACCAGCGACACGCGCGGATTGGCCGCGATATGAAAGAGCTTTTCGGTCTGCTTCTCCGATGACGCATAAAAAGCAAGGGTCTCAGGGTCAAGGGTAAACTCGGCGCAGGTTGCCAGGGGCTCGTCCTTGAACGATGTGGCCATGGCATACATCTCCCGGTAATCGCCGCTGCCCTTGAGCGTGTCGAGAATGGCCTGTTGTATTTCATCCTGCGGCAGGCGGCCTTTTGTGCTTTTTTTCAGCGACATCGTCGCCGACGTGTAGGCGTCGGCGCCGTCCCATTTATGACATGCCGTACATTTCATGTCATCGTCATAGGGCATATGAAACGGCGATTTTTTTAACGGCTTGACGTAAATGTATGCCGGCCCGCCGTCCTGCCAGTCATCATACCCGGCAAAACAATTGCTCCAGCACAAAAACAGGCAGGCGAAAATCAGAACGCCGCACATCGGTTTTAACATAGTACGTCCCTTTCCTGTGTCGAAAGTATGGGCTTTGCAGCCGCTTATTACCTTCGGCGAGTATAAGTGCAGGAGCGCCGTGTGTCAAGACTGACTGGGCATACATAGGGACAGCTGTCCCCATTTCCCGTCCGGCTGCCCGAGGCGGCAGGGGCCGATTCCCCCTTTAAAAAAGGGGGAATACAGGGGGATTTCATCCTTTTGGCAAATCCCCCCCACCCCCTTTGGCAAAGGAGCTTCAGGGTTTTCAGTGGGTAGCCCCCTTGTCTTGTGGCCATGTTCATCAATACGTTACCGGGGTTGTGCCGGCCGAAATGGAAGATATCGG
>Ga0272442_10010950_pt1 | contig 11117 bp, 8 predicted proteins | sample SSMForm2O_FD_200262 | JGI IMG/M metagenome (GOLD analysis project Ga0272442, IMG submission 200262) | Marine sediment archaeal communities from Little Sippewissett salt marsh, Falmouth, MA, United States - SSM-Form-2O | ecosystem: Environmental > Aquatic > Marine > Wetlands > Sediment ...
CAGCCGGGGCACAACTCCGCGAGGTTGCGGGACGGCGTCCGTCTGCCGCGCACGCGGAGGAAATGCTTGCCGAATGCCTTCCGCGCCATCCCCTCGATCTTCGCGGGCACGCCACCCGCCGCCACCAGCCCGCAGGCGAGCCACAGCCACGCGGCGCACGCAGTGCTTCCCATGATGCGCTCCTCCTGTCCCGCAACACTTCAGGCGAATGGCGTGTGGGCGGTTCCTGGAGTGGTTCGTGTGGCACAGGCGTCCGCGGCTGTGCGGGAGGCAGCGCGACCCGTGGGAATGCACAGCCGGGGGCGGCTGTGCCACACACACCTCATCCGGCTGAAGTGTTGCCCCGTTTCCAGGAGATTGGACGCGGGCGGGGCGGCGGGGGTTCCTGCCTTGGGTGTTCGTGCCAGGACTGCCTGGAGCCGGTGGAAGTGTGGATAATGCCCAGAGCCGGCTGCGTCTGGGCACAGCATGCAAGGCGCTCTTGGGCATAGCAGACCGTGCGCCTCTCGGCGGCAGACACCGCTCTTGCCGAAGCACGGCTTGTGCGCTACCATTCCCAGATGCGGGGGACCCTGCCGGCAACGACGCGTGGCAGCGTTGTGCCTCGTGGCCATCCAGTCTCTTCGTGACTCTGCCTGGATCCCCTGAGCAGCTTCGTGCGCCTGAAGCTCCGGGTGTCCGATGTTGCGAGAACGTCGGGCGAAGCGAGCGGTTGCGTGTAGTGGACGCGAACGTGGCGCCCTGAGGCGCGCTCGTGGGACCCATGCCGAGAGGTTGAACATGCGGGCACTTCATTGCCATCAACAAGCCACAGCCATCCAGTGGGGGACAACACGATGGGGACCAACGCTCAGTTCCACAAGGCGCTGAAGGGACGGCGCGCAGAGTTCTTCCTGTGTGACCTCCATGTGCACAGCCCTGCCTCCTTCGACGTAAGGACGGGCGAGCGCTTCAGCGCACTCAGCGAAGCGGAGAGAACTCCCCTGGAAGGTATCCCGGAGAGCGCCGCCTCGGACAAAGTCGAGTACGAGCGTGCTGTGCTGCGAGCCTTCCCTGTAGCGGGCTACCTGGATTTGCTATGCACGCAGCGTGACCGAGTAGCCAAACAGGAGGGGTTGGAGCACGGCGAGGATTGGGCAGTTGTGGCTGTGACCGACCACGATGTGTGCGGTTACGCGACTGCGTTGTCTGAGCACGCTTGGTCGCGACGGGCTGAGTGCCGCATGATCGTGCTACCTGGGGTAGAGCTCGATGTATCGTTCCGCCTTCCATCTGTCGACGGCTTTCTCGACACGCACGTACTGTGTATCTTCGCGCCCAGCACTTCAGCATCGGATGTCCGCGTGGCAATCGCGGCTACTATCGGTGACTGGAGTTTCGGCGACCCGTGCCTGCCGGAGGAACTGCCCAAAGGCATCGGAGCCTTGAGAGCCCACCCGAAATACCCGGCGATGTGCATTGCCGCGCACGTGGGGACCAGCAAGGGAGTACGTGAGGCCGTTAAGCGTGCTAGCCTTACCAGCCTGGAAGCCGCGATTGCTCGGCTGCACGGCCTAGTGGATGCAGCTCAGGGCAGCCAAAGGCGCAGGCTTGAGGCAGAGCTGGATGAGCTGGAGAGCAGGCAGAGCGATACCGAAGGCCAAGCGCTGGACGTGCTGAGGATCATAGGTGAGTGTGGTTTCGACGCCCTCCAGGTGGCCACCAAGGAGGACGAGACGCACTACAGGTCGATCCACAGGTTCCGCGAGCACCTGGGGCGTGCTGTGCCCATTATCTGCTCGGACGCGCACACGGTTTCGCGAGTTTTCGTGTGCGAGGATGGGACCCCTTTCCTGAAGCTCGGCACTCTTTCGGCCAAGCTCAGTCCTGGCCACCTTTTCAACATGATCAGGGACAATGGATTGAGGTATGGCGAGACCCGCTTCAGTTTCACGGGAAGGAGTCAGGTCACGAGGTGGATTGCAGGACTTGAGATAGCTCCTGATGCTACGGATGCCAGTTCGTTCTGGCCATTCATTGCTCACCCTGCTGAGGCGCCTGTTGCCTCGGGTTCCCGTCGAACTCCTTTCGTCCTGCCACTGTCGCGTAACCTCAACTGCCTGATCGGGGGGAGGGGGTCGGGCAAGAGCGCCGCGATCGAGGCTGTGGCATTCGTCGCGAAGGCAGATGACTTTAGCAAGCCGCAACGTCCCAAGCCTGCAGACAGGATGGTCGACTGGTACGGCAGAGCCGCCTCCACGCTCGCAGGCTGTCACGTGAAGCTCTGCTGGAAGTTCGTCGGAGATGATGCGCAGGCCCTAGAGAAGCGAGCGCTCTTCGCGTCGAGGTACTTTGCCCCCAACGAGAGCTTCGACGACGTGGCATTCAGTGACCTCCAGGGGACTCAGCGCCCGGCAGGTACAGTGCCCAACACGAGCGTGCAGCTGTTCCGCCTTGGTGACATCGAGGCGCTTGCCACAGACGACGATGCCATGCGGCAACTCCTCGATGACATCTGCGGGCCTGACATGCGGAGCATCCACTCGACCAGTGAGGACAAACTCGCACAGCTGCGGAAACAGAGAGCAGCGATGACTGCCGTGGCAAGACAGATAGCCACCCTTACGGACGAGGGTACACCCCTCAGGGAATTCGTAGCACGGACGATGCTGTACGAGGCCGTGAACGCACCCGATGTGCGTGCTAAGTACGAGAAGGTGGATGCAGCGCAGAGCGCGCTATCGACGGCGAACGCGGCGCTGCGGGAGTGGGAGAAACTGGAGGGTCGCCTTGACCTAAACGCGAGGCTGGCTGAAGTGAAGACGTTCTTCGCGACCTTTGGCGAGAAGGCTTGCGATAGTGAAGGGCGCCCACTCAAGTACTGTGCTGAACTCGCCGCGATTTGCAGGGGGCGCGCAGAGGCCGGCGAGGACGGAACCGCCGCTCGGACGCGTGTCCTTAAGGGGTTGAGTGAGCTCATGGGCGCGATGGCAGCCGTGCGCAGTGACCTCCAGCGTACCGTGAGGAATGCCGAGGCGGCCGCGTCCGAAGTACGGTCGGAACTTGAGGCTGCTGGGCATCCGCTGGGGGGGAAGGAGCGAGAAACCCGAAAGAGATCGCTCGAGGAGGCCGAGAACCAGCTCGCGTCGTATCAAGAATTGCTGACGAGATGGAATAAGCTGCTCACGGAGCGCAAGTTGCTGTTCGAATCGCTCAAGGCAGCCTGCCGGGAAAGGAGTAAGCTCCGCCAGAAAACAGCGGAGCAGATAGCCAATCGACTTAAAGCAGATCTGGACCCAAAGGTGCTCATCATCGAGGCCGACGCCCAACCTGTGGAGGACAAGAGCCAATTCGAGGAGTGGCTCGGCAAACACTTCCCTCCGCGCATGCGTTCCGTGGATGCGAGGATCAGAACGCTACTCCAGAAGGGTCTCTCGCCAGAGAGCTTAAGGGACATGTTGCTCGGAGCCCCCAACCCGCAGGCGCTGGTCGTGGAGGCGGACAAGGTCTCCGATGGCCGGATTGCCCCAGAGGATGCGGAGAAGATCCTGGGAGAGTGCCTTGGTATGCGGAAGGCCGAGCCGGAGAAGGAGAAGCAGGATGTTGACGAGACCATCTGGAACATGCTGCCGACTGAGGTCAAGGAAGGCCTATGGGTTTTCCCCTCGCGAGGAACGGACAAGTCGCGGCTTGCCGTTGACGACGTTCTCGCGCTTGACGAAGTGGTCTTTGACGATGTCCCAGTCGTGCGTCTGAACGACAGGCCAACGGAGCCCGAAGCAAGTGCCAGGCCCCTTGAGAAACTATCCGCAGGTCAACGATGCAGCGCGATCTTGCCGATCGTGCTGCTTAACGGGACGGGGCCTTTGGTCATCGATCAGCCTGAGGACAACCTGGACAACAGACTCATCAGACAGGTAGTAGTCAACATCCTGGGGGCGATCAAGCTGAGACGTCAGGTCATCATCGCCACACACAACCCGAACCTGCCGGTTCTGGGCGATGTCGAGCAAGCCATTGTCCTGCGTGCGGTCGGCGATCAGAGGTGTGAGTTGGAGACGACTGGCGACCTGGACACCACGAGCGTCGTGCGCCAGATCACGGATATCATGGAGGGAGGAAGGGAGGCATTCCAGTACCGCCAGAGCATCTATCAGGCGTACTGGTCAGGCCCGGTGGACGACGGTTAGCGATTCTCGGGGTCCAGCGGTCCTTCCTGTGATTGGTGGCCTGTCTCCCCGGGCGACCGTGAAGGAACCCCGTTCACTTCCGCCGGGTGAAGCCGTGGGTGCCGAGGCGGCGGCCGGCGCTCCAGTACTGGCCGAGCATGTAGCAGAGGGGGTCGAGGCGGTCGATGGCGATGGTGCCGTCGGCGTCGAGGCAGGCTTCGTCGACGTGCTGGGCGACGACGAGGCCGCGGAAGAGGTCGTGGTCGCCAGCCTCGATGACGTCGATGAGCGTGCATTCGAGGTTCACGGGGCACTCGGCGATGATGGGCGGGCGGATCTTCGCCGAGGGCAGGGGCGTGAGGCCCACGTGGGCGAACTTGTCGCCCACCTTGCGGCCCGAGACGGTGCCCACGCGGTCGACGAGCTCGACCATGTCGGCCGTGGGCAGGTTGACGGTAAACTCGCCGCACTGCTGGATGAGCCCGTAGCTGTAGCGTGCGGGGGCGATGGCGAGGCCGACGGTGACCGGCCCGCCCATGCCAATCGAGATGTTGAAGCACTCGCCGAGGGTGATGATGTTGGGCGTCCCGTCCTCGGCCACGCTCGTGATGAGCGCCGCGGGCGAGGGGTAGACGGGGCGGAAGATCCGCTCGAGCTGCACTTTGGCCATCGTGGACTCCGATGCGAGGCTGACGGTCGTGGGGACGGCGGTCGCCGGGTCATTCCCGGCGGAGGGCATCCTCCCCATCGGTGAGCCATTCGAGGGTGAAGCGGGCGAAGCGGATCCTGCGGTAGCCCTCGGTCTCGTAGAGGCAGCCGATCGTGCCGTCGGGCAGCACGGCGAGGCACGAGTAGGCGAAGCCGCCGGGCACGAGGGTCTTGGCGACGGGCCACGTGGCCCCCTCGTCGTAGCTGAGGCGGATGGTGCCGTGGGTGCGCGACTTCTCGCTGGCGGGGTTCGCGAAGAGCAGGCGGTTTTTCCCGCCGCCGGCGGCGAGGGTGTAGCGGAGCAGGCTGGCCTGGCAGACGGGGCTGATGAGGGCCGGGGCGTCGGCGATCTCCGACCAGGTCTTCCCGCTGTCGGTGCTGGTGGCGACGGCGCGGCGGTGCCTGCCGCGGTAGCTCCGCATGTTGAGCATGAGGGAGCCGTCGGCGCGCTGGACGACCTGCGATTCGCTCATCTTCGGCCCCACCTCGCCGCCGATCTGCCAGGTGGCGCCGTGGTCGTCGCTGAAGATGACGAACGCCCAGCGGTTGTTGGCGTAGTGGTTGCAGGGGACCACGAGGCGGCCGCTGCGGGTCTGGATGCCCACGCCGGGGCCGTGGGCGACGCCCGTCCATGCAGGCTTTTTGGTCATGGCCGTGATGTTGCGCGGCTCGCTCCAGGTCGCCCCCTCGTCGCTGCTGTGGGTCTCCCACACGGTCACCGCGTTCATCCCCGTGCCCGGGGTCTTGCTGCCCTGGTAGCCCTCGGGCCATCGGTCGTAGACGAGCCACACGACGCCGGTGGAGCGGTCGACCACGGGGCAGGGGTCCATGGCCGCGTCGGGGAGGGCCTTCACGATGACCTGCATGGGCAGCCAGGTCGTCCCGCCGTCGGTGCTGCGCCTGAGCACCATGTCCGTGGGGCTCTGATCGCGTGAGGTGTGCTTGCGGGCTTCGCAGAAGGCGAGCAGGGTGCCCTTCGGCGCGGCGATCACCGAGGGGATGCGGTAGGTGTGCACGCCGTCCTGGCCGCCGATGAACACGTCGGTGTGTTGCGGGAGCCGCTTCGCCCGCTCGTCGATCTCGTCGAGGGTGAAGCGGACGCTGGCGATCCAGGGGGCCTCGCCAGGCGTCCAGTGGCCGTAGGTGGTGACGACGAACGTGCCGTCGGGGAGGCGCTCGACGGCGGGATACGCGCAGTCGCCCCCCTTATGATTGTCCATCAGGCGGACGCGGTACTGGCCCTCGCGGCCCGCCACGATGTCGTCGTAGGTACCCACCCAGCCCACCCAGTCGCCTTTCGTGGGGCTCTGGCGGGTGGTGTCGCGGAAGGAGAGGAAGAGGCGGCCGTCGGGGGCGTAGCGTCCCTGGTGTCGGTCGCCGGTGAGGGCGGCGGGCAGCTCGCGCGGCTCGGTCCAGGTGGCCCCCTCGTCGCTGCTGAAGATGACGAAGGAGTTGAACTGGCGGCTGTTCTCGCGCAGCAGGACGGCGAGCTGGCGGCCGTCGGGCGAGCGGACGACGCCCGGCTCACACAGGTGGGCGGCGGGATGCTCGGCGATGGGCTCGGGCGGCCCCCACGTGAGACCGCCGTCGGCCGAGAGCGTCTTGTAGACGATGAAGCGATTCGTTCGCCTGCCGCCCTTGCGCAGGAACCGGCCGTCGTCGTGGAAGAGGGCCATGTGGCGCCCGTCCTTGAGCGGCACGCACGAGGCCATGGCCACGATGCCCCCGAAGTCGCCGATCGGCTCGAGCGGCGACCACGTGCCCCCATCGTCCTCCGAAACCGCCATCCGAATGGGATGGAGCCCCGAGAACATGATGAGCCGCTTCACCCCCTTGGGGCCGACGGTGCGGTAGATCGTGGGCACTTCGAGCGAGGTGGCCCAGTTGGCCGGCGTCGGCAGGCGCCCGCCCCAGGTGCGCCCGGCGTCGGGGCTGCGCTTCATCACGATGGCGCCGCGGCCGTGGCCCTTCGGGTAGACGGCGATCATCGTCGCGTGATCTTCGAGCAGCACGGTGGTGGGATGGCCGAGATACTGCCCCTTCTCGCGGTCGACGACCACCTGCCGCTGCGTATCGCCCGCCAGGTCGATGGTGGGGATGGTGTAGCCGGGCGGCTGGGTGGAGGCGGGCGGCGGATCCTCGAACGCGCCCTCCGCCGAGAAGTCGCTGATCTGCATCGTGCTCCTCCAGGGACTGAATCCGATGGTGCCGAAGCGTGTGCCCGCGAACCGCACCCGCGTTGCCTCCTTGCCGTCGATGAGGTAGCGGACGACGTCGCCGGTGCGAATGACCTCGAGGAGAAAGGGGCGGCCGTCGGCCAGGAAGTCGGCGGGCTCCCCGATGGCCTTGCCGCGCGCGTTGCCGAACAGCGGGCCTGTGAGGAACACCTTGCCGTGGGCGCCCTCGAAGCCGAAGTGGCTGCGTCCGCCGCTCACAAACGTGGCGGCGCTGCGCCGCAGGCCGCGGATGCACAGGCGTGCGCGGATGTGGAAGTCGCCCCCGCCGATCGCCTTCCCCGCAAGCAGCACGTTGCCCGTGCCCGAGCACTCGATGTGCCCCTCGCCGCGACGCCACGGCCTGCCGCGCTCGATCACCAGCTTCGGCACGCCGCGCACGACGAACACCATCTCCCCGCCCGCCGCCAGGACCCCGAACGGCACAAGGAGCGCCAGTGCCAGGCGGAGCGCCGCCACAAGCCGAAGCATCGCTGCCATGCTCACTGCCTCCGCATCTGCCTGCATGCCTCGTGCTTCACCTGGTGGATGGGATCACGGCCGGGGGCCACGTCCCGGAGGATCCGTCGGCTCGGCCAGCAGAGCGCACACTTCGTCCAGGAGCAAGGGGAGCTTCTCCCGAACCACGTCCCAGACGACCGCAGCATCCACGATGTCGTAGCCGTGGATCAGCACGTTGCGGAACGAGATGATCTGGCGCCGGGCGGTCACCCGGGAAGCCGTTTCGGGGTCGCTTCTGGAGAGGCGGTTCAACGCCTCGCCGATGATCTCGAACTGGCGTTGGACGCCCGATCGCAGCAGGCTATCGCTCGTGTAGTCGTCGAAGCTCTTGCCCGCGGTGAAGTCGAGGATGAGTCTCGCACCCTGGCGCATGTCTTCGAGGAGCTTCTTGGAGTCAAGCCGCATAGAGCACCGTGCGGGTCCGGTTGACGGATTCCAGGAAGTAGGGATTGGCGATTGCGCGGGTCATCACGAGGTCGATCGAACGCCCGAAAAGATCCTCGAGGCCGCCCAGGAGCCCGAAATAGGCGTCGGCATGCATCCCCGGCTCCAGGGGGAGAAACTCCACAAGGAAGTCCAGGTCGCTGTCCGCACCGGCGAAGCGGTCCCCCGTCGCAGCGGAGCCGAACAGCTCCAGGCGCTTGACCCGGAACCGACGGCATAACTGCTCGAGTGCGTCCCTGTGTTGCTCGATGATCGAGACCATCGCTCTTCCCCCGAACCCCTCCAGCCCGTGTCCCCGCGAGAGCATACCTCGCGCGATCTGGCGCGTCAAGGGCCGAGCGTCGCCGGATGCGCGTGCCGCTCACTCCTCCCACGGCACCTCGAGGGCGTGCTCGCCGTCGACGCGGAAGGTCTTGCCGTTGAGAACCACCTCGCCCTTGCCGTGGGCCAGCACCCGCCACGGACTCGGCGCGGGCCACTGCCCCTGCGGCGCGATGCGGAACCGATTCCCCCCCTCGCGCACGAGCACGCCCTCGCTGAGCAGCCAGCAGTCCTTCGTCGCCGCGAGCGAGGTGGCACCGTGGTAGCGCGTCTCCTCGGCCTCCATCTGCTCGACGGAATCGAAGTAGCCCACGAGATAGGCTGCCGCGAAGCTGTCGCCCGGCTGCATCGGCAGGCCGCCGATCTCCTGAATGAAGCACACGTAGCCGCGCTGATGGCACCACGCCTCGCTCACAATCGCGGGCTCCAGCGTGATGCCCGCGAGCCACGGCTTCCCCTCGCCCCGAATCTTGCGGCTCCGAATCATCCGCGACGGCAATGCCTGCTTGCCCCGCTGATACAAGTGCCGCCCGTCGGGCGGGAAGTCCTCGAAGAAACCCTCCGCCGGGAGCCGCCCCGCGTAGCTCAGGTAAATCTCCTCGAACGTGTCACCACGCGTGTGCTTCAGGTGCCCCGGCATGTCGAGGCGAAGGAACACCTCCTTGTAGGTGTTCACGCTCTGGATGCGGTCCGAAGAGATGAAGTAGCGGCGGCCCATGGGGAACACGAGGGTCTGCTCCCACAGCGAGCCGGTCTTGAGCCCGGGCGCGGCCTTCGTGTAGCGCCACCACAGACGCACCGCCGCGAAGTCTGGCCCCACGATCAGCTCGGAGTCCACGTGCTTCGCCTGCGTGCAGATCTGCGGCTGCTCCACGTAGTGCTTCGCAATCTTGCCGTGCACCAGGTTGTTGAACTCATAGGCGATGCCGCCATCGGCGCCGGGCTCCATCAGGAAGTCCACGATGTCCAGGCCGAAGCTGCCGTCGCGCGCCCCCGTCTTCTTGTCCACCAACGTGTTGGCCTTCACGCCGCTCACGTAGCCGCTTGGCCACACCTCGGCCGTGAGGCAGTCGGTTTCGATGAGAATGCGCTCCTCAGCGCCGCGGGTTGCCTTGAGAGCTTGCGCTTCGGGCATGGCGGTTCCTCCTAACGCGGCCTTCGGCCGCAACCCGAGAGGGAAACTCGGATTGGGCACACCTCATTAGATCGAGCGGTTCTGCGGTCGATCCGATGAGGGCTGTTTCAAAATGGACGACGCCGTGGGAGGGCGGGGCCCATGCGCCGAGCCGCCAGGGTCGCACCAGCGGCTCAGCAGGAGCTTCGCCCTCCCTTGCCCGCCCCAAGGCGCCATTCTGAAACAGCCTCTGGGGCTTCTCCTTCCCTCGCGGCGAGCCACGTTCCCCGGCTTCACATGGGAAACAAACCCAGAAGACCTGGCTTTGTTTCCTAGTGTGCCCAACCCGAGTTTCCCTCGGGCCAACATGCGCGCAAGACGCGCGCCTGACTCGCACAAAGACTCCAAGGGTGGCGCGATTGTAGCCGCGCGGCGCCCGCGCCGCAAGCTGCGGCCCGCGCCGGCGCTCCCGCCGTCACGCGCCCGACCACGGGAACGTCGCACCGTTGCAGTGTGTGACGACGAGCTCCCCGTGCCGCCGCTGGTACGGCGTCGGGACCGCGGGGCTCACCACGTAGTTCGCGCCCTCCGGATACGCTGAGCGGAAGACGGCGAGCGAGGAGGCGTCGAAGCGGTCGGGGGCGATCTTGCACTCGATGGCGTCCACGCGACCCCCCGCGCGCGCCACCACGAAGTCGACCTCGCGCCCCGACTTGTCGCGCCAGTAATGCAGCGCGTGCTCGCCCACGCTCGCCCGAAGCGCGTCGAGCACCAGGTGCTCCCAGAGGATGCCGCGGTCGTCCTCGCGAATCCTCTCCCAGCCCCGCTCGAACGCCACGAACCCCGTGTCGAAGGCGTAGCACTTGGGCCGACGCGTCAGCTCCCGCCGCCCGCCTCCGTGGAACGGCGGCAGCAGGAACGCCGCGCGGGCCACGCACAGCGCCTCGACGTGGCTCATCACCGTGACCCGCGACACCCCGCTCAGCTTCGCCAGGCTGCTGTAGACGAGCAGACCCCCGCTCTGGCGCAGCACAAGACGCAGAAGACGCATGAACCCCGAGCGGTTCCGGATCGCAAACAGCTCCTGGATGTCGCGAGCGTAGAAGCTGTCCAGCCACTCGGCGGAATACGCCGGATCCCTCGCCGGCGCGAGCAGGGGCTCGGGCAGCCCGCCGTGGAGCAGACGGCGGTCCAGGTCTGCCACCCCGAATCCGTCGAGACACTCGCGCCACAGCACGGGGGCGAGATACAGGGGTACCTTGCGGCCCGTCAGGCTGTCGCGGAACTTCCGCGTCGCCGCCAGAGTGGACGACCCGGTCGCCAGCACGCGCAGACCCGGATACGCGTCCGCCGCCACCTTGAGCACCCGGCTCGGCTCGTCGAGCCGGTGCACCTCGTCGAGCACGATGCGGGAACCGGTCGCCAGGCTGCCGAAGAAAGCCTCGGGATCGGCGAGCATCCGGCACACCGACGGCAGATCGCAGTTCAGGTAGGTAATCTCGGGCAGCATCCTCGCCAGCGTGGTCTTGCCCACGCGGCGGACGCCCGAGAGCCAGACGATGGGACGCTTTTCCCAGGCATCGAGGATCTGGCTGACCCAGAACGGGCGGGGGTTCATGAAGCACAGCCTCCGCTTCAGGCGACCCT
>Ga0272442_10010951_pt1 | contig 11117 bp, 6 predicted proteins | sample SSMForm2O_FD_200262 | JGI IMG/M metagenome (GOLD analysis project Ga0272442, IMG submission 200262) | Marine sediment archaeal communities from Little Sippewissett salt marsh, Falmouth, MA, United States - SSM-Form-2O | ecosystem: Environmental > Aquatic > Marine > Wetlands > Sediment ...
AAAGGCACCCCGACCCAGAGGACCTCCCAGATTAGGACCCGCAGCCTGGAAGAAAGAAACTGAGCTGCCCGGTTCTGTTAAATCCTCTATCTGCTTGAGTATTTCATCTAGGGTATAAATCTTTGTTCGGGGAACCTCTCTTCTAGCTTTCAACTCCACGTGCTTTGTCGCATTGTCAAACCAGCCCTCGTAGAGTATCAACTCAGGATGATCATCAAGACTCCTGTAGTTATTAATGGTTACTCTCTTGACCAGTGCATCGGGCTCGTCGAAAATTCGAACATCAAATGTCTTTTCTGTACCGGCCCTTTTAGCTGTCACACTAAGCAGGATAGGTACCAGGTCCGGATCCATTTTCATCTCAGACACCAGATACTTACCCACCAGCTCTGATATTTTATTTGGTCTCGGCAGGTCAGCCGTAGGTTTGCTGCTTTTCTGTACTACCTGTTGTTTTTCCTCCTGTTGTTTCTGCTCAGTTTTTGGCTTATGTAGAAGTCCTGTCATTCTACTGCTTTTAAAAATCATTGTTAAACCTCCTTTATTTATATGGCACCTGCACATTAACACCTGCAGAGATTAGACGTTGTTATTACTGCTGTTATCACCTCCTTATTTACCATAATTTTTTACACCATTCTTTCATAGGACAAACCGGGCATCTATTCTTACAACAATATTTGTTGTTTAGTTTTATCAAAGCAGCTTCTAAATCCGAAAGTCTTGTTTCATCTTGATTCAATATTGATTTAAGCTCCTCTAAAGCTGCTGGCGCATCAACTGAGTGGATTAGTCCAAGGTTTTTTGCTGCTGGTAAAGCAGATACTGAAAGTGCTAGCTCTACTTTTTCCCAGATACCTCTTAATCCTCTTAAAAATGTTTCAATAGTAGTCGTATTGATATCCCTTGCAAGGTTTCGAATTTTCTCCTCAAGATCTCTACCACCCCTGGCAAAGAAATGCAGTCTATTGAGATCGCCTGCATATTTATCCTCAAGGACTTTCGCCGCCTTAAATAATCTTGCTGCAATTTCGCGGTTATGTTTTATATATCCACGCTGATTGAGTATGACTACCAGGCCTGCATAGCCAGTTTCTATGACAGCTTTAACTGAAAGAACCCCTGCTTTTTCAAATTCACCATAAGTATTTCTGGCAGCGATATCTCCATCGATTCTTTCTCCTAATATTATGGACGCAAGAAACCACTTAAAGACCTCTTCCGAGACCATACTACTCAGGTTGATGCTAAAATAGGAAGGGTATGTGCCACCAAGTTCTCTTAGCAGCCTGTCACATATATTTTCTGCCGGGATATTATTTATATTCAAAGACTCAATCGATGTTTTATTGCTTATCATCGTGGCTCCCTACGTTGTTTCTACATAGCTCCTGCTACCAATATTCCTAAATCGTAATATCTGGAAGTTTCCCCTCTATCAGAATCAACTCGCCTTTCATTTCTACATAGTTTAATAAAGCTCGTGCTAAAATAACTCTTGAATTCAGTAAATAATTCACTAGTAAAACCTCAAAATTACATTAGAATTATGGTTGTAAAGTAATGGAAAAAGGTAAACACTCAAAATCAGGAAAAGTAACTAGAGTAAATAAGCTTATGTCATTGCCCATTCCAACTAAGGAAACAGATTTTCAAGCCAGGCTGAGGGACATTCTTAGCAGCACAGTGGCCACATTAGAAGCAAATGCCGGGATAATTGCTTTATGGGATGAGGAAGAGAAACGTTTTATTGAAGGGGCGAGTTATGGTCTGAATTCCAAAGATTTGTCACAGCTGCGCCCCTTGCTCCAGGCTGCTATTCCCGAGCTTGCCACCAGCCAGCAGAGTTTTGACCGGCTTTTCAGGCTTGCTGACAGCGTCCATGTTCCGATAACTACAATAGGAACAGGGCAGGACCCTATCATTGCCCTGCCACTTCAAATCGCAGGAAAAATGATTGGGCTGATATACGTGTTGCGTCCACGTCTGGCAGAGTCTTTCAGCAGCAGAGATCAGCGTGTGCTATCGGCTTTTGCCGCTCAGGTAGCCTTCTCTCTGCAAAATGCCCGCCTGGCTTCTGAACTTGCTGAAGAGCGCCGCAACATTGAAGCAATTATAGAAAATAGTGCTGATGGAATCATGACCATAGATCCCGAGCGGCGAATACTTTCTATTAATGCCAGCATGGAAAGGCTTACCGGCTGGAAAAAGGAGGAGGTGATTGGAAGTCACTGTTTCGAGGTTTTAAAGCTGAGGAGTAATAAGGGAGTAGAGCTCTGCAGGGCTAAATGCCCCATCACTGGAGGAATAGAAGGTATATTCAGTATCGATGGTGTTATTATCACCAAAGACGGTCAAAAGATTGATGTAGGGATGAATTATTCAGTAGCATATTCGTCAAGTGGAGATTTACTAACCACGGTGGTAAACGTCCGGGATATTAGCCGTCTTCGCCAACTTGAGGATATGAGATCAATACTACTTACCACATTTTCACATGAACTTCAGACGCCCATTTCCATTATCAAGGCCTATGCTAACACCCTGGCCCGGACTGATGCAGGATGGAGCCGGCAGACCATCAACGACAAACTACTGGCTATCGAGCAGGAAAGCGACCGTCTTAGCCAACTGGTAACCAAAATCCTTTACACATCAAGACTGGAGGCAGGTAGTTTAACCCTTAATAAACTTGTAATCGATTTATCAAAGGAATCACCCAAAGTAACAAAGAGACTGGAACATCAAACAGCTATTCACAGAATAGCTGTCGACTTTCCAGCTGAATTTCCTTCTGTTCTTGCAGATCCCGAAAAAGTAGAGGAAGTACTCACTAACCTTGTGGAAAATGCTATAAAATTCTCACCGGAAGGTGGTAACATTATAATTAAAGGAGAATGCTCCAAGACCGAGGTCCTGGTCACAGTTGCTGATGAAGGCATTGGAATTCCATTAAGAGACCAGGAGCATATCTTCGATCGTTTTTATAGAGTTAAATCCAGCTCTCCCGGGACAACTCATGGCACAGGGCTCGGACTCTTTATTTGTAAGACTCTAATAGAAGCTCATGGTGGTCGATTCTGGGTTGAGAGTGAACTGGGAAAAGGTTCCCGTTTCACTTTCTCTCTACCTATTGATGAGCAATAGCATAGATTGAATTTGGCAAGGAACTGAAATTATATATGCAAAAACACGGAAGAGAACCGAATAGAACAATTCTGGTTGTAGATGATGAGCCTCATATTGTTGAAGCGGTGAGTATGAACCTGGAATTAGAAGGTTATCAAATCTCCTGCGCATCTAATGGACATGAAGCATTACAAAGATTGACCGAAGATTTACCCAACCTGGTCATCCTCGATGTCATGATGCCTGAAATGGATGGTTTTGAAACCTTGAAAGAAATCCGTGAAATCTCTACTGTTCCGGTAATCATGCTCACTGTAAAAGGTGAAGAAACCGACAAGATAAAAGGGCTCAATCTGGGAGCTGATGATTATATTACCAAACCCTTCAGCCCCCAGGAGCTTGTTTCAAGATTAAAAGCCGTGCTCCGTCGTGCTGAAATGCCGAGCCCTGCACCGAAGACAGAAATACGTGTCGACGATAATCTCTCTATTGACTTCAGCCGGCGTAAGGTAGTGGTTAGAGGTCAAGAAGTTCATCTCAGGCCTACTGAATATAGGCTTCTATATCACCTGGTCAGCAATGCAGGTTATGTCCTTACCCATGAGATGCTGTTAAGAAAAGTCTGGGGTTATGAGTATCGTGAGGAAGACCACTACCTATGGCTCTATATCACCTATTTACGCCAGAAGATTGAGGACAATCCCAAACAGCCGAGATATATACTTGGAGAACGGGGTATAGGCTATCGCTTCAGAGAGCTAGAGGGAGACCAATCCTATCAGACTGACCACTGAAGCCTATATCTAATATACCACTGCCCTGCAAACCTCTTTTAACAAACTTATTTCTTCGAACCGCTGAGAATACTATTCACTACCTCGTTTAAACGTTCAGCATTGAAAGGTTTTGTTAAATACAGAGCCCCCGTTTTCTGGATAAAGCCACGGGTCTCTTCTCCCATGACATCTCCGGTGATGAACGCCAGCCTTCCAGTAAGCGATGGAGCAATTCCCCCAATCCTCTGATAAAATTCTTTACCATCCATCCCCGGCATCTTCATATCCGATAAGATAAGATTGTACCTGTTGGATTTAACCAACTCCAATGCCTCTTGACCATCCGTCGCCAGATCTACAGTGTGCCCCATCTTAGTCAGTACACTGTTCAGGTACTGTCTTACCACCTCCTCGTCATCCACCACCAGTATCCTCCCTTTTATCACTTTCCCGGTTTCATTTGCAACCTTTGTTTCCTCAACGTCTGCCTCCTCAGCCAGCACCGGCAGCTCCACCACGAAGGTAGCACCATTCCCTGGTTCACTCTCTGTATAGAGCTGTCCACCATGCTCTGCGATAATGCCATGCGACAGGCTCAGCCCTAAACCTGTCCCCTTGCCCGCTTCCTTGGTGGTGAAAAACGGATCGAATATCCTCTCTATATGCTCCTTTGCTATCCCGGGGCCATCATCCTTGAATGATATGTGTATCATGTTATCAACAAGCTCTGTCTTTATCTCCAGCCTGCCCCTGCCATGAGCCTTTCTCATCTCATGCTGGGCATTTACCACCAGGTTTATGAATACCTGCTGCAACTGACCTGCATCGGCCATGGTCCACGGCAGCTCAGGGTCCAACTGCTTGATTACCTCTATATTGCCTGTCTTAAGCTTATAATTGCTCAGCCGTAAGGTCCCCTCTACAACTTCGTTGATATTGATATATTCCCTTCTCGGTTTGCTCTGCCGTGCAAAGGAAAGTAATCCTTTGACTATATTGGATACACGCTGGCCGCCCTCATGTATTATCTTCAGTTCTTCCCTGATATCCTCAGGCAGATCCTTTCTTTCCGCCAGCAACTGGGCAAAGCCTACCACTCCGGTCAACGGGTTGTTTATCTCGTGGGCTATGCCGGATGCCATCTCTCCCACCGATGCCAGCCGGCTGGCTACCTGTGCCTTACGCTCCAATTCCTTTCTCTCTACTTCCATATGCTTCTGCTTGGTAATGTTTCTGGTGACGCTAAGTATATACTCTTTATCACCTGATTTGATCTTTGTAGCCATCACATCCATCGGCACCACTGAACCATCTTTACATTGAACAGTATATTCAGTATGACGATAACCTTGCTCCAAAATCTCCTGCCACCATTCCTCAATTTTTCCAGCACCGGGCTCAGCCACCACCAGGTCCCGGGCATTTAACTTGAAAATTTCTTTCAGTGTGTATCCTCTCTCCTTAACCGCTGTCTCATTGGCATACAATAGATTTCCATCGAAATCACGCAGCATAATCCCGTCCCGAGCCTGATTCAGCATCTCCGCCCTGAGCTTAAGTTCTTCTTCTGTTCTCTTTCGCTCGGTTATATCACGTGTTATGCTAAGAATAAAATCCTTTCCACCATAGTAAACTTTTGTGATATTTGCCTCCATTGGAATCAGCGTCCCATCCTTACATCGTACCTCAAATTCACTCCTTTGATATTCACCAATCTTAAGTTTTTTCCACCATTCTTTCTGTCGTTTATAGTATTCGGCACTTAGCATATTCAGCACATTCATCCGCATAAACTCTTCTCTACTGTATCCACGTTGCTTCACTACTGTATCATTAACATATATGAAATTACCGTCAAGGTCATGCAACAGGATGCCATCCTTTGCCTGATTCAACATCTCCACCCTGAGCCTAAGTTCTTCCTCATACTTCTTTCGCTCGGTAATATTCTGCGATACGCTAATAATATACTCTTTCCCCCCTACACGTATCTTCGTCAGTGTAGCTTCAACAGGCACTTTTCTATTATTACTACGAACAACCTCGAATTCTCCTCTGAAGTATCCCTTCTCCAGTACCTGATGCCACCATACATCAACATCTTTGCCATCTGGTGGTATCGCTATATTACGAACATTCATCTTAAGAAAATTTTTCCTAGAATGTCCACGTTCCTTCAACGCCATATCATTAGCATATAAAAAGTCCCCATTTAAATCAGACAATATAATCCCGCTCATTGCCTGATCAAGCATTTCAGCTCTGAGCTGCAACTCTTCCTGAGCTTTGAGGATATCACTGATATCAACTCCTACTCCCAAAATGCCCCGCGGTTTTCCTTCTTCATCTTTAATCGGCACTTTCGTTATCTGTTGCCACCGGGATATACTTTTTACATCAGGAAACTCTATAGTCCTAGTAACAGCACAGCCGTTTTCCATTACATCATGATCATCGCTGTCTGCTAATTCAGCACCCGGTAATGACACTTCCTTGATCGCCTTTCCTAATATTTCCTCCTGTGTCGTGTTGTACATTTGAGTAAAAGCCCGGTTAACACGACGATATTTATAGTTTATGTCCTTGTAAAAAACGATACCAGGCAGGTATTCCAGGAGCATAGTCAACTCCTGCTCGTTAGCTCGTAGCTTCTCCTCCGACTTCTTTCGTTCGGTGATATTTCTAGCATTCACTACAAAGCCCATTATCTCTTTATTTTCGCTATAATACGGATAGTAATTGATGTCCATACAGCACTTTCCACAAACTGCAAGATCGAGCCATGCTTGATAATTCACTTCTTCACCACGTAGACAACGGTCGGCATGAGGCTTGATAACAGTGTGGAAAAATTCTTCCCCAAATAAATCAGCTACTGTACTTCCAATTATCTGTTCATGAGGAAAATTGAACGCTTCCGTATAAGCTTTATTTGCAGCAAGGTAGGTAAACTCTTTATCCAGAAGTGCCAGCATATCGGGAGAACTGGATACAATATTTTCATATTGACGTAGTGTCTCCTCTATCCGCTTCCGCTCGGCAATTTCCGCTGTTAACTGACTCACCTTATCTTCGAGCTTGCTAACAATTCGCTTTGTATACTCAGTAAGGAAGAGTGAAGATTCAAAAGTGGAAATCTCATGAGTATCTGAAAAAGCAGGTTTTGTATTTTTCACTATCTCCGATAATACCTGGGCAAGGGAATCAGGCTCGGAAGGTTTACGCAGGAATGCAACAGCACCGAGTCTTAAAGCAAACTTTTCATCCTCTGCTGAAAGATAGGTAGCAGTATAGAAGATGAACGGAATATCCTTCAGTTTGGCATTCTGCTTACATTCCCTGCATAGCTGGTAGCCATCCATATGAGGCATCATGATGTCAGAGATAATTACATCGGGAGGTTGCGCCAGGGCTTGCTTAAGAGCTTCAATCCCGTCTGCTGTGGGTATTACCTCATGACCATAGGTGCTGAGTTGTCTCAATAATAAATTTCGGCTGTCTTTGTTATCTTCAACTATAATTATCCTCATATTTATCACTCTCCTTGGAGCAATACTGCAACGGAAATAATTAGTTAATCTTTACTGGAAGTGTTAACAATATACTCAGCCACTTTTATTGGTAATTCATCAATATCTATCGGCTTTCGAATAAATCCACTACAACCTTCTCCGAGAGCCCGCTTTATATCCTCCGGCCTCACACTGGCGGTCACGGCAAGAATTGGCACATTAGCCAAGTTAGGCAATGCTTTTATTTGTCGAGTTGCCTCAAGCCCATCAATCGCACCGGGAAGCCGGACATCCATCAGAATCAGGTCAGGAAGCTCAGCTTTTGCCATATTGATGGCATCTTCACCAGTCCCGGCTTCTATAATCACATAGCCACGATGCATTAATATCTTTCTCAGCAGAATCCTGCTGTCTTCTTTATCTTCGACAATGAGAATCTTTTTACCAATTCCTTCTTTTTCCATTTATACTACCTCCACAAAATGATACCTGTAAAAATTTAACTACCGTTCTTTTTTGGCAGAGTGAAAGTTAAGGTACTACCCTTACCAAGTTTACTTTTAGCCCATATTTTGCCACCCATCATTTCCACAAACTGCTTGCTAATAGCAAGTCCCAGGCCGGTGCTCTCATATCCAGCTATTTGAGTGGATCCAATCTGATTGAAACTCTCGAAGATTTGCTCCAAGTCCTCTTTTTTCATACCTATGCCAGTGTCGGTAACTGAGAAGATAAAGTCACTATCGGTTTCAGTAATGTCCAGCTTGATACTACCTTCACTGGTAAACTTTACAGCATTGCCGAGAAGGTTTATCAGTATCTGATTGGTTCTGGTTTTATCAGCATACAGATTACTGATATCAGGAATGATGGAGTAAGTAAGTGTCAATCCTTTCGCTCTCGCTAATTGTTCCATGGTCGGAATCACTTCAGACAGCACATCAGAGATAGAAAACATCTCGTAGGTCAGCACTGTCTTACCGGCTTCTATCTTTGACAGGTCAAGAAGATCATTTATCAGCTCAAGTAAGTGCTTGCTATTGTTATAAACAGTCTGGAGATCCTGTGTTTGATCTTCATTAATTTCCCCATCCATTCCATTAAGAATAAGTTTAGTGTAACCGATAATAGAGTTTAACGGAGTCCTTAACTCGTGGCTCATATTGGCTAGAAATTGAGATTTATGACGACTCATTTCCTCAAGACGAATATTGGTAGCAGTAAGCTCTTCACTCCGTTGCTCTAACTCTGTTGTTCTCTCTTGAATTAATACCTCAAGATGGTCGCGATATTTCCGTAGTTCCTCTTCTGCTTTAATACGTTCTGTTATATCAGCGTTAATTACTCCCAGTCCTTCTCCTACTTTGAAGGCTCGAATAGATATATGTCTGCGATCTGAATCCAGGACTGAAATATCATTAACGTAGGAAACCGTGTCATCATCGGAATATGGCTTCCCCGTTTTCAATACTTTTAGGTATTGTTTATACCTCTCGGATTTAACAAGATGAGGGAACAATTCCTTCATATTTTTACCTATCACCTCTTCCTTCTTTAAGCCGGGAAAATACAATCTCATTCTAGTCTCATTGCAGTCAACCAAATTTAATTTCGAATCCCAGATAGAAAAGGCATCGGTTGCCGAATCCATGAAGAGCCGCATCCTTTCCTCACTACTCCGCAAAGCTTTCTCTGCCAGCTTTCGCTCGGTGATGTTACGCGTTGAGCTTAGAATATATTCCTGCCCTCTATAATTGACCTTTCCCGAATGCACTTCTACCGAAAACAATGAGTCATCCTTACGACGAATCTCGACCTCCTCATGTCGGCTTTCAGTATCCGCCACATCATGCCACCACCTTTTAACTTTATTAAAGTGTTCAGCAGTTACGACGTCCCTAACATTCATCTTCAGAAACTCCTCCCTGGTATAGCCACGCTCTCTTAGAACAGTATCGTTCACGTATACAAAATTTCCTTCAAGGTCATGTAACATGATGCCATCTGTCGACTGGTCGAGCATTCTCGCCCTCAGATCCAGTTCTTCATCTACTTTTTTCCGCTCGGTGATGTTACGAGTAACACTGAGCACATATTCTTTATCACCTAACATGATCTTTGTAATCATTGCATCCATTGGAATAACTGACCCATCTTTACTTCGTATACTGAACCTGATATGGTGGTATCCTTTTGCCCTCACCTCCTGAAACCATTCTCCAACATCTCCACTTCCAGTTTCAGCTACCACCAGGTCTCGAGTATTTAACTTCAGGAATTCTTCAAGTGTGTATCCCCTCTCCTTTACTGCTATATCATTGGCATACAACAAGTTACCCTCTAAATCACTCAATATAATCCCGTCCCTCGCCTGATTCAGCATCTCGGCTCTGAGCTTCAATTCTTCTTCCGCCTGCTTCCTATCAAGCTTCGAGTTATTCGTTCCGGCAATCTTTCTGCGCAAATGTTTCACCTCTTCTATGAGCTCCTTTTGGGTCCTTCTTTCATCGTTCATCTTCTACCTTCTTTTTATAACCAAGCTTCTATTTTTAACCAGGTCAACAACACAACTGGCTCGAACCAACCTAACCATAGTACAGACCTGTGTTGAACCGTGCTCCAGTCAACAGTAGTCGTTTTCAGTTATACATCGATTGGATTATTACACCCAAATCCTTTATACTCTCGCTTCTGTAACTGCTACTCTGAAAATTACTATACAAGATCAGTCCTATTTCCTTATGCCAAATCTATACTCCATCCAAACCATTGTCAATTAAATTCTATTGATTAAACACTAAGGTCATGACAAAACGAAACTAAAATAATCTTTTCTATAGGTTCATAGTAGTGATTAAAAAGCATACTTAGACTGACATGCTTCTCTGAAACCAATATAGAAAAAAACAAGTTCATTTGCATTGACTATTATGTTATGAGTGCTAAAATAAAAGACGTCAGTCAAAGTCAGTAAATTATTGGGGGTAAAATTCACATAAAGTGTACTCTTCGAGTTGAGGATGTATGTTAGGCATGATCTGGGATATCACTATACCATAGATAAATATCTTAACACTGCATTATGTAATTTGATAAGTAACATGAAGGCACTCAAATATAGGAGGTAAAGATGACTTTGAACACAGGTAAGTTTCTGAGAATAAATCTCTCCAGTGGCAAGATAGTAGAAGAGTCCGTCCCTGAGAAAACAGCCAGGGATTTCGTCGGGGGAAGGGGCTATGGCATCAAGTATCTCTACGATGAGTTAGCTCCCAACGTTGACCCACTGGGTGGGGATAACAAGTTGATAATACTAAACGGCGCATTGGCTGGCACTTCTGCCCAAGCGGTTTCCCGCTGGATGGTATGCACTAAAAGCCCGTTAACCGGTGCCTTCGCCCGCTCTATATGCGGTGCAGACTTCGGTGCCTGGCTCAAATTTGCCGGCTATGACTTTATTATTATTGAAGGCAAGGCTGAAAAACATGCTTACATTCACATGACTAAGGATAGTTGCCAGATTCTTGACGCCAGTGAGCTGTGGGGGAAAGATACAAGAGAAACTCAGGAGTGGCTGAAAGAGCATCATGGCAGTAATTCCCGAACAGCATGTATCGGACCCGCAGGGGAGAGGCTTGTAAAATATGCCGGCATCTTCAGCGACAGGAGAACCGCCGGCCGCTGCGGAACCGGTACCGTG
>Ga0272442_10010953_pt1 | contig 11115 bp, 11 predicted proteins | sample SSMForm2O_FD_200262 | JGI IMG/M metagenome (GOLD analysis project Ga0272442, IMG submission 200262) | Marine sediment archaeal communities from Little Sippewissett salt marsh, Falmouth, MA, United States - SSM-Form-2O | ecosystem: Environmental > Aquatic > Marine > Wetlands > Sediment ...
TTCGCAATTGCCCGGAGAAACAACTCGCCCGGTGTTGAAGACCAGATAGAAGCTATCGCTTTTCCGTCGGCATCTGTAGGACTTGTCGGCTGCTCGATTGTGTCCACCTGGTTGCCACCCTGATTCCTGGAGGACACAAGTTCAATATGCACTCCCGGAACCGGTTCCAAACCTTCCCCAAGCACGGCGTAGACAATCACCATCACTTCCGCCTTTGTCTGGCCGTCTGCCGGAATCGGACTCTCAGGATCAACTGCCATCATTCCCGTAAGCAGAATTCTCGGATCAGTTTCAATCTCGCATGCGAATACCGCTAATGCGACAAACAACGTACCGATAATGAACTTCTTCCCCATTTTGCAATCTGCCCTCAGTTGAATGTCATTGTCCTCTGCAATGGCTGGATACAATCGCTGCCGTTCCAGGTTTTGCAAAGGGTTATGTCGTTGCCGGTTGCCGAAATTATCGCTTCGCCGGGAGTTGAGGAGCCGATGAAGGCTACTGCGCGGCCGTCGGCGTCGGTGGGGCTGACGGGTTGCTCGAAGAAGTCGATTGTGTCGGTTTGGTTACGGGATGAGATGACGATTACATCCATTCCCACCCGAGGGGTGCGGGTGTCGGCGGTCTTGTCAAAGACGCGGATTGCTATTTCTGCCATGGATTGGCCGTCGGCGGGCAGTTGGTTGTCGTCCAGGGTGATCTCGGCGACTATCCACCAGTCGGTAAAACCGTCGGGTGGATTGGGATGGTCGGTGTCGGTAAGAAAACAGCCTGGTAACAACAGCGAAAACACCATGGCGCACGCCCCGAATCGAATCCCCGGCATTACTCACCTCTCTTGCTTTCAGTATAACATCAAGCCTCTTTACATAATACCCCGATCGGTGGCATCCTACGCGGTATGAAGAGATGCCTTCTGCTCGCCGCGGGAGCGGTCCTTTTGTTCACCGGGTGCATGGTGGACAGCGGGTTTCTGGACGGGTTTCCTTGCGGGGAGGACGGGACCTGCAAGGGGGGGTATGCCTGCGTGCGGGAGGAGTGTGCCGGGCAGCCGGGGTATATCTGCCCGGTGTGCCGCAAGCTTCCGCTGCCGGATGCGGGCGTCAGCGACGGGGGAGATGACGGGGGGCTGCCGGATGGCGGGGACGACGGGGGCGCCGATGAGCCGCCCACTTGCGATCAGGATCCGCCGCCGTGCAAATCGATTCCCGAGTGCGAAGACGTCGCCACCGAGTGCATCGAGGGCATCTGGGTGTGCACCACCGGCTACCAGCCGGAAGAGCTGCTCTGCGACGGGGTGGACAACGACTGCGACGGGCAGACCGACAACAACATCGTCTGCATCCTGGCCGGCAGCGGCACCAGCGGCTTTCAGGACGGCAGCGGGGAAAACGCGCGCTTCGATCAGCCCCGCGGCCTGGTGGCCCACCCGCAGGGCGGTGTGGTGGTCGCCGACCTGGGCAACCATTCGCTCCGCCGGGTCCAGGCCGACGGCACGGTCGGCACCCTGGCGGGGACCGGCGACCACGGCAGCGACGACGGTCCGGCGGCCTCGGCCACCTTCTTCGAGCCCTCGGGGCTGGCGGTGGCGGATGACGGGTCGATCCTGATCGCCGACCGGCTCAACCACAAGATCCGCAGGCTCAACCCCGACGACACCGTCACCACCGTGGCGGGATCGGGGACGGCCGACTACCTGGACGGGCCGGCGGCCGATGCGCAGTTCGCCATGCCCACCGGCGTGGCGGTGACCTCCGCCGGGATCATCTACGTGGCCGACTCCTACAACCACTGCATCCGCAAGATCGAAAACGCCGAGGTGACCACCTTCGCCGGCAAGTGCGAGGAGCCCGGGTTCGTCGACGCCGACGGCGGTGAAGCGCGCTTCAACCTGCCCACCGATCTGCTGCTGATGGCCGACGGCACCCTGGTGGTGACCGAGGAGTCCAACCACGCCGTGCGGCTGATCACCCCCACCGGGACGGTCACCACCTCGACCGGCACCGGCTCGGGCGGCTACCACGACGGCCCGCTGGACCAGGCGCAGTTCAAAAAACCCGCCGGCTGCATAGTCGACGCGGCCAGCGGCAACCTGCTGGTGGCCGACCGCGGCAACCACCGGGTACGAGCGGTGGCATCCGGGCAGGTCACCACCCTGCTGGGCTGTGGGACGGCGGGGCTGAGCGCCGGCCCGCCCCTGGGTGCCAACTTCAAGTACCCGAGTTCGTTGGCGTTTCTGGAGGACGGCCGCCTGGTGATCGCCGATACGCAGAACAACTGTGTACGGGTGCTGCAGCCATGAAGAAGATTATAATCTTAGCCGCGCTGGTTTCCCTTCTGACCCCGTATGCCCACGGGCAGGAAACCGAAACCCTGATCCTCTTCAAGCTGACCGGCGACGAGGTTTCGACCGAGCACCTGCCTCTGATCAACGCCGAGATCTTCATGATCCTGGAGGGATCGGGCAAGTACCAGCTGATCAACGCCGAAGACCTGGGCGAGGAACTGATGATGTCCCCGGCCGAGTCGCTGGCCTTCTGCAACGAGGAGCCGGGGTGCATCGCCGACATCAGCGCGGGGAAGAACGCCCACTGGATCGTCTTCGGCGACGTGAAGAAGTCCTTCGACGGCGCCAAGTTTATCGTCCACCTGGCGATGGTCGATGTGAAGGCCCGCAAGCTGCACAAGGAGCAGTTCGGCTCGTTCGAGAAGGAAGGCAACGTGGTGCTGGAGAGCGGCAACACCATCCGCCAACTGGTGGGCCTGCCCCTGCTCGAGCCCAAGAAGGAGCCCGAGACCAAGAAAACCGCCGACGCCGACGCCAAGGAGCTGAAGGACATCAACGTCGCCCCGGAGAAGCCCAAGAAGAAACCCAAAGTCAAGGCTGTCGCCAAGCTCGCTCCCTCCGGGCCCAGCCCGTTCACCAATCCCTGGACGCTCAGCGCCGCGGGCGTGGGGGTGGCCTCTCTGACCGCGGGTATTATCATGGGAGTCCTGAGCAACCAGAAGGTCGACGACGCCAAGGCCGCCGGCGATCAGCCCGCCGGAATGTCGCTGGTGCACGAGGGCGAGGATCTGGCCACCGGCGCCAATACCGCCTTCATAATCGGCGGGGCGGCGCTGACCGCCGCGGTGGTGCTATTCATACTCGACGCCACCGCTGACGATCCGGCGGCGGTCCCCGCGGTGGCCTGCACCGGCACCGGCTGCACCGCCGGCATCCACCTCACCTTCTGGTGAACCCCGGCACCGCTATCACCGTCCTGATGCCCTGCCGGGACGCGGAGAACACCGTGAGCCTGGCCGCCAGGAGCGTCCTGCGCCAGCAGGGGGGGCTCGATCTGCGCCTGCTGGCGGTGGATGACGGCAGTCGGGACAACACCCTGCCGATCCTCGAAGAGCTGGCTCTCAAGGATCCCCGGGTGAGCGTGGTGGCCCAGAAGCGTTCGGGTCTGGTGGCCGCGCTCAACCGGGGCCTGGAACTCGTTGAGACCCCCCTGATCGCCCGCCAGGACGCAGACGATGTATCCCATCCCCGACGGCTGGCCTCCCAGCTGAAGTTGCTGGGGCCGGCCGACGTCGTGGGCTGCCGGATACGCGGCTTCCCGCGGGAACTGGTCCAGGGCGGAATGCAGCGCTACGAGAGCTGGCAGAACCGGCTGGATACGCACGCGGAGATGCAAGAGCAGCTCTGGGTGGAGAGCCCCCTGGCGCACGCCACCGCCTTGATGAAAACCCGGGCGCTGAAGGATGCCGGGGCCTTCCGGCAGCTGGACGGACCGGAGGACTGGGACCTGTGGGTGCGCTTGTTCAAGGCCGGCCGACGCTTCGAAAAAGTTCCCCGCACCCTGTACTTCTGGCGCGAGCACGAAAAGCGCGCCACCCGGACCGATCCGCGCCTGTTTGAGGACAACTTCCGGGCGCTGAAACTCGCCCACCTGCTCGACGGGCCGCTTCAGGGTGCCGGGCGGGTGGAATTGTGGAGCCACGGCCGCCAGGGCCGCGCCTGGGCGGATCTGCTGTCCGGACGGGAATCCTTCCGCTTCTGCTACCGGGACCTCAATCCCAAGCCGGTCATGGCCGGCCGGGCCCCCCTGCCGGGGTTTCCCCTGAAAAACCAAGGAATGCTGCTGGTGGCCTACGGGACGGAGAGTATCCGCAGGTGGTTTGCGGACAAACTGGCAGATCTAGGGGGTCGATCGGGAAGAAACTATCTGCTGTTGGGTTGAAGCCGGTCGTAAAGCTCAGGGGGCGCTTTCGTTCATCTTCGCCTTGAGCACCGGGCTGGCCTTGAAGGTCACCACACGCCGTGCGGAGATCTCAATTGCCTCCCCCGTTTTGGGGTTCCTGCCGATCCGGGTCTTCTTGTCCCGAGGAGTGAAGTTGCCGAACCCGGAGATCTTCAGCTTCTCGCCGCGCTCGAGGACCTGCTTCATGGTCTCGAATACGGTCTCGACTATCTCCGCAGCCTGGCTCTTCGAAAACCCGACCTTCTTGTAAACCTCCTCGACAATGTTCGCCTTCGTCATCGCCATGTGATGATCTCCTTGCACGAGGAAATGATTATTGTTTTCCGCAACCTCCGCCTATAGAACAATCCCGGGCGGGTTTCAAGTAAAATTTTTATCGCCAGATTGCCTACTTATTCACCCGGCGACGCAGCTCGGCCCCGGGCTTGAAGACCACACCCCGCTTGGGCTTCACCGCTATGGGCGACCCGGTCCGCGGATTACGGCCCTGGTAGCCCTTGTACTTCTTCACCTTGAAGGATGCAAAACCACGGATTTCGATCCCCCGGCCGTCGGAAAGTGCCCGGGTCATAGCCGCGAACATGGTGTCCACGGCCCGCTGCGCCACTGCCATTTTTAGCCCCTGTTGCTGCGCCAAACGGGCTACCAACTCGGCCTTGACCATGATTCCTCCTTCCTCCTTTGGCTGAAAAACTCCACTAGCTTATACGAAAACAATCCAAATTTCAACCACAAGCCCAATCCGGGTCGACCTCCCCGTCGCAGTCGTTGTCCTTGCCGTCGCACAGCTCGGGAGCCCCCGGATAGACGGTGTCATCCTCGTCGTCGCAGTCTCCGTCGCAGGTGCGGAAGCCGTCGCCGTCCTGATCGAAGCCCTCGTCGATCTCGCCGTCGCAATCGTTGTCCTTGCCGTCGCACAATTCCTCCGCTCCCGGGTAGGTATTGGGATCGGAGTCGTCGCAATCCCCCCCGCAGGTGGTCCACCCGTCGCCGTCGGCATCGAAACCTTCATCGGTGAGACCATCGCAGTCGTTGTCCAGAAAGTCGCACTCCTCGTCATGGGGAACGCAGTCGATGTAGTAGCGGTAGGAGGCCACCACGTCCAGGTCGTTATGAACCGGGCGGTAGCTGCCGTAGAAGAGAATGGCGTTGGTGACCCCGTCGTAGTCGAACCCGTCGGTGCGGCTGCGCGGCACCTCGCGGGGCGCCTGCGCCGGTGCCGGCACCGCGGCCACCTTGATGGTGGAGGAGATCGGCGGCTGGCTCAGCACGTAGGTGGAGGATATCCCGCTGGCCGCCCGGATGATGTTCTCGACGTTGGTGGTCTGGTCGGCATCGCAGATCGAACCCACCGAGCCTCCGCCCACCGCGTTGACCACCGCGTTGATTCCCTTGGAGGCGTTGTAGGCGGTGGGGCAGCGGGGATTGCCCCCGGCGATGGCGAACAGGATCGCCTCGCGGTCGCGGTAGCCCCGGGCGAAGGTCTCCACGATGATCGGATCGGGATCGCCGCCGTAGTTGTCTCCGCCGGAACGATCCTCGATGGTCTCGTCGTCCTCGTCGCTGAGGACGATGACGATCCGGGTGGCTCCGCAGCGCAGCTTCCACTTGTCGCCGGCGGCGCAGGGCAGGGAGTGATCGATGGCGTTGAGCCCCATCTCCAGACTGCGCTCCAGCGGCGAGCCGGTGGTGCCCTGGGCCAGGATGTCCGACTTGAAGGTGGCGATGTCGTCGGTGAACCCCCCGTAGAGCAGGCCGTCGAACGCCGCGTCGGCGTTGGCCACTCCCACCCGCCAGTCCAAGGTGGTGGTGGCTAACAGCGCCCCCATGGCGTCCCCGGCCGCGGCCACCGCGGCCTGCTCGTCGCCCATCGAGTCGGAGTTGTCCACGATCCAGATGAAGTCCACCTGGTTGTTCCCCACCGACAAGAAGCCGTCGCACTGCATGTCGGTCTGGTCGGTGTAGCCGGCCAGCGCGGTCGAGTTGGTCACGTCCTCGATGCGGATGATCTGGTCGTCGTTAAGCCGGCTGGCCGGGGTCAGCGCCCCCACCACGATGACCTGGGTGGCGTCGCGGTAGACCGTTTCGGTGGAGAGCTGGAAGTCGGGCGTGGCCACGCCGGCGGCCGGCAGCAACCCGTCCAGCTGGGCTCCCCCGCTCAGCACGGTCACCAGGCTGTTGGCCATCTCCGGGCCGGTCTGCGACCCCCCGGTGAGATCATAGGTGGCGATAACCGCCGGGTACCCGTCGAAGGTATCCAAGGCCCGCGAGTTGGCCGCACCGATTGTGGCCACAGAAGAGATCAGGGTGCGGTCGGCCGCCTCCTGGGCCGCCACCGAGGCGTGGTTGGGCACCCGGGAGAGCACGAAGCCGGCTATCTGGTGGCCGGAGTCGTAGAACATCATCCCGGTCTCGACCCCGGAGCGCAAAAGCGGTTCGGTGACGTCGTAGAAGACCTCCAGCGCCAGCCGGAAATCGGCGGTTTCCGAGCTGTGGAAATTGACCACCTTCAACGCGTCCTGGGAGCAGACCAGGGTGGCGGCCTCGTCCCCGTCTAGAATGCCGTCGCCGTCGGTGTCCGGGTTGTTGGGATCGGTCTCGTTGGGATCCACCACACCGTTGCCGTTGCGGTCCTCGTCGCCGTCGAACACGCCGTCGTTGTCCATATCGGGGTCATTGGGATCGGTCTCGCCCGGGTCGACTATGCCGTTCTGGTTGCGGTCCTCCTGGGAATCCGTCAGCCCGTCCCCGTCGGTGTCCGCCTTGGTGGGATCGGTCTCGCCGGGGTCGACTACGCCGTTATGGTTCTTGTCCTCCACGCCGTCGGGAATGCCGTCGCGGTCGGTGTCCGGCTTCAGGGGGTTGGTCCCTCCCTGCTTCTCGACGCCGTCGGACAACCCGTCCCCGTCGGTGTCGGGGTCAAGCGGATCGGTCTCTTGCCAGTCGATCTGGCCGTTGTGGTTGCCGTCCTCCTCCCCGTCGATGACGCCGTCGCCGTCGGTGTCCGGGTTGTGGGGATCGGTCTCGCCCGGATCCACCACGCCGTCTTCATCCTTGTCCTCATTCTCGTTGGGAATGCCGTCGCCGTCCCAGTCATCGTCGGTGGGATTCAGATCGGGGCCGCCTCCGTCGCCATCATTAATCGTTCCGTCCGCATCTCCCGGTCCGCCGTCATTTCCGGTCTGATCCGAGCTGCACCCGCAACCCAGGAGCAAAACGGCGAAAAGAAACCCCAGACAAGCTTTTGTTTTCATCGGCGTCTCAGAAATCAGTCAAGAATTGTCAAAAGATTATCACAGGTTGGAAACCGGCGTCAACCCCGGCCAAAAACCACTTCACGCCAGGCGGGAATCACCTCATCGACCAGGCCGGCGGGAGGCGGCCAGCGGTCACTGCTTTGTTCGAGCAGGTCGCCGAGGCGGTCGTCCCCCCGATCCAGCAGGCACTGCCAGATGGCCGCCCGGGGCGAGAGGCCCGATACGCTGACTCCACCCAAACGGCGCAGACCGTTGGAAAGCATCTTCCTCTTTTTTCTCAGTTCGGCCAGCGGGGGCATGGGCTCGTCGCCGAGCGGGGTGTACGGCTTGGGCACGAAGGGGTTGATCGAAACCGTCAGCCGCCCGGTGCGCCCGCGGGAGCGCTGTCCCGAAAGCAGCCATTTCCTGGCCCGGGCGACCAGGTCGACTGAATCCCGCAGGTCGGCTGCTTCCTCTTTGGGCAAGCCGTACATTAAATACAACTTCAGATGCAGGACCCCGGCCTCGCCCAGCCCGCGAACCGCTTGTTCGAAGACGCCTTCCACCAGCGGCTTCCCGATTAGTTTCTGCAGTCGCTTCGAGCCGGTTTCCGGCGCCAGGGTTACGGTGCGCTGCCGGCTGCGTTCCAGGTGCCTGAGCAGGCTTTCCCCGGCGGGCCCGACCAGCGCGGCGGGCCCCAGAGACGCCGGTGAAAAGTCGGCCCCGGACTCGGCCAGGCCCTCCACCATCTGGAGCAGGTCCGGGTGGCGCGACAGGCTGGCTCCCACCAGGCCGACCCGCTTCCCCAGAGCCATCCCCTCCCGGGCGGCTTCCAGCACGGCTGCGGCCGGAAAGAAGACCGGGGGCCGGCGGGTGTGGGCCACGGCGCAGAAGCGGCAGCCGGCCGGGCACCCCCGGCCGGTCTCCACCAGAACCATCCTGTTAAATGATGAGGGCGGATCGAAGATCCGCTGGGCCACCGGGGCGCCCGCGTTCTCGTAGCGGGGAGCGCCTTCGATCCCCGAAAGGGAGGCCAGAAGTTTCTCGCGGCTCTCCCCGCGTCCCTGCTCGAGGCGTTCGAGGATTTCCGGCAAAACGCACTCGGCGTCGCCGCCGACTGTCAGGTCGGCGAACCGTCCGGCCGGGGCGGGGTTCAAACGGGCGGCGATTCCACCCACCAGCACCACCGGATGCGACTGGTTGCGATCGCAAAACCGGGGCGGAATTCCTGCCGACTTCAGCATCCGGGGCAGCAACGCCCACTGTTCCTCGAAGGCCACGGTGAAGGCCAGCAGGTCGAAAGAGGACAGCAGCCGGCGGGACTCCACCGACCGGGGCGGGGCTTGCTCATTAAAGACCCGCTCGCACCGGGCCCGGGGATTTTGGTTGACCAGTTGATGAATTCCATGCAGGGCCAGCGAGGCCATGCCCTCGCGGGCCGGACCCGGGTAGACCACCGCCACACCGACCCGACCGCCGGGATCCTTGCCCGTATGCCGCCTTTCGGAACTTGGGCCCGGTTTCATGGTCTGAAGGTAACACGTGCGCCAGCGTACGTGTAGGGAAACCGGGCACATGCTTATCCGGGAAAGCCGGCTTTTTTTCTTGACTTCGACCGACCGGCTATATGATTCTTTCGAGTTACAGGCTTGATAGAACACTAATTTGAGCAGAAACAAGGTCCTATTCGGGGCAAATAGCTAAAGGAGTTGACCATGGATTCTCTTGCCGAAGCCTTCAGAGAGGGTGGATGGGGAATGTACCCGATCGCGCTGATAGCGGTGTTCGCTATCGCGATTGGTGCCGAGCGCATCTCGTATTTGTACTTCAAGGCGCGCATCAACAAGGCGGATTTTGTCAACACCATGCATAAGTACCTGTTCCAGGGAAACCTCCAGCGGGCGATCACCTACTGTTCGTCCAACCGGGCTCCCCTGGCCAACATCATCAAGGCGGGCCTGTTGCGTATTGACGGCACCGAGGCGGAGATCCAGTCGGCCATGGATGAAGTGGCGCTTGTGGAGCTGCCCCGGATCGAGAAGCGCACCGGCTACCTGGCCATGCTCTCCAACGTTGCGGTTCTCGCCGGTCTCCTGGGTACCATCACCGGTCTGATCAAATCGTTCGCGGCGGTTTCGTACGCGGACGCCGCCGAGAAGGCCGTGCTGCTGGCCAAGGGGATCAGCGAGGCGATGAACTGCACCGCCTTCGGGCTGGGTACCGCCATCCCGACACTGGTGCTCTTCTCCCTGCTCTCCGGTACCACCCAGCATTTGATCGACGACATCAACGAGAGCACGGTGCGGATGCTCAACTTGATCTTGGCCAACAAGGACAAGCTGAACACGGCCGACGTCAAGGGAGCGGAGTAAGCGTAGGCGGCGAGGGAACTTTTCTCGCCCTACGGCCTCCAATAGCACTGAAGGAGGACGACAATGGGTGCTGTAGCCGCTCCAGGCGGAAGAAGTAGCGGAAAGAAAAATTTGAACGTTGAACTGAACCTGGTTCCGTTCATTGACCTGCTGACCTGCTTGATCTGCTTTCTGCTCATGGCGGCCGTTTGGGTCCAGATCGGCAAGATCTCGGTAACCCAGTCCGGGCAGGGCGCCCCGACCGAACAAACCCCGGAGGAGCGCCAAAGGCTTAACCTGGTCGTAGCCGTCACCCCCCAGGGATTTCTGATCACCGGTAACGGTCAGACCCTGGAGGGCGGCGACATCCTGAAGAAGGACAGCCAGTACGACTTCGAACGACTGGGCACCAAGCTGAAGGAAATCCACGGCTTGTTCCCTGACAAGAACGACATCGTGGTCATGAGCGAGGACAGCATCAACTACCAGGATCTGATCAACACCATGGATGTATGCCTGGCTAACGAGTTCCCGAACATCTCGGTTTCGGGGACAATATAAGGAGGTGAGGATATGCCGATAAAGAAGCCTAAACCTCACCTGTTGGATTCGGTCAAGCTCAAGACCGCCAAGAAGCATCTGGAGAAGAAGGCCGGTCGCTCGGTGGATTGCAGCCTGAACCTGACCCCGATGATCGACATGTTCGTCGTGTTGGTCATCTTCCTGTTGATGACCTTCTCGACCTCCGGCGAGATTCTCTTCATCCAGAAGGACATCGAGCTGCCCAAGGCCGAGATGACCGACGAGCTCGAGCAGGCCCCGGTTATCACCATCGGCGCCGGCCGGGTGGTCATCGAGGGCAACAACGTCGGCCGCATGGACGACATCGCCGAGGACGAGAACTTCGAGATCGCCGACCTGGCCGAGCACCTCAACAACCTGAAACGCAACTTCCAGCAACTGCACCCCAACCAGCAGTTCGCCGGAAAGATCATCATCCAGGGCGACAAGGAAGTCACCTTCCGCGTCCTGAAGAAGGTGATGTTCACCTGCACCTCGATCGGCTACACCAACATCAACTTCGCGGTGTATCCCACCGGAGGAGGCGGCGGTCCCCCCGAGGAAGGCGCCGAAGAACCCGGCTAAGACCTAGTTATGACCCGACTGTAAAGGGCGTGGCTTTCAGCCACGCCCTTTTTTCATGTCCGGAACTTTTCCGCTCCTTCTTCGGACTGGGCACCGCCATCCCCACCCTGGTCCTCTTCTCCCTGCTCTCCG